>Ga0224500_10000247_pt1 | contig 39190 bp, 32 predicted proteins | sample SF_Oct11_sed_USG_FD_168126 | JGI IMG/M metagenome (GOLD analysis project Ga0224500, IMG submission 168126) | Sediment microbial communities from San Francisco Bay, California, United States - SF_Oct11_sed_USGS_4_1 | ecosystem: Environmental > Aquatic > Marine > Sediment | place: USA: California... | reverse complement strand
CGATTGCCTTGAACACCGCGGCGAGGTCGCTGGCGAGCGTCCGGGCCGTGACGGCCGGCCCGGCGAAACGGATCGAGTCGATGAGTGGCCGCGTGTTCGCAGTCATCGCGCCAAGGCGGCCCATGCAGTCGGACAGCGCGCGGGTGACCGAATCGAACTTCAGAAGTTCCCGGTAGCCGCTGACGAGATGTGGGGACGGACGCACGCGTTGGTCGGAGGCCATCGGCAGTCAGTTGTGGCGTACGCCCGATCTTCGCCGCAAATCCGTCGGCTCGGTTGCGCCCGGCTCCGGGCGCCGTGAGTCGTGAGTCTTGGTTCACACGCGGCAATCTAGCACCGCGGCGCCCTGCACCCGCCCGTCGCGCAGCGCGTCGAGCGCCTCGTTCGCCTGCGCGAGCGGATAGACCTCGACCGCGGTGCGTACGGGCACTTCGCCCGCGAGGGCGAGGAACTCTTCGCCGTCGCGGCGTGTCAGGTTCGCCACCGAGCGCAGGACCCGCTCGCCCCACAGGATTTCGTACGGGAACCCCGGAATGTCGCTCATGTGGATGCCGGCGCACACGACGGTGCCGCCCTTGCGCACATGGCGCAGCGCGATCGGCACCAGGGCGCCCACCGGCGCGAAGATCAGCGCCGCATCGAATGGCGACGGGGGCGCCGCGGTCGAATCGCCGGCCCAGGCGCAGCCAAGCGAACGCGCAAACGCCTGGCCCGCGGCATCGCCGGGCCTGGTGAACGCGTAGACCTCGCGGCGCTGCCAGATCGCCACCTGCGCGACCAGGTGCGCGGCCGCACCGAACCCGTAGATGGACAGGCGACGTGCTTCCCCAGCCATCGCGAGCGCGCGGTAGCCGATCAGACCAGCGCACAGCAGTGGCGCCGCGTGCACGGCATCGAAACCCTCCGGCAGGCGGAAGCAGTAGGCCGCCTTCGCGACTGCATGCTCGGCGTACCCGCCGTCGTGCGAATACCCGGTGAACCGCGGGGCGTCGCACAGGTTTTCGCGATGGGTGCCGCAGTACGGACAGACGCCACAGGTTCCGCCCAGCCATGGGATGCCGACGCGCTCGCCGATGCCGAATGCGCGGACCGATGCGCCCACGGCCTCGATGCGTCCGACGATCTCGTGTCCGGGGACCAGTGGCAGGCGCGGATGGGCGAGCTCGCCGTCGACGATGTGCAGGTCGGTCCGGCAGACGCCGCAGGCCTCGACCCGCAGCAGTACCTCGTCGGCGCCGGGCTGCGGCACTGTCCGCTCGGTCATCACCAGCGGCGTGCGCGGCGCGGCCAGCACCATCGCACGCGAGCGTCCCGCCCTCATGCCGCTGCCTCCAGCTCACCGCAGGCCAGCCGCGGCGTCATGATCAGCAGTCCGTCCCGGCGCGTCCGTCGCGCGAGCTTCAGCAGCGCCTTGTCCTTGGTGACGAGCCAGTCGGCCCGTGCCGTGTACGCGAGATCGAGGAATTTCTGGTCGTGCCGGTCCGTGCAGGCAACCGGCGCGGGAAAGATGCGCTCCACGGGTGTCGCCAGGCGGTCCCACTGCCGCAGGATGCCGAACCGGTCCTCAGTGGCGAGATCGAAGATCGAGCGCATGACGACCTGCGTGAGCTCGTCCACCGTGTCGCCGCTGCGCAGCGCGTTGATGCGGCCGCCGTCCACGGCGTCCCGCAACGCGCGTGCGACCGGGTCGTCGAACACCCAGAAGTCGAGCAATACGTTGGTGTCGAGCACCACGCGCGGGTGGATCGCATTCATTGCAGGTCGAGCGCGTGCTTCGCGAGATCCTCGAGCGAGACGACGTCGAGGGCCCGCTCGTGCGTGGCCAGCAGCCAGACGGGAGGAGCGACGCCGGCAGCAGCGGCCTCCTTCCAGCGCGCGACGCTCAGGCACCAGCGGTCGCCGGGCTTCAGGCCCGGGAACATGAATTCCGCGCGCGGCGTGACGAGGTCGTTGCCGCGGGCGAGGGAGAAGTCGAGGAAGGCCTGCGTCATGCGCGCGCAGACGGTGTGCAAACCGGCGTCCTGCGGTCCCGTGTTGCAGTAGCCGTCGCGGTAAAAACCGGTGGCGGGCGACTTGCAGCAGCACACCAGCTCCCCACCGAGCACGTTGCGCGCCGACGATCCGCCCCGTGCGTCGCGCATCTCAGCGCGCGGCTGCCGGCCGTCGCGCAGCGGCCGACTCCAGCCAGGGCATCAGTTCGTCGAGGACCGAGGTCAGGGCGCGGCTGAGTGCCTCGACGGCCGCGGGCGCGTTTTCGGGCGCGACGGGTGACGCGGCCTCGAAGCGGCGACGCGCGACCAGGGTGCGATCCGTCCGGTCGACCAGTTCGGCGGTCAGTTGCACGCGGCCCGCTGCGGCAGCCGTTTCGTGCACGAGTTCGTCCACGGTGACGTTCAGCATCAGGTCACCCGCGACCCCGTGTCCCAGTTCGGCCACCGACGTGAACAGCCCGCGTGCATCGACGCGTCGCGTCAGCAACTGCACGACCCGGCTCGAGGGTCGATCCGCCCAGGACGCGTACTGGTAAAGCGAGCGCCGCTGCGGCGCGCGCGAATAGGCCATCGAGAACGTGTCGCCGACCCCCACTGATGGCATCGCGGCGATCACCAGTGAGCGCGGGATCGGCTGCGCCGCGCGCGCCGGCGGCGGCGCGAGGTCGTCGAGGCGGTATTGCGCCTGAACGCTGCTCTCGCTGGTGCCGATGCCGACGCTGATGCAACCGGCGAGCAGCCATGCTGATCCGGCGAGTGCGATCGCCGCGAGGCGGGCGGTCGTCCTCATTCCCCGGGCCCCCGCTGGCTCTTGGCAGCGCCGAGCAGGGCCGCGCGTGGATCTTGCAGGCGGTCGAGCACCCGGTTCATCGAATCGACCGTGCGCCGCAGTTCGATGAGGGCGGAGGTCAACTGGTCCTGCGTCGAGCTCGCGGCGCCGCCGAAGTCGCGCGAGAGCGCGCTCACCTGCTTTTCGACCGACGCGGCCGTGGCCGAGATGTCCTTCAGGGTCTGCTCGGCCTGCCGGATCGCGGGGCTGAGCTCAGCGCCCGCCGACTCGGTGACCTTGGCGACGCGGCTGCTGGCGTGGCCGAGCTCGGCCGCCGCGCTGTTCAGCGTTGCCAGTGTCCGGTCGAAGTCGGCGACGCGCGCGTTGAGACTGGCCGTCAGCTTGCGCATGTTGTCCAGCGCCTCCGTGATCGCGACCCGGTTGCGCGGCTTCAGCACGTCGTTGAGGCTTTCGAGCGTGTCGGCCGCCATGTCGCCCAGCTGATTGACCTTGCCGGCGAGGGCGTCGAGGTTGGACTCGCCCTCGTGGATCACCGGATACCTTTGTTCAGCGCGGATCTCGGTGAGGGGGGGGCCGAGCGGCTCGGGAGTGATCAGGTCGATCTTGGCGATGCCGGTCACGAAATTGCGCGTCACGATCGCCACGGTGTTGGTGCGCACCGGCGCGCGCCGGTCGGTGCGCACCGTCACGCGGACCCGGTTGATGTCTTCGGGCTGGAGCTGATAGTCCTCGACCCGCCCGACCTTCACGCCCCGCATGTCGACGTCGGCGCCGAGCTGCAGGCCGTCCAGCGGCTGGTGCTCGAAGAAGATCGTGTAGTAGTTGAAGTCACTGCGCGTGCCCGTGCGGTTCAGCCAGATGACGCCGGTGACGAGCGCGACCACCAGGACGACCAGCGCCACCCCGACGTACGTGTACTTGGATTCCGCTTCCATGATCAGCCTGATTCTAAGGGCGCAACGGCCGAAGGCCCCACCGTCGTGCGCACGGAGAAATAGGACCGGATCCAGGGGTCGTCGACCGCGAGGATCTCCTTGACGCTGCCGTCCGCCAGGACCGTGCCGCGGCCGAGCACGATCAGCCGGTCGACGACGGTGAGCAGGGTGTCGAGGTCGTGCGTGACCAGGAAGACGGTGATGCCGAGGTCATCGACGAGAGAGCGCACGAGCGCGTCGAATGCGCGCGCGGTGGCCGGATCCAACCCCGAGGTCGGCTCATCGAGGAAGAGGACCTCGGGCTCGAGGGCGAGGGCACGCGCGATGGCGGCGCGCTTGCGCATGCCGCCCGAGAGTTCGCTGGGCATCTTCTCGGCCGCCTCCGGTCCGAGGCCTGCCTGCGCCAGGCGCAGCCTGATCAGCGGATCGAGCAGCGGCGGCGGCACCCTGGCGTGCTCGATCAGCGGCACCGCCACGTTCTGCGCCACGGTCAGCGACGAAAACAGCGCTCCATCCTGGAACATCATCCCGAAGCGCCGGCGCACGGCGTCGAGCTGTCGCGACGAACTCGACCAGACGTCGGTGCCGAGCAGCCGGATGCGCCCGCCGGTGGGACGCTGCAGCCCGATGATCTCGCGCAGCAGGACCGACTTTCCGGTGCCGCTGCCGCCGATCAGGGCCACCAGGGTGCCGCGCTTGACGCTGAAGCTCACGCCGTCGTGCACGGTCTGGTCGCCGAAGCGCGTCACGACTGCGTCGACCTCGATGACGTCGTCGTCGCCCGCCATCAGATGCCGAGCTCCTGGTAGAACACGGCGAAAGCGGCGTCGAGCAGGATCACCGAGACGATGCTCTGCACCACGGTGGAGGTGGTGGCCATCCCGACCGCGCGCGTGTCGCGGCCGACGGTCATGCCCATGTGGCAGCCGATCACCGCGATCGCCAGCGCGAACACGGGCGCCTTGGACAGGCCGACGTAGACGTGGGAGATGTCGAGGGCGTCGCGCAGGCGCTCGAGAAAGGTCGTAGGGGTGATGTCGAGCATCGGCCCGGCAATCAGCAGGCCGCCCGCCAGGCTCATCACATCGCCGATGAACACGAGCAACGGCAGCGCCACCATCAGCGCGATGACGCGCGGCAGCACCAGGACGTCGAGCGGCGACAGGCCGAGGGTGCGGATGGCGTCGGTCTCCTCGGTCAGCCGCATCGAGCCGAGCTGGGCCGTGAAGGCGGCTCCCGACCGGCCGGCGACGATGATGGCGACGATGATCGGCGCGAATTCCCGAGTGGCACCGATGCCCACGCCATCGACGACGAAGATGTTCGCGCCGTACTGCTTGGCCTGCAGGCCGAGCAGATAGGTCACGACCACGCCGATCAGCAGCGTCACCAGCGAGACCACCGGGATCGCGTTCAGGCAGACCTGCTCGAATTGCGCGGACAGTTCGCGCAGCCGTACCCGGCGCGGGTTCAGCAGGCTGGCTCCGATCCCGACCGTTGCCGCTCCGAGAAAGGACAAGTGGCCCAGTGCCACCCGCAAGAGAATCTCGGCGTCGCGGCCGATGGTCTCGAACAGGCCGCGTGCCCGGTGACGCGGCAGCTCCGGCACGCCCTCCAGCCGGTGGCGCACCTGCTCGACGATGCGGGCGTCGTTCTGCGCGAAACCGGTCCATTCGACGCCGGCGGCCGGCAGGCGCGACAGCAGGGCGAGGGCGGCCGCGCTGTCGATCTCGTCGAGTTCGCTTCCGTCAATGGTGAGTTGCGCCGGGAGCGCAAGCGCGCGCAATTCGGTGTCGATCTCGGCGAGGAACGCGAGGCGCCAGCTGCCCGACAAACGCAGGACGTCGACGCCTGGTGCGTCAGTAGCGCGCTCGAGGCGCGCGCGCGGCGGAGACTCGCGGTGGGCGTCGTTCATGGTGGAGCGGCGATCGAACGCCGAACGAGGGTAGCACGCGCCCCCGCGGCAAAGCTGTTTCCGGCACCCGGTCACCCCGCGGGTGCGCCGCGCTTCGGCGGCAGATCAACGCGAAGTCTGGACCGCCGGCGCGGCAACCGCAACCGGGGCCGACGGCACGCAAGCCCGGACGCACATCAGGCCGATCAGCGCGAGGGCGACGAGCGGCCACGCGGCCGACCAGGGGCCACCGGTGTCCGCGCGCCGCTGGATCTCCGGCGGCTCTCCGGTGGCGGAGTGATCGTGCGACGGCTCCATCCATGCTCTCCTGAAAGGACAACCGCCACCTCGAGGTGGCGGTCGCATCTTGCGCCGGGCGGGAGGGACTGGCGGTGGTCAGGCCGCCAGGAGCTGCCGCAGCACGTAGGGAAGGATCCCGCCGTGCCGGTAGTACTCGACCTCGATCGGAGTGTCGATGCGCAGCTTGACCGGGATCTGCTTCTCGCCGTCCTTGCCGAACACCAGCAGCATCAGGTTCATCTGCGGCCGCAGTTCGCCCTCGATCTCGACGTCGAACATCTCGTCGCCGCGGATGCCGAAGGTCTCCACGCCTTCGCCCGGCATGAACTGCAGCGGCAGCACGCCCATGCCGACCAGGTTGCTGCGGTGGATGCGCTCGAAGCTCCTTGCAATCACCGCCTTGACGCCCAGCAGCTGGGTCCCCTTGGCCGCCCAGTCGCGGGACGATCCGGTGCCGTACTCCTCGCCGCCGAACACGACCGTCGGCACGCCGTCCTTCATGTAGCGCATTGCCGCGTCGTAGATCGACATCTGCTCCCCGGACGGCTGGTGGACGGTCACGCCGCCCTCGACCCGGGTTCCGTCCGCTTTCGGCGGGACCATCAGGTTCTTGATCCGCACGTTGGCGAAGGTGCCGCGCATCATCACCTCGTGATTGCCGCGGCGCGAGCCGTACGAGTTGAAGTCGGCCTTGAGCACCTTGTGCTCCGTCAGCCAGCGCCCGGCGGGCGAGCTGTCCTTGATCGACCCGGCCGGGGAAATGTGGTCGGTGGTGATCGAGTCGCCGAAGATGCCGAGCGCACGGGCGGCGCGCACCCCGTTGTCCGCGTGCTTCGGCTTCATCGTGAAGCCGTCGAAGAACGGCGGCTTGGCGATGTAGGTCGACGTCGGCCACGTGTAGACCTGGCCCGACACGCTGCCCACCTTCTTCCACAACGCGCCGGGGTCGGCCTTGACCTTGCCGTAGTTGGACTCGAACGCCTTCGGGTCCATCGCGAACTTCATCAGCGCGTGGACCTCTTCGGAAGTCGGCCAGATGTCGCCGATCCAGACGTCCTTGCCGTTCTTGCCCTTGCCGAGGGGTTCGGTCATCACGTCGACCAGCACCGAGCCGGCGATGGCGTAGGCCACCACCAGCGGCGGCGAGGCGAGGAAGTTGGCCTTGATGTTCGGGTGGATGCGCGCCTCGAAGTTGCGGTTGCCGGACAGGACCGCCGCGCAGACGAGGTCGTTCTTGGTGACGACTTCGTTGATCTCGGGCGCCAGGTCGCCGGCGTTGCCGATGCAGGTCGTGCAGCCGTAGGCGGCCACCGCGAACCCGAGTTTCTCGAGGTAGGGCAGCAGGCCCGTCTTCTCCAGGTACTCGGTCACGATCCGCGAACCCGGCGCGAGTGACGTCTTGACGTGGGGCCTGACCTTGAGACCGGCCTCGACCGCCCTTTTCGCCAGCAGGCCGGCGGCGAGCAGCACGCCGGGGTTGCTCGTGTTGGTGCACGAGGTGATGGCCGCGATCAGCACGTCGCCGTCGGCGATGGCAACCTGGTGAACGTCTTGCTCGCGCTCCGGCTTGACCAGCGGACGGTTGGCACTCATCTCGGCCAGGTCACGCGCGGCACCCGCCGGGGCATCCGCTCCCTTGCGCTCCGCGCGACCGTGTCCGCCCGGCACGCCGAAGCGCTGGCCGAGGCGGGAGGCAGGCTGGCCGAATCCGCTCTCGGCGCCAGCGGCGCTCATCGGATTGCTGAAAAGGCGGGCGAAGGTCTTGCTGACGTTGCCGATCTCGATGCGGTCCTGCGGTCGCTTCGGACCGGCCAGCGATGGCGCGACCGACGAGAGGTCGAGCGTCAGGACGGTCGAGTAGTCGATCGACCCGGCCTTCGGTACGCCGAACATGCCCTGGGCGCGGAAGTAGGCCTCGAACGCTGCAATCTCGTCGGCCGTGCGGCCCGTTCCCTCGAAGTAGGCGATCGTCTTCTCGTCGACCGGGAAGAAGCCCATCGTCGCGCCGTACTCGGGCGCCATGTTGGCGATCGTGGCGCGGTCGGGCAGGGCGAGGCTGGAGGTGCCATCGCCGAAGAACTCGACGAACTTGCCGACGACCTTGGCCTTGCGCAGCATTTCGGTGATCGTGAGCACGAGGTCCGTCGCCGTGACACCCTCGCGCAGCTTGCCCTTCAGGTGCACGCCCACGACGTCCGGCGTCAGGAAGTACACGGGCTGGCCGAGCATGCCCGCCTCGGCCTCGATGCCCCCGACACCCCAGCCCACGACGCCGATGCCGTTGATCATCGTCGTGTGGCTGTCGGTGCCCACCAGCGTGTCCGGGTAGTACACGCCGTCCTTCCTGTGCACGCCGCGCGCGAGGTACTCCAGGTTGACCTGGTGGACGATGCCGAACCCCGGCGGCACCACTCCGAAGGTGTCGAACGCCTGCATGCCCCACTTCATGAACTCGTAGCGTTCGCGGTTGCGCTGGAACTCGAGCTTCATGTTGAGGTCGAGCGCGTCCTTGCTGCCGTAGTGATCGATCATCACGGAGTGGTCGACGACGAGGTCGACCGGCACCAGCGGCTCGATCGTCTTCGGGTTCTTGCCCATCGCGTCGGCGACGTTGCGCATGGCGGCGAGGTCCGCCAGCAAGGGCACCCCGGTGAAGTCCTGCAGGACGACGCGGGCGACGACGAAGGGGATCTCGTCGACGCGGTCACCGGTCGGCTTCCAGCCCGCGAGCTGGCGCACGTGCTCCTCGGTGACCTTGATGCCGTCGCAGTTGCGCAGCACCGACTCCAGCACGATGCGAATCGACACCGGCAGCCGCGAAACCTTGCCGATGCCGGCCTTTTCGAGCGCCGCAAGGCTGTAGAACTTGCCCTTCTTCGAGCCGATCGTGAAGTCCTGCAGTGAGTTGAACAGATTGTGTGCCATCGGTTGCTCCGGATGCGTTCGGTGGATTCCCAGGTCGTAAGGCTTCAGATCACCATCATGTCGACGAATTCATGCGCCGGCGTCGCGACGAGCCGCTTCGCGTCCAGGCAAAGCTCGAGGATCGCGCCGGCCTGCTTCGCCGGGAACACGCGCGCCAGATTCGTCCTGAACTTCTCGACCAGCAAGGGGATGGCCTCCTTGCGCCGCCGCTTGTGGCCGATCGGGTACTCGACGACGACTTCCTTCAGCTTCCTGCCGTCGTTCAACTCTACCGCCAGCGCGTTCGCGATGGAGCGTCGCGCAGGGTCGTGGTAGTCCTTCGAGAACTTCCTGTGCTCGACACACTCGATCCGGGCGCGCAGCGCATCGATGCGCGGATCGGCCGCGACGTCGTCCTCGTAGTCCGACGCAGTGAGGCGGCCGAAGATGATGGCCACCGCGACCATGTACTGGATGCAGTGGTCGCGGTCGGCCGGATTGTCGAGCAGGCCTTTCTTGTCGATGATCCGGAGGCAAGCCTCCTGCGTGCGGATCGTGATCTTCCTGATGTCCTTCTCGCTCTTGCCGAGCTTCCCGAGTTCGCCGTGGATCGCCAGCGCCGCCTCCACCGCGGTCTGCGCGTGGAACTCCGCCGGGAACGCGATCTTGAACAGCACGTTCTCCATCACGTAGCTGCCGTACGGACGCTGGAACCTGAACGCCTCGCCCCTGAAGCTGGCATCGTAGAAGCCCCAGGTCCTGGCGGTCAGCGCGGAGGGACAGCCCATCTCGCCGGTTTTCGCGATCAACGCCAGCCGCACCGCGCGCGAGGTCGCGTCTCCAGCGGCCCAGCTCTTGCGTGACCCGGCGTTCGGCGCGTGCCGGTAGGTCCGCAATGGCTGGCCGTCGACCCAGGCGAGCGACAGGGCGTTGATGATCTCTTCACGCGTCAAGCCCAACATCTCGGCGACCACGGCCGTCGAGGCGACCTTGACCAGCACTACGTGGTCGAGACCCACCTTGTTGAACGCGTTCTCGAGCGCGATGCAGCCCTGGATCTCGTGGGCCTTGATCATCCCGGCCAGCACGTCCCCGACCGACAGCGGTTTCTTTCCCGCGGCCGCCGCGTCGCGGCTCAACCAGTCGGCCGTGGCCAGGATGCCGCCGAGGTTGTCTGACGGATGGCCCCATTCGGCGGCGAGCCAGGTGTCGTTGAAGTCGAGCCAGCGAACCATCGCGCCGATGTCGAATGCGGCCTTCACCGGATCCATCTGGAACTGCGTGCCCGGGACCCTGGCACCGTTCGGAACCAGGGTCCCCCGGACGACGGGGCCGAGCAGCTTGGTGCACGCCGGATACGCGAGTGCCTCGAAGCCGCAGCCCAGCGTATCCATCAGGCAGTAGCGCGCCGTGTCGATCGCTTCCTTGCTCTTGATCCTGTAGCCGAGCACGTAGTCCGCGATGTCCACGAGCACCTTGTCGGGCTTCGGACGCATGGTGCCGGGCCGGCTACCCATGCTTCCCACCCCCGAAGCGGGCGCCTGCGCTCGTGTTCAATCGCGGACCTCGTTCAGCGCTCGCCAGCGTCGCACCCTAGCCGAGCAGGTGTTTCACGCCATCCCGCTCCTCGAGCAGTTCCTTCAGCGTGTTGTCCATCTTCCCGCGCGAGAACTCGTCGATGGTCAGCCCCTTGATCACTTCGTACTTGCCGCCGGCGCAGGTGCATGGCATGCCGTAGATGATCTCCTCCGGAATGCCGTAGCTGCCGTCCGAGGGCACGCCCATCGTGACCCAGCGGCTGTCGGTGCCCAGCACCCAGTCGCGCATGTGATCGATGGCGGCGTTGGCGGCCGACGCCGCGGACGACAACCCGCGCGCCTCGATGATCGCGGCGCCGCGCTTGCCGACGGTCGGGATGTAGGTGTCCCGATACCAGGCGTCATCGACCATCGGCTTGGCGGGCTGGCCGCCGACCGTTGCGAAGCGGATGTCCGGGTACATCGTGGGGGAGTGGTTGCCCCACACCACCAGTTTCTCGATGGACGCGACTGGCTTGCCGGTCTTCGCGGCAAGCTGCGACAGCGCCCGGTTGTGGTCAAGGCGCAGCATCGCCGTGAAGTTGGCCTTCGGCAGGGAAGGAGCGGATTTCATCGCGATGTAGGCGTTGGTGTTGGCGGGGTTGCCGACCACCAGCACCTTGACGTTGCGGTTGGCCGCCTTGTCGAGCGCCTTGCCCTGGGCGGTGAAGATCTGGGCGTTGGCGGCCAGCAGGTCCTTGCGTTCCATGCCCGGTCCGCGCGGGCGCGCGCCGACCAGCAGTGCGATCTCGGTGTCCTTGAACGCGGAGTTGGGGTCGCTATGAGCCTCCATCCCGGCGAGCAGCGGGAACGCGCAGTCATCCACTTCCATCATCACACCCTTGAGCGCCTTCTGTGCCTTCTCGTCGGGGATCTCGAGCAGTTGAAGGATGACCGGCTGATCCTTGCCCAGCATTTGTCCGGACGCGACACGGAACAGCAGCGAATAGCCGATCTGGCCGGCGGCGCCGGTGACGGCGACGCGAACGGGCGCTTTACTCATGGTGATGATCTCCGTTGGTAGGACATGGCGTGTGCGTCTGCGCGGCCGCGAGGAGATGGCGAGGGCGGGGAGCGGAGAGCACGATTTTTGTGCAGCGCAAGCCGATCGAGTTTACTGCCGTGAACCAGACGATTTCTTGAGCCAGGCCACCTAACTGCGTTGGGGCGGCCCCTTTCGGCGCGCCACTGCCCGACGTTTGACCTAGAGCGTATATCTTATATAAGACATATGATTTAATCCAGATCATCCAGACCAGCCGTGCTCAAATCCCGCCATGATCGATGACCGCCCCGCGGACGCCGGACGCACCGGACGTCCTGCAGTCTTCTCCCCGCTGTACCAGCAGATCAAGGACTTGCTGGTGCAAGGGCTGGAGCGGGGTGAGTGGAAGCCGGGCGAACTGATCCCAAGCGAAATTGAACTGGCGGCGCGCTTTCAGGTCAGCCAGGGTACCGTGCGCAAGGCGGTCGATGAACTGGCGACCGAGCACCTCGTCGTCCGCCGCCAGGGCAAGGGAACGTTCGTCGCCACCCATCACGAGGCGCGCGCCCAGTACAGATTCCTGCGCGTGGTGCCGGACGAGGGCGAACCGCTGCCGGCGGTCAGCCGCTTCCTGGAGTGCCGCCGGACCCGGGCCACCGCGGACATCGCGCGGCTGCTCGACCTTCGCACGGGCGACCCGCTCGTCTATCTGCGCCGTCTCCTGACCTTTGACGGCACGCCAATCGTGCTCGACGACATCTGGCTGCCTGGTGCGACCTTCAAGGGACTCTCGGCCGAACGGCTCGCGGAATACAAGGGACCGCTATATGGTCTTTTCGAAACCGAGTTCGGCACGCGCATGATCCGCGCCGAGGAACGCATACGCGCGGTGGCGGCGGAGGCGGACGTCGCGAGGCTCCTGCAGATCGCGCCGGGCGCCCCGCTGCTGCTCGTGGAACGGGTGTCTTACACGTACGGCGAGCGCCCGGTCGAGGTGCGGCGGGGCCTGTCGGTCACAACGCGTCACCACTACCGCAACACGCTCACCTGATTTGGTTCACCCGCGCAAATCGTTCAGAATACAAAGTCACTCCAAGGGCCACATGTCGATGAGCACATCCGCCGCCGCGCCAACAAAAAGCCGCCCCGAGTTCCGCAACATCCACGTCTCGCAGATCGTCCGCTACCGAATGCCGCCCGCGGCAATGGTGTCGATCATGCACAGGATCAGCGGCGCCGCCCTGTTCCTCGCGCTGCCGTTCCTGCTCTGGCTGTTCGACCTCAGCCTGATCTCCGAAGGCAGCTTCGACCGCATGGCGGCGATCGGTTCGGGTTGGGTGGTGAAGCTGGTCCTGCTGTTCCTCGCCTGGGGGTTCCTGCATCACTTCGTCGCGGGGATCCGCTACCTGGTGCTCGACATGCATGTCGGGCTCGAACTGCCGCAGGCGCGGCGCAGCGCGCTCGCCGTGTACGCGATCAGCCTGCCGCTGACGCTGGTGGCTGCGCTGAAACTTTTCGGAGCGTTCTGATGGCTTCCGACACCCCTTCCGCCGGAATCGGCGCCAGGCGCCTCGTCGTCGGCGCCCATTTCGGCGTCGGCAGCTTCCTGCTGCAGCGGCTGACCGCGCTGATCCTCGTCGCCTTCGTCGTGATTCTCGCGGTGCGGCTGATGGCCGCCGGGCCGCTTGACTACGTCGGCTGGGCCTCGATCTTCGTCCCGCTGTGGATGAAGGTGCTGACCCTGGTCGCGATCCTCGCGCTGCTCTACCACGCTTGGATCGGCGTCAAGGACATCTGGATGGACTACGTGAAGCCCATGGGCGTGCGCCTGGCTCTGCAGGTGCTCACCGCCCTGTGGCTGCTTGCCTGCGCCGTGTGGTCGGTGCAGATTCTCTGGAGAGTGTGACGATGGCTGCCTCGAAAATCGCACGCCGTCGCTTCGACGCCGTCATCGTGGGTGCCGGCGGCTCGGGCATGCGCTGCTCGCTGCAACTCGCGAACGCCGGCCTCAACGTCGCCGTGCTGTCGAAGGTGTTCCCCACGCGTTCGCACACGGTGGCGGCGCAGGGCGGCATCGGCGCATCGCTCGGCAACATGACCGAGGACAACTGGCTGTGGCACATGTTCGACACGGTCAAGGGGTCGGACTATCTCGGCGACCAGGATGCCATCGAGTTCATGTGCCGCGAGGCGCCGAAGGTCGTTTACGAACTCGAGCACTTCGGCATGCCGTTCGACCGCAACCCGGACGGCACGATCTACCAGCGCCCGTTCGGCGGGCATTCGGCGAATTTCGGCGAGAAGCCGGTGCCGCGGGCCTGCGCGGCGGCGGACCGCACCGGCCACGCGCTGCTGCACACGCTCTACCAGCGCAATGTCGCGTCGCGCACGCAGTTCTTCGTCGAGTGGATGGCGCTTGATCTGATCCGCAACGCCGACGGCGACGTCGTCGGCGTGGTCGCGCTCGAGATGGAAACGGGCGAGCCGATGATCTTCGAGGCGAAGGTCACGGTGCTCGCGACCGGCGGCGCGGGACGGATCTTCGATGCCTCGACCAACGCGTACATCAACACCGGCGACGGGCTGGGGCTGGTCGCGCGGTCGGGTATCCCCCTCGAGGACATGGAATTCTGGCAATTCCACCCGACCGGCGTGGCCGGCGCCGGGGTGCTGATCACCGAAGGCGTGCGCGGAGAGGGCGGCATCCTGCTGAACTCGAACGGCGAGCGCTTCATGGAACGCTACGCGCCGACGCTGAAGGACCTCGCGCCGCGCGACTTCGTGTCCCGTTCGATGGACCAGGAGATCAAGGAAGGGCGCGGTTGCGGTCCGCACAAGGACCACGTGCTGCTGAAGCTCGACCACCTCGGCGCCGACACGATCATGAAGCGGCTGCCGTCGATCCGCGAGATCGCGATCACCTTTGCCAATGTCGATCCGATCCGCGAGCCGATTCCCGTCGTGCCGACGATCCACTACCAGATGGGCGGCATCCCGGCCAACTACCACGGGCAGGTCGTCGCGCCGAACGACGGCAACCCGAACGCCGTCGTCAACGGGCTGTATGCGATCGGCGAGTGCGCCTGTGTCTCGGTGCATGGCGCCAACCGGCTCGGCACCAATTCGCTGCTCGATCTCGTCGTCTTCGGCCGCGCCGCCGGCAACCACATCGTGGAGCAGGGATTCGAGAAGCAGGGCCACCGCGCGTTCCCGGCCGAGGGCGGCGAGGCGACGCTGGCGCGCATCGCCGCGCTCGATGCGCGCGGCAAGGGGGAGCGGGTGCAGGACGTGGCCAATGCGATCCGCAAGACGATGCAGGCGCACTGCGGCGTGTTCCGCACCGGGGCGCTGCTCGACGAGGGAGTGCGCAAGATCGGAGCGCTGGCGGAACAGGCGCAGCATGTCGCGATCGCCGACAAGTCGAAAGTGTTCAACACGGCGCGCATCGAGGCGCTCGAGCTCGAGAACCTGGTCGAGACGGCGCGTGCGACCGTGGTATCGGCCGCGGCCCGCACGGAAAGCCGCGGCGCACATGCGCGCGACGATTTCCCCGAGAGGGACGACACGCAGTGGCTGCGCCACACGCTGTTCTATTCGCAGGGCAGCCGGCTCGACTACAAGCCCGTCAACATGAAGCCGCTGACGGTGCCTACGTTCGAGCCGAAGAAGCGGACGTTCTGAGGGCGGACGGAACCGTGGATCGGGGTCCGTCGGACGCGAAGTCAAGGGGATAGCGGGCGAAGCCGGGCGATCCTTGGATCGAAATTGCGACGCGCGCCAGCCCTCCCAGGTGGCGTGGAGTCGGTGGATAGAGGAAATCGAATGACTGCGAACAGCAATGTGGAAGCGGATGCGGTGGCCGGGGCTGCTGCCGGCGCGCGGACCGTCCGGTTCGAGATCTATCGCTACGACCCGGACAAGGACGCGCGCCCCTACATGCAGAAGCTCGAGGTACGGCTGCAGCCGAACGACAAGATGCTGCTCGATGCACTGATGCGCATCAAGAGCGACTTCGACGACGGCGTCTCCTTCCGCCGCAGCTGCCGCGAGGGCGTCTGCGGCTCGGACGCGATGAACATCAACGGCAAGAACGGGCTCGCCTGCGTCACCAACCTGCGCGACCTGAAGGAGCCGATCGTCCTGAAGCCGCTGCCTGGCCTTCCGGTAATCCGCGACCTGATCGTGGACATGTCGCAGTTCTTCAAGCAGTACCACTCGATCAAGCCCTTCCTGATCAACGACACGCCGCCGCCCGAGAAGGAGCGGCTGCAGACACCCGAGGAACGCGAGGAACTGAACGGGCTGTACGAGTGCATCCTGTGCGCGTGCTGCTCGACCAGCTGCCCGAGCTTCTGGTGGAACCCCGACAAGTTCGTCGGGCCGGCGGGCCTGCTGCAGGCCTACCGCTTCATCGCGGACAGCCGCGACCAGGCGACCAACGAGCGGCTGGACAACCTGAACGACCCGTACCGCCTGTTCCGCTGCCACACGATCATGAACTGCGTGGACGTCTGTCCCAAGGGCCTGAATCCGACCCGGGCCATCGGCAAGGTCCGCGACATGCTGGTGCGCCGCGCGGTCTAGGGCCTGACATGGGGGGCCCGCCGGCCATCGGCGACCTGGAGCGCCGCCGCCTGCGCTGGCGCGCCCGCCGTGGGCTGCTGGAAAACGACCTGATCCTCGGCCGCTTCCTCGACCGGGAAGGGGACCGGCTGGCCCTGGCCGACGTCCTGGCGCTGGAGGCCCTTCTTGACCTGCCGGACAACGAATTGCTCGACCTTTTGCTGGGGCGCAAAGATCCGCAAGGCACGCTGGACAACAATGCCGTGCTCGGTCTGCTCAAGCGGATCCGCGCGACCTGACCCAACGTCAAACGGGGACGACAAGAAATGGCTCTCACTCCTTCCAACGACAAGGCAACGCTCACCTTCACGGACGGCACGGCCCCGCTGGACCTGCCGATCTACAAGGGCACCGTCGGCCCGGACGTCATCGACATCCGCGCCCTGTACGGCAAGACCGGCAAGTTCACCTACGACCCAGGGTTCCTGTCGACCGCATCCTGCAACTCGACCATCACCTACATCGACGGTGACAAGGGCGAACTGCTGTACCGCGGCTATCCCATCGAGCAGATCGCCACCCGCTGCGACTACCTTGAAACCTGTTTACTGCTCCTGTACGGCGAACTGCCCACACCCGCCCAGAAGGCCGACTTCGTCCAGCGCGTGACCCATCACACGATGGTCAACGAGCAGATGCAGTTCTTCATGCGCGGCTTCCGCCGGGATGCGCATCCGATGGCCGTGATGACCGGCCTGGTCGGTGCGCTGTCCGCGTTCTATCCGGACTCCATGAACCTGAACGACCCGTGGCAGCGCGAGGTATCTGCGATCCGCCTGATCGCCAAGATGCCGACGCTGGTCGCCATGGCGTACAAGTACACGGTCGGGCAGCCGTACATGTATCCGCAGAACGAGCTGTCGTACGCCGGCAACTTCATGCGCATGATGTTCGCGACCCCGTGCGAGGAGTACAAGTCGAACGACGTGCTGGTGCGCGCGATGGACCGGATCTTCATCCTGCACGCCGATCACGAGCAGAACGCATCGACCTCCACGGTCCGCCTGTGCGCTTCCTCCGGCACCAACCCGTTCGCCGCGATCGCGGCCGGCGTGGCGTGCCTGTGGGGACCGGCGCATGGCGGCGCCAACGAGGCCTGCCTCAACATGCTGTACGACATCCAGGCGCAGGGCGGAGTCGCCAAGATCGGCGAGTTCATCGCCAAGGTGAAGGACAAGAACAGCAACGTGAAGCTGATGGGCTTCGGCCACCGGGTGTACAAGAACTACGACCCGCGCGCCAAGCTGATGCGTGAAACCTGCCACGAAGTGCTCACGGAACTCGGTCTGCACGACGACCCGCTGTTCAAGCTCGCGATGGCGCTCGAGAAGATCGCCCTGGAAGACGACTACTTCGTCAGCCGCAAGCTGTATCCGAACGTGGACTACTACTCGGGCATCGTCCAGAAGGCGATCGGCATTCCGGTGCCGCTGTTCACCGCCGTGTTCGCCCTGGCGCGTACGGTGGGCTGGATCGCCCAGTTGAACGAGATGATCGCCGACCCCGAGTACAAGATCGGGCGGCCGCGCCAGCTCTTCGTCGGTGCGACGGCGCGCGAGGTCAAGCCGCTCTCGCAGCGCTGACACCCGAACGCCGGGGAACGGCAACGGCGCCTGCGGGCGCCGTTGCCGTTTCAGTCACTGTGGTGAGTCATCGGGGCCCGTTCGATGACGATCCGGTCGCCGACGTGCCGCATCGGCATCGCGAACTCGAAGCGGTCGGCCGCCGCGCACAACTCGAGGTCGGCCAGCGGCAGGTGCGGGAATTCGGGCTGTCCGAAGCGGCGCCCGAAGTCCGAGTCGCGCACCCTGGCCTCGAACGCGGAGAGCCTGGGCGACTGGCCGAGGAGGTAGGACTCGATCAGGTCCGCGCAAGCGTGGTCCTCGTCGCCGTCGCGGTCCGTCCACAGTCCGGTGATCACGAAGGTGACGACATCGGGTGCGAGCAGATCGATGTACTCGGCCGTCGCCCGCGCGCACACCAGGCTGCCGGCCAGCACCTCCGACGCATGGTCGCAGTCGATCAGCCCGCGCACGCCGCCCGCGCTGTATTCGATCAGCGTGACGCCGGCGAGGTCGAGCGGTGCGATGCTCGCAGGCGAGTTGCCATAGTCGAGCCCGGGCACCGGGCGCCCGCCCGGCTGCGCGCCGACCGTGATGCAGGGGGCGTGGCGGCGGCGCAGCGGCTCTATTTCGTCGACCGAGTGTGCGGCGACGACCGCGCGGGCGCCGGCGGCGAATGCATAGGCAGCGGTGGAGAAAGCTCGGAGCACGTCGACGACGACCACCACCCCCTCGAGTTCGTGGCCGTGGGCGAGGTCCGAGCGCCGAATGTCCATCGGAGGAAGTCGGCGTCGCGGCCGGGCTCTACATGAAGGGTTTCGCGCGCTCCAGCAGCTCCTCGAGGCCCGCCTCGTTCGGGTTCTTCGGCTTGCCGGGGTGGATGATGGCCACCTGGCAGGCTTCGGCCGCCTCGATCATTTCGCGGTAGGTCCCCGCATTGATGTCCTTGATGTACGCCTGCTTGTTCTCGTTGTAGCCGAACAGCCTGTCGTTGATGTTCTGGCACTCGTTGCAGCTGGAGCAGCGCGACGTCTCGATCCATGCCTCGTCCGATGGCGGTGGCGCGGCCTCGGCGGCAGGCGCGGCCTCGGGGGCGGGGGCGGGGGCGGCGGGAGCCCGCTCGGCCGGTGCTGCGGCAGGGACGGCCGCGGCTGCTGCGCTCGCCTGTTTCAGCGCTTCGAGTTCCTGCTGCTTCTCGGTCTCCCAGGCCGCCCTTTCGCGGGCGAGCGCCTGTTCGGCGTGCGAGTTGTGGATGCCGCTGTGTTCCTGCAGGCGATGCCACAGCAGGAGGCACCGTCGCGTGGCCTGGACCAGGCGGGTGTCGACGATCACGCGATGCAGCCGGTCGTTCGCGTCCACCGCAAGCACGAAGGGCACCCGGTCCGCCGCCTGGCTTTCCGGAAGTGCGAGCCAGTCGGCCACCGGAACCATCGCCGCGCTCCAGCGCTCGCGCGGCACGACCGCGAAGTGGTGGGCATAGCGGCGGTCGCACAGCACGAAGTCGGCATAGGTGAAGCGCACCTGCTCGCGCACGCGCTGCAGCGCCTCGTCGGCGTATTCGAAGTCCTCGACGGACCAGTCGTCCTGCTGGTTGCGGTTGTTCTCGAAGGAGAACCGGGTCGCCCAGTTGGTCCCGGCGTTGGCGTCGTAGGTGAAGGCTGGAAATGCGCGTGACTTCATCGCGGCGGCGGCGCTCAGGTACGGCGGCAGGTCGCTCGCCTGGTCCGGGGATCCGGAGAACACGGTGAACAGCGCGGGACTGCGGCACCCCATCCCGCGCCGGACGCGCTCGCGCAGGGCGTAGAGGTTGGAACTGGTGGACTGCAGGACGAACATGCCGCCCAGGCCCATGGCCGTGGTGGCGAGGCGCGCGCTGCGCACGCCGAAGGCGAAGCGGCCCTGCCCGATGGCTGCGTCCTCGAGCAGGTCCGTGAGCTGGACGAGGACCTTGACCGGCATCCCGGCCGAAAGCATCTCCATCAGGGATGCGTTCTCCGGGGCGTCGTTGCGGTCCGCCGGGATGCACACGAGGTAGTCCGGGAACTGCGCGAGATCGTCGGAGGTGAGGGCGTTCTCGTCGTAGCGGTCGAAGAACGGGTCGTGGTCCGCCTCGACATAGGCGCCACGCGCCTCCAGTTCGGCGATGGCGATTGCCTTGACGACCTCGACCAGGCGCGGCAGGCGGGTCCGGTGCGCCTCGATGGCGGCCGCACAGTTGTCGAACGCGAAGTCGTATGGCGCGACGCCGAGCGTGCTGCCCATCGGATTCGGATAGAAAGGCTGAGCGCGCAGCACCGACAGCGCCCATTCGATCCGCTGGCGCCGCCGGGCCGGCAATTCGTCCGTCGGCACGTTGCGCGCGACCAGCCGCGACATCGCGGAAAAGTCGAAGACGTCGGTGTGCAGCGATCCGAAGCCGGACTGCAGCGCCTGCGGCTGCTGGCCGGCCTGCGAGTGCACGAACGCGGCGCGCAGGATGTCGGACAGCCTGCGCACCAGGTGGTCGACGAGCGTTCGGAAGGCCTTCGTTTTCTCGGCGTTCACGTTCTGCCACGCGCGGGTCACGAAGCGCGCCGTCAAGGCGCGGTCGCAGTCGACGATCTCGCCGTCGATGCCGAGCGCGCCCGCCGCGCGCGTCAGCACGTCGCGCGCGCTGTCGTCACGGCCGGCCGCGCGGTTGGCCGCCTCGGGCCAGAGGTCCGCCAGGCGGCCGGTGGCGCCGCCCGCGATCAAGCCGCGCAGCTCGCGCTCGAGACGGAGCAGCTGCTTGCGCAGTCGCTCGCCCTCGATCCCGCGCGGCGCGAGTTCGGCGATCAGGTCGCCGATCACCGAAGACAGCGACCGCACGTACTCGGGGCCGGCGTCGCCTGCAAGAAGGACGACCGGATAGTCGTAGCGCAGCTTCGTCAGGTCGCGGTAGGCCGCGAGCAGGGCGGGGCGGAACCCCTCGGTCAGCGCGGCGAGCCCGTCGCCGGCGCGCTTGCCGGTCATGTGGAAGACCGTCTGGTCCTGGAACTTTGCAGCCATGTCCATTGGGACGAACCTCGAAAGTCGGCGGCGATCAGGCGGCGCGCTGTGCGCGCTCCTCGTCGGGCCAGATGGTGAACTTGTCGAATTCCTTGTCGAGCCCGGCCCGGATCGCCTCGGCGGTCCGCGGGGCACCGGCGCCGCGCAGGTCCTCGTAGCAGGGCACGCTCGGGTCGTGATACAGGATGCCGACGGGGATCGGATCGATCGACGAGGCGATCTCGCGCGCCTGGTGGATGTTCAGCGGGTCGTGCTCGCGCTGGTTCTTGTAGATGCGGCTCGTCTCGGCGCTCGGCTGCAGGCCGTTCTTGTGCGTCAGCAGCAGCGTCTTGCTCGGGTCGTGCAGCCACGGCTCGAACGTCTTCGGCAGCCACTCGGGGCAGCGCTGGATGATGCGCACGAACGAGAAGCCGCGGTGCTTGTACGCCTTCGAGATGATGTCGTAGAGCATCTCGGGCATCCAGTCCACGCCCTGCGCCACGAACGACGCGTTCTGCACGCCGAGCGTCACCGTGAGCGGATTCATTGCTTCCAGCACGCTGCCGCGCGGCGTCGTGTTGCTCTTGGTGCCGATCGCCGACGTTGGCGACGCCTGTTTCTTGGTCAGCCCGTAGATCTGGTTGTCGTGCAGGATGACCGTCAGGTTCATGTTGTACCGGATCGCGTGGATCCAGTGCGCGGCCCCGATCGAGCAGCAGTCGCCGTCGCCAGTGTTGATGAAGACGTTCAGGTCCGGGCGCGCCATCTTGACGCCTTCGGCGAGCGGGAACGCCCGGCCATGGATGCCGTGGAAGCCGTAGGTCTTCATGTAGTGCGGGAAGCGGCTGGAGCAGCCGATCCCGGACACGAACACCGTGCGCTCCGGCGCCAGGTCCTCGTCACGGCACAGTCGCTGGACGGCCGTCAGGATGGCGTTGTCGCCGCAACCGCTGCACCAGCGCGGAACGCCCCCCTGGTAGTCCTCGAGGGTGTGATGTTCCTCGTGCAGCTTGATGATGTACTGGCTGAGTGCGGAGCCCATCGTCTACTTTCCTTCGCTCGATTTCATTCGGCCAGCTTGGCGCGCAGCGCCTTGGCTACCAGGCCCGGTTTGATCGGCTGGCCGCGTGCCTCGGTCCAGCAGTCCACATCGATCAGCGTCCGCGCGCGCAGCATCATCGCGAGCGGGGCATAGCGGCGGTTTTCCTGGTCGATGACTTCGTCCTCGTCCGGTCGATCGGCCCAGGTTCCCTCGACCGTCATCACCTTCCTGAAGCGCTTGAGGATGTCCTTGATGCCCGATGGCATCGGCTGGATGAAGCGCATCTGCAGGGCGGAGACCTTCAGCCCCTCGTCGCGCAGGCGCTGCACGGCTTCCTCGATGACGCCCTGCGTGCTGCCCCAGCCGACGACCAGCAGGTCGCCTTCGGGATCGCCGAACACCGGCGGCGTCTTCAGCGTCTTCTGCAGGGTCGCGAGCTTCAGGCTGCGCATGCGCAGGCCTTCCTCGTTGATGATCGGGTCGTACGCGACCTTGCTCGCGCGGTCGTGCGCCAGTCCCGTGATCGTGTGCATGCCGTTGGGCTGGCCGGGCGAGAAGCGCCGCGCGATGCCCGTGACCTTGTCCCAGTCGTAGGGTTTCGCGCCTTCCGGCAGAGGCGACTGGTCGATCGGCGGCGCGAGCCACTCTTCGTTGAAGCTCGGTCGCGTGAACGGCTGCTGCGCCGTCGCGAGGCTGGCGTCCGTCAGGACGACCACGACCATGTTGAACGTCTCGGCGATCTTGCGTGCCGTGATCATCGAGTAGAAACAGTCCTCGATGCTGGTGGCGGCGATGACCACCTTGGGAGCATCGCCGTGGCTGCCGTAGACGGCGGTCAGGAGGTCGGCCTGCTCGACCTTCGTCGGCTGGCCCGTCGACGGGCCGCCGCGCATCACGTTGACGACGACCAGGGGGATCTCGGCCATTACCGCCAGGCCGATGCCTTCCTGCTTCAGCGAGTAGCCCGGGCCGGACGTGATCGTCACGGCACAGCGGCCCGCGTAGGAGGCTCCGATCGCGAACGCGCACGCGGCGATCTCGTCCTCGGCCTGGTGCACGATGCCGCCGACGCGCTCGAAGCAGTCGGACAGGTAGTGCGATGCCGACGTCGCCGGGGTGATCGGGTACATCGCGCAGATGTCCATGCCCGACGCCAGCACGCCGAGCGCCACGGCCGTGTTGCCGTTGACGACGATCTGCGGCACCTTCGCCTTCTCGGCCGGGATCTCGTACTTGAAGTCCAGGTTGGCCTCGCCCCACGCAAAGCCGGCTTCCATCAGGCGGACGTTCGAGTCGATCACCTTCTGGTCCTTCTTGCCGAAGGTCAGGGCGATCTGGTCGCGCGCGAGCTGCAGGTCGAGGCTGTAGATGTTGCACAGGACGCCCAGCACGAACATGTTCTTGCCGCGCCGCGCATCGCTCATCAGGGCCCGGCATTCCTTCTCGAGGGGCAGGTCGATCACGCGGAAGCCGGCCTCCTTCAGGCCTTTCACCGCTTCGACGTAGGACTTGACGATCGTCGGGTCGCGGTGCTCTCCCCACATGTTTTCGAGCAGGATCGTCGCGCCTTGCTTGAGTTCTCCGGCACGCACGCGGCCAAGCAGCACCTGCTCGTTGAACGCGACGACGAGGTCGGTCTCGTCGCCGCCGTTGGTCACCTGCTTGGATCCGATCCTGATGCGGATTCCGCTCGCTCCCGCCACGCTGCGTGCCGGCGGCTGGATCTCGGCCGGGATGATCTCGACGGTCCAGATGCCGTTGCCGCTGCGCGCGGCGACCGAGGCCAGCGCCTGGCCGCAGCGCTGCGCGCCTTCGCCGGAATCGCTGATCACCTCGACGATGTGCTCGGGCAGCCTGACGGCCCGTTTGGTTCCGGCATTGCCCTTGGAGGCCGGGCGGTCCAGGACTGCAGCATTCATGCTCGTTCCTTGCTCTCTCGTTGTGCTCAGGCGACCCTGACCAGCGCGAAGCCGTGCTCGGCGCGCGGAATGCCGAACAGCGATCCCTCGGCGCCGGCGTCGTAGACGGAACTGCTGTCGCGCAGGCCGAGGTAGGCCTTCATCGCGCGCGCGGCCTTGCGGCCGGCGCCCATGGCCTGGATCACGGTGGCGGCCCCGGTGACGATGTCGCCGCCCGCGTACACGCCGGCGATCGACGTCGCCAGGTTGTCGTCGGTGGCGATGTAGCCCCACTTGTTCAATTTCAGTTTCGACGTCTGGCCCAGGATCGGATTGGCATTGGTGCCGATCGCGAACACGACCATGTCGGCCTCGAACTCGAAGTCGCTTCCGGGCACCACCACGGGGCGGCGCCGTCCCGACTCGTCGGGCTCGCCGAGTTCCATCCTCACGCAGCGCAGCGCGCGCACGTTGTTGTTCGCGTCGCCGAGGATCTCGACCGGGCTGGTCAGCCAGTTGAAGTCGACGCCTTCCTGCTCGGCGTGGTGGATCTCCTCGACCCTTGCTGGCGCCTCTTTCTTCGAGCGGCGATAGATGCAGTGGACCGACTCGGCGCCAAGCCGCAGCGACACGCGCAGCGCATCCATGGCCGTGTTGCCCGCGCCGATGACGGCGACGTGCTTGCCGGGCTGCAGCGGCGTGTCGAAATTCGGAAAGTCACGCGCGCGCATCAGGTTGCAGCGCGTCAGCAGTTCGTTGGCGGACAGCACGCCGTTCAGCGACTCTCCCGGGATGCCCATGAAGCTCGGATAGCCCGCGCCGGTGCCGATGAAGACCGCGTGAAAGCCCATCTCGGCCACCATCTGCTCGATGGTGAACAGGCGGCCGACCAGCGTGTTGCACTCGAACCGTACGCCCAGGTTGCGCAGCTTCTGGATCTCGGCGTCGATGACGTCGTTCGGCAGGCGGAAGTCGGGAATGCCGTACTTGAGCACGCCGCCCGGGGTGTGGAAGGCCTCGTACACGATCACTTCGCAGCCGGCCTTCGCCATGTCGGCCGCGCACGCCATCCCCGCAGGGCCCGCGCCGACGATGCCGACCTTGCAGCCCGAGGGCTCGATGTAGGGGACGTTCTCCCAACCCTCGGCAATCGCCATGTCGCCGATGAAGCGCTCGAGACGCCCGATCGCCACCGGCTCCAGGGTCTCACCCACGGTGCACACGCCCTCGCACTGGTTCTCCTGGGGGCAGACCCGTCCGCAGATCGACGGGAGCAGGTTGGTGTCGGTGATGATGTCGTAGGCGCCGTGGAAGTGCTTCTCGGTGATCTTCTGGATGAAGGCCGGAATGTCGATGCTGACCGGGCAGCCGCGCACGCACGGCTCGTCCGGGCATTGCAGGCAGCGCTCCGCCTCGCGCTGCGCGTCCTCGAGACGGTAGCCGCAGGCCACCTCCTCGAAATTCCTGGCCCGGACCTGGGGATCCTGCTCGGGCATCGGCGTCCGCTCCTGGGGAATGGTGCGGATCGTCTTCTTCTTCGTGGCCATCGTGTCCTCGCTGTCCTAGCCGTCGGTGTTCGGCTGCACGTCGATGGGCGGCTCCGCGTTCGCTCCGAGCACCGCAGTCTTCAGGTCGATGACCTGGTCGCTGCGGATGCGGCAGGACTCCTGCCAGCGCTCGACCGCTGCACGCTCGGTCGGCTTGTAGCGGCCCAGCCGTGACATCAGGTCGTCGAAATCGACCTTGTGGCCGTCGAAGTCCGGGCCGTCGACGCAGGCGAACTTCACCTGGTCGCCGATCTTGACCCGGCAGCCGCCGCACATGCCGGTGCCGTCGACCATCACCGGGTTCAGGCTGACGATCGTCTTGATGCCGAAGGCACGCGTGGCTTCGGCGCAGCCCTTCATCATGATGGGAGGTCCGATCGCCACCACTTCGTCGATGTCAGGATGCTTGGCGACCGCCTGCTTGATCCCCTCGGTCACGAGCCCCTTGATGCCGGCCGAGCCGTCGTCCGTGCAGATGATCAGTTCGTCGCAGACGGCGCCGAACTTGTCCTGCCAGAACATCAGGTCCTTGTTGCGGAAGCCGATGACGCCGATCACGTAGGCGCCGCTTTCCTTGTAGGCGCGCGCCTGCGGATACACCGGCGCGACGCCGAGGCCGCCGCCGACGCAGACCACCTTCTTCGCCTTGCCGATGTGGCTCGGGATGCCCATCGGCCCGACCATTGCGAAGAGGGAGTCACCGACCTTGCAACCCGCCTGCATCTCCTTGGTGGTCTTGCCGACGGCCTGGATCACCAGGGTGATCGTGCCGCGTTCGCGGTCGAAGTCGGCGATGGTGAGCGGAATCCGCTCGCCATGCTCGTGCTCCATCACGATCACGAACTGCCCGGGCCGGGCGGCCCGCGCCATCTGTGGATGCGTCACCTCAAGCATGTAGGTGACGTCCGAATAGTCCTCGCGCGCTACGATCCTGAACTCGGATCCCGCGTTCGCCTGCGCCATGGTCTGTCCCCCCGTGCGCTCTGGGTTTCCGCGCGCCCGTCTGGCGCGGGGCGGCGCGAACTTGAGGCGAACTACCTCACGTAATCGAGAGCTTCGATTGCAACGGGGGTGGTGGCTTTGATCTTTCGCAACCGCATCTCAGTCCGTGGGACGGCGTTGCAGTCCTCAAAACGGCAGTCGGCCCAAAGCGACACGCACCGCGACTCAGGTGAGCTCGGCGTTGATGGCCTCGAGGACGCCGGCACCCGGGCACAGGTCGGCTTCGGCCAGGCGGTTCAGGGGCGCCGCCACCGTGTTGAGGTGATCGTGCAGGTCGTCGGCCGACGGATCGACGAACAGCAGCCCGGTCACCACCTCCCCGCGCGCCTGGTGGGCCGTGATGTGGCTGATCGCGGCCAGCCGGTCGCCCGGATCGTACCCGTCGGCCAGCTTGCGCAGGCGCAGCCGGCTGCCGTCGTGCTGGGTGATCTCGATCACTTCGCCGGGCGAGTAGTCGGCGAGGATCACGTCGCGGCGCGGCATGAAATCCAGGCGGTTCACCGCGTCATTGTGGGCCCGGATGTAGTCGTAGCTCTTCGTGCTGCCGGCGTGGTTGTTGAAGGCAACGCACGGGCTGATGACGTCGATCAGCGCGGCGCCGCGGTGGTTGAGCGCTCCCTTGATCAGCGGCACCAGTTGCTCCTTGTCGCCTGAGAAGCTGCGTGCGACGTAGGTGACGCCCAGCTGCAGCGCGAGCGAGACCATGTCGATCGGGGCGTCGCGGTTGACCGCGCCGCGCTTGGACTTGGAGCCCTGGTCCGCGGTGGCGGAGAACTGCCCCTTGGTCAGGCCGTACACGCCGTTGTTCTCGACGATGTAGGTCATGTTGACCCCGCGCCGGATCAGGTGGGCGAACTGGCCCAGGCCGATCGAGGCGGAGTCTCCATCGCCGGACACGCCGAGGTACATCAGGTCGCGATTGGCGAGGTTGGCGCCGGTCAGCACTGACGGCATGCGCCCGTGCACCGAGTTGAATCCGTGCGAATTGCCCAGGAAGTAGTCGGGTGTCTTCGACGAACACCCGATGCCGGACAGCTTCGCGACCCGGTGCGGTTCGATCTCCAGTTCCCAGCAGGCCTGGATGATGGAGGCGGAGATCGAGTCGTGCCCGCAACCTGCGCACAGCGTCGAGATCTTTCCCTCGTAATCGCGCCGCGTGTAGCCGAGGCGATTGGCTGGAAGGGTGGGGTGATGCAGCTTCGGCTTCGCGAGATAGGTCATCGGCTGTTCCTCAAGCGGCCTTGCCGCCCTTCAACGGGCGCACGTTGGCACCCGCCATCCGGTCCTTGATCGCCTTCACGATGAAGCGGGCCGTGATCGGCGTGCCGTCGTAGTGGAGGATCGGCACGAGGCGGGCCGGGTCGACCTGCAGTTCATTCACCAGCATTGCCCGCAGCTGCCCGTCGCGGTTCTGCTCGACGACGAATACCCGCTCATGCTGCTCGATGAATCTGTCGACCGATTCGGGGAACGGGAAAGCGCGCACGCGCAGCCGGTCGAGGTGCACGCCGGACTGCTCCAGCGTCCCGATCGCCTCGTTCATCGACGGGCTCGTCGACCCGTAGAAGATCACGCCGTACGGCGTCTTCTGGCTCGCCTTGCGGACGATCGGCTGCGGCACCAGCTTCTTGGCGCTGTCGAACTTCTTCAGCAGGCGCTCCATGTTGTAGACATAGTCAGGGCCGGCTTCCGAGTAGCGCGCGTAGGCATCCTTCGTCGTGCCCCGCGTGAAGTAGGCTCCGCGCGTGGGATGGGTGCCCGGCAGGGTGCGCGAAGGAATACCGTCGCCGTCGGCGTCGAGATAGCGGCCAAAGTCCTTGCCGGCCTCGAGCTCCTCGGCGCTCATGACCTTGCCCCGGTCATACCGCCGGCTGTCGTCCCACCTGAGCGGCGCACACAGCCGGTGGTTCATGCCGATGTCGAGGTCGGTCATCAGGAAGATCGGCGTCTGCAGCCGCTCGGCGAGGTCCAGCGCGGCGGCCGAAAACTCGAAGCACTCGTGCGGATCCTCGGGGAACAGCAGCACGTGCTTGGTGTCCCCGTGCGAGGCGTATGCGCACGCGAGCAGGTCCGACTGCTGGGTGCGCGTCGGCATTCCGGTCGACGGACCGCCGCGCTGCACGTTGATGATCGTCGCCGGGATCTCGGCGAAATACGCCAGGCCGATGAACTCCGTCATCAAGGACACGCCGGGACCGGAGGTAGCCGTGAAGGCGCGCGCCCCGTTCCAGCCGGCTCCAATGACCATGCCGATCGAAGCCAGCTCGTCCTCGGCCTGCACGATCGCGAACTTGTTGCGGCCGGTCGCCTTGTCGACCCGGTAGCGGCCGCAGTACTTCTGGAATGCCTCCGCCACCGACGACGACGGCGTGATCGGATACCAAGCGCATACCGTGGCGCCGCCGTACACCGCGCCGAGCGCCGCTGCCGCATTGCCCTCGATGAAGATGCGGTCGCCCACGCTGTTGCGGCGCTCGACCCGCAGCGCGAGCACGCCGGCCAGGTTCTGCTCGGCGTAGCTGCGTCCGGTCTCGAAGGCGTCGAGGTTCGGCTTGATCAGCTTGTCCTTGCCCTTGTACTGCTCGCCGAGCAGCTGCGCGACCACCTCGGACTCGATGCCAAGCAGGTACGCCAGCACGCCGACGTACATGATGTTCTTCAGCAGCTGGCGTTCCTTAGGATCGGCGAACTTGCCGGCGGCAATGTCCGACAGCGGAACGCCGATGGCGTGGATGTCCGGCCGGAAGCGCGACGGCGGCAGCGGCCGGGTGCTGTCGTACAGCACGTAGCCGTCGGGCTCGATCTCCCTGATGTCCTGGTCCCAGGTCTGCGGGTTCATCGCGATCATCAGGTCGACGCCGCCACGGCGTCCGAGGTGACCCTGCTCGGTGACCCGCACTTCGTACCAGGTGGGCAGGCCCTGGATGTTGGACGGGAAGATGTTGCGCGGCGACACCGGCACGCCCATCCGCAGGATGCTGCGAGCGAACAGTTCGTTGGCGCTGGCAGAACCCGAGCCGTTGACGTTCGCGAACTTGACCACGAAGTCGTTGGTGGCGGTGATGCCGCGATGGCGGATCACGCCGCCGCTCGTGCGGGGGCCCGGTCGGCCCTGGTCAGGAACGCTCATTGGTCGACCTCCAGCGCGCTGCGCGAGCCTGTCTGCGAGCGGCCGTGCAGGACTGTCGTCACGCGGCCTCCCGCTCCGGGGTGCGACAGCCACGCCCGGCATGTGTCATCTCGATCAGGAACTTCTGCATGTCCCAGGCTCCGGTGGGGCAGCGTTCGGCGCACAGCCCGCAATGCAGGCAGACGTCCTCGTCCTTCACCATCACGCGACCCGTCTTCAGCTCGCCGGAGACGTACAGGGCCTGGTCGGCGTTCAGGGCAGGTGCCCGCAGCCGCGCGCGCAGGTCGGCTTCGGCGCCGTTGCGCGTGAAATTGATGCAGTCGGTCGGGCAGATGTCGAGGCACGCATCGCACTCGATGCACTGCTGCGCCGTGAAGACCGTCTGCACGTCGCAGTTGAGGCAGCGCTGCGCTTCCTTCCACGCCGTGGCGGGGTCGAAGCCGAGTTCGACCTCGACACGGATGCTGGCCAGGGCCTGGTTGACGTCGCGCCAGGGCACCTTGAAGCGGGCATCCGGCGCGACCTCGTTGTCGTAGCTCCACTCGTGGATGCCCATCTTCTGGGAGATCAGGCTGACGCCCGGCGCGGGGCGGGCGCGCACGTCCTCGCCGTTGAGGTACTTGTCGATCGAGATGGCGGCGTCGTGGCCCTGGGCGACCGCCCAGATGATGTTCTTCGGTCCGAGCGCTGCGTCTCCGCCGAAGAACACGTTGGGCAGCGACGCCTGCAGCGTGGTGCGGTCGAGGATGGGCAGACCCCATTGGTCGAATTCGACGCCGGCGTCGCGTTCGATCCACGGGAACGCGTTTTCCTGGCCGACCGCGACCAGCACGTCGTCGCACGGAAAGACCGGATCGGGCTCGCCCGTGGAGATCAGCGCGCGGTGTCCCTTGTCGTCATAGACGGCCTTGACCTTCTCGAAGCGCATGGCCGCGAGCTTCCCGTTCTCGTGCAGGAATGCCTTGGGCACCAGGTAGTTCAGGATCGGGATGCCTTCGTGCATGGCGTCTTCCTTCTCCCAGGGGGACGCCTTCATCTCCTCGAATCCCGAGCGCACGATTACCTTCACGTCCTCGCCGCCCAGTCGTTTCGCGGTGCGGCAGCAGTCCATCGCGGTATTGCCGCCGCCGAGCACGATGACGCGCCTGCCGACCGAGGTGACGTGACCGAAAGACACCGAAGAGAGCCAGTCGATGCCGATGTGGATCGATGCGGCTGCCTGGCTGCGGCCGGGGATGTCGAGGTCGCGACCACGCGGGGCGCCCGAGCCGACGAAGATCGCGTCGTACTTCTCCGCGAGCAGGGACTTCATCGAATCGATCCGCACACCGCCGCGGAACTCGACGCCGAGCCCGAGGACGTATCCAGTTTCCTCGTCGATCACCTCTTCCGGCAGCCGGAAGCGCGGGATCTGCGTGCGGATCATCCCGCCCGCCTTCGGATCCTGGTCGAACACGGTCACGTGGTAGCCCAGCGGCGCAAGATCGCGCGCGACGGTCAGTGAGGCAGGGCCCGCGCCGATGCAGGCGACCCTTCTTCCGTTCATCGGCGCCAGGCGCCTGGGAAGCCGCGCGCTGATGTCGCCCTTGAGATCGGCGGCGACGCGCTTCAGGCGGCAGATCGCGACAGGTTCGGGGCGCTCCGCCTGCTGCTCTTCGACCCGGCCACGGCGGCAGGCGGGCTCGCACGGGCGGTCGCAGGTTCGGCCGAGGATGCCCGGAAAGACATTCGACTTCCAGTTGACCATGTATGCATCGGAGTAGCGCCCCGACGCGATCAAGCGGATGTATTCGGGAACCGGTGTATGCGCCGGGCATGCCCACTGGCAATCCACGACGCGATGAAAGTACTCGGGATTCTTTATGTCCGTCGGCTGCACTCAGGTCTCCTTGCTCGGCGCCGTCCTGATAGCGTCAGCTGTCTTCGAGTCGGCGCAGTGTAGGCCGCGCACCCTGGAGGCGGTGCCTCGAGACACCGCCGCTGCGTGGATGCGACACGTTGATGGCCGCCGAGCGGCCAGTGGTAGCATCCGCGTTTCGCCGCGGCCCGGTTGCTGCGCAGCGATATGACTCGGCAGCCAGACCGGAATCCGGAACGGTTGCCGCCGGAGTTCCCACGTCTCGCTCATGGGTTTTCCGGGCATCTCAAACGAGAAACTCGTTTTTTCAGGTGAAGCCGATGATGAGACAGTTCCAGGTCAATTCGTACCTGTTTGGCGGCAATGCGCCGTACGTCGAGGAGCTCTATGAACGCTACCTCGATAACCCCGGCTCCGTTCCGGAAAAGTGGCGTGCTTATTTCGACCAGATGCAGCTGGTCCCCGCCGCCGACGGTTCGCCGGACTCGCGCGACATTGCCCATGCCCCGATCGTGGAGTCCTTCGCGCAGCGCGCCAAGGCCAACGCGTTCGTCGCCAAGGTCGCGCCGTCGGACCTTACGGTGGCCCGCAAGCAGGTCCATGTCCAGTCGATCATCGCGGCCTACCGGTTTCTCGGAAACTGCTGGGCCAACCTCGATCCGCTGCAGCGCCAGGAGCGGCCGGTCATTCCGGAACTCGAGCCGGCGTTCTACGACCTGACGGAAGCCGACATGGACACCGTGTTCGCCGCTGCGAACACGTACTTCGGCCAGGAGGACATGACGCTGCGCGACCTGATCAAGGCGCTGCGCGACACGTACTGCTGCAACATCGGCGCCGAGTTCATGTTCATTTCGGACCCGGCGCAGAAGCGCTGGATCCAGCAGCGACTGGAGTCGATCAGGTCGACCCCGACGTTCACCGCGGAACAGAAGCGTCACATCCTGGAGCGCGTGACCGCGGCCGAGGGACTCGAGCGCTACCTGCACACGAAGTACGTCGGCCAGAAGCGCTTTTCACTGGAGGGCGGTGAAAGCTTCATCGCCGCGATGGACGAACTGGTGCAGCGGGCCGGCGCCAACGGCGTGCAGGAAATCGTCATCGGCATGGCGCACCGCGGTCGCCTGAACGTGCTGGTGAACACGCTGGGCAAGATGCCGAGGGATCTCTTCGCCGAGTTCGAGGGCAAGGCCGCCTCCGACCTGCCGGCCGGGGATGTCAAGTACCACAACGGCTTCTCGAGCGACATCACGACCCCGGGCGGTCCGGTCCATCTCTCGCTTGCGTTCAACCCGTCCCACCTCGAGATCGTCAACCCGGTGGTCGAGGGCTCGGTCCGCGCGCGCCAGGAGCGGCGCGGCGACAAGGAGGGGGACACGGTCCTGCCGGTGCTGGTGCACGGCGATGCCGCCTTCGCCGGGCAGGGCGTGGTGATGGAGACGCTGAACCTCGCCCAGACCCGCGGTTACGGCACGGGCGGGACCATCCACATCATCATCAACAACCAGATCGGGTTCACGACCTCCGACCCTCGCGACACGCGCTCGACCCTGTACGCGACCGACGTCGTGAAGATGATCGAGGCCCCCGTGTTCCACGTGAACGGCGACGATCCGGAAGCGGTCGTGTTCGTCACGCAGCTGGCGATGGACTACCGCCAGGAGTTCAACAAGGACGTGGTCATCGACATCATCTGCTTCCGCCGCCTTGGCCACAACGAGCAGGACACCCCGGCGGTGACCCAGCCGCTGATGTACAAGAAGATCGGCCAGCACCCCGGCACGCGCAAGCTCTATGGCGACAAGCTGGTCACCCAGGGCACGATCTCGGCCGAAGAGCCCGACCTGATGGTCAAGGCCCACCGCGCCGCCATGGACGAGGGCCGCACCACGTCCGACCCGGTACTGACCAACTACAAGAGCAAGTACGCGGTCGACTGGTCTCCGTTCCTGAACCGCAAGTGGACCGATCACGCCGACACGGCGGTTCCCATTGCCGAGTTGAAACGCCTCGCCGAGCGCCTGACGACGATCCCGTCCAACTTCAAGCTGCATCCGCTCGTGGAGAAGGTGGTGGCCGACCGCCGCGCGATGGGCGAGGGCAAGTTGCCGCTCGACTGGGGCATGGCGGAGCACCTGGCGTTCGCGTCCCTCGTATCGAGCGGCTATCCCGTGCGCATCACTGGCCAGGACTCGGGGCGCGGCACGTTCACCCACCGGCACTCGGTGCTGCACGACCAGAACCGCGAACGTTGGGACGAGGGGATCTACGTCCCGTTGCAGCACGTGTCCGAGAAACAGGCGCCGTTCACGGTCATCGACTCGGTCCTGTCGGAAGAGGCGGTGCTCGCGTTCGAGTACGGGTATGCGAGCGCCGAGCCGAACGCCCTGGTGATCTGGGAAGCTCAGTTCGGCGACTTCGTCAACGGCGCCCAGGTCGTGATCGATCAGTTCCTGTCGTCAGGCGAGGTCAAGTGGGGCCGGCAGTCCGGTCTGACGCTGATGCTGCCCCACGGCTACGAGGGACAGGGTCCCGAGCACTCGTCGGCGCGCATCGAACGCTTCCTGCAGCTGGCGGCGGACAGCAACATGCAGATCGCACAGCCGACGACGGCCGCGCAGATCTTCCACCTGCTGCGCCGGCAGATGATCCGACTGTTCCGCAAGCCGCTCGTCATCATGACGCCCAAGTCGCTGCTGCGCGCGAAGGACGCGGCCTCCGAGCTGTCGGAACTGGCCAAGGGCGAGTTCCAGACCGTGATCCCCGAGCGCGACCCGGCCATCGAGGCGAAGAAGGTCAAGCGGGTCATCGCCTGTTCCGGAAAGGTCTACTTCGACCTGGTCAACACGCGCCGCGATCGCGAGGACTCGACCGCAGCGATCATCCGCGTGGAGCAGCTCTATCCCTTCCCCCACAAGGCGCTGGCGGCCGAACTGAAGAAGTACCCCGCTGCCACGGAAGTCGTGTGGTGCCAGGACGAGCCGGCCAATCAGGGCGGCTGGTTCTACGTGCAGCACCACCTGCTCGAAAACATGGCGGACGGGCAGAAGCTGGCGTACGCGGGACGCGCGGCATCGGCGTCGCCGGCGGTCGGTTACTACGCCAAGCACCAGGAGCAGCAGAAGGCCCTGCTGGACACGGCCTTCAGCAAGCTCAAGGGACTCGTGCTCAACAAGTAGGCAAGCAGGCGGATCGCGTCCGGCGCCAGGCGCCGCCGTCCGCCCTTCACGTCAAGCATCCGGAGCGTCAGAAGAACATGGCCATCGTGGAAGTGAAGGTTCCGCAGCTGTCCGAGTCGGTCGCCGAGGCGACCCTGCTGCAGTGGAAGAAGAAGCCCGGCGACGCCGTGGCGATCGACGAAATCCTGATCGAGGTCGAGACCGACAAGGTGGTCCTGGAGGTTCCTGCACCGGCGGCCGGGGTGCTCATGGAGATCGTCCGCGACGACGGCAGCACGGTCGTTGCGGGAGAGCTGATCGCGCGGCTGGACACCGAGGGCAAGGCAGCCGCGCCGGCCCCTGCGGCCGCGCCGCCGCCCGCGGCGGCAGCGCCCCGGCCTGCGGCTGCGGCCGCGCCGCCGCCGGGCGCGATGAGCGGCGTGGCAATGCCGGCGGCTGCGAAGATGATGGCGGAGCAGGGCATGGCCGCCGCGCAGGTGAGCGGCACCGGCCGCGACGGCCGCATCACCAAGGGCGACGTCATTGCCGCTGCCGCGGCCGGCGCGAAAGCGCCCGCGGCGCCGCCCGCCGCGGCCGTGGCGACGGTGCGCCCGGCGCTGCCGGAGGTCAAGGCGCCGATCGACCTGACCGGACTGGCCGACCGGCCCGAACAGCGGGTGCCGATGTCGCGCCTGCGCCAGCGGGTGGCCGAGCGTTTGGTGCAGTCGCAGTCGACCGCGGCCATCCTGACGACGTTCAACGAAGTCAACATGCAGCCCCTGCTGGAGCTGCGCAACAAGTACAAGGACAAGTTCGAGAAGGAGCACGGGGTCAAGCTCGGCTTCATGTCCTTCTTCGTCAAGGCGGCCGTCGCGGCGCTGAAGCGCTATCCGGTGGTCAATGCCTCGGTCGACGGCAGCGACATCGTCTACCACGGCTACTTCGACATCGGCATCGCGGTCGGTTCCCCGCGCGGCCTCGTCGTCCCGATCCTGCGCGACGCGGACCAGCAGACCTTCGCCGACATCGAGAAGAAGATCGCCGACTTCGGCAAGCGGGCCGGCGAAGGCAAGCTCGGTCTCGAGGAACTCACCGGCGGCACCTTCTCGATCTCCAATGGCGGCGTGTTCGGATCGATGCTGTCGACGCCCATCATCAATCCACCGCAGAGCGCGATCCTGGGGATACATGCAACCAAGGAGCGCCCCGTGGTGGAAAACGGCCAGATCGTGATCCGGCCGATGAACTACCTGGCGCTGTCCTACGACCATCGGATCATCGATGGACGCGAGGCGGTGCTGTCCCTGGTGGCCATGAAGGAAGCGCTGGAGGATCCGGCGCGTCTGCTGCTTGAGGTGTGAACCACGGGAGAGACGCGATGACGATGGCCGACGAACTCGAGAAGCTCCATCGACTGCTGCAGAACGGGGCGCTGACGCAGGCGGAATTCGACGCGGCCAAGGCGCGTCTGCTCGCCGGCACAGCCGGCGGTGCGGGGACCGAGCTGGCGATCAACCGGCTGCGACTCTCCGACAGGGACAAGTGGATCGCCGGCGTGTGCGGCGGGGTGGCGAGCGTCACCGGTGTCGACGCCTGGATCTGGCGCCTGCTGTTCGTGCTGGGCATGCTGGCCGGGGGGTTCACCGCCATCCTGTACATCATCCTGTGGATCTTCGTGCCGCGCGAAGGGCAGTAGCGCACGGGAACTGACAACTCGGAAGGGACCATGGCCAAGAACTTCGACGTCGTCGTGATCGGCGGCGGACCCGGTGGGTACATCGCGGCGATCCGCGCGGCCCAGCTCGGTTTTGCCGTCGCCTGCATCGACGACTGGAAGAACGCGCAGGGCGGACCGGCTCCGGGCGGCACCTGCACCAACATCGGCTGCATTCCGTCGAAGGCGCTGCTGCAGTCGTCCGAGCACTACGAGCACGCGGGACACCACTTCAAGGACCATGGGATCCAGATCGGGAGCCTCGGCCTCGACCTCGCGAAGATGCTCGCGCGCAAGGACACCGTCGTGAAGCAGAACAACGACGGCATCCTGTACCTCTTCAAGAAGAACAAGGTCGCGTTCTTCCACGGTCACGGCAGCTTCGCCGGACGGACGGAGAAGGGATACGAAATCGCGGTGGCCGGCGCAGCCGCCGAGACGCTGACCGCGAAGCACGTGATCGTCGCCACCGGGTCCAGCGCGCGGCCACTGTCAGGGGCCCCCTTCGACGAGAAGCAGGTCCTGTCGAACGATGGCGCCCTGGCGATCCCGAGCGTGCCCAAGCGGCTTGGCGTGATCGGCGCGGGTGTCATCGGCCTCGAGATGGGTTCGGTGTGGCGGCGGCTTGGCTCGGAGGTGACGATCCTCGAAGCCCTCCCGGCCTTCCTCGGCGCGGTCGACGACCAGATTGCGCGGGAAGCGGCCAAGGTCTTCGGCCGCCAGGGCCTGAAGATCCACCTCGGGGTGAAGATCGACGCGGTCAAGGCGGATCGCAAGGGCGTGACGGTGACGTACGCCGATTCGAAGGGAGAGCCGCAGACGCTCGCGGTCGACAAGCTGATCGTGTCGATCGGGCGCGTGCCCAACACCGCGGGACTGAGCGGCGAGGCCGTCGGCCTGAAGATCGACGAACGCGGGTTCGTCGAGGTCGACGACGCGTGCCGCACGAACCTGCCGAACGTGTGGGCCGTCGGCGACGTCGTGCGCGGCCCGATGCTGGCGCACAAGGCGGAAGAGGAGGGAGTGGCGGTCGCCGAGCGGATCGCCGGCCAGCACGGACACGTCAACTTCAACACGATTCCGTGGGTCATCTACACGTCGCCCGAGATCGCGTGGGTGGGACAGACGGAGCAGCAGCTCAAGGCCGCGGGCCGCGCCTACCGGGCGGGCACTTTCCCGTTCGCGGCGAATGGTCGGGCACGCGCGCTGGGCGACACGGCCGGTCTGGTGAAGTTTCTCGCGGACGAGAAGACCGACGAGATCCTGGGCGTCCACATCATCGGTCCCTTCGCCTCGGAACTGATCTCGGAGGCTGTCGTCGCGATGGAGTTCCGCGCTTCGAGCGAGGACATCGCACGGATCTGCCATGCCCACCCGTCGCTGTCGGAGGCGACCAAGGAAGCGGCGCTCGCCGTCGACAAGCGCGCGCTGAATTTCTGAAGCGCGGATGACCGTCCGCGACGTCTTCAACGCGCATCTGGCCGCGCGGGGCTACAGCGCGGACGCGTCGCAGTTGTCCGCTCTCCAGCGCCTGCAGCGACTCGAAGACGACTGGCGCGCCTACAAGAGGCAGCGGTCGAACGCGCTGAAGAAGCTGCTGGCGCGGCCGCCGGTGCCGCGCGGCGTGTACCTCTGGGGCGGCGTCGGGCGCGGCAAGAGCTTCCTGATGGACGCGTTCTTCGCGACGGTGCCGGTGCTGCGCAAGACGCGACTGCACTTCCACGAATTCATGCGCAGCGTGCACCGCGAACTCGACGACGTGAAGGGCATGCAGGACCCGCTCGACGAGGTCGCGCGCCGGATCGCAAGGCGCCATCGGCTCGTCTGCTTCGACGAGTTTCACGTGTCGGACATCGCCGACGCGATGATCCTGCATCGCCTGCTGTCGAAGCTGTTCGAACTGAACATCGGCTTCGTCATGACGTCCAACTACGCGCCCGACCAGCTGTATCCGGACGGACTGCACCGGGACCGCCTGCTGCCGGCGATCGACCTGCTGAACGAGCGCCTCGATGTCGTGCAGGTCGAGTCGGGCATCGACTACCGGCAGCGTGCCATGGAGAACATCGAGGCCTACCTGACGCCATGGGGGCCGACGGCCGAAGCCGCGCTGGCGGGCGCCTTCGAGCGCATCGCCGAGGCCGAGGACGACGACCCGACCCTGGAGATCGAGGCGCGGCGAATACGTGCGCGGCGTCGCGCCGGCGGCGTGGTCTGGTTCGACTTCGCGGTGCTGTGCGGCGGCCCGCGCTCGCATGCGGACTATCTCGAGATCGCCGCGCAGTTCCATACCGTGCTGCTCTCGAATATTCCGCGCATGAGCGCCGGTCAGGCCTCCGAGGCGCGGCGGTTCACCTGGCTGGTCGACGTCCTGTACGACCATCGGGTGAAGCTGCTGGCTTCGGCCGAGGCGGCGCCGATCGAGCTTTACACGGCGGGTGCCCTGTCGAACGAGTTTGCGCGGACCGCGTCGCGCCTCACGGAGATGCAGTCCCGGGAGTACCTCGATGCGCCGCGGCGCGCCGTGGTGCAGCGTGTCTGATCGCCACCGGTCAGCGCAGCCGGGGCGACGGGCGTTAAGTCATCCATGAGACCCACGCTCTTAGTGCTGCTTCTCTTCGTGGCGCTCCCGGCGAGCGCCAGCGATTTCGGCGCCCGCTACCCGGCAGGATCGATCAGCGACTCGGCACGCGCCGAGACCGCGCTGCGCGAGGCGGACGCCGAAGAGTCCCGCATCGAGCGCGATTCCAAGGCACGCGAAGCCGAGTGCCACAAGGGATTCCTGGTCAATCGCTGCCGGGATGCGGTCCGCCGCGACAAGCTGTCTGCTGAACGCGAGGTACGGCGCGTGAGGGTCGAGGCGCATGACCTGGAGCGGAAGCTCAAGGCAGAGGCGGCCGCCCGTAGCCGCGCGGAGGCTGCGACGAAGGCCGAACAGGCGGTCGGCCCGAGCCCGGCGAAAGCGCCCGGCAAGGACGCGTCAACCGGCTCTTCGCTGACTCCCGAAGAGGAGGCGCGCAACCGCGCCGATTACGAAAAGCGGATCGCCGACAAGCAAATGGAAGCAGCACGCGAGCAGGCGAGGGCGCAGGAGCGTGCTGACAACGAACGCGCCTACCGGGAAAAGCAGGCAGAGGCCGAGCGGCGGGCGCAGCAGAAGGCCGCCGAGCGCAAGCAGGCGGAGGAACGGCGGGCGGAACGCCGCAAGCAGGTCGAGGCGCAGGAGGCGCAACGCGAGGAAGTGCGTCGCCAGGCCGAGGCGGCCGCGAAGGGC
>Ga0224500_10000245_pt1 | contig 39318 bp, 38 predicted proteins | sample SF_Oct11_sed_USG_FD_168126 | JGI IMG/M metagenome (GOLD analysis project Ga0224500, IMG submission 168126) | Sediment microbial communities from San Francisco Bay, California, United States - SF_Oct11_sed_USGS_4_1 | ecosystem: Environmental > Aquatic > Marine > Sediment | place: USA: California... | reverse complement strand
ACCGTGGTCTGGGGAATCGTCGGCATGCTCGTCGGCGTCCTGATCGCGGCGCAACTGCTGTGGCCCGACCTGCTGCCCCCGTACTCGTTCCTGTCCTACGCGCGGCTGCGCCCGCTGCACACCAACGCGGTGATCTTCGCGTTCGGCGGGTCGGCGCTCTTCGCCACGTCGTACTACATCGTGCAGCGCACCTGCCACGTGCGGCTGTTCCTCGACAAGCTCGCCGCGTTCACGTTCTGGGGCTGGCAAGTGGTCATCCTGCTGGCGGCGATCACGCTGCCGCTCGGCATGACCACCTCGAAGGAATACGCGGAACTCGAGTGGCCGATCGACATCCTGATCGCGATCGTGTGGGTCGCCTACGCCGTCGTCTTCTTCGGGACGATCGCCCAGCGCAAGGTGAAGCACATCTACGTCGCGAACTGGTTCTTCGCGGCCTACATCATCACGATCGCCGTGCTCCACATCGTCAACAGCCTGGCCGTCCCGGTGACGCTGACCAAGTCGTACAGCATCTACCCCGGCGTGGTGGATGCGATGGTGCAGTGGTGGTACGGTCACAACGCGGTCGGCTTCTTCCTGACCGCAGCCTTCCTCGGCATGATGTACTACTTCGTGCCGAAGCAGGCGGGCCGTCCGGTCTACTCCTACCGCCTGTCGGTCGTGCATTTCTGGGCCCTGATCTCCACGTACATGTGGGCCGGTCCGCACCACCTGCACTACACGACGCTGCCCGACTGGGCGCAGTCGCTCGGCATGGTGTTCTCGCTGATCCTGCTCGCGCCGTCGTGGGGCGGCATGATCAACGGCATCATGACGCTCTCGGGCGCCTGGCATAAGCTGCGCACCGACCCGATCCTCAAGTTCATGATCGTGTCGCTCTCGTTCTACGGCATGTCGACCTTCGAGGGTCCGATGATGTCGATCAAGACCGTCAACTCGCTGTCGCACTACACCGACTGGACGATCGGCCACGTGCACTCCGGCGCCCTCGGCTGGGTGGCGATGATCTCGATCGGCACGATGTACGCGCTGATCCCGAAGCTCTACGGGCGCGAGCAGATGTACAGCACGAAGCTCATCGACGTGCACTTCTGGACGACGACCATCGGCGTGGTGCTCTACATCACCTCGATGTGGATCGCCGGCGTGATGCAGGGCCTGATGTGGCGCGCGACGAACGCGGACGGCACGCTCACCTACGCATTCATCGAGTCGATCAAGTCGACCTACCCGTACTACGCGGTCCGCCTCGCCGGCGGGACGCTGGTCTTCGCGGGCATGTTGCTCATGGCCTGGAACGTCTGGAAGACGATCGCGGCGCGGGCGACCACCGCGGATTCGCCCGTCGTGCAGCCCGCCTGAAGGTAATCACGCATGAACCACGATGCAGTAGAAACCAAAGTCGGCCTGCTCGGCGTGCTGATCGCACTGGTGATCAGCGTCGGCGGCCTGGTCGAAATCGTCCCGCTCTATTTCCAGGCGTCGGTTACCAGGCCAGCCCCGGGAATCAAGCCGTACGAGGCGCTGCGGCTCGAGGGCCGCGACGTCTATATCCGCGAGGGCTGCTATCTCTGCCACTCGCAGATGATCCGGCCGTTCCGCTCGGAGACCGAGCGCTACGGCCCGTATTCGCTGCCGGGCGAGTCGGTGTACGACCATCCGTTCCAGTTCGGCTCGAAGCGCACGGGGCCCGACCTCGCCCGGGTCGGCGGCCGGTACTCGGACGACTGGCACCGCGTGCACCTGCTCAACCCGCGCGACGTAGTGCCGGAATCGAACATGCCGCGCTTCCCGTGGCTGGCCGACGGCATGGTCGACGGCGCGCTGACCGCCCGGAAAATGGAAGCCCTGCGGAAGATCGGCGTGCCTTACACGGATGCCGACATCGCCGGTGCCGCCGCGGCAGTCGCGGGCAAGTCCGAGCTCGATGCGCTCGTGGCTTACCTGCAGGGCCTCGGCACGAACCTCAGGACGGGAACCTGAGGCATGGATATCGGCACGGTACGCGGATTGATCACGGCGGCGCTGTTCATCGCGTTTCTCGCGCTGGTGTTCTGGGCCTACAGCAGGCGTCGCAAGGCGGACTTCGACGAGCTGGCGCGCATGCCGCTCGAAGACGACCCGCCCGCGACAGATTCAGGGAGCAAGACCCCATGACTAGTGGTTGGAGCCTGTTCGTCATCATCCTGACGATCGCAAACATCGTTGCCTGTTTCTGGATGCTGCGCTGGACGTCGAAGCCGCGCACGGCGAACGAGAAGATCGGCGGCGGCGCCGACACGGGGCACGTCTGGGACAAGGACCTGCGCGAGTACAACAACCCGCTGCCCAAGTGGTGGCTCTGGTTGTTCTACATCACGATCGTCTTCGGCCTGCTCTATCTGGCGTTCTATCCGGGACTGGGCAACTTCGCCGGCGTCGGCGGCTGGACGCAGACGGGTCAGTACGAAGAGGAAAAGGCCGCCGTGGAAGCGCGCGCTGCCACACTCCTCGCACCGCTTGCCGCGCTGCCCGTCGCCGAGCTCGTCAACAACGAGCAGGCGATGTCGACGGCGCACAACCTGTTCCAGCAGAACTGTGCGCAGTGCCACGGCTCGGACGGCGGCGGCGCCGTCGGCTTCCCGAACCTGCGCGATGCCAGCTGGCAGTGGGGCAGCGACGCCGACTCCGTCGTCGCGACGATTGCGGGCGGCCGCATTGCGGCGATGCCGCCCTGGGGCGCCGTGCTCGGCGAGCCGGGCGTGGAAGAAGTCGTCGCCTACGTGCAGACGCTGAGCGGCCAGCAAGCCGACGCCACGAAAGCGGCAGCCGGCCAGGCGCGCTTCCAGACGGTCTGCTCCGCGTGCCACGGCATGGATGGCAAGGGCAACCCGCTGCTCGGCGCGCCCAACCTGACGGATGAGATCTGGCTATACGGCGGCGATGCCGCGACGATCAAGCAGACACTCATGGACGGGCGCAACGGCCAGATGCCGGCCTGGGGCGACAAACTCGGTGAACAGCGCGTGAAGCTGCTGGCCGCCTACGTCACGAAGCTGGCGGCGGGCCAGTAGAAATACATGCGGCAGGCGCCTGAGGAATACACGGGCAAGTTACGGTGGCCACGTCTCGGGCAGGACGTCGCCGTCGTGGCCTGGCCGTCGTTTCTCGTCGCGAGCGTGGCGACCATGGTGTGCTTCGGGTTCATCGACCCGGTGCTGGTCGGCAACGACGATTACCCGCCACCGGCCTTCCAGACGCGCATGACGGGCTACGCGGTCGGCTTCTTCTTTTTCTGGCTGATCGCGGCACTGTCCAGCCTGATGACACTGTACCTGGTGCGAACGGCGCATCCCGAACCGGCAGACGAGGGGACTGACGACGGGACACGGAGTCCCGAATGACCGAAGCCCAGGCCCCCGTCGGCGGCGAGCTGTACGCGGCCCGCCAGAAGATCTATCCCCGGGAAATCAAGGGCCGCTTCCAGCGGCTCCGCGTCTACGCCGTGTTCGCGCTGCTCGGCCTGTACTACGTGCTGCCGTGGATTCGCTGGGGCGAACGCCAGGCTGTGCTGTTCGACCTGCCCGCGCGCAAGTTCCACATCTTCAGCCTGACGCTCTGGCCGCAGGACTTCTATTTCCTGACCTGGCTGCTGATCATCGCGGCGCTGGCGCTGTTCTTCTTCACCGCGCTCGCCGGCCGGCTGTTCTGCGGCTACGCGTGCCCGCAGACGGTCTGGACCGAGACCTTCCTCTGGATCGAACGCTGGGTGGAAGGCAGCCGCACGCAGCAGATGAAGCTGGCCAAGGCACCCTTGAGCGGCGAAAAGCTCGTGCGCAAGGGCGCGAAATACTTCCTCTGGTTCGCGTTCGCGCTGTGGACCGGCTTCACGTTCGTCGGCTACTTCACGCCGATCACCGAGCTCGCCGGCAAGCTCGTGGCCTTCTCGACCGGCCCGTGGGAAACGTTCTGGGTGCTGTTCTACGGCGGCGCCACCTACGTCAACGCGGGCTTCATGCGCGAGCAGGTCTGCAAGTACATGTGTCCGTACGCGCGCTTCCAGAGCGCGATGTTCGACAAGGACACGCTGATCATCACCTACGATGAAAAGCGGGGCGAGCCGCGCGGCGCACGCAGGAAGGGCGCGGACGCCAAGGCGAAGGGCCTCGGTGACTGCGTCGACTGCACGGTATGCGTGCAGGTCTGCCCGACCGGCATCGACATCCGCAAGGGGCTGCAGTACGAGTGCATCGCGTGCGCGGCCTGCATCGACGCCTGCGACGAGGTCATGGAGAAAGTCGGCTACCCGAAGGGCCTGATCCGTTACGACACGCAGCACGGCCTGGAGGGCAAGGCGAAGAAGGTCGTGCGCCCGCGCACGATCGTCTACGCCTCGCTGATCGCCGTGCTGATCGCCGGCTTCGCTTACACGATCACGCATCGCAACGTCGTCGCCGTCGACGTCATCCGCGACCGCAACGCGCTGTTCCGCGAACTGCCGGGCGGCATGATCGAGAACGTGTACAACGTGAAGATCCTCAACAAGGACGGCGCCGCGCATGACTTCGCGATCACGGCCGACGGGATCCCGGGGCTGCAGGTCGATCACGGCGCGCCTTCAGTCGAGGTTGGCCCCGGTGAGGTGCAGAGCGTGGCGGTCCGGCTGCGCGTGCCGCGCGGCGAACTGAGGGGCGGCTCGGACATCCATTTCACGATCCGCACGCTCGACGAGCGCGCGCTCGTCGCGACGGGCAGGGCCCGTTTCCTTGCTCCCACGAACTGATAGGCTTGCAGCCATGAGCACCCAGACCGAGCGGCCCTGGTACCGCCAGTTCTATCCGTGGATGCTGATCGCGCTGCCCGCATCCGCCGTGATCGGCGGGTTCGTCACGCTGTACCTCGCGATCACCCATCCCGACATCCTCGTCCGCAAGGACTGCGTCCGTGACGGGGCCACGATGGTCTGCGGCGAGGACGCCCCGCGGAGACCATGACGGCGGGCGCGGGCTCTGCCTGCTTTCATTGCGGCGAGCCCATACCGGCCGGCGTGCGCATTCACGCACGCATCGACTCACGCGCGGAGCCCGTCTGCTGCCATGGCTGCCGGGCCGTCGCGGAATTCATCACGGGTGCCGGGCTCGACGACTACTACCGGTACCGCGACCGCTCGGGGGCGCGCGCGGACGAGCCGCCGCGTCCCGACCGCTGGTCCGCGTACGACCGGCCCGAACTCGTCGAGCGCCTGACCCGCTCCGAGGCGAACGGCGCACGCTCGATCACCGTGCTGCTGGAAGGCCTGCGTTGCTCGGCCTGCAGCTGGCTCGCCGACAAGGCGCTGCACCTGCAGAGCGGCGTGCTCGACGTCAGCGTGAATCCTGCCACCGCCCGCGCGCGCCTGGTGTGGGATCCGTCGAAGGTGCGGCTTGGCGACCTGCTGCGCGTGCTCGAGCAGGTCGGACTGCGGCCGCATCCGCTCGCAGGCGAGCCCGCCGAGCAGATCGCGCTGCTCGAACGACGCAGCGCGCTGAAGCGGCTCGCAGTCGCGGGCTTCGGCATGATGCAGGTGATGATGTTCGCGCTGCCGCTCTACGTAGCGCATACGTCGGGCATGGAGCCCGGCATGCGCGAATTCTTCCGTCTCGTCAGCATGCTGGTGTCGATTCCGGTCGCGCTCTATTCCGGCTGGCCGTTCTACCAGGGCGCCTGGCACGCACTGCAGGCCCGCAGCGTGAGCATGGACGTGCCCGTCACGCTGGGCATCGTCATCGCTTTCGTGGCGAGCGTGTGGAACGCGCTGACCGGCCACGGCGAGGTCTATTTCGATTCCGTCACGATGTTCGTGTTCTTCCTCTCGCTCGGCCGCTACGTCGAGATGGTGGCGCGCCATCGCGCCGGCAGCGTCGCCGATGCGCTCGCGCGACTCGCCCCCGTCACCGCGCGGCGCGTGCGGGACGACGAGGTCGAGGACGTGCAGGCGATCGAACTGCAGCCCGGCGACGAGATGCTCGTCCGCACCGGTGAGGTGTTCGCCGCCGATGGTGTCGTGACCGCAGGCAAGGACGGCCGCGTCGACGAATCGATGCTCACGGGCGAATCGACTGCGATCGCAAAGAACCAGGGCTCGTCGGTGCATGCCGGCACGCAGAACCTCGGCGCACCGCTGCGCGTGCGCGTCGCTGCCGTTGCCGGCAATACCGTCCTGGCCGGAATCGTCGCGTTGCTCGAGCGCGCGCAGGCCGAGCGGCCCCGGCTCGCCAAGGCCGCCGATCGCGCAGCCGCGTGGTTCCTGAGCCGCATCCTGATCGGCTCGGCGCTGGTCTTCATCGTGTGGTGGTTCGTCGATCCGTCGCAGGCCTTTCCCGCGACACTCGCCGTGCTGGTGGTGACTTGTCCATGCGCGCTGTCGCTCGCCACGCCTGCGGTGCTCGCGGCAGCCACGGCGGACCTCGCCCGGCGCGGAGTGCTGGTGGCTCGACCCGACGCCTTCGAATCGCTGGCGAAGGCGACGCACGTGCTGTGGGACAAGACCGGCACGCTTACGCACGGTCTCGTCCGCGTCGAGGAAGTCCGGCCGTTGCGCGACGAGAGCGAAGAACGCAGCCTTGCACTCGCGGCTGCGCTGGAGCGCATGTCCGAGCACCCGATCGCCAGGGCGTTCCTGGCCTCCGCCGCCACGACGGCCACGGCAACGGACGTGACCGTGACGGCGGGCGCGGGCGTCGAGGGCCGCGTCGCCGGTCGGCACTTGCGGATCGGCACGCTGGACTTCGCGCGCGGCTTGTCGCTGCCCGCCGGGCACGACGTGGCGACCGAATCGGCTGCGGCAAGCTGGGTCTACCTGGGTGACGAACACGGCCTGGTCGCAGGCTTTCGCCTCACGGACCCGCTGCGCACCGAAACGGCGGGCTGCGTGCAGCAGCTTGCAGAGCTCGGCCTCGCTTCGGAGATCGTGAGCGGCGACGTTGCGGCGTCAGTGGCACAGATTGCGGCGCGCAGCGGTATCGAGCGTTTCGAGGCGCGGCTGACGCCGCAGGCGAAGGTCGCACGGCTCAAGGCGCTGCAGGACACGGGCGCGGTCGTCGTCGCCGTCGGTGACGGCATCAACGATGCGCCGTTGCTGCAGGCGGCAAACGTCGCTGTCGCCATGGGCCGGGGCTCGGCCCTCGCGCAGACGAGCGCCGACCTGATCCTGGTGCGCGATTCGCTCGACCAGTTGCCCGAAATCCTGCGGATCGCGCGACGGGCCCAGCGCATCGTCAGGCAGAACCTCGCCTGGTCGATCGCCTACAACCTGGCCGCCCTGCCGCTGGCCGCATCAGGCCTCGTGCCGGCGTGGCTCGCGGCGATCGGCATGTCGCTGAGTTCGGTGTTCGTGGTGCTGAATGCGACGCGTGTCACGCGCCGCACGACGGCGATTGCAACGCCGCGCTGGACGGATGCACGGCCGGCAGGGGTGGCCTAGATGGAAATCCTCTACCTTATGGTGCCGCTCGGCCTGGTGCTCGTCGGAATCGGCCTGTGGGCCTTCTTCTGGGCCGTGGGCAGCGGGCAGTTCGACGATCTCGACAGTCCCGGCTGGTCGGTGCTCGACGATGCACGCCAGCGCAAGCCCTCCAGTGACGGCTCGGGCGGCGACCCCTCGCAACCCGCAACGCAGGAGCCACCCGACCCGTGAATGCCCTGGACGCAGGTTCGCTGAGCCTCGGTGCCGCATTGATCGCCGGGTTCGCCGGCAGCGGCCATTGCCTGACCATGTGTGGCGGCATCGCGGGTGCCCTGGCAATGCGCAACAGCGCGTCGGAACGTGGCGGCTCGCGCCTTACAGTGGCCCTGGCCTACAACGTCGCCCGCGTCGCCAGCTACGCGCTGGCAGGCGCGCTGGCAGGTCTCCTCGGCCGGACGCTGCTGCGTGCGGTCGACGTCGCGCCGCTTTCCATCGCTTTTCGCGTGCTGGCGGGCGCCATCATGGTGGCCGCTGCGGGTCGCCTGCTTTTCGGCTGGCGCCTGCTTGACCCGCTCGAGGCCGCGGGCGCCGGTCTCTGGCGCAGGGTCATGCCCGCAGGAGGACGAATTGCCCGGCGCGAGGGGCTGTCCGGTGCGATCGGCCTGGGCCTCGCGTGGGGCTGGCTGCCATGCGGACTCACGTATTCCATGCTGCTGCTGGCAGCGACCACGGCCAGCGCCCCCAGCGGAGCGCTCGTGATGGTTGCGTTCGGCGTCGGCACTTTGCCGGCAATGGTGTCGGCGACGGTCGCCTTCGAGCGCGCGGCGAGGTTGCTGGCGAACCGCGCCACGCTGCGCAACGTGGCGGGCGCCCTGTTGCTCGCCTTCGGCGCCTGGACGGCAGGTTCAGCCCTGTACCACCTCGTCGCCCATGGCTCTCACGGCGGTCACGACATGAACTCCACGGCTGACCCCGCCGACCCGCATGCCGGACACGACATGGGCGGGGCAGCGGATACTCTGGCAACCCCGAAGAAATAGACGCACCTGCGGACGACGCGCGTCCGCAGCACGACCCATCGGTATTCGTCGACAGGACGAGTGGCCGGGACGCTTCGGGGCCTTCCTGGCCGGGGACCTTCGACCACCCGTCCTGGGCCGGTCCAGCGGCCTTGCAGGCCGCTGACCGGGCCGCGCTCTATGCCGCCCTGGCGGCGATCACTGGATCGTGATCGCCAGCGGCTGCGGTTTCTTCACCGCGACGCGCGGCAGGCTGACCATCAGCACGCCATCCTTGGATTCGGCGTGAATTCCCTTCGGATCGACATCATCGGGCAGCTCGAAGCTGCGCTCAAAGGTCCCATAGAAGCGCTCGGTGCGATGCACGGTCTCGCCCTTCACTTCCTTTTCCACCTTGCGCTCGCCCTTGATCGTCAGCACGCCCGCGTCGAACAGGACCTTGACGTCCTCCTTGCGCACCTCGGGCAGATCGACCTTGATCAGGTATTCTTTTTCGCGCTCGATGACGTCCGCGAGCGGCATGAATTCATAGCCGCCCTCGGCATACGGGGCAATCGTCGGCAACCGGCCGAACATCGGGCCGAATCCCTTCAGCAGGTCGTCCATTTCACGGAACGGTTCCCATCTCTTCAGTCTCATGGCGCCCTCCTTGGGTGTCCCCTTGCCAACAAAACCTGACGACCGGATCACATCCGGCGTCGCGTATATTGTGGCGGCCGGGCCGCAAGTCCGCGATTCGCAGCGTTGCGTACCCGGGATTCCAGCAATACCTAGTGCCGCGCCCAGCGTTCTCTTAGGATTCGCACTTTCGCCGCCGCACCTGCCAACCTTGCACCAGCAACGCCCGCCCGCCGCCGCCGAACACGCCACGCCTGGCGTCGCCCCTCGACGCCCGGATGAATCCGCGCTCGAGTTCAGGTCGCTGCTGGACGCGGCAGTCGATGCGATCATCGTCATCGATCATCGGGGCCGGATCGAGCAGTTCAGCGCCTCCGCGGAGCGGATTTTCGGTTACGCCGCAGCCGAGGTGATCGGCCAGAACGTCGACGTGCTCATGCCCGCGCCTTACCGCGCCGAGCACGACGCGTACCTGGAACGTTACCAGCACACCGGCGAAGCCAGGATCATCGGCATCGGCCGCGAAGTGCAGGCGCGACGCAAGGACGGCTCCGTGTTCCCGTGCGAACTCGCGGTCGGCAAGGTGCAGGGCGTCGTGCCGCCGCGGTTCATCGGCTTCATCCACGACATCACGCTGCGCAAGCTCGCCGACGAGCGGCTGCGACGCAGCGAATCCGAGCTGCAGCTGGCGCAGGAACTCGCGAATCTCGGCAATTACGTCGTCCACCTCGACCGGTCCGAGCCCGATTACTACTCGCCGCAGCTCTGTCGCATCCTCGGCATCGGCGCTGCCGAGGCCGCATTTCCGTTCATTGCGTCGATCGGGCGCTGGGTGCACCCCGGTGACCGCGAAAGATTCGACGAGGCGTTGCGCGAATTCGCAACGCGCGGGCAGGCGCTCGACTGCGAGTACCGCATCGTGCTGGAAGACGGCGCGACGCGGCACCTGCACCACATCGCGCATATCGTGGGTGACGCGCAGGGCACCCCGCTCAAGCACAGCGGCACGATTCACGACGTGACCGACCGTCGCGCGACCGAAGACGAAGCCCGGCAGCTGCAGGAACGTCTCACGCATTTCAGCCGCCTGTCGACGATGGGCGAAATGGCCGCGGGCCTCGCGCACGAGATCAACCAGCCGCTGGCCGCGATCGCGACGTACGCGCAGGCCTGCCAGCGCTTCGTGCGTTCGCCGGACCGCGACGACGCCGACGTCCTCGAGGCGCTCGAGCAGATCAATGCGCAGGCGTTGCGAGCGGGCGAGGTCATCCGCCGCCTGCGGAATTTCGTCAAGAACCGCGAGGTGAAGCGCGAGCCCGTCGACTGCAATCGCCTGCTCGATGACCTGCGCACGCTCGCCGAAACCGACGCCCGGCTGCACAACGTCCGGTTGCGGATCGACGCCGAGCCGTCGCTGCCGCTGGTCTATGCCGATCCGATCCAGCTGCAGCAGGTCGTGCTGAACCTCGTCCGCAACGCGATCGATGCCATGTCGGAAGCGCCCGCGACGCGCCGCGAGGTGCTGCTCAGCACTCGCCAGTCGCCGGACGGCGAGATCGAGATCGTCGTGGCGGATCATGGCAGCGGCCTGGCGCCCGAAGCTGCCGAGCACCTGTTCAACCCGTTCTTTACGACGAAAGCGGGCGGCACGGGCCTCGGCCTGGCCATCAGCCGCTCGATCGTGCGCGCCCATGGGGGACGCCTGTGGCACACTCCCAACGAGGGAACCGGCGCGCGCTTTCATTTCACGCTGCCGGCAGCGCCGGTATCGCTGGCATCCAAAGGGGAGTAGTTGCGAGTGATCAAGGAAATCAAGCCTACGGTCTTCGTGGTCGACGACGATGCGGCCGTCCGCGACTCGCTGCGCATGCTGCTGAAGTCGGTCGGGCTGCCAGTCGAAGTGTTCGAATCCGGGCAGGAATTCCTCGACGCCGACCGTGACGACCGCCCAGGCTGCCTGGTGCTCGACATCCGCATGCCGGGCATGAGCGGTCTCGAACTGCAGGTGAAGCTCAACGAGCGCCACTCGATCCTGCCGATCATCTTCATCACCGGCCACGGCGACGTGCCGATGGCGGTCGAGGCGATGCAGGCCGGCGCGGTCGATTTCATCCAGAAGCCGTTCCGCGACCAGGACCTGCTCGACCGCATCAACCAGGCGCTGGAGAAAGATGCCGGCAGCCGCCGCATGCTGGCCGAGCGCAACATGATCCGGAAACGGCTGGAATCGCTGACACCGCGCGAGAAGGAAGTGCTCGATCTCGTGGTCGCCGGCAAGGCGAACAAGGTGATCGCGGGCGACCTGAACCTGAGCCAGCGCACGGTGGAGATCCACCGGGCACGCGTGATGGAAAAGATGGAGGCGCATTCGCTGGCCCATCTCGTCCGCATGGTGCTCGAAGTCGAGCGGACCGACGAGTAACCGCGCGTGTTGCAGCGCAACACGCGTTGAGAACCGCTCGCATTTACGTATAAACCCGCAATTGCCGTGGGCCGGGCGGCCATGAAAACTGCGCTGCATGCGATCCGATCAGGCAGCGTATTCCGTCCCGACAGCTCGCCCCCGCGGCTCATCGTGAGCTGCGCGGGTTCCGAGGTCGCACGCGCGCCAATGTCACCCGCAATTTCTGCCGCGCAGGAGGCACCACCGATCGTCGGCGTCATCGACTCCGACCCGGTCGCGCGCGCTGCATTGAAGACGCTGCTGCAACCCGTCGGTGTCGAGGTCATGACCTTCGATTCCGCGGAGTCCTACCTGCTTTCGGGCTCGCCGCGGAGCCTCGCGTGCCTCATCGTCGACCTGCTCCTGCCCGGCATGTCCGGCCTGGAACTGCTGCGCCGGCTGCGCAACAGCGCCAACGACGTGCCTGTGATCCTGCTCGCCGACGAATCGGACGTTCCCACCGCGGTCGCGGCGATGCGAGAAGGCGCCACGGACTTCATCGAGAAGCCATACGTGAACGTCGCCATCCTCAAGCAGGTGCAGAAGCTGATCCGCGGGCAGAGCGGCGGCGTGATGCTCACTTGAGCGGCCGGGCGCCTCGCCCATGAGTTCCCTCGACAGCTGGCACGAAGAAAAGCAGTCCGCTTGGCTCTATCGCCAGCTGGCGTCGTGTGAAACCGACGCGAAGATCGCGGAACTGTTCCGCGCGCTCGCCGCAGCAGCCGATTTCCAGGCCGACAAGTGGCTCGCCAGCGCAGGGCAGCCAGTGCCCCCCGCATTCTCGCCATCCGCGCGTGCACGTATCACCGCCGGGCTCGCGCGCGCGTTCGGCCCGCGACGTGTGCGCCACATGCTCGCCGCGATGAAGGTGCGTGGACTCTCGGTCTACGATTCGCAGCGCTCGCTCGCGGGTCACCTGATGCCCACCTCGGTCTCGGACGTGGGCGCACGGCACAAGGGCTACGGCGGCGGCAACCTCCGCGCCGCGGTCTTCGGCATCAACGACGGTCTCGTCTCCAACACCAGCCTGATCATGGGCGTCGCGGGAGCGGCGGCGGGCGCTGACCTGGTGCTGACCAGCGGCGTGGCCGGATTGCTCGCCGGCGCGCTCTCCATGGCCGCGGGCGAATACGTATCGATGCGCTCGCAGCGCGAGATGTTCGAGTACCAGATCGGGCTCGAGCGCGATGAACTGCACGAGTATCCGGAGGAAGAAGCCGAAGAGCTGGCGCTGATCTACCAGGCGCGCGGCATGCAACTCGAGGAGGCGCGCCGCGTGAGCCGCGAGCTGGTGAAGAACGAGGCGAACGCGCTCGACGCGCTCGCGCGCGAAGAGCTGGGACTCAACCCGGACGATCTCGGCTCGCCGTGGGGCGCCGCGATCTATTCGTTCCTGGCGTTCTCGTTCGGCGCGATCGTCCCGCTGGTGCCGTTCCTGTTCGGATTGCCGCTGCAGCGGTCGGTCATGATCGCCGCGATCGCGGCGGGCATTGCCTTGTTCGGCGTCGGCGCCGCGTTGAGCCTGTTCACGGGCCGCAGCGCCATCGCCGGTGGACTGCGCATGGTGCTGATCGGCGGCGGCGCGGGAGTCGCGACCTGGCTGATCGGTTCGGCGCTCGGGGCCGCTATCGCCTGAGCTGCGCGAGCAGCCTGCGCCGCTCCTCGACCAACTCGACGATGATCGCGGCGCCGGCGAGGTTCACGCCGAGGTCGGTCACGAGCCGCGTCATCGCCAGCACGCGCGGCAGCTGCCGCCGCGGAAAGACCCAGGCCGAGGGGTCGAGTCCACCGCGCGGATCGAGCGCACCGAGTTCCACCATTTCGACGATCCACTGCTGCTCGACGCGCAGGCGGCCGCAGATCTCGTCGAGGCGCAGCCAGTCGTCATCGTCGAGGACTTGCGCACGCAGCACAGCGTCGTCGTCATCGCGGGTGCTCATGCGGGCGCCCTCCCGCTGGCGGTGAGCTCGGCCCGCGGGTCGAAGGCCAGCTCCTGCTTCATGCGTGCGAAGAATTCACGCGCCTGCGGGCTGTCGGGCGGCAGCGCAATCGCCAGCGTGACGTACTGGTCACCGGGCGTCGGACCCGGCAGGCCGCGGCCGCGCAACCGCAGGCGCTGTCCTGCGCGCGCGCCGGCTGGCAGCTTCATTTCGACGGGACCGCCGAGCGTGGGCACCGAGATCGTTTCACCCAACGCGGCTTCCCACGGCGCGACCGGCAACTGCACCGTCACGTCGCGGCCATCGAGCCTGAACAGCGGGTGCGGCCGGAAATTCACTTCTAGGTACAGGTCGCCGGCCGGGCCGCCGCCCGTGCCCGCGCTGCCCTGCCCCGCGAGCCGGATCTGCTGGCCCTCGACGACACCCGCGGGAATCGATACACGCAGCGTGCGCGGCTTCGACGTGACGTGGCCATCGGGGGTGATCTCGGGCGTGCGCAGTTCGAGCGTGCGCGCTCCGCCGCGGTAGGCGTCCTCGAGGTCGATCTCGACGCGTGCGACATGGTCCTGGCCAGCGGCTGCGAAGCCTCGCCCTGCGCCGCCGCGGCCCGCGGACCCGAAACCGTGCGCGCCTCCGAACGGACTCCGCGCCCCGAACAGCTCGGAAAAGAAGTCGCTGAAATCCCCGCCGGCGCCGGGACCGGCCGCGCGACCGCCCCGTTCGCCGCGCCCCGGCGTGAACTCGAAGCCTTTGCCCCAATCGGGCGGCGGGCGGAATTCCTGTCCCTGCCGCCAGTCGGCCCCGAGCTGGTCGTAGGCCGCGCGCTTTTCGGGGTCCTTCAGGACCTCGTTCGCCTCCTGCAGCTCCTTGAACCGCGCCTCGGCATCCTTTTCCTTGCTGACGTCCGGATGGAACTTGCGCGCGAGCTTGCGATACGCGCGCTTGATCTCATCCTGGGTCGCGCCCCGCGGCACACCCATGACTTCGTAGTAATCCTTGAATCGCATGGACGGCGTTGCCTCCGGCGGTCGTGGCCCCGCTGATGTGGAGGCGGGGGCACCCCGATGCAAGGCCCGCGCACCGTGGGTTCTGCTTGCTTCCGGCCCGGCCGGCCCCATACAGCCGCTCAATGCCACCGGAGAAGGGATCGACATGACTACTGCCAGCGCCGCCCCTGCGGCCACCCAGGTCGTCTGCCAGCGTTGCGACGGGATCGTCCGCATTCCGACCGAGCGGATGCGGGATCGGCCGAAGTGCCCACGTTGTCACGCAGCGCTGTTCGAGGGGCACCCCGTGACGCTGACGGCAAGCAATTTCGACCGCCATGTCGGGCAGTCCGGCATCCCGGTCGTCGTCGACTTCTGGGCGCCCTGGTGCGGCCCCTGCCGGTCGATGGCGCCGGCCTTCGAGCGGGCTGCTGCCGAGACCGAGCCCGCGGCACGGTTCGCCAAGCTCAACACGGACGAGGCCCAGGACATCGGTGCGCGCTACGGCATCCGCAGCATTCCCACCCTGATGGTGTTCAAGGGCGGCAAGGAAGTGGCGCGGCAGGCCGGCGCGATGGATGCCGCGACGTTGCGCCGCTGGCTGGAGGCTAACGCAAGGATTAGCGGTTAGGGGCCAGGGCTAGGGGTCAGTCGGAATGGAGCGGCGTTGCCGCAGAGTCCGCTACCCCCCTCTCCCGCCGATGCGGGAGAGGGACAGTCGAAAGGGTCAGCCTTTCTTCATCGCGCAGGTGCTGATGCCGAAGGGCAGGTACGCCGGGCACCAACGGAACGTGCCAGTGAGGATCGGCACGATGCCGATCAGTCCCCAATAGCGCGCGTTGCCTTCCAGCAGGAAGAACAGCGACAGCAGCGCCAGGCCGACGACGATGCGAAGTACCCGGTCGATTCCCCCGACGTTCGGTGTCATGAGTGTCTCCTCAGTCTCGTGGTTGATTCGATCCTGGCCCGGCGGCGGCGCAGCGCCCGCTCCGGTCTTGTTGCCCATCCTAGGGGCCGGCGAGGGCGTTGTCAGTAACCAAAGTCACCCAGAGGGCTGGGGTCAGCCGGTGCCCGCCGGAAGCTCCACGAGCAGTGCCCCCGCCAGCGTCTCGGCAAGTTCACCCGGATCGAGTCCGTGCAGCGCCGGATAGAGCGCTTGCAGTTCGTCCGCGACGGCGACGGCGGTCATCGGTCCGGTCAGGCGACGGCTGCTTCGAGGACGACCAGCAGGTCCTTGGCATCCACCTGCTGGCCCGGGCGTGCGATGACTTCCGCGATTACACCGTCGCGTTCGGCGCGCACGCTCGTCTCCATCTTCATTGCTTCAATCGTCACGAGCACGTCGCCACGACTCACGGCGTGGCCCGTCAACACGCTGACCGTGGCGATCGTGCCCGGCATCGGCGCGCCGACTTCATCCGGGTGATCGAGCTCGGCCTTGCGGCGCGGCGGGCGCTTCGCAACCTGGCTCCGGTCCTGCACCTTGACCGATCGCGGCTGGCCGTTCAGCTCGAAGAACACGGTGCGCGTGCCATCGTCGTGGACGTCGCTCGTCGCCACGTACCGGACGATCAGGTGCTTGCCCTTCTCGAGATCGATCGTGATTTCTTCGCCCGTCTCGAGACCGTAGAAGAACGCTCGCGTCGGCAGCACGCTCACGTCGCCGAAATGCGTCCGGTCCGCCATGTAGTCGGCGAACACCTTCGGGTACATCAGCCACGAAGCGAGTTCGTGATCCGTGACGATGCGCGGCATCTTCTCCTGCGCCTGCGCGCGCGCCTGCACGAGATCGACCGGCGGGAGGTGCTCGCCGGGCCGCGACGTCGTCGGCTGCGCGCTGCCCAGGATCTTCTTCTGCAGTTCGCGCGGGAAGCCGCCGTACGGCTGACCGATGTCACCGCGGAACAGCGCGACCACGGACGCCGGGAAGGCGACTTCCGTCTCCGGATCAGCCACGTCCCCGGCCGTGAGGCCGCTGGTCACCATCATGAGCGCCATGTCGCCCACGACCTTGGACGACGGCGTCACCTTCACGATGTCGCCGAACAGCTCATTGACCTGTGCGTAGGCGCGCGCCACTTCGTGCCAGCGGGTGTCGTCGATTCCGAGCGCACGGGCCTGCTCGCGCAGGTTCGTGTACTGGCCGCCGGGCATGCCGTGCACGTACACCTCGGATGCGCCGGAACGCATGTCGCTTTCGAATGCGGCGTACCCGTGCCGCACCTGTTCCCAGTAGTTCGAGAGCACGCGCAGGTTGTCGGGGTCGAGCCCGGAATCACGCGGGCCGTGGCGCAACGCCTCGACGATCGAGCCGAGGTTCGGCTGCGACGTGAGACCGCTCATGGCGTCGAGCGCGCCGTCCACTGCATCGCAACCCGCGTCTATAGCCGCCAGCACGCTGGCGGCCGCGATGCCGCTCGTGTCGTGCGTATGGAAGTGCACCGGGATCCCGATCTCGTCCTTGAGCGCCCTGACCAGCGCATGCGCCGCACGCGGCTGGCACAGACCGGCCATGTCCTTGATGCCGAGGATATGCGCGCCAGCCTGCTCCAGCTCCTTCGCCATCGCGACGTAGTACTTGAGGTCGTACTTGGTCCGGCGCGGGTCGCTCAGGTTGCCGGTGTAGCAGATGGCGGCTTCGCAGAGCTTGCCGGTCTCGCCGACGGCATCCATCGCGACGCGCATGTTGTCGACCCAGTTCAGCGAATCGAAGACGCGGAACAGGTCGATGCCGTTCTTCGCGGCCTGCTGCACGAAGTAGCGCACGACGTTGTCGGGGTAGTTGGTGTAACCGACGGCGTTGGCGGATCGCAACAGCATCTGCAGCAGCAGGTTCGGCATCGCCTCGCGCAAGGCAATGAGGCGGTCCCATGGACATTCGCGCAGGAAGCGCATCGCGACGTCGAACGTCGCGCCACCCCAGCATTCAATTGAGAACAGGCCGGGTGCGAGCCGTGCGTAGGCCGGCGCGATGGCGACCAGGTCGCGGGTGCGGAACCGGGTCGCAAGCAGCGACTGATGGGCGTCACGGAACGTGGTATCGGTGAACAGCACCTGCGGCTGGTCGAGCATCCACTGCGAGAACTTCTGCGCGCCGAGCTCGTCGAGCCTCTGCTTCGTGCCGGGCGGTGGCGCACCGACAGGCAATTTCGGCGGACGCGCGTCGACGATCCGGCCCGGACGGACGCGGCCGCTCACTTCGGGGTTGCCATTGACGATCACGTCCGCGACGAAGCGCAGCAATCGTGTCGCCCGGTCACGCTTGCGGGGGTAGCGCAACAGCTCCGGCGTCTGGTCGATGAACCTGGTGGTGTACGACCCGTCACGGAAGTGCTCGTGCGTGATCAGCTGCTCGAGGAAGCGCAGGTTCGTGCTGACACCCCGCACCCGGAACTCTTTCAGCGCGCGGTCCATGCGCGCGATCGTCTCGTCGGACGATGGCGCCCAGGCGGTTACCTTCACCAGCAGCGAGTCGTACGAACGCGTGATGAACGCGCCCGAGTACGCCGTGCCCGCGTCGAGCCGGATGCCGAAACCCGCAGGACTGCGATAGGCCGTGATGCGGCCGTAGTCCGGGATGAAATTGTTCTCGGGATCCTCCGTCGTGACGCGGCACTGCATCGCATGGCCGTTGATGCGGATGTCCGGCTGCAGCGGGACGCCACTCGACGGAGTGCCGATCTCAGCGCCTTCCGCGATGCGGATCTGCGCCTTGACGATGTCGATGCCGGTGACGACCTCGGTCACCGTGTGCTCGACCTGGATGCGCGGATTCACCTCGATGAAGTAGAACCGGCCGGTGTCCGCGTCCTGCAGGAATTCGACCGTGCCCGCGTTGAGATAGCCGACGGCGCGCCCGATACGGAGCCCCAGCTCGCAGAGCTCGAGCCGCTGCGTGTCGTCCAGGAAGACGGACGGCGCGCGCTCGACGACCTTCTGGTTGCGACGCTGCACCGTGCAGTCGCGCTCGTAAAGGTGCACGAGATTGCCGTGCGTGTCGCCGAGCAGCTGCACCTCGACGTGGCGTGCACGCCGCACCAGCTTTTCGAGGTAGACCTCGTCGTTGCCAAACGCAGCCTTCGCCTCGCGCCGTGCCGTGGCAACCATTTCGATCAGCTGCGACGCGTCGTCGATTGCGCGCATGCCGCGTCCACCGCCACCCCAGCTCGCCTTGAGCATGACGGGGTACCCGACCTCCGCGGCCAGCTCGAGCACCTTCGCAGCGTCGAGCGGCAGCGGCGGCGTTGCCGGCATCACGGGCACACCCGCCGCTCTCGCGAGATCGCGCGCGGTCACCTTGTTGCCGAGGCGACGCATGATCCCGGGGGTCGGGCCGATGAACAGGAGGCCCGCGTTCGCACAGGCTTCGGCAAACGCCGGATTCTCGGAGAGGAACCCGTAGCCCGGGTGAACGGCATCGGCGCCGCACTCGAGCGCCACCCGCACGATGTCGTCGATGTCGAGGTAGGCCTCGACCGGTCCCTGGCCCTCGCCGACGAGGTAGCTCTCGTCCGCCTTCATGCGGTGGAGCGAGAACCGGTCTTCCTGCGAGTAGATCGATACCGTCCTGATCCCTAGTTCGTGCGCGGCCCGCATCACGCGGATGGAGATCTCGCCGCGGTTGGCGACGAGCAGGGTCCTGATCTTGCGGTGGTGACGCATCGGGTCGGGGCACTCGGTCGGGATGAGCCAGCGGGGCAAGCGCGTGCCCGGGTCCGGCCAGGCCGCGCGCCGCTCCCAAAATAATACGTGGCGCTGCGCTCTGGTATGTTGGTTTCCTTCGACCGACCTGCCGCGAAGGAATGACATGCCAGCGATCGCCGTCCATGGGGGCGCGGGAGACATCCCGGCCGCCGAGCTCACGCCCGAACGGGAAGCAGCCTACCGCACTGGACTGGAGCAGGCACTGCGTGCCGGGCAGCGGATTCTCGCGGCGGGCGGCCCAAGCCTCGACGCCGTCGTCGCCGCGGTGCAGGTGCTCGAGGAGGATCCGCTCTTCAACGCCGGCCGCGGTGCCGTGATCGCCGCCGACGGGATCTGCGAACTCGACGCGTCGCTGATGGACGGGCGCGACCTGCGCGCAGGTGCGGTGACGGGACTGCGTCACGTCAGGAGTCCAATCGGCCTCGCCCGGCTGGTGATGGACAGATCGCCGCACGTGATGCTGTCCGGCCAGGGTGCGGAGGAGTTCGCCCTCGAACAGGGGCTCGAACCCGTGGCGAACCGCTATTTCGTCACCGAGCGACGGCAGCGTGAGCTGGCGGCCGCGCTCGATGCGAGTGCCGGCAGCTTCCGCGAATCCCTGATGGGAACCGTCGGCGCCGTGGCGCTCGACGCCGCAGGCGACCTGGCTGCGGCGACGTCCACGGGCGGCATGACCGCCAAGCGCTGGGGCAGGGTCGGCGATTCGCCGGTGATCGGGGCCGGCACCTACGCGGCCAACGACTGCTGCGCCGTGTCGGCGACGGGGCACGGCGAATACTTCATCCGCGCCACGGTCGCGCACGAAATCGCGTCGCTGATCCGTTACGCCGGCAAGAGCGTGCGTGACGCCGCGGACATCGTGGTCCACGAGCAGTTGCGGCGGATGGGTGGCGAAGGCGGCGTGATCGTCGTCGGGCGCGACGGCACGCTGGCGTTGCCATTCAATTCGCGCGGAATGCTGCGCGGGTCGATCGATGTGCTGGGCCGGATGACGACCGGAATTCTCTGATTACCCCCGCTCCTGCCGTCCGGGGCGAGGGCGGGCGGGCGTGCCGCGGGGTGGGCGCCCGGGGCCCGGGGGCGGCCCGGCTCCACGCGCGTTGCAACGGCCGTCCGGCTCACGCCGCGAAATAGCGGGCAAGATACTCGTCGAAAGACAGCGTGTCCGACGCCTCGATACGCGCCTGCTGCTCGATCGACTCGGCCGCCTCCGCGGCAAACTCCTCCTGCCGGGACGAGTTCGGGGAGAGCAGGTCCTTGAAGTAGGACTGGTGGACTTTCGACATGCGCAGCGCGAAGTTGAAGAACGATTCCCCGTTCGTGCGCATTTCGTGCAGCGAGCGCGCCGCCGGAGTCAACGCGACATCGCGGATCTTTTCCTCCTGCAACTCGAGCGCATTGAGGTACGGTCGTTGCGCGTCGCCCTCGTCCAGCAGCTCACAGAGGCCGCGCATCGAGTCGATGATCTCGGTGGCCCAGTCACGCAGCTTGATGTCGCGACCCTCGCGCCGCAGCAGCAGGCCGGGCCGGCGACCCTCGCGCGCGACGATTGCGTGGTTGCCGTCGAGTTCATCCTGCTCCGGGTTCTCGATCGGGCGGCTGTCGCGCAGCGCGCAGAACGCAGCGAACGCCTCGAGGAACCGCAGCTTGTTCTGGTTGACGCCCACCGGGTCGAAGGCGCTCACGTCGAGCGAGCGCATCTCGACGTACTGCACGCCCGCGCGCCGCAGCGCCTTCGTCGGGCGCTCACCGCTGCGGGTCACGCGCTTCGGGCGGATGAAGCTGTAGTACTCGTTCTCGATCTGCAGGATGTTGGCGTTCAACTGACGGTACTGGCCGTCCACCTTCACGCCGATCTTTTCGTAGTCGGGATTCGGCGTGCTGATCGCGGCCGTCAGGTCGCGCACGTAATGGTCGAGGCTGTTGACCGAGACGCTGAGTCCCGCCTGGCTCTTGTTGCGGTAGCCGAGGTCGCTCATGCGCAGCGAGGTGGCATACGGCGCATACAGGCTGCCGGGCTCGAGCGGCTCGAGGCCGTCGACCTTGCGCCCCTGCAGGAACGACGGGCAGATCGCCGGCGAATTGCCGAACAGGTAGAGCACGATCCAGCCGTGCCGCCGGTAATTGCGCAGCAGCGAGAAGTAGGACTCGGAGCGGAACGCCTGCCCGGATTCCCGGGACTGCAGCACTTCTGCCAGCACCGGCCAGAAGTGATCCGGGAACGAGTAATTGAAGTGCACGCCGGCGATGGCCTGCATCACGCGGCCATAGCGGTGGCCGAGGCCCTCGCGGTACACGGTCTTCATGCGACCGACGTTCGACGAGCCGAACCGGGCGATCGGGATGCTTGCGTCGCCCTTGATGGCGCACGGCATGCTCGTGGCCCACAGCAGTTCGTCGTCGGGCAGGTTCGTGTAGACGAAGCGATGCAGGTCGGCGAGGTACTGCACCAGTTGCCAGGTGTGGGCGAAAGGCGGCGTGACCAGTTCGATCAGCGCTTCGGAGTAATCGGTCGTGACGTGCTCGTTGGTGAGCGCCGACCCCAGCGTCCGCGGGTGCGGGGCCCGCGAGATCTGCCCGCCCGGCGTCACCCGCAGCGATTCCCGCTCCACGCCCTTGAGCCCGCCCTGCAGCACGCCCTTGGCGCGGGCGTTGATGATGCCGGCGAGGCGTTTTTCGAAGGCTCGGTCCAGGGACATCGTGGGCTCAGCCGCCATTGCAAGGCCCGGTAGGGTAGCAGAACGCCCGGACGGTCCCGCCCATGCGCCGGGCATGACGTCAGACGCCGACCGACGGTCCACGCGAACCCTGCCCCGCCCGTCGCAGGACTACCCGGTGGCTTTGTTGAACGGGCACCGAATAGCCGCATAATTCCCTGAATTCATTAACTTATGCAACGTGAGCGGATTCGGGCGTCAGCTGGCCCGCCCGGGTGTGCCGCGACGGGGCTGGCGGACAGCAGCTATGCTTGCGCTGTGCGCTACCTGGGAGTCCTTGTTCTTGCAACCGCAGTCGCTGGCACGCTGGCTGCTGCGCCCGCGCGCGCCGAGGACAACATGCGCTGCGGCAGCAAGATCGTTTCCGTCAGTGACGGCAAGGACAAGGTTCGCGCCCTGTGCGGTGAGCCGACGAGCGTCAGTTTCCAGGGAGTGGTCCGGCGCGCGGCCCGCTACGAGTATGGCTACGGTTACAGCCGCTACGAGTACTACGGCCCGGGTGTCATCGACATGCCCGTGGAAATCTGGACCTATAACTTCGGCAGCAGCAAGTTGCTGCGCAAGCTGCGCTTCGTGGGCGACGAACTCGACGAGATCCGCACCGACGGCTTCGGCTACTGATTCGGCGCATCGCGCCGCTGGCGGCGCACGTCGATCCAGCGATTGATCCTGGTTTCGAGCACGGACAAGGGCAGCGGGCCGCTGCCGATGACTTGTTCGTGGAATTCGCGGACGTCAAAGCGTTCGCCAAGGCGCTGCTCGGCCCGGCGACGCAGCTCGAGGATCTTGAGCTGACCGATCTTGTCGGCGAGCGCCTGGCCGGGACGGGCAATGTAGCGGTCGAGTTCGGCGGCGATGTCCGCCTCGCCGAGCGCCGTGTTCGCGCGCAGGTACTCGGCCGCCCGCTGGTGGCTCCAGCCCTGCGCGTGCAGGCCGGTGTCGACGACGAGGGCCGCCGCGTGCCTCAGCTCCGAGTCGATGGCGCCGAATTGGCTGTAGGGGTCTGCATAGAGCCCCAGGTCGGCCCCAAGCGACTCCGCGTACAGCGCCCACCCCGCGACGAAAGTGGCGTCGTCGCCGAAGCGCCGGAACCGTGGCAGATCAGGCGTCTCCTGCGCGATCGCTGCCTGGTAGAGGTGCCCCGGTACGGCCTCGCCCAGGTAGAGCGCGTCCATCGCATAGGACGGGCGCGAAGTGAGATCGCTGGTATTCACGTAAAAGACGCCGGCGCGTCCGGCGTTCGGCGGTAAGTACGACGCGCTGGCAGCGGCAGCCGCGCGAAAATCTTCAATCGGCCGGATCGCGAAAGTCGACTGCGGCCGGCGCAGGAACAACGCGGGTAATCGCGCATCGACGCGCTCGCGCAGCGCCGCGTACCCGGCCAGCATCGACTGGGCATTGCCGAACTGTAACTTCGCGTCCGCACGCAGCGCATCGAATACGGCCCGCGGCTCGCCCGCGATGCCGGGCACTCCCTGCAGACCCGCGAGACTCGCACGTAACCGCGCCACTTCGCGCTGGCCGAGTTCATGCACGTCTGCCGGCGTCATGTCGGTCGACGTGTAGTACCGCACGAGGTACGCGTACCAGAGGTCCCCGCTCGGCAGGTTCGACCACGACACGGATTCGCGCGCCCTGGGCAGGTATTCCCGGGCCAGGTAATCGTGCAGACGCCGATAGGCTGGCAGCACTTTCGTCCGCAGCTTGTCATCGTAAGCCTGCAGCAGTCGTCGGCGGTCGGCCGCGCTCGGACCGGCAGGGAAGTTCAGCAGTGGCTGCCAGAACACGGTCTGCCGCGGGTCCTCGAGCCGGCCGAACGCCTCGAGCTGCGGCAACGTGCGCTCGACCACGATCTGCGGCAGCACCACGCCCTTGGTGACGCCGGCACGCAGGTTGTTGATGGCCTGGTCCACCCAGGCGACGAAGCCATCCATGCGCGCGAGGAAGTTGTCGTAATCGCGCGTCGTCCTGAACGGATGCGCGCCCTGGCCTGAACCGAGCTGCGCAAAGACGCCCGGCCAGTTGGAGAACGAGTTGATCGCCAGCAGTTCGCTCGGGTACCGGTACCCGCCGATGCCGAGCTCACGCTGGCGCTTGAAGGCCGCGTACGTGACGAGGTCTTCGCCGGCCAGCTGCTTCCGGTCGATCGCCTGCAGTTTCTCGAGCGCCTCCTGTTCGATACCGAGCGAATCCGCCATCCAGCTCATGCTGGCGTAGTCGCCGAAGCGATCGTCGAACCGGTGGTCGCCGAGTTCGCTGGCACGTACGGGGTTCAGCGCGAGGTACTGGTCGAAATACGTCTCGACGACGCGATACAGCTCGGCCGCTGCAGCGTTCGACGCGCGCAAGGGTGCGGACAGCTCCGAAGGTATTTCTTCGGCTCGCGTCGACGGCTCGGCCGCGAAGTCGCATGCCGCCAATGCCAGCGCGGCAACCAGCAGTGGCAACAGCAGACGGTGGTGCGGCATTCGCTGGCGGCTCAACGGCGTGCCGCGATCCAGCGGTCGACCTTCGCTTCGAGCACGTCCATCGGCACGGCGCCATCGCGCAGGACTTCGCGGTGGAAGTCGCGCAGGTCGAACTTCGGCCCGAGCGCCTGCGCGGCCCGGTGGCGCAGGCCCTGGATCCGCAAGTCCCCCACCTTGTAGCCAAGCGCCTGGCCGGGCCGGGCGATGTAGCGTTCGACTTCGGAGACGACGTCCGACTCGGCCATCGTCGAGTTGTCGAGCATGAACCTGATCGCCTGCTCCCGCGTCCAGCCTTTCGCATGCAGTCCGGTGTCGACGACGAGGCGCATGGCGCGCAGCTGTTCGTCGTTCAGGCGACCGAACCACTGGTACGGATCGGTGAAGAGCCCGAGTTCCTGGCCGAGCGATTCTGCGTAAAGCGCCCAGCCTTCGACGTAAGCCGTGTAATCGCCGCCGAAGCGACGAAAACGCGGCACGCCGGCGAGTTCCTGCTGGATCGACACCTGGAAGTGATGTCCCGGCGCCGCTTCATGCAGCGACAGCGTCTCCATGCCGAACTTCGGCTGCGCCTTCAGGTTGAAAGTATTGACGTAGAACACGCCGGGTCGCGAGCCGTCTGCCGAAGGTTGCTGATAATACGCACCCGCCGCGGATTGCGCGCGGAACGCCTCGACCTCGCGCACTTCGTAGTCCGCCTGCGGCAACACCGAGAACAGCTGCGGCAGCGCGGCATCGATGCGCGTCTTGAGCGTACGATACCCGGCGAGCAGGTCCGAACCCTGCGTGAAGTAGAACTGCGGATCGGTTTCGAGGAACGTGAAGAACGCCTGGAGGTCGCCCTTGAACCCGACCTGCTGCCGGACCTTGTCCATTTCGTCCAGGATGCGCCGCACCTCGCCGAGGCCCAGCACGTGGATCTCCTCGGGCGTCAGGTTCGTGGTGGTGTGCTCCTGCACGTAGAAGGCATACCAGGCCGGTCCGTCAGGCAACGCCGTCCAGGCTACGCTGCTGCGCGTTTGCGGCAGGTATTCGTCGCGCACGAAATCGCGCAGGCGCCGGTAGGCGGGCAACAGCGTGCCATCGAGCGTCGTGGTGTATGCGGCGGTGAGCCGCTCACGGTCGGCCACGGAGATGGTCGCCGGAAACCTGCCGATCGGCGCGTAGTACTGGCTGTCCTGCGCCTGCGACACGACCATCGCGTCAAGCTGACCGAGCACCTTGGCCATGACGGCACGCGGTTGCACGACCCCCCTGGTCACGCCCTCCCGCATGTTGACGACCGCCTGGTCCATCCAGACCGCCAGACCACGCAGCCGCTGCAGCCAGTGCTCGTAGTCTGCGACCGTCGCGAATGGCTGTGCGTTGGTGCCCGAACCCAGCGCGGGCATCACGGTGAGCAGGCTGCCGGCCTGGTTGATCGGCAGCAGGTGCAACGGAAACCGCTCGCCCCGTGCTTCCCGTTCCCGCTCGTACAGGAAGATGTCGTACGAAATGCGGTCCGCCGGCGAGAGCGAATCCGGGTCGAGCGCGCGGACCGCCGCCAGGTACTTCTGGTTCATCGCGCGCGCGGCAGCCAGGTACTGCGGCCCGATCGAATTCGGCAGCTGGTCGTCGTAGCGATGATCGCCGATGTACGTTGCGAGCAGCGGGTTGGTGCGCAGGTTGTCTTCGAAGTAATTCTCGAGGAGCGCATCGAGTCGCTGCCTGGTGTCGGTCGCCGTTGCCGGCAACCGCATGCCCGGCGCCTTCGTGCCGGTCGGGAACGCGGGTGCCGAGACACAACCCTGCAAGGCCAGGGTCACTGCGAGCGCGAGGATCAGAGCGCTGGTGCGAAGAGACACGTCATTGCTTCCTGCCGGCGGCGAGGCCGCGATTATAGTGGCTTCAGCGCTCGACGATCGCGGTGACGCCCATGCCGCCGGCCGTGCAGATCGAGATGAGCCCGCGGCCGCCCCCGCGCTGATCGATCAACTTGGCGAGCGTCGCGACGATGCGCGCCCCCGTCGCCGCGAACGGGTGGCCCACGGCGAGGCTGCTGCCGTTCACGTTGAGCTTCGAACGATCGATCGAGCCGAGCGGCCGCTCGCGACCCAGCCGGTCACGGCAGAACCCGGCCGACTCCCAGGCCGCCAGCGTGCACAGCACCTGCGCCGCGAACGCCTCGTGAATCTCGTAGAAATCGAAGTCCTGCAGCGTGATTCCAGCGTCGTCCAGCATGCGTGGCACCGCATAGGCTGGCGCCATCAGCAGCCCTTCGTCCTGCAGGAAATCGACGGCTGCGACCTTGCCGAAGGTCAGGTAGGCCTGCACGGGCAGTCCCCTGGCACGGGCCCAGTCCTCGCTCGCGAGCAGCACTGCGGCAGCGCCGTCCGTCATCGGCGTCGAATTGCCCGCGGTCAGCGTGGCGCTGCCGTCGACCGGGAACACCGGCTTGAGCTTGGCCAGCTTTTCCAGCGAGGTATCGCGACGGAGGTTGTCGTCGCGCTGCACGCCATTGAATTCGATCACGAGGTCGTCGAAGAAGCCGGCATCGTACGCGGCGGCCGCACGCTGATGGCTGGCGAGCGCGAGTTCGTCCTGCGCCTCGCGCCGGATACCCCAGCGTCGCGCCATCAGCTCGCAGCTCTGCCCCATATTGAGTCCGGTTCTCGGCTCGACTACCGCGGGAAAACTCGGCTTCCAGTGTCCCGGCCGCAACGCGGTCCAGGGCGCGAGCCGCTGACCCAGCGACCGGCCCCGCGCGCTGCGCAGCAGGATCCGGCGCAGGTTCTCGTTGATGCCGATCGGCGCGTCACTGGCAGTGTCGACGCCTGCCGCAATCGCGCTGTCGATCTGGCCCGCCGCGATCTTCAGGCCGAGCAGGATCGCCGATTCGAGGCTCGTGCCGCAGGCACGTTGCAGGTCGAAGGCCGGTGTGTGCGCGTCGAGCGTGGTGCCGAGCACGGATTCGCGGGTCAGGTTGAAGTCGCGTGCACTCTTCAGCACTGCCCCGGCGCCGACGTCGCCCAGGCGCTGGCCAGCGAGACGGTACTTGTCCGTCAGCGCCTGCAACGCCGCCGTCAGCATCTGCTGGTTGCTGCACTCCGCGTAGGCGCCCATGGAGCGCACGAACGGGATCCGGGCGCCGCCGACGATGGCGACACGGCGCGTGGTGTTTCCGACGAGCATGGAGTATCCCCGGCATTCCCTCGAGTCCGTCTAGGGTACCTCCGGACGACCCGATCCTCACTTCGGGTCGCGCCTCCCTGATATCCTTGACCTACTTCCCCCAGGCGAAAACCCGGCCCTGCGAGGCGCGGAGCGCACCATGAGCCACCTGCAGCTGCGAGCGACCGACGGCCACTCCTTCTCATCCTACCTGGCCCGGCCGGAGGGCCTCGCGCGCGGCGGCATCGTCGTGGTCCAGGAAATCTTCGGCGTGACCGGCCACATCGAGCGGGTCGCCGAACAGTTCGCCGCCGAGGGATACCTCGCGATTGCGCCGGCCTTGTTCGACCGCCAGGAACGCGGCGTCAACCTGGCCTACGACACGGCGGGCGTCGCTCACGGTTTCGCCCTCGCCAGCGCGGCCGACGAGAACGGGCTGATGGCCGATCTCGTCGCGACCATCGCTGCCGTCGCGCATGCGGGTGCGGTGGGCATGATCGGGTACTGCTGGGGTGGCCGCGTCGTGTACCAGGCGGGTAGCCGCACCAACATTGCCGCCGGCGTCGTCTATTACGGCGGCGGTATCCCGCAGGTCGTCGAACCCACGCCGCGCTGCCCGATGCAGTTTCATTTCGGCGAGCAGGACACGCACATCCCGCTGCGCGACGTAGAGAAGATTCGTGACGCGTTCCCGCAGGGCGAGTACCACACCTACGCCGCGGGTCATGGATTCAATTGCGCGGAGCGCGCCAGCTACGATGCTGCCGCGGCGCACCTGGCATTCGTCCGCGTCAAGGAATTCTTCGGCAGGCATCTCGGCTGACAGAGAGAGAAGATAAGACTCATGACGCTCAATCTCAAGGACCCCACCCTGCTGCGGCAGCAGTGCTACGTCGACGGCCAGTGGCTCGACGCGCGCAACGGCGGCACCAGACAGGTCACGAACCCGGCGACCGGTGCAGAACTCGGCACGGTGCCGTTCATGGGCGCCGACGAAACACGCGCCGCGATCGAGGCAGCCGCGGCCGCGTTCCCCGCCTGGGCTGCGCGCACGGCCAAGGACCGGTCCACGCTGCTGCGCCGCTGGCACGACCTGATGCTCGCGAACGCCGACGACCTGGCCACGCTGATGACCGCCGAGCAGGGCAAGCCGCTCGCCGAGGCCAGGGGCGAGATCACCTACGCGGCCTCGTTCATCGAGTGGTTCGCGGAAGAAGCCAAGCGGGTCTACGGCGACGTGATCCCGGGCCACCAGCCCGACAAGCGTATCTTCGTGCTGCGCCAGCCGGTCGGCGTCGTCGCGGCGATTACGCCGTGGAATTTCCCGGCAGCGATGATCACGCGCAAGGCCGGTCCCGCCCTCGCCGCCGGTTGCACCTTCGTGTGCAAGCCCGCCATGCAGACGCCCTACTCCGCGCTCGCCATGGCTGAACTCGCGCATCGCGCGGGCATCCCGAAGGGCGTGTTCAGCGTCATCACGGGCTCCGCGGTCGCCATCGGCGGCGAGATGACCTCGAACCCGATCGTGCGCAAGGTCACCTTCACCGGCTCGACCGAGATCGGCAAGAAGCTCATGGAGCAGTGCGCAGGCACGCTCAAGAAGCTCTCGCTCGAACTTGGCGGCAATGCGCCGTTCATCGTGTTCGACGACGCCGACCTCGACGCCGCCGTGCAGGGCGCGATCGCGAGCAAATACCGCAACACCGGACAGACCTGCGTCTGCGCCAATCGCCTGCTGGTGCAGGAAGGCGTCTACGACGCATTCGTGGCGAAGCTGGTCGCGGCGGTGAGCAAGCTGCGGATCGGCGACGGCCTGCTGGGCGCGACGGAGCAGGGCCCGCTGATCGACGACAAGGCCGTGGCGAAAGTGGAGGAGCACATCGCGGACGCGCTGGCCAAGGGCGGCAGGATCGTGCTGGGCGGCAGGCGCCACGCGCTGGGCGGCACGTTCTTCGAACCGACGATCATCACGGGCGTGAAGCCCACGATGATGGTCGCGCGCGAAGAGACTTTCGGCCCGGTCGCGCCCGTGTTCTCGTTCAAGGACGAGAAGGAGGCGGTCCGCATGGCCAACGACACCGAGTTCGGCCTGGCCTCCTATTTCTACACGCGTGACCTTGCGCGCTCGCTGCGCGTGGCCGAAGCGCTCGAGTACGGCATCGTGGGCCTCAACACGGGCATCATCTCGACCGAGGTCGCGCCGTTCGGCGGCGTCAAGGAATCGGGCTTCGGCCGCGAAGGCTCGAAGTACGGCATCCTCGACTACACCGAGCTCAAGTACCTCTGCATCGGCGGCATCGAGGGTTGAACCAGCGCTCGCTCATCTACCTGCTGGCGTTCATCGTCACGATCGGGTCGGTCGCGACCAACATCTACATCCCGGCGTTGCCGGTGGTGCGCGAGTACTTTGGCTCGAGCGTCGCGCAGGTCCAGGCCACGTTCTCGATCGCGCTGCTGACGTTCGCGATCGGCATGCTGTTCTGGGGCCCGTTCGCCGACCGCTATGGGCGGCGCCTGGCAATCCTCGCCGGCGTCGGCCTGATGGCGGCGGGCTCGGTCGTCTGCCTGTTCGCGCCGAGCCTGGCCTGGCTGATCGTCGGCCGCGGCGTGCTCGCGTTCGGCACGGCCACGGGCATTGCCGTCTCGCGCACGATCGTGAGCGACCTCTACCCGGACAGCATGGCGCGCGTGCTCGCGCAGCTCGCGATCTTCGCGGTGGTGTCGAGCGCATCGGCCCCCGTGATCGGCGGCTTCCTGACGACCTGGCTTGGCTGGCGCGCCGTGTTCGTGGCCCAGGTCCTGATGGCCGCGGCGGTAGCCTGGCTCACCTGGAAGTACCTGCCGGAGACGCGCCCCGCGACGAAGCAACCACCGGCCGTGCGCGAGATGGCGCGCGTGGCACGCTCGCTGGTGGTCAAACCCGGTTACCTGAGCTGCGTGCTGCAGTCGTCGGCCGCCTATTCGATGTTCGTAGTGTTCATCTCGCTCGCGCCGTACGTCATGGTGACCGCGATGGGCCGCCCGGCCACGGAATACGGCTTGTACTACCCGCTCATCTCGTTCGGCTACGTCGCCGGCAACTGGGCCGTCGGCCGGTTCTCGGCTCGCGGACAGCACTGGACGATCGCCTTCGGCGTCAGCCTGCAGCTGGCGGCCGCGCTCTGCGCCCTGGTCTTCTCGGCGTTCGGATTCCAGCACCCGCTGTGGATCTTCCTGCCCATGGGGGTGCTCTATTTCGGCCAGGGCCTGTTCATGCCCCACCTCACCGCGATCGCCGTGAGCCTGGCCCCGCCGCACGCGACCGGCGTGGGTTCGAGCACGCTCGGCTTCCTGAACCAGTTCATGTCGGCGGTCTGCGTGCAGGCCATGGGCCTGGTGGGAGCGGAGACCGCGATGCCGATGCTGCTGTTCTGCGCCGGGGCGGCTCTTTTCCAGCTGGTCGTGCTGCGGCTGTCGCCCCGGATGGAGGCCCCGACCAGGGTCGCCTGATCCTGTGCTGGCTGCGGAATCCGTTGGTCCGGCGCGGCCGAAAGCGGTCAGCGTGATATCGTTCGCCGCCCGGCCCGTCTCGCGATTTCCAGCATGACCTTTCTCGGCACCCCAGACTTCGCCCACGGTTCGCGCCCCCGCGTCGGCGTCATGCTCGTGAACCTGGGCACCCCCGCGGATCCTTCGCCCCGCTCGGTGCGGAGGTACCTGGCCGAGTTTCTGTCCGACCCGCGCGTGATCGAGGCGCCGCGCCTGCTCTGGTGGCTGGTCCTGCATGGCGTCATCCTGCGCACGCGCCCGAGGCGCAGTGCCCGCGCTTACCAGAAGATCTGGACACCGGAAGGCTCGCCGCTGCTGATCGAATCGCGCAAGCTCACCGCGGGTCTCGCGACCCGGCTGCAGCAGCGCTTCGGCGACGACGTCGTGGTCGATCTGGCGATGACCTACGGCCAGCCGTCGATTCGCTCGGTGCTCGCAAGGTTCCGCGAACGGAACGTGCGGCGCCTGCTGGTGCTGCCGCTCTACCCGCAGTATTCATCGACGACGACCGGCAGCATCTTCGCATTCGTCACGCGCGAGCTGTCGCAGTGGCGCTGGATGCCGGAGCTGCGTTTCGTCAACCAGTACTGGGAACGCGAGTCGTACCTGCGTGGCGTCGCGGACAGCGTCGCGAAGCACTGGGAAGCGCACGGCCGCAAGCACCTGCTGTTCTCCTTCCACTCGATCCCGAAGCGCTATTTCCTCGCCGGCGACCCGTACCACTGCTTCTGTCTCGGCACGGCCCGCAGCGTCGCGCAGCGGCTCGGCCTGGCCGAGGACGAATGGTCGCTCGGATTCCAGTCGCGGTTCGGCCGCGAGGAGTGGCTGAAGCCATACGTGGACGTGATGCTGCAGGGCTACGCGAAGACGGGCCCGAGGCGCGTCACGGTCGTGTGCCCGGGATTCGCGACAGACTGCCTCGAGACGCTCGAGGAAATCAGCATGCAGAACCGCGACCTGTTCCTCGCACAGGGCGGCGAGGCGTTCGACTACGTGCCGTGCCTGAACTCGAGCCCGGCGCACGTCGAAGTGATGGCAGACGTCGTGCTCCAGCACGTGGGCGGCTGGCCCGAGTTCGGCGCCGCGCGCCTCGACGACGACGCCCTCGCCGCGCAGCGCGAGCGCGCTCTGGCCCGCGGCGCCCAGCGCTGACGGCGCGCAACGTTCGGCCGATCATGCCGCTCGGACGTTTTCTCGAGATCAGCCTCGCGACGACCGACGTCGCGGAGTCGCTCGCGTTCTACGAGTCGCTCGGTTTCGTGCAGGCGTCGGTCGGCGAAGCGTGGCCGCATCCTTACGCGGTGGTCACTGACGGACGAGTCAGTCTCGGTCTGCATGGAGCGGAGTTCGAAAGCCCGCTGCCGACCTGGGTCGCGCCTTCGTTGCGCGAACGACTCGCCACGCTCGCCGCCCTCGGCGTACCCATCGAGGACGTGCGCCTCGACGATGTCGCGATGCACCAGGTGCTCTTGCGCGAACCGTCGGGCCAGCGGTTGCGGCTGCTCGAGGCCCGCACGTTCTCGCCGCCCGCGCTGTCGCCGGCGCATTCGAGCACCCTGGGTTATTTCGAGGAGTTCGCTCTCGCGACGCTGGACCTCGCCGCCGCCGCCGCGTTCTGGGAACGCCTGGGGTTCGTTGCCTTCGAGCCAGTCCTGGAGCCGCTGCCGAAGGTCGTCGCGGCCAGCCGCGATCTCAACCTCGGGCTCTACGGGATCGACCTGACGGCACCTATGCTGGTCTTTTCCGATGCCACGATGCCGGACCGGATCGAGAGCCTGCGCGATCGCGGCTATCGCTTCACGCAGCGCATGCCGCGCGAACTGCTGGCGGTCGGAGCCACCTTGCTCGAGGCGCCGGAGGGCACGCAGCTGCTGTTGCTCAAGGCACCGGCGGACTGATTGGACCGGGCGAAGCGGCCGCGATTTCAAAGCGGATCTCGAGCGTGTCCGCGACCTGGATGGCGCCGCCGGCGACCGAGAACGGGGTGATGCCGAAATCCGTCTGGTTCAACCGCAGTTCGCCGCGCGCGACCAGGCCGTTCGCATCGCGCTCGACAACGACCGGAATTTCCTGCTCGCGCTCGACTCCTTTCAGCGTCACTGCCACGCGCACGATGGGTTGCGGCCAGGCACCGGACGCTGCCGCGGATCGCAGCGTGATCGCGGGGAAATGCGCTCCGTCGAGGACCTCGGCGCGCAGCATGTTGCGGCGGGTGCCGGCCCGCGCATCGTCCGGCACGGGCGCCGCGAACTCAGGGCCCGCCGCGGCACGCGCTGCGGGCGAATCCACGTCGAAGCGTTCCACCGGCACGCTGAGTTCGAAGGACGAGTCCGCAGGCGTGCTCCCGAGCCAGACCGAGCCGGCTTCGTCCGCTGAGATGATCACGTGGTCGTGGCCCAACCGCGCGAGCGGGCCGGCTCGACGGACGATGACGGTGACGACGGTCCGCTCCGGGTCAACCTGGAGCGTGCGCGCGCCTGCGCGCGTCGCTGCCGCACCTGCCGGGCCTGCGGACTGCGACTGCGACTGCGACTGCGACTGCGAGGCATTCGCAGCGGTCGGCGGTGCCGCAGTCGAGCGACAACCGGCCGCGATGGCCAGCATTGCAAGAATCGCGCAACGCCCGGCGCGCCCCGCGTTTTCCCGCGCGTTTGTTAACATGACAAGATCATCCCACAGGAAGCCACTCCATGCCCCTGCGCAACACCGCGGAAGCCTACGGCAGTCTCGCCAAGTTCCTGCACTGGGCCATCGTGCTGCTGATCGTGCCGCAGTACTTTCTCGCGGAAGCCGCGGATGAATTGCCGAACGGCATCGAGAAACTCCAGATCCTCGACTGGCACAAGTCGCTCGGCATGATGGTGCTGCTGCTGGCGCTTGCGCGCATCGGCTGGAAAGTCATGAACCGCGGCCTGCCGGGCCCCATTGGCGAACCGTGGCAGCGCAAGGCCGCGGCGGCCGGCCACGGCCTGCTCTACCTGCTGATCCTCGCCCAGCCGATTTCCGGCTGGGCCATGTCCTCGGCCGCCAATTACCCGGTGACCCTCTTCGGCTGGTTCCAGTTCCCGGCGCTGGTCGCCGAGAACCACGATCTGCACGAAACACTGGAGGAAGTGCACGAAGTGTTCTTCTACTCGCTCATCGCTGTGGCGGCCGTGCACATCGCCGCTGCGCTCTATCACCACTTCGCGCTGAAGGACGGCGTGCTGCGACGCATGTTGCCGTTCTCGCGGTCGTAGCCATGCCTACGCGCTGCTGCGCAGGCGTCCTGGCGCTGCTGGCGGTCCTCGGACTGGGCCCCGCAGCGCACGACGCCAGCGCCGCGGCAGCGTCCTGGACGATCGATCCGGCGCGCAGCCAGCTGACGTTTCATCCCCGGCTCGCGGGCGGTGAATTCGCAGGCCGTTTCGAGCGTTTCGAGGCGACCATCCGGTTCGACGCCGCCGATCTTGCCCATTCCAGCCTGTTGGTCGTCGTCGACCTGCTCAGTGCCCGTACCGGTGACACCGATCGTGATACTGCGTTGCAAGGAAGCGACTTTTTCCAGACCACGCGCTGGCCCAGGGCCACGTACACGAGCACCGGGATCAAGTCGCTGGGCGGCGGCCGCTATGAGGCCACCGGCAAGCTCACGCTGCGCGACGTTGCGCGCGACGTTCGCGTCCAGTTCCGCTTCGACTCGACTGCGCCCCCCAGGGGCGCAGCGCACATGACTGGCTCGTCGAACATCCGGCGCCTGGAGTTCGGCGTGGGCCAGGGTGACTGGCGCAGCACCGAATGGCTCGACGATGCGGTGCGGGTGGAATTCGACCTGGCGCTGCGCGCCGCACGCTGACGCGGCGCTCGCCGTCAGGTAGGCGGGCCGGCGGAAACGGGCATAGAATTCCACCTCGCTGCGGGAACTGGCAGCGTCTTCCACCACCATTCGAGACGAGGGCGTCCATATGACATTGCGTTCCAATGCGGTTGCTACACGCCTGCTGCTGGCGCTCGCCATCGGCCTCGCGCTCGCCGGCTGCCAGAAGAAGGAGGAGCAGGCTGCCAAGGAAGCCGCCGCTCCCGTGGCAACGACGGCATCCGAGGCCCTCGAAGGCCAGGTCGACATCGTCGCGTGGCCGGGCTACCTCGAGCGCGGCGAAACCGACAAGAACTACGACTGGGTCACCCCGTTCGAGCAGGACACGGGTTGCAAGGTCAACATCAAGACGGCCGGCACGTCCGACGAAATGGTCTCGCTGATGACGCAGGGCGGTTACGACCTCGTCACGGCTTCGGGCGATGCGTCGCTGCGCCTGATCCGCGGCGGCACCGTGCAGCCGATCGACGTCGCGCGCGTCCCGAGCTTTGCCAACGTGGACGAGCGCCTCAAGCAGGGCTCCTGGCATTTCGTCGACGGCAAGAACTACGGCACGCCCTACCAGTGGGGCCCGAACGTGCTGATGTACAACACGAAGGCGTTCCGCACCCCGCCGAAGTCGTGGTCGGTCGTGTTCGAAGAGCAGAAGCTCGGCGACGGCAAGAGCAACAAGGGCCGCGTGCAGGCCTACGACGGTCCGATCTACATCGCGGACGCCGCGCTGTACCTCATGGCGAAGAAGCCGGCACTGGGCATCAAGGACCCCTACGAACTGAACGAGGAGCAGTACGCGGCCGTGCTCGACGTCCTGCGCAAGCAGCATCCCCTGGTGCACCGCTACTGGCACGATGCCAACGTCGCCGTGCAGGACTTCACCAATGAAGGCGTGGTGGTCTCGGGCTCGTGGCCGTTCCAGGTCAACACGCTGGTCGCGAACAAGCAGCCCGTCGCCAGCGTCGTCCCGGACGAAGGCGCGACTGGCTGGGCCGACACGACCATGCTCGCCGCGAACGCGAAGCATCCCAATTGCGCGTACAAGTGGATGGAGTGGTCACTGAACGCCAAGGTGCAGGGCGACGTCGCTGCCTGGTTCGGCTCGGTACCGGCCGTGCCGGCCGCGTGCAAGGGCAATGCCCTGCTGACCGACACGGGTTGCGCCACCAACGGCTTCGACAACTTCGACAAGATCCACTTCTGGCGCACGCCGGAAGCCGCGTGCAGCACGGGCACGTGCGTGCCTTACAGCCGCTGGGCGACGGACTACGTCGCCGTGATGGGCGGCCGCTGACCGGAGGATGAGGTCTCGAGCGCGCGGCATTCCACGGGGAATGCCGCGTGCCGAGCCCGCAGTCGATATGACTCCCGCGATCGAACTGCGCGCAACGCGCCGCGCCTTCGGCTCCGTCATCGCGCTCGATTCGGTCTCGCTGACGGTCGCACCCGGTGAATTCTTCGCCCTGCTCGGCCCGTCGGGCTCGGGCAAGACCACGTGCCTGCGCCTGATCGCGGGCTTCGACCAGCCGGACAGCGGCACGATCCTGCTCGACGGCGAGGACGTGACCAACACGCCGCCGTTCGCCCGCAACGTCAACACCGTGTTCCAGGACTACGCGCTGTTTCCGCACATGACCGTGGCGGAGAACGTCGCGTACGGACTGAGGGTGCGCGGCATTGCCGCAGCCGAGCGCTCAAAGCAAGCCGTCGCAATGCTCGACCTGGTCCGGCTCGGCGAATTCGGCGCGCGCCGGCCGCACCAGCTCTCCGGTGGCCAGCGCCAGCGCGTGGCGCTGGCCCGCGCGCTGATCAACCGCCCGAAAGTGCTCCTGCTCGACGAGCCGCTCGGCGCGCTCGACCTCAAGCTGCGCGAGGAGATGCAGGCGGAACTGAAGGGCCTGCAGCAGCGTCTCGGCATCACGTTCGTGTTCGTCACGCACGACCAGGGCGAGGCACTGAGCATGGCGGATCGCGTTGCCGTGTTCAGCCAGGGGCGCATCGAGCAGCTCGATACGCCGCGCGAACTCTACAACCGGCCGCAGACCGCATTCGTCGCGAGCTTCGTCGGCAGCGCGAATGTCGTTGGACGGGAGGCCGCGCGGTTCCTGACCGGCAGCAGCCGGGCCTTTGCGATCCGGCCCGAACTGATCGACCTGCTCACGCCGGACGAGACTGCAGCAGACGGCTGCGTGCAGTGCGCCGGTGAAGTCGTGGATGTCCTCTATCACGGCGCGAGCAGCCGGCTGCGCGTAAGGGTCGACGAGCACACGACCCTGGCCGTGGCGCGCGCCGAGACCATGGGCGATGGCGTCGCGGGGCTGGCGACGGGCGCACGCGTGCGTCTTGCCTGGCGACCCGAACACACCGTGCCGTTGCAGGACTGACCATGGCCGGCCGCGCGGGGTTTTCGCTGCAGGGACGCCAGGCGTTCTACTTCGCGCTGCTGCTCGCCCCGCCGCTGCTCTGGCTCGGCATCGTCTATCTCGGCTCGCTCTTCACGCTGCTGCTGCAGAGCTTTCATGCGATCGACGAGTTCACGGCCCGCATCGTGCCGCAATTCACGCTCGCGACGTACCGGCAGCTGCTCACCCAGCCCGCGCACATCGACATCATCGTGCGCACGCTGCTGATGGCGGTCGCCGTGACCCTGGCGGCGGCGGTCATCGCGTTTCCGGTGGCGCTGTACATGGCGCGCTACGCCGGGCCACGGATCAAGGCGCTCTTCTACGTCGGCGTGATGCTCCCGATGTGGACCAGCTACCTCGTCAAGGTCTACGCGTGGCGGCTGATCCTCGCCAAGCAGGGCATCGCAAGCTGGGGCTTCGAGCAATTCGGACTCATGGGTGCGCTGGACAGGGCGCTGGAGGTGCCGGTCGTCGGCGGGCCGTCGCTGGCCTCGTCGTACATCGGCATGTTCGTCGTGTTCGTCTACATGTGGTTGCCGTTCATGATCCTGCCGCTCGCCGCCGCGCTCGAACGCGTGCCGGCTTCGCTGCTGCAGGCCTCGGCCGATCTCGGCGCCAGGCCGGGCCAGACGTTCCGCAACGTCGTGCTGCCGCTCGCACTGCCCGGACTCGCCGCGGGCTCGATCTTCACGTTTTCGCTCACGCTCGGCGACTACATCATTCCGAGCGTGGTCGGCGCGCCCGGCTACTTCATCGGCATGATGGTTTACCAGCAGCAGGGCACCGCCGGCAACCTGCCACTCGCGGCTGCGTTCGCGGTGGTGCCGATCGTGCTGATCGGCCTGTACCTGGCGCTCGCCCGGCGGCTGGGGGCGTTCGATGCGCTCTGAGCAGCCACGCCGCCCGTCGTGGGAACGCCCTTCGCTGTTGACCAGGGTGATGGCGGCAGCCGGCCTCGTGTTCCTGCATGCGCCCGTCTGGGTGATCACGCTGTATGCGTTCACGACGGAAGACCGCACTTACCAGTTCCCGCCACCCGGGTTGACGCTGCACTGGTTCGACGTGGCCTTCGCCCGCAACGACATCTGGGAGTCGATGCGGCTCTCGCTGCTCGTCGCCTCCGCGGCCACGCTCTTCGCCATCGTTCTCGGCACGCTGGCCGCATTCGCACTCGCCCGGCGCACGTTCAGCGGCAAGGAATCGATCACGCTGCTGTTCGTGCTGCCTATCGCGCTGCCGGGGATCCTCACCGGCCTGGCCCTGCTCGCGGGCATCCGTACGATCGGACTCGAGCCCGGCTTCTGGACCATCGTCGCGGGCCACGCCACGTTCTGCCTCGTCATCGTCTACAACAACGTCGTAGCGCGCCTGCGCCGCATCCCGCCGAGCTGGGTCGAAGCCTCGATGGATCTCGGCGCGCGTGGCCACCAGACCTTCCGGTACGTGCTGCTGCCGCAGATCGCCACCGCGCTGCTGGCGGGCGGCATGCTGGCCTTTGCGCTGTCGTTCGACGAGATCATCGTCACGCTGTTCACGGCCGGGCACGAACGTACCCTGCCGATCTGGTTCTACAGCGAATTGTTCCGGCCGCGCGAGCGGCCCGTCACCAACGTCGTCGCCGTCGTCGTCATTCTCGTCACGCTCGCTCCGATCCTGCTCGCGTACTACCTGACGCGGCCGGACGAGAGGGGAAGTGACTAGTGATTAGTGAGCAGTGAATAGTCGGGGGAGATGACGCCGCATCCGGTGCATCGGCACCTCCCGCTATTTACTGCTCACTATTCACTACTCACTACTCACTATTCACTACTCACTACTCACTACTCACTACTCACTACTCACTTCCGCAAAGCACTGGAGCTGAAACATGCAGACCAAACTCCTCATCAACGGCAAGCTCGTCGCGGGCGAAGGCAAGGTCGAGGACGTGCTGAACCCAGCCACCGGCAAGGTGCTGGCGCGGGTTCCTGAAGCCTCCCGCGGCCAGATCGACGCGGCCGTCAAGGCGGCCGACGGTGCATTCGAGGGCTGGGCGCGCACGGCACCGAAAGACCGCGCGTACCTGCT
>Ga0224500_10000244_pt1 | contig 39403 bp, 46 predicted proteins | sample SF_Oct11_sed_USG_FD_168126 | JGI IMG/M metagenome (GOLD analysis project Ga0224500, IMG submission 168126) | Sediment microbial communities from San Francisco Bay, California, United States - SF_Oct11_sed_USGS_4_1 | ecosystem: Environmental > Aquatic > Marine > Sediment | place: USA: California... | reverse complement strand
TCAAGGAAGCGCAGCAATGAAGACCATCGTCATCGGCGTGATGCCCCAGGAGCAAATCCGGGCGAGGGCGATCGCCATCGCCAAGGTCGAGTGCAAGCCCAAGCCGGGCGAGCAAAGGATCTGGTTCACGTCCATGAAGTCGCTGGCCGAAGTGTTGAGCGATCAGAACCGCGCGCTGCTGAAGGTAATCCGGGAGACCAACCCCGATTCCATGGCGGCGCTGGCCAAGGCCACGGGCCGGCAACCGGGGAATCTGTCGCGCACCTTGAAGACGATGTCGCGCTACGGGCTGGTGGAACTTCAACGAGAAAGGACCCACGTCAGGCCGGTCGTGAAGGCGACCGAGTTCCGGATCCTGGCGGCCGCTTGAGATGGTGTGCTCGCCTGTTTCGCAGAAGAGTCACTGCTGCGCGTCGGGGCAGGGCGGCCGCATGCCATGCTTCGCTACGCAGGGTCGTCTGGCGCCGGCAGATCGTTCGCCGAGAGCGGTGAAAGTCGATAGATCTCGATGGAGACTCTCCACTTCACCGCTCGTCCGGCATCGTGACGGTAAAATAATGGGCGAAAATTTGAGTCAGGACAACAGCTTAAGGTGTTTGATGCCGGCGCTTCTTGGACGCTTCCGCAGCCGACACGGTCGCGAGCCGATGGCGTTGGCGGTCGTCGCGGGAGTCGATAGATGTCGATAGATCTCGAAAGGTCAACTTTCGCCGAACGGGCCGGAAACCCGCGCCAATGCTGACCCCTGACAGGTTGACGGTAAGAATGACGGTAAAAGTCTGCGAGGCAGCGGCGAGTGCCTTACGAATCAACAGCTTAGAGGTCTCGTTGATGATTGAGTGGGAGTAGGCGGCGCTCAGCCGCGATCGACGGCGTCCTTTTCCGCGGGCGCCTCGGCCACCCAGGCGTCGAGCAGGGTGTACGACACTGCCAGGATCACGGGCCCGACGAACAGGCCGAGCAGCCCGAAGGCGAACAGGCCGCCGATGACGCCGGCGAAGATCAGCAGCAGCGGCAGGTCGGCGCCCTTGCGGATCAGGATCGGGCGCAGGACGTTGTCCAGGCTGCCGACGATCACGGTCCACACGAGCAGCGCGAAGAACCACGCGGTGGCGTCCTTCCACCACAGCCAGGCGAGGGCGCACACCAGCACCGGCACCGCGCCGATCTGGGCGAGCGCGAGCATGAACATGATCGCCGTGAGCACCGCCGCGAAGGGAACGCCCGCCACGACGAGGCCGATGCCACCGAGCAGCGACTGCACCAGCGCGGTCACCACCACGCCGATCGCCACGCCGCGGATCGCCTGCCCGGCGAGCAGCACGACGCGGTCGCCGCGTTCGCCCGCCAGGCGCCGGCCGAAGCGGCGCACCCACTGCGCGGCGTCCTCCCCGTTGGCGTACAGGATGGCGCTGACGATGACCGTCAGCAGGAACTGCAGGCTCACCAGCCCGAAGCCCCCGACTTCGGCGGCGAACCAGCGCGTGACCCTGCCGGCGTAGGGCGCGACCGCCTGGGCGAGCTCGGCGAACCCCTTCGTGGCGTAATCGCGCCACAGCGCCGCGGTCTTTTCGCCCACGACGGGAATCTTCTCGACGATGTCCGGAGGCGGCGGCAACCTCACCTCCGCCAGGCCCTTCACCCATCCGGCGATCTCGTCGGCGTTGGCGACGAGCGTGCCGATGGCGGCCGAGAACGGCGCCACGAAGATCAGCAGCAGGGCAACCGTCATCACCGACACCGCCAGCACCCGTTTGCCCCACAGCCGGCGCTGGACGGCGAGCATGACCGACCACGTCGACACGACGATCATGGTCGCCCAGATGATCGCGGCGAGGAACGGCCGCAGGATCCAGAGCGAGGCGGCGATCAGGCCGAAGAGGAACAGCACCGCGAGGACGGTGCGCGCGAGGTCGTGCTTGAAGTCGGGCGGCATGGCGGATTCCGGCGCGAGTGCGCCAATGGTAACCGCGGGTGGCCGGTCGCGCGCGGAGATACAATCGCCCGGCGATGAGCGATGAAGCGTTCATGCGCCGCGCGCTCGAGCTCGCGGCGCGTACCGAGCACGAGGTCCCGGTGGGCGCGCTGGTGGTGCTGGACGGCAGGATCGTGGGCGAGGGCTGGAACCGCCCGCTGTCGACGAGCGATCCCACCTCGCATGCCGAGATCGAGGCGATCCGCGCGGCGGGCAAGGCGACCGGCAACTACCGCCTGCCGGGCGCCACGCTGTACGTGACGCTCGAGCCCTGCACCATGTGCGTCGGCGCCATCTTCCTCGCGCGCATCGCGCGCGTCGTCTACGGCGCGGCGGATCCCAAGGCCGGCGCCGCGGATCTCTTCCTGTCGCGGCACAACTTCCACGCCAGGGCGCAGGGCGGGGTGCTGGCCGAGGAATGCGGCGCCCTGCTCAAGAAGTTCTTCGCGGCGCGCCGATGAAGATCGAGATCGACGTGGCGCGGCAGGAAATGCGCCTGTCGAACGGCAGGCGCTACGCCATCTCCACGGCGAAGAACGGCCCGGGAGAGAAGAACGGCAGCTTCTGCACGCCGCGCGGCCGGCACATCGTGCGGGCGAAGATCGGCGCCGGGCAGCCGCTGGGCGCCGTGTTCGTGCGCCGCCGGCCGACCGGCGAGATCTGGTCTCCGGAACTGCACGCGCGGTACCCGGGGCGCGACTGGATGCTGACGCGCATCCTGTGGCTCTCGGGTTGCGAAGTGGGCAGGAACCGCCTGGGCGACGTGGACACGATGCGCCGCATGATCTATATCCATGGCGCGCCGGACAGCGCCGAGATGGGCAAGCCCGGCTCGCACGGCTGCATCCGCATGCGCAATGCGGACGTCGCCGAGCTCTTCGATCTCGTCCCGCCCTACGCCGAGGTCGAGATCAGGGGCTGAAGCCGCTCGCGGGTGGGCGCCTCGATCACCGCCTTCTCGCAGATGATCGCGGTGATGAGCTCGGCGGGCGTAACGTCGAAGGCGGGGTTCCTGACCGCGACGCCCTGCGGCGCCCAGCGCGCGCCGCGATAACCCGTCACTTCGTCCGCGGGGCGCTCCTCGATCGGGACGCGCGAGCCGTCGGCGATCTTCGCGTCGAAGGTCGAAAGCGGCGCCGCGACGTAGAACGGCAGCCCATGGCGCCTGGCGAGTACGGCAAGCGTGTAGGTGCCGATCTTGTTTGCCGTGTCGCCGTTGGCCGCGATGCGGTCCGCGCCGACGATGACCAGGTCCACTTCCTTGCGGCTCATCAGGTGGCCGGCCATGTTGTCGGTGACCAGCGTGCAGGGGATGCCTTCCTGCATGCACTCCCAAGCGGTCAGGCGGGCCCCCTGCAGGAAGGGCCGCGTCTCGCAGGCGATCACGGAGATCCCCTTGTCGCGCGCCGAGCGCACCACGCCGAGCGCCGTCCCGTGCCCCGCCGTCGCCAGCGCGCCGGTATTGCAGTAGGTAAGGATGCGCGCGCCCTGCGGGATCAGCTGCGCGCCGTTGGCGCCGATCGCGCGACACACCGCGAGGTCCTCGGTGAAGATGGCTTCGGCCTCCGCCCGCTTGTCGCGGGCGCGGCGCATGCGCTCGAGCGCCCAGAATAGGTTCACCGCCGTGGGCCGGCTCTGCGCCAGCACTGCATAAGACGCTTCCTTCGGCTCGAGCGCGATGCCGAAAGCGGCCGCGCAACCGATCGCTGGCGCGCCGCGCACCACCATGTCGTGGATGGCCGTGGCCACCTCGGCGGCAGTGCGGCAGGTGACGTAGACGATCCGGTCGGGCAACAGGCGCTGATCGAGCAGCTCGAGCGCGTCGCCCTTCCAGCGCAGCGCCTCGACCGTCACACGAGCTTCTCGGTGCCGCCGTCCACCGGCACCTGCGCTGCGGTGGTCTTGGCGAAAAGCGCGCCACACATCTCGGCGGCCATCTCGGCGACGTCCTTCGAGGCCACCTCGGTCTTCAGGAGGTTTCTCTTCTTGTATTGCTCTACGGTCATGCTGTAGGCCTTGGCGCGCGAGGCGAGCACCTCTTCGGTCCAGAGCGCCGTGTCGTATACCGAGTCGGGGTGGATCGTGTTGATGCGGATGCCGTCCTTCGCCCATTCGAGCGCTGCCACGCGCGCCAGCTGGTTCAGCGCCGCCTTGGAGGCGGAGTAGGCGGCCGCCCCGGGTCCGGGCGCAGGCACGTTCCTCGACCCGATCACGACGACGCGCCCGCCGCGGGGCGCGAGCTTGAGCAGCGGGTGCGCGGCCTGCATGACCAGTAGGCTCGCCTCGACGTTCACAGTCATCGCGCTGCGCCAAGCGTCGCTCGCGATGCTCTGCACCGGAGCAGAGGAGGGGAAGATGCCGGCGTTCAACACCAGCATGTCCACGCCGCCGAAGCGCTTCACCGCCGCGTCCATGGCGACGCTGATCGCGGCCGCGCTGGTCAGGTCGCAGACCACGCCGAGGTAGTCCGGGCGCTTGAAGAGCGTCTCGATCGCCGGGTTGCGGTCGAGACCGACCACCGCCGCGCCACGCTTGAGGAACGCCTCCGCGCAGGCCTTGCCGATGCCCGAGGCCGCGCCCGTCACCAGCGCCACCTCGCCGGCGAAGGCGGGCGCGCTGCCGCCCTTCTTCAGCTTCGCCTGCTCGAGATCCCAGTACTCGATGTCGAAAATGTGCTTTGCCTCGAGCGCCTGCCAGCCGCCGAGCGCCTCGGCGCGCAAGATCACCTCCACGGTGTGCTCGTAGAGATCCTCTACGATGCGCGTGTCCTTGGCGCTGCGGCCGAACGCGGCGAGCCCCAGCTCGGGGTCGAGCGCCATGCGCGGCGCGGGATCGAGGATGGTCTTGGGCTCCTTCGCGTGCTTCGCGTTCGTCTCGAAATAGTCGCGGTACGCCTTGCCGAAGGCCGCGACGTCGCGCCCGAGCATCGGCAGCGGCTTGGTGCGGATCACGTGGTCGGGCGTGGCCGGGCCGCGCTGCGAGATGCGTCCGACCTGCGGATGGCGTGCAAAGCCGAGGAAGCGCGGCGAATCGTTGCACAGGCAGAGCAGCGGGAAGCCCGCGGCGCGCGACACCTCGTGCCGCAGCTTTGCCGCCTCCTCGCGCTTGAACGCGGGGGCAGGGGAGGGCGGCAGGCCGATGCTCCAGGCCTTCTGCGCGGCAAGGTACTTCTCCGCCAAGGACACCAGCTCGATCATCAGCTCGTAGGACTCGCGCGCGTCCCCGGCGAAGGAAAACACGCCGTGCGACAGCAGCACCATGCCGACAGTGCCCCGGGTGGCCTGCTTCGGGAACTCGCGCGCGCAGTAGGCCGCAAGGTCGAAGCCGGCCATGAGGTACGGGATCACCACCGCCCGCTCGCCGTAGATGTCGCGGATGCGCTTCTCGCCGTCGGGCGAGTTCGACACCGAAAGCACGGCGTCCGCGTGCGTGTGGTCCACATACTTGTGCGGCAGGATCGCGTGCAGGATCGTTTCGATGGACGGCGCCGGCGCGCCGGCACGCAGCGTGTGCGTGGCGAGCTCGTTCACCATCTGCGGGTCGGAGAGCGCGGGCAGCGACGCCAGGCGCCGCACGTAGTCGAGCTTCACCGGCGCGAAGCCCTGCGCCTCGATCGTTTCGAGATCCCAGCCGCTGCCCTTCACGTAGAGCACGTCCTCGTCTTCGCCGAACAGGTTCTTCTCGCGCAGCTTGACCGAGGTGTTGCCGCCGCCGTGCAGCACCAGCGACTTGTCGCGCCCCAGCAGGCGCGAGGTATAGACGCGCGGGCCGAGCGGGCCGGAGAGCTGCGCGGCCTCGGCGTCGTTCCACAGGCTTTTCATGCGCCGAATTATACTTTCGCGCCATGCTGCGCATCGACTTGTGCGACTGGCACGACGCGCGTGACATTGCCTCGCGCATCCGCACGACGGTATTCGTCGAGGAGCAGCGCGTTCCGCCGGAGATCGAGATGGACGACAGGGACGCCGCGAGCGTGCACGCGCTGGCGTTCGTCGACGGCGCGGCGGTCGGCACCGGCCGGCTGCTGCCCGACGGGCACATCGGTCGCATGGCGGTGTTGCGCGAGGCGCGGGCCAGCGGCGTCGGCAGCGCGATGCTGGAGCGGCTGGTCGAGGAGGCCAGGCGCCTCGGCTTCCGGGAAGCGGTGCTATCCGCGCAGACGCACGCGCTGGCGTTCTATCGCAAGCATGGGTTCGAGGCGGTCGGCGAGGTCTACGAGGAAGCGGGCATCCCGCATCAGGAGATGCGGCGCACGCTGAAATCGTAGCGTAACGTCGTCTCCTCCCCGCCGTCGGCGGCGAACGCGCGTTCCGCGAAGCGGATGCCGTCGTCCATGAGCAGCACGCTCGAGCAGCGCGTGCCGTAGCGCTCGTTCACGATCCTGCCGCGCTCGAGCGCGCGGAACAGCGGTTCCATCGAGGCCGGCGACTCGCGGAAGCGCTGCTTGTGCGGCTCGACGTCCGCAGAGTCGAGCAGAAGGTTGCCCAGCCCGTACCAGCCGGGTTCGAGCCGGCGCGGGTCGTCGTCGCGATTGGACAGCCACCACAGCTCGGCGCCGTCGCTTGCCAGCAGGTTGAAGCCGCTGAACGCCGCCTTGCGTTCGGCGAGCTGTGGCACGGAGGCCCCCAGCAGGTAGCGCGTGACGAGCGAGCCGCGGGATTCCGCCGCGCCGGGCTCGGTGGCGCCGCGGTAGTTGGTGACCGCGGCGAAGCGGCCGCGGCGCGACACGCCCATCCACGTGCCGCCGGCCTGCAGGTCGCGGCCGCCGAGGATGTCGGGCTGGTCTGTCCAGAAGGCCGCGCGCGCGGCCGGGCGCCCGTGAAACTCGTCGCGGTTGGCGGCGACGACCAGGGGCACATCGGCGTGCACCTTCCAGGCGAGAAGGATCAGGCACATACGAAACGCTCGACATGGCGCTCGAGGCCGAGCGCGGCGGTCTCGCGCGCGAGCAGCGCCTCGAAGGCGGCCTCGTCGGCGACGTCTTCATAGACCTCCATGTAGGTCGCGGCCTCGTCGCGGCGCCGCATCCATCGCCCGCGCACGCCGCACGCCCGCTCGATCGCGGCGAACACGCGCTCGATCTCCTTGCGCACGGTCGCCAGACGGGCTGCGTCTACCCGGTAGTAGACGTAGTAGCTGGTCACGCGTAGGGCAGGGCGAGCGGCGCGAGTACCGGCCCGGCCGGCTCGCGCAGGTGAATCGGCTCGCTGGCCTCGAGGGCGCTGATCTGCACAACGGCGAGAACCTCGCTGCCGCCCTCCGCAAGCGCGGCCGCATTGACGATCGTCCCCGCGGCCTGGCCGGGAATGCTGTCCGCGAAGACGTCGTCGCCGGGGGCAGCCGGCACTGGCGCACGCGCGCGCACCATGCGGCGCTTCAGCACGCCCCGGTACTGTGTGCGCGCGACGACCTCCTGGCCCGGATAGCAGCCTTTCTTGAAGTCCACGGCGCCCAGCCGCTCCAGGTTGAGCATCTGCGGGACGAACTGGTCCTGGGTCGCAAGCCGTACCTGCGGATGGCCGTCACGGATCTCCGCCAGAGTCCATGCGGCCTCTTCGCAATGGGCGAGACTCTGCGCGAGGCGCGACTGTTCCGCTCGCGGCGCAAGCACCAGAAACCGCTCCGGCGCCACGCGCACGACGGTGCCGCGCTCGTTGCTCGCGCAATGCAGGACGTCTCGCGGAACTTCAAATCCCAGCTCGCCCACCTGCTGCGCGGCACCCGCGCCCCAGACGCCGAACTGCACCCACGCATCGCTGACATCGCTCAGGTTCACCTTGGCGCGCAGGATGAACATCGACAGGCGCTTGGCCACCGCGGGAGAAAGATCGCGCGCGAGCTGCAGCAGAAAACCGCCAGCGTGCGGCACGACGAGCAGCGTCGCCAGCAATCGCCCTTTCGCCGAGCACCAGCCCGCGCGACGCGCGTGATGCGCATCCAGCCCGGCAACGTCGCTCGTCAGCTGCGCGTGCAAGAAAGCGCGCGCGTCGTCGCCCGTGCACGACAGCAAACCCTGGCCGGGCAACTGCGCCGTTGCGAAGGTGACTTTGAGCTCCATCGTAGAATGTCCGCAGGGATTCTATGCCGGTTTTCCTCCGTTCCCGATTGCGACGCGCGCTGGCGCTCGCGGTTCTCGCCGTGCTCTTCTCGGCGGGTTACATGGCGTGGTACGCGAATACCCCCGTAGCGGTTGCGGCTTATCCGGCGGAGTTCGAGATTCCGCAGGGCGCCGGCCTGCGCGTCGCGGCGCGCCTGCTCGCCGAATCGGGCGTCGACGTGCGTCCCCGCCATTTCGAGCTGCTGGCGCGCGCCACGGGCCGCGCGGCCGCGATCAAGGCGGGCAACTACGAGCTCACCGGCCCGACCACTGCCGCGGAGCTGCTCGACAAGCTGACGCGCGGCGCTGTGGCGCAGGCCGAGATCCGCATCATCGAAGGCTGGACGTTCGCACAGCTGCGCGCCGAGCTGGACGGCAGCGGCCTGCTGCGCCACGAAACGACCGGGCTGAGCGATGCCGATCTCCTGCAGCGCCTCGGCGCGAGCGAGCGCCATCCGGAAGGGCTATTCTTTCCCGACACGTACCTGTTTGCGCGGCAGTCGAGCGATTTCGCCGTCCTGCGCCGCGCCTATCACGCGATGCAGCGACACCTCGCCCAGGAATGGGCGGCGCGCGCGCCGGACGCGCCCTACAAGACGCCTTACGAGGCACTCGTCATGGCTTCGATCGTGGAAAAGGAGACGGGCAGGGCGTCGGAGCGCGGGCAGATCGCCGGCGTGCTGGTCAATCGCCTGCGCATCGGCATGGCGCTGCAGGTCGACCCTACGGTGATCTACGGCCTGGGGTCGTCGTTCGACGGCAACCTGAAGCGAGTGCACCTGACCACCGACGGGCCGTACAACACGTACACTCGCCCCGGGCTGCCACCGACGCCCATCGCGCTGCCCGGGCTCGCGTCGCTGCGCGCCGCAATGCAGCCCGCCAAGACCAGGGCGCTGTACTACGTTTCGCGTGGCGACGGCACGAGCGAGTTTTCCCGCAGCCTGGAAGAGCACAATCGGGCGGTGTCCAGGTACCAGCTGCAGCCGAGAAAGAAGAAATGAGCCGAGGGCGGTTCGTGACGCTGGAAGGCGTGGACGGGGCGGGCAAGTCCACGCATATGGCGTGGATTGCAGACCGGCTGCGCGCGCCTGGGCGCAAGGTGCTGGTGACGCGCGAGCCGGGCGGCACGCCGCTCGCCGAGCGCCTGCGCGCGCTGGTACTGACCGAGCACATGGATCCGATCGCCGAGACCATGCTGCTGTTTGCGGCCCGGGCGGATCACGTGCAGCGTGAGATCGGGCCAGCGCTGGAATCGGGGGCCTGGGTACTCTGCGACCGTTTCACGGATGCGACTTTCGCTTACCAGGGCGGCGGCAAGGGCGTCCCGGCGGAGTTGATTGCCCACCTGGCACAGGTGTCGCACGACGGGCTCATGCCCGACCGAACGCTCATGTTCGACTGCCCCTACGAAGTCGCGCGGAGCCGCCTGGATCGGGCGGACAAGACGCCGGACCGCTTCGAGCGCGAGGATGGGGCGTTCTTCGAGCGCGTGCGGCAGGCCTATCTCGGGTTGGCGCGAGCGGACCCGAAGAGAATCCGGGTGATCGATGCCAGCGGCTCGCTCGAGGAAATTAAGAAACAAGTTGAAGTAGAGATTTCAGGACTCTGATACATATGATTTATCCGTGGCAACACCAGGTGTGGGATGGACTCCAGAGGCGTCTGGTAAGCCTGCCGCATGCGCTCCTTATCCAGGGACCGCAGGGCGTGGGAAAGCTCGCCCTGGCCGAGCACTTGGCCCAGAGCCTGCTCTGCGAGGCGGAGGATCGCCGCAAGGCTCCCTGCGGCGCCTGCGACGGCTGCCGCTGGTTCCTGGCGGGCAGCCACCCGGACTTTCGACGGGTGGAACCGGAGGCGCTCGCGAGACGGCTCGCCGTGGGCGACGACGAGGAAGCGCCGGCCGAAGGGCCCGCCAGTACCCGAAAGCCGAGCAATGAGATTCGCATCGAGCAGGTGCGCGGGCTGGATGGCTTCCTCAATCACCAGTCGCATCGCGGTGGCCGCCGCGTCGCGCTCGTGCATCCCGCCGAGGCCATGAACGTCCATGCTGCCAATGCGCTGCTGAAGAGCCTGGAGGAGCCGCCAGGCAGCGCCGCGTTCATCCTGGTTTCCCACCGCGCCGCACGGTTGGCGGCGACGATCCGCAGCCGATGTGTGACGGTTCCCGTCGGGATCCCGCCGCTCGAATCCGCGCGCGACTGGCTCGCGGGCGAGAAGATTTCCGAGCCCGAGCGTTGGCTCGCATATGCCTCCGGGGCGCCGCTGAAGGCGCTTGCCGACGCGCAGGATGCCGGGCCGGTCATCGCAAGCCTGCGCCAGGCGCTCCAGGGACGCGACCTGGAGGCGCTTGGGGCCGTCAACGACCGCGAGGGACTGGAGGCGCTGGCAGAGGCATTGCAGAAATACGCGCTCGATCGGGCGTTCGCCTCGTTTTCAGGTCGCGGGAAGTACGGCGCGGCCAAGCCTTCGGAACATGGCCTCGCGTGGCTGCGATTCGCCAGGGAGATGGGGCGCAGCAGGCAATTGGCCCGGCATCCACTCAATCCGCGGCTATTCGCGGGGGAGATGCTGGCAGGGATGCCGGAAGACTAAGGCTGGGCGAAACTGGAAACACCTACCAATACATTTTACATAATACACAATGTACAACTCGCCAGGGACTCAACCAAGCCAGAGCGGCGTCAGTTCCAGCGCTTGGCCGGAGGCACAGGGAGACGCGCGACAGCAATCCCTTCCTCCAGCAGCGCCTCATGCTCTTCCTGGCTCGCCTGGCCGCGGATCATGCGGGCGGGCGCCTCTTCGTAGTGGATGCGCCGCGCCTCGGCGGGGAACTCCGAGCCTACGTCTTCCGAGCGCGTCAGGATCTCGTCGAGCAGGCGGGAGTAGAGCTTTTGGGCGATCGCCATGGGATCCTGCTGCCCCTGCTCCGCCGGCGCTGCAGGCAAAGGAGCCGGCACACCGGTATTGAAGCGGGTCGCGGAAGGCACCCGCTCGACCTCCTCGCTGCCGCACGAAGGGCACTCGACCAGCTTGCGCGTGCGCTGGGCGGCGTAATCCTCGGCCGAGGCGAACCAGCCCTCGAACCGGTGCCCGGCCCCGCATTGCAGGTCGAAAATCTTCATCTGTCGGATTCTATTACGATTGCACCAACATGATGGCGGAGCGCCTCGAAGGCAAGTGGATCGACCTGTTCGCCGAGGTCTTCGCCCGATGCAAGGTCGGAGCCGGAGACGCCTGCGCGATTCTCTCCGAGTCGCAGTCGCGCGCCCTCAACGTGCAGCTTGCCGAGCTTGCCCTGCACCGGCTGAGCGCCCGTGCCTTTCATGTCGTGGTGCCCACGCCGCGGCAGAGCGCGCCGGTGCCGGTCCGCTCGACCGGCGCTTCCGTTGCGTTGCAGGGGCTCGCGCCCGCGATCCAGGGCCTGGCCGCATCGCAGTTCGTGGTCGACTGCACCCTGGAAGGGCTGATGCACGCGGCGGAACTTCCCGCGGTGCTGGCCGGCGGGGCGCGCGTGCTCTATGTCTCCAACGAGCATCCCGACGTCCTCGAGAGACTGGCCCCCTCCCCCGCGGACGAGCAGAAGGTGAGGGCGGCGATGCGCCTGCTGCGCGACGCCAAGCGCATGACGGTGACTTCGCCGGCCGGAACCGCGCTCGACATCCGGGTGGAAGGGGCGCGCGTGGGCGGGGTGTGGGGCTATACGGAGAAGCCAGGCACGCTTTCGCACTGGCCCGGCGGGTTGTGCCTGTGCTTTCCGCGCGCCGGCTCCGTCAACGGCACGCTGGTGCTGGCGCCTGGCGACCTCAACCTGACCTTCAAGCGCTATGTGGAATCGCCGGTGCGACTGCGGATCGAAAGCGACTACGTGACGCGCATCGAGGGTGAGTCGCTCGACGCAGAGCTGATGCGGGAGCACTACGCCGCGTGGGGCGAGCGCGAGGCCTACGCCGTGTCGCACGTCGGCTGGGGCATGAACGAGCGCGCGCGCTGGGACGCCCTGGTGATGTACGACCGCGCGGACGTGAACGGCACCGAGCAGCGCGCTTTTGCCGGCAACTTCCTCTACTCGACCGGCGCCAACGAGGTCGCCGGCCGCCACACCCTGGGCCACTTCGACCTTCCGTTCCGGCACTGCACCGTGGAGCTCGATGGCAAGGCGGTCGTGCGCGACGGCAAGCTGGCGGCGTGACCCCGCTGTTCTTCCTGCACGGCGTGGGCGGCAGCCATTCGGTCTGGGATCGCCAGTTGCCCTACTTCGCTTCGCTGGGCTACGAGGCGCGCGCCTGGGACCAGCCCGGGTATGGCAGCACGCCGGCCGTGGAGCCCTACGACCTCGAGCACGTCGCCACTGCCCTCGAGCGCCAGCTGCCCGCCGAACCCGTCGTCCTGATCGGCCACAGCATGGGCGGCTTCGTCGCACAGGAGGCCTACGCGCGATTCCCGGGTCGCATCCGCGCCCTTGCGCTGTGCTTCACGAGCGCCGCGTTCGGCGGCACCGGCAGCGATTTCGCGCGGCAGTTCATCGCGGCGCGCATCGGCCCGCTCGACCAGGGAAAGACCATGGCCGAGATTGCGGCGCGCGTGATCCCCGGCATGCGCGGCTCGCGCTCGCGCGACGACGGCGTCGCGCACGCCCGGCGCGTAATGTCCGAGGTGCCGCCGGAGACCTACCGCAAGGCTGTCCGGCTGCTCACGACTTTCGACCAGCGCGCCCGGCTGTCGGCCATTCGCGTGCCCACGCTGGTGCTGGCGGGAAGCGACGACCGCGTCGCGCCCGCGGCGGTGATGGGGCGCATGGCGCAGAAGATCCCCGGGGCCGAGTTCGTGCAGCTCGAAGGCTGCGGCCATCTGGGCCCCATGGACCAGCCCGATTCCTTCAACGAGGCGCTCGCCGCGTTCCTGCAGCGCCATCAGCTCTGAGGCCACGGCATGGACGCGTCCCTCCCCCAGACCGATCCGCGCTACAGCATCGTCGGCTCGAACCTCGCGCTCACGGGAAAGCAAAGGGAGCTCCTCGGCCTGGCGGAGGAGCTCGGCCCGCGCTTCGCGGAGCGCGCCGAGCGCTACGATCGCGAAGCGAGCTTTCCCTTCGAGAACTATGCCGAGCTGCGCGCCGCGGGGCTGCTCGGCCTGTGCGTGCCCGAGAAGTTCGGCGGCCTGGGCGCCGACCTGAAGACGTACTCGCTCGTCTCCGCCACGCTCGGCAAGTACTGCGGCGCCACCGCCCTCACCTTCAACATGCATGCCTGCTCGACGCTGTGGCCGGGCGTGCTCGCCGACGACCTCGACATGACCCCCGCGCAGCGCGCCGAGCACGAAGGCCACCGCGTGGTGCATTTCGAGCGCGTGGTGCGCCAGGGGGCGGTGTACGCGCAGCCTTTCTCGGAAGGCAGCGCCGCCGCGGCGGGCAAGGCGCCCTTCGGCACGACGGCCGCCAAGGTGGACGGCGGCTGGCTGGTCAACGGCAAGAAGATCTTCGCCTCGCTGGCGGGCGCCGCGAACTACTACGGTGTGCTGTGCACGGAGGACAAGCCGCAGCTGTCCATGCGGGACACACTTTACCTCGCGGTACCCGGCGACGCGCCGGGGCTGACGATCACCGGCGACTGGGATCCGCTCGGCATGCGCGGCACCGTGTCGCGCACGCTCGTCTTCAAGGACGTGTTCGTGCCGGACGAGGGCACGATGATGCCGCGCGGCGTGTACTTCCAGGCCGCCAGCCGCTGGCCGCACATGTTCACCACGCTCTCGCCCACCTACCTGGGCATCGCCATCGCCGCCTACGAGTTCACGGTGCGCTACCTGCGCGGCGAGGTGCCCGGTATGCCGCCCGTGAAGCGGCGCATGTACCCGACCAAGCAGATCGCCGTCGCCGAGATGTGGATCAGGCTCGAGCAGACGCGCGCGCTCTTCCTGCGCATGCTCGAGGACGCGCGCGTCGACCCGCCCAAGGATGCGCGCCTGCGCGCCTACGCGGCGCAGTACACCATCATGGAGAACGCCAACGAGCTGTGCCGGCTCGCGATTCGCACCTGCGGCGGGCAGTCCATGCTGAAATCGCTGCCGCTCGAGCGGCTGTACCGTGACTCGCGCTGCGGCGCGCTGATGCTGCCCTGGACCGCGGAGCTGTGCCTGGACCGCATCGGGCGCGAAGCGCTGTACGAGCCCGGCGAAGAGGACTGAGCTGGACGTTTCCCGCATCGTCGAGCAGTGGGCCCGGCACGCCGCGGCGCGCGTCGCACTGCGCTTCGAGGGTGAGACATGGACCTACGGCGCGCTCTGGGAGCGCATCGAATCCGCCACCCGCACGCTGCAGGTCGCCAAGGGCGATCGTATCGCGTGGCTCGGCTACAACCATCCCGACATGCTGGTGCTGCTGTTCGCGGCCGCCCGCCGCGGCGCCCTCCTCGTCCCCCTGAACTGGCGCCTGATCCCCGCGGAGCACCGCGGCATTCTCGAGGACTGCCGGCCACGCTGGATGTACGCCGACGCGGACTTTGCGCACGCGGCGCAGGACCTCGGCGTGCCGATGGGGCGCCTGGACGTGCCGTCGGACAGCGTAGCGAGAGGCACGGACGACGACGACCTGCTGGTCGTGTACACCTCCGGCACCACGGGCCGGCCCAAGGGCGCAGTGCTCGCACAGTCGGCGCTGCTCTGGAATGGCTACAACAGCCTCCACGCGCATGATCTCGGCCAGACTGACCATGTGCTGAGCACGCTGCCCATGTTCCACGTGGGCGGGCTCAACAACCAGACCGTCCCGGCGCTGCTCGCCGGAGCGACCGTTACGCTGCACAAGCGCTTCGAACCCGGCCGGTGGCTGCAAGACGTCCAGGCTTGCCGGCCTACGCTCTCGTTGCTGGTTCCGGCGGCCATGCAGGCGGTGATCGCGCATCCCGAGTGGCCGCGCGCGGACCTGTCGAGCCTGCGGCTCCTCATGACGGGATCGATGGTCGTGCCGGAATCCCTGATCCGTGCATTCCATGAGCGCGGCGTGCCGGTCGGCCAGATCTACGGCTCGACCGAGACCTCGCCGATCGCCGTCTACCTCACGCGCGAGGACGCGCAGCGCAAGGTCGGCAGCACCGGCAAGCCGGCACCCCACTGCGAAGTGAAGCTGGTGAACGGGGAGATCTGCGTGCGCGGCCCGAACGTCATGCGCCGCTATTGGAACGACCCGGTGGCGAGCGCCAGCGTGCTGGACGCCGAAGGCTGGTTTCACAGCGGCGATCTCGCGCGCGTCGACGAGGCGGGCTTCTACTGGATCATGGGCCGCTCGAAAGACGTCATCATCTCGGGCGGCGAGAACATCTACCCGGCGGAGCTGGAAAACGTGCTTGCCGACTCCCCGGACATCGCGGAATCCGCAGTCATCGGCGTTCCGGATGCGCGCTGGGGTGAGGCAGCCTGCGCGGTAGTCGTCCCCAGTCCGGGCGCGCGGCTCGATGAAGCCGCGGTGCTGGCGCTGTTCCGCGAGCGCCTGGCCCGCTACAAGCATCCGCGCCGTGTCGTGTTCACGGACGCCCTGCCGAAAAACGCGCTCGGCAAGGTGCAGAAGCAGGAACTGAAGAAGAGACTCTAGTCTCTCAGGTGACGCGCAGCTCGACCGCGCCGAGCTCGCCCGCTTCGAAGCGCAGCGTGTCGCCGGCTTTCGGGAATTTCGACGTCAGCAGGCTGCCGCTGATCACGAGGTCGCCGCGCCGCAACCCGCGTCGGCGGCCCGCGAGGTGATTGGCGACCCACTGCAGGGCCGCGAGCGGGTGGCCCATCGAATCCGCCCCATGGCCTTCGCCGACGAGGGTGCCGTTCGCGAACGCCCTGCCCCGCAGCGCAGCGAGATCGAACCGTCGCCAGTCAGCGACGGGTGCGCCGAGCACCGCGCCCTCGTTCCAGGCATTGTCCGCCGTCAGCTCCAAGGCGCGCGTGGCGAGCGTCGCATAGTCCGCGCCGCGGTCATCCGCGACCTCGAAGGCCGGCATCGCCGCCCCGACCGCCGCCGCGACCTCTTCCTGCGTGTATGGCGTCCGGCGCGGCGGAAGATCCGCTGCCATGCGAAAGCCGATCTCGAACTCCACCACCAGCCGCCCGTATTGCGCCGCGCGCACCTCCGCGTCGCCTGCAACGACCTGGCGCGCATGCAGCTGGCCGGCAATGGGCGTCTGCAGGCCGACCATGGCGCGCATCTGGGGAGAGCTGAGAGCGATCTTGTGCCCGACGACGGCGCCGCACTGTTCGGCCTTGAGTGCGACGAAGGTGTCCTGCACCGCGTAGGCTTGCGTCAGGCTGCGCGGCGCGATGGCCGCCGGCATGCGCGCCGAGGGCAGGCGCGCGAGGTGTTGCCGCACCAGCCATCGCGCGGCCTTTTGCACACGCCGTGCATCGCCCGGGCGCATGGAGTCAATTCTAGCGGTTGCCGCCGGCCCCGCCTTTGCCGACAATAAGCGCTCGGAGAACGCCCCCCATGCCGCTTGCCCACCGCCTGTACGACAGTGCCCTGGTCCTCGCGCCGTCCGGCCGCCTGGACCACGACAACTGCGAGGCGTTCCGCGAGGAGCTCGCGCCCTTCCTGGAGCGCTCGGCCAAGGAGCGCCTGGCCATCGTGCTGGATCTCGCGGGACTGGAATACGTCTCCAGCGCCGGCCTGCGTTGCTTCATGCTCGCCGCCAAGCAGGCCAAGGCGCAGAACAGCCGAATCGTGATCGCGGCGATGCAGCCGGTGGTGTCCGAGATCTTCCAGATCGCGCGCTTCAACCTGGTGTTCGACGCCTTTCCCAAGGTGCGCGACGCGCTGGCCGCGTTGTCGCCCGCTGCCGCTGCCGCCTTCGACCGGGGATAGCGCGGGTGCGCGTCCGCTTCTGGGGCACGCGTGGATCGATCCCGGTCGCGCTGACCTCGGCCGACATCCGTGACAAGGTCGCCGAGGCGCTGTACCGCGCTCAGGGGCGCAGCTTCGCCTCGGTCGGCGAGGCGTACGACTACGCCGTGGCGCACCTGGATTTCTCGCTCACCCACACCTTCGGTGGCCACTCGCCCTGCGTGGAGATCGAGAACGGCGGCGACGAGTACTTCGTGTGCGACATGGGCAGCGGCGCGCGTCCGTTCGGCGCCCACGTGCTCGCGCGGCAGTCCGGCCGCCCGGCGAGCGTCAACGTCTTCATGTCGCACGTGCATTGGGATCACATCATGGGCTTCCCGTTCTTCGGGCCCGCCTATGCCGCCGGCACGCGCATCCGCATCCACGGCTGCCACGACACGCTCGAGCACGCGTTCCGGCTGCAGCAGGCGCCGCCCTGCTTTCCGGTGGAATTTTCGCAGCTCGCCGCCCAGATCGAGTTCGTCAAGCTCGCGCCGGGCCGCAGCCACGAGGTGAGCGGCGTGCAGGTCACGCCCGCCCCGCAGATGCATTCGGGCGATTCCTACGGCTACCGCTTCGAGCACGGCGGCAAGTCCTTTGTCTACACCACGGACTCGGAGCACAAGCTCGAGAACCGCGCGCAAACCGACCGCTTCGTGCGCTTCTTCCACGGCGCCGACGTCGTGGTGTTCGACGCCATGTACTCGCTCGCCGACGCCATCTCGGTCAAGGCGGACTGGGGCCATTCGAGCAACATCATCGGCGTCGAGCTCTGCCAGATGGCGCGCGTGAAGCACCTGGTGCTGTTTCATCACGAGCCGGCCTACGACGACGCGACCATCGAGAGCGTGCTGCGCGAGACGCGGCGCTTCGAGGAGCTCACGCGCGGTGCGCGCGCGCTGCAGATCTCGGCCGCCTACGACGGCCTGGAGCTCGACGTCTGAGTGCGCCGGTCTCCCGGCGCGCCGGCCCGCTCGGGCTGGTCATCGCGCTGCTGCTGCTACTATGGGCAGAGCCGCCGTTCGTCGCGGGACTGCGGCACGCACTGTTCGACGGCTACCAGAAGCTCTTCCCGCGCGAGCGGCGCAGCGCGCCCGCCGTGGTCGTCGCCATCGACGAGGCAGCGCTGGAGCGCTACGGACAATGGCCCTGGCCGCGCACGCGGGTTGCCGAGCTGATCGGCCGCATTGGCGCAGCGCGCCCCGCCGCGATCGGCGTAGACCTGCTGTTTCCGGAGCCCGATCGGTTCTCGCCTTCGGCCGTCGCCGAGGAGGTGCAAGGGCTCTCGGCCGACGTGGCCCGGCGCCTGCGCGCCCTGCCCTCCAACGACGCGGCGCTGGCAGCGGCGATCCGCGGCCAGCCGGTGGTGCTCGGCGTGGCTGGTCTTGAGGCGCGCGACCCGCGCTTTTCCCGGCAGCCTGCAGCGCCGCCGCTGCTCCTGCGCCGCGCGCAGGATCTGCGGCTGAGGCATTTCCCCGGTCACCTGCAGAGCCTGCCGCAGATCGACCAGGCGGCCGCCGGACGAGGCCTGCTGAGCGTGGACCCGGAGAGCAGCGTAATCCGGCGCGCGCTCGCCGTCGCGCAGTTGGGCGACGTCGTCCTTCCGGCGCTCAGCCTCGAGATGCTGCGCGTGGCCATCGGCGCCCCGCTGTCGATCAGCGGGCGTGGCAGCGATGCGATCGAGGTCGGCATCGGCGACGTCGCCATCCCGGCGCACGCCGACGGCCGGTTCTGGATTCGCTACGGCCCGCACGACCCCGCGCGCTTCGTCTCCGCTGCGCAGGTGCTCTCGGGAGGCGTGCCCGCCGCTCAGTTCGAGCAGAAGCTCGTGCTGGTCGGCGTAACCGGGCTGGGACTGCTCGACTATCAGACGACGGCACTCGGCGATCGCGTGCCCGGAGTCGAGATTCACGCGCAGATCCTCGAGCAGATCTTCGAGGGGGAGTTCCTGCGCCGCCCGGCCGGCCTGCGCACGCTCGAGCTGGCGCTGCTGGCCACGGCCACGCTGATGCTCGCTTTCACCGTGCCGACGCTGGGCGTCGGCGCCTCGCTTGGACTGTATGCACTTGCCATGGCGCTGCTCGCCGGCCTGGGCCTGGAGGGTTTCCTGGCGGAAGGGCTGCTGATCGACGTGGCGTGGCCGGCGATCGGCGCCACCATGGTGTTCGGCGTCGTGCTCGCCGGGGCGTTGAGCGAAGCCGACGCGCAGCGGCGCGCGCTGCGCGAGCAGGCGGCGCGGGTCGCCGGGGAGCTGGAATCCGCGCGGCGCATCCAGATGGGCCTGCTGCCATCGCCGCGCGCGCTGTTCGCCGGCGAGCCGCGATTCGGCATCGACGCGCTGCTCGAGCCCGCGCGCACCGTGGGCGGCGATTTCTACGACTGCTTCATGGTCGGCCCGGACCGCCTGTTCTTCGTCGTCGCGGACGTATCCGGCAAGGGGCTGCCGGCGAGCCTGTTCATGGCGCTGTCCAAGACGCTGCTGAAGAGCGCGGCGCGGCGCGTGGACGATATCGGCGCGCTCATGGCGCGCGCCAACGCCGAGGTGTCCAGCGAGAACCCGGAGTCGCTGTTCATCACCGCCTTCGCCGGCCTGCTCGACGTGCGCACCGGGAAGCTCCAGTTCTGCAATGCCGGGCACGAGCCGCCCTTCGCGCGTGCGCCCGAAGGTGCGCTGGAGCGGCTCGTGCACGAGGGCGGTCCGCCGCTGTGCGTGCTGGAAGGCTTCGAATATCCGTTGGCGGAGCACACGCTTGCGCCCGGCGAATGGGTCTGCGTCGTGACGGACGGGGTGACCGAGGCCATGAACGCCGCCGGCGAGCTCTATGGCGCCGGGCGGCTGCAGGCCGTCCTGCGGTCTCTGCCCGCGGAAGTCGAGCCCAATGCCATGCTGGCGGCCGTGCGCGCCGACGTGGCGCGCTTTGTCGGCGAGGCCGAGCCCTCCGACGACCTGACGCTGCTCTGCCTGCGCTGGCGCGGCGCCGCTAGCGAACGTTGATCTCGACCCGGCGGTTGCGCGGCTCGGCGACGCCGTCCGCGGTCGGGATCAGGGGCTCGCGTTCGCCGCGGCCCGCGGCCTGGATGCGGCCCGGCGGGATACCCAGCCGCGTGAGTTCCTGTCCTACGCGCTGCGCGCGCTGCAGGGAAAGCCGGTCGTTGTAGTCGTCCGCCGCCAGGCGGTCCGTGTGCCCGATGACGACGACGTCGGGTGCCGCGCGCTCGCGCAACTCTACGAGGATCTTCTCGAACTCGACGCTCGATTCCGCCGTGAGCTCGTCCGTGCCTTCCTGGAAGTAGACCAGGAACGACTTCGGGCGTTCGGGCAGCGCGGCCAGCGCGCCGGCGAACTCGCTGCGCACGTCGGCAATCGAGAGCTGCTGTGCTTGCGGCGGGCTGCCGTCGACGATGCGGCTCGCGGCATAGGCCTGATTGAGGACCGCGCGCTCGCCCTTGCGCTCGACCACCACCATGCCGACGTGGCCGTCGGCCGAGGGCAGGACGACGACCAGTTCGTTTCCGACCCGCTCGATACTGGCAATGATCATGAGCGCCCCGATGAGCGCGACGATCAGAGCCCCCATGTCACTTTGCCGGCTCGTCCACCTGCACGACGAATTCCGTGCCGCGCACGCCCATGATCGCGGCCGGCGTGCGCACGCGCATCGCGCCGGGCGACTGCTTGACGATCTTCCCCGACACCACCGCCAGCGAGCCCTTCTTCAGCGAGGCGTCGAACTTGCCGGCATGCGTCGTGCTGTCGAACGTGTAATGGTCCACCACCAGCACGCTGTTCGGTCCGGCCGACAGCATGCTGTTGTCGCTGAACGTCACGCCCGCGGAGCCGTCGGGCCCGGTGACCAGCGTATCGGACTGGCGGATGGGCATGCCCGCGCTCGCCGGCAGGCGCTTGCCGTCGCGCTCCACGTGTACCGTGCCCTTCGCGACCTTGATCTCGCCGACGTCGTTCGCCTGCGCGGGCGCCGCGACGGCGAGTGCCAGAACTGCAGCTGCTGCGATGTGGCGCATGAGACCTCCCGCAATGTGGCAGGAATTCTATAATGCCGCCCGCATCCGCGAACAGCCGTGAACAGCGCACGCACCGGACAATTTATTGCACGCCTCGATCAGCTGCGCCCGATGCAGGCGTTTCTGGAGGCTTTCTGCGCGGACACCGGACTCCCGCGTCAACCCTGCCTGAGACTCAACCTGGTCGTCGAGGACTTGTTCACCAATACCGTCCGCCATGGGCACCGCGGCGACTGCGATGCACCGGTATGGGTGGCCGTGTCGCGTAGCGACGACAACGTACAGCTGATCTACGAGGACAAGGCGCCGGCCTTCAACCCCTATGCGCATCTGCCCGAGGACGTGCCCGACACGACGCTCGAGCTGCGCAAGGTCGGGGGTCTTGGCGTGTTGCTCACGAAGGAGCTCGCGGCCACCCGCGACTACGCGTACATCTTCGGACGCAACCGCATCCGCCTGACCCTCGCGCCCGCCTGATCTGGTGCCCGGGGCCGGACTCGAACCGGCACGGCCTTGCGGCCGAGGGATTTTAAGTCCCTTGCGTCTACCAGTTTCGCCACCCGGGCGGGTGCGCGCTGCGCGGATCTTGTGGAGGCGGGAGTCGGAATCGAACCGGCGTAGACGGCTTTGCAGGCCGCTGCATGACCACTCTGCCATCCCGCCAGGGGATGCACTGGAGGACGGGAAGACGGACCCGTCTTCCCTAGCCTAATCTGGAGCGGGAGACGAGTCTCGAACTCGCGACCTCAACCTTGGCAAGGTTGCGCTCTACCAACTGAGCTACTCCCGCATCGTGGGGCCGGAAATTATAGCTCATCCGCCCGCATGGGGCAGCGCGCGCCGCAGGTAGTGGGCCATGGAGGCGACCGTGAGCGCCGCGGCGGCGTAGATCAGCACGGTTCCCAGGCGATGGGCGCTCACGATACCGAGCACGTCGTCGTGGAACAGCAGCAACGGGATGGCGACCATCTGCGTGGCGGTCTTCACCTTGCCGATGAAGGCCACCGCGACGCTGCCGGCCTGGCCGAGCTTCGCCATCCATTCGCGCAGCGCCGAAATGGCGATCTCCCGGCCGATGATGATCAGCGCGATGAGCGGCTCCACGCGGCCCAGGTTGAGCAGCACGATCAGCGCCGCAGCGACGATCAGCTTGTCGGCCACCGGGTCGAGGAACGCCCCGAAGGCGGACGTCTGGTTGAGCGCTCGCGCCAGGTAACCGTCCAGCCAGTCGCTCAACGCCGCCACCACGAACACGGCGCAGGCAGCGACGTTCTTGCCGGCCGGCGTGAGCCACGCGTCCGGCACGTAGAAGATGCCGATCAGCAGCGGAATGAGCACGATCCGCAGCCAGGTGACGAGGTTCGGTGCGTTCAGCGGCATCAGTGCAGCGCCTTGTAGATGCGCTCGGCCAGGGGACGGCTGATGCCTTCGACGCGGACGAGGTCGTCGACCGCCGCGGACTGCACTTCCCGCAGCCCGCCGAAGTGCGCGAGCAGCTGCTGCCGGCGCCGCGCGCCGACGCCCGGGATCTGCGTGAGCGACGACGTGGTGCGCGCCTTGGCGCGCCGCGCGCGATGGCCGACGATGGCGAAGCGATGCGCCTCGTCGCGGATCTGCTGGATGAGATGCAGACCTGGGTGGGTGGGCGGGAGGCGCACGGCGATGCCCTCCCCCTCGATCACCAGCTCCTCCAGGCCGGGCTTGCGCCCCGGTCCCTTCGCGACGCCGACCACGCCGACGTCGTTCATGCCGAGCTCCGCCAGCGCGGCGCGCGCCGCGCTCGCCTGCCCACGGCCGCCGTCGACCAGCACCAGGTCCGGGACCTTGCCGTCCTCGAGCCCCACGCGCTCGTAGCGCCGCGCCAGCGCCTGGCGCATGGCGGCGTAGTCGTCCCCGGGCGTGATGTCGCGCATGTTGTAGCGCCGGTACTCGCCCTTCTGCATGGCGTGGTGGTCGTACACGACGCACGAGGCGACCGCTGCCTCTCCCATGGTGTGGCTGATGTCGAAGCATTCGATGCGCTGCGCGGAGTCGGCGAGCCCGAGCGCCTCGTGCAATGCCGCCAGGCGCCCCTCCTGGGCGCTCCTCTCGCGCTCGCGCTGCTGCAGCGCGAGCTGCGCGTTCTTGTAGGCCATGTCCAGCCAGACGCGGCGCTCGCCTTGCTGCGGCACGAGTGCGCCGAACTCCACCGCATGGTTGGCGAGCACCAGGGGCGGCCTGGGCTGCTCGACGTAGTGCTGCTCGAGAAAGGCCTGCAGCACCTCGGCCGGACCGGCCGCATCCGCGTTGGCGGGAAAAAAGCTGCGGTCGCCGACGTGGCGGCCGCCGCGGATCATGACTAGGTTCACGCACACCGAGCCGCCTTCCGCCGCGCAGGCCACCACGTCGGCCTCGACGCCCTGCTCGGACTCCACGTACTGCCGCGCCTGGACCCGCGACAGCGCGCGCACCTGGTCGCGCAGCGCGGCGGCGAGCTCGTAGTGCCGCCGCACCGATGCCGCCTGCATGCGCTCCGTGAGGCTGCGGATGACGTCGTCTTCGCGCCCGCGCAGGAACAGCGCCGCGTGCTCCACGTCCTGCGCGTACTCCTGCTCGCCGATTTCGCCGGTGCACGGCGCGGAACAGCGCCGGATCTGGTGCAGCAGGCACGGGCGCGAGCGGTTCTCGAACACGGAGTCCTCGCAGGTGCGCAGCCGGAACACGCGCTGCAGCAGCTGAATGCTTTCGCGCACTGCGTGCGCGTGCGGGAAGGGTCCGAAGTAGCGGTGCGCCGCGTCGCGCGCCCCGCGATGGAAGCCCAGCCGCGGAAAACGATGCCCGCTGAGCATCAGGTACGGATACGACTTGTCGTCCCGGAAAACGATGTTGTAGCGCGGCGCGAGGCTCTTGATCAGGTTGTTCTCGAGCAGCAGGGCCTCGTCCTCGGAGCGCGTGGCCGTCACCTCGACGCGCGCCAGCTGGCCCAGCATCATGCGGATGCGGGGGCTCGGGACGCTCCTCTGGAAATAGGACGACACGCGCTTGCGCAGGTCGCGCGCCTTGCCCACGTAGAGCGCTTCGCCGTTCGCGCCCAGCATGCGGTACACCCCGGGCAGGCTCGGCAGGCCGGCCACGAAGCGCTTGGCGTCGAACGGCGCGTCGTCCATCGGAGCGGAATTCTAGCGCCGCGGGGTGCAATCAGTGTAGAATTCGCGCCTTTTTCCTCAATACCGATCGTCATGGCGAAAGTATCCGCAGTCGAGATCCGCGTCGGCAATCTGATCGAGTGGGACAAGCGCGTCTGGCGCGTGCTGAAGTGCTACCACGTGCACGTCGGCGGGCGTGGCGGCGCGTTCATGCAGGTGGAGATGAAGGACATCGAGTCCGGCACCAAGACCAACCAGCGCTTCCGCACGGAGGACAAGGTGGAGCGCGCCTTCGTCGACGCGCGCGCCATGGAGTACCTGTACCAGGACGGGTCCGGCTACGTGTTCATGGACAAGGAGAACTACGAGCAGCTCACCCTGCCCGCCGAGTTCCTCGAGGGGCAGGCCGGCTACCTGCTGCCCAATTCCGAGGTGCAGATCAACTTCTACAACGGCCGCGCCATCGGCATGGAGATCCCGCCCTCGGTCGTGCTGACCGTGGTGGACACCGAGCCCGGCATCAGGAACGCGACGGCGACCAATACCTTCAAGCCGGCGACCATGGAAACCGGCATCACGGTGCAGGTGCCGCCCTTCATCAACAAGGGCGAAAAGATCAAGATCGACACCAACGAAGGCACCTACATGGAGCGCGCCTAGCTAGGCGAGCGCCTGCAGCGCGTCCTGCGCCTTCCGGAAAGCGACGCTGCGTCGCAGGTCGCGCCCCCCGCGGTGGCGCATGCGTGCGGCGCGCTCGGGCGCCGCGAGCGCGTTCCGGGCCAGGCCGTCGAGCAACCGGTCCTGTCCGCCGGGATCGTTGCACAGCAGGACCATGTCGCATCCCGCTTGCAGCGCGGCGTGCGCGCGTTGCACGACGCCGCCCGCGGTGCTCGCGCCTTCCATGGACAGATCGTCGCTGAAGATCATGCCGGTGAAGCCGAGGCGCCCGCGTAGTACCTCCTGCAGCCAGACCCGGGAATAGCCGGCCGGCTCGTTGTCGATCTGCGAAAAGATGACGTGCGCCGGCATGACCGCCGCAAGCCCCGCCTCGATCGCCGCGCGGTAGGGCGCGAGGTCCTTGCGCAGGATGTCCGCCAGCGGACGGGCATCGACCGGCACCGCGACGTGGGAGTCCGCAGCCGCGAATCCATGTCCGGGGAAATGCTTGGCCACGGCAGCCATTCCGCTCTCGGCTAGGCCGCGGATCAGGGCGGACCCCAGCGCGCCCACCGCGAGCGGGTCGTAGTGCAGCGCGCGATCGCCGATCACCGAGCTCGCGCCGTAGTCCAGGTCCAGCACCGGGGTGAAGCTGAAATCCAGGCCATGCGCTGCCAGCTCGGCGCCGACGACATAGCCGGCCGCATGCGCGGCGTCCCTGCCCGCCTCCCGGTCGCGATCCCAGAGCTGGCCCAGCGCGCGCATCGGCGGCAGCGGCGAAAAACCCTCGCGAAAGCGCTGGACGCGCCCGCCCTCGTGATCCACGCCGATCAGCAGCTGCGGCTCGCGCAGCGCGCGCAGTTCCGCCGTCAGCGCGGCCAGCTGTGCCGCGTTCTCGTAGTTGCGCGCGAAGAGGATCACGCCGCCGGCCGCAGGGTGCCGCAGGCGGCGGCGATCGTCGTCCGTCAGCACCGGGCCCGAGGGGTCGAGCATCACTGGCCCCAGCGGCAGGCGCGCCCTTATGCGTCGCATTCGAGGATCACGGTCGCCGCGGCCATGCCGCGCTCGTCGGTGAGCGTCAGGTGCGAGCGCCGGATGCCGCGCGCCTCCAGCAGCTCCGCCAGCGGCGCGGAATATTCGAGCTGCGGCTTGCCGGAGCGCTGATTGATGACCCAGACGCCGTGCCAGTTGGCCGGCGCGTGGATGCCGGTGCCCAGCGCCTTGGTGAAGGCCTCCTTGGCGGCAAAGCGCTTCGCCAGGTAGGAGGCGGGCCGGGTGTGCGCCCGAAAGCGGCGCAGCTCCGGCTCGCACAGGATGCGCTCGGCGAAGCGCTCGCCGAAGCGCGCCAGCGCGCGCTCGATGCGCGGGATCTCGATGAGGTCCGTGCCGACGCCGTAAATCAACGGGCCGCCTGGCGCATGAGCTGCTTCATCTCGCGCACCGCCTCGCGCATGCCGACGAACACGGCGCGGCTGACGATGGCGTGGCCGATGTGCAGCTCGCGCAGACCCGGCAGGCGCGCGACGGGCTCGACGTTGAAGTAATTGAGTGCGTGACCGGCATTGAAGCGCATGCCGAGCGCCCGGATGCGCTCGCCCGCCCGCCGGATCTTGTCCAGCTCCGCGACCACGGCTGGCGCCTCCGCGTCGCGGCCGCGGGCGTGGAACGCATGGGCATACGGGCCCGTGTGCACCTCGCAGACGGCGGCGCCGATGCGGCGCGCGCCCTCGACCTGCGCAAGCTCGGCGTCGATGAACACCGAGACCACGATGCCGCTTGCGGCAAGCCGCGCCACCACCTCGCGCAGGCGCCCCTCCTGGCCGGCGACGTCGAGCCCGCCCTCGGTGGTGATTTCGTGCCGGCCTTCGGGCACCAGCATGGCCATTTCGGGGCGGATGCCCTGCGCCACCGACACCATCTCGTCGGTGGCGGCCATTTCCAGGTTGAGCTTGATGTGCGTCAGCTCGCGCAGGCGCCGCACGTCCTCGTCCTGGATGTGCCGGCGGTCTTCGCGCAGGTGCACGGTGATGCCGTCCGCGCCCCCGAGGTGCGCTTCGACCGCCGCCCACACCGGGTCGGGCTCGTAGGTGCAGCGCGCCTGCCGCACGGTCGCCACGTGATCGACGTTCACGCCCAGCTCGATCATAGGTCCTGCAGCTCCTTCAGCACATCGCGCGTTTTCAGGGTCTGGCCCGGCAGCCGATCCGCGATCAGCCTGCGCATCAGGCGCCGGGATTCTTCGCGCGTTTGCGGCCGCGAGAAGTCCTCGCGCGCCATGTCGAGCAGCGTCTGCCCGGACACGACCAGTTCGGGTTGCGCGAGTGCCCGCGCATCGTCCACCGCCAGCGGCCCCGAGTCCGGCGCATAGGCGTAGCGCAGCGCCGCCTGCACCGGGCTGCCGCTGCCCGCCTCGCGGTCAAGCGGCGGAGCATACCCGAGTTCGCGCAGCAACCTCAGCTCGAAGCGGCGCAGCAGCGACGCGGGCTCGCTGCCGTCGGCGAGGCGCGCTACGACGTCGGCATAGGCATCGAACAGCGCTTCGTGCGCATCTTCGCGCGGCAGCAGTCTGAGCATCAGCTCGTTCAGATAAAAACCACACATCAGGCCCATCCCGGCCAGCGCGCGATGTCCGCCGACCCACTCGGCGGACGTGAGCGTCGCCAGCTCACCGGCGCCCGACCAGCTCAGGCGCAGCGGATGGAAGGCGAGCAGCGTCCCGCGGATGGCGGAGCGCGCGCGCCGCGCCCCCCGCGCCAGCAGGGCAATGCGGCCCGCGTGCCGCGAGAACGCCTCGACGATCAGGCTGGACTCCTTGTAGGGGTACGTGTGCAGCACGTAGCCCGGCTCCTGGTCGAAACGGCGCCGGCTCACGTGTAGCCCAGCTCGCGCATCAGGCGCGGGTCCTCCGACCAGCGCGGCCGCACCTTGACCCAGACCTGCAGGAACACCTTGCCGCCGAACATGCGCTCCATGTCGCGGCGCGCATCGGTGGCGATGCGCTTCAGGCGCGCCCCGCCGGCGCCGAGCACGATGGGCCGGTGCGCCTCGCGCTCGACCCAGAGCGTGGCGTCGATGCGCCGCAGGCGACCTTCCTCGCGGAAGGTATCGATGCGCACCTCGCAGTGGTACGGCAGCTCCTCGCCCAGCTGGCGGAAGAGCTTCTCGCGCAGCAGCTCGGCGGCGAAGAAGCGCTCGTCCCGGTCCGTCAGCTGCTCGGCCGGGTACTGCGGCGGGCCTTCCGGCAGCAGTTCGCGCAACACGCGCAGCAGTTCGCCGACATTCCTGCCGGTGACCGCCGACACCGGCACCACGGCTGCGAACGGATGCAGTGCCGCCAGCCGCGCGAGGTACGGCAGCAGCCGCGATGCAGGTCGGACCTTGTCGATCATGTTGACCACGGCCACGACCGGCCGGCCCTCGGGCGCGCGGCCGAGCGCCGCGCGGTCCTGCTCGTTGAAGCGCAACGCCTCCACCACGAATGCGACGACGTCCGCGTCGCGCGCCGCCTCCCCCGCGCGCCGGTTGAGCGAGCGGTTGAGCAGGTTGCGGTGCCGGATCTGGAATCCGGGCGCATCGACGAAGGCGATCTGGTAGTCGGGGCCGGTCAGAATGCCGGTGAGCAGGTGGCGCGTGGTCTGCGCCCGCGGCGAGACGATCGCCAGCTTTTGCCCGAGGAGCCGGTTCAGCAGGCTCGACTTGCCGGTATTCGGCCGGCCGAGCAGCCCGACGCTGCCGCTGCGGAACGCGCTCATGCTTGGAGCTGGCGCAGCATCGCCTCGGCCGCGACCTGCTCCGCCGCACGGCGCGAGCTGCCGCTGCCGCGCGCCTGCAGCGCCAGCCCGTCGACCGTGCACTCGACATCGAAGACCTGCTGATGCGCCGCGCCGTGGACGCCGGTGACCGCATAGCGTGGCAGCCCCTGCCGTCGGCTCTGCAGCACCTCCTGAAGCCTGGTCTTGGCGTCCTTCCCGCCCGAGCGCACATCAGCTTGCGCGAGCGCGGGACCAAGCGTGGCGCGCACCACGGCGCGCGCGCTTGCATACCCTGCATCAAGGAACACCGCACCGTACAGCGCCTCCAGGGCGTCTGCCAGGATCGACGGCCGCTCGGCGCCGCCGCTGGCCGTCTCGCCGCGCCCGAGGCGCAGATGCCCCGTCAGGCCGAGCGTGGCGGCGACGGCAGCCAGGGCCTCTTCGCGCACCAGGCTGGCGCGCAAGCGGGATAGCTCGCCTTCACTGCAGTCGGGAAACTTCTCCAGCAGCGCCTCGGCCACCACGCAGCCGAGCACGCCGTCGCCGAGAAACTCGAGCCGCTCGTTGTTCGGCGCGCCGAAGCTGCGGTGCGTCAGCGCCTGATCGCGCAGATCGCTCCGCCGGAAGTGATGGCCCAGCCGCTCCTCGAGCGCCGCGATGTCCGGCAATCGGTCTGCGCGCACCGCCCTAGCGGGACGAGGCCTCGAAATCGATGTACACGCCGACGTTGGCGAACAGCGGGACTTCGCGGCGGTAGCTCGCGGCGATCACGTAGGCATTGCCCTCTTTCGTGATCGCCAGGTCGGTCGACTTGATGCTGGTGATGTCGTCGATCGCCGTCCGGCTCTCGAACGAGCGGCGGATCTCGTTGGCCGTGGCGTCGCGGCCGGCCGTCTCCTTGCCGAGGGAGACGAGGTTCTTCTTGATCGTGAAGTACTCGATGTAGGAAGGCAGCAGGCGCATGGCGAGTAGCGCCACCAGGACGAGCAGGAACGAGCCGATGATCAGCCCCATCAGCGTGATGCCCTTCTGCCGCGTGCGCATGTGCATTCTCCTGTCGCCGATCCGCCTCAGTGAAACGACCCGAACCGGCCCAGGTCGCCGATGTTCAGCCAGATGAAGAACGCCTTGCCGACGATGTTGCCGTCCGGCACGAATCCCCACACCCGGCTGTCGCTCGAATTGTCCCGGTTGTCGCCCATGACGAAATAGTGCCCCGGCGGAACAGTGCACGCCAGGCCGCTCGTATTGTAGTTGCAATTGGCCGAATGCGGGAACGCGCGGGCATGGGGCACGAACGCCGGCGCCTCGTCCTCGATCATGATCTGGTGCTCGGTGCCGTTCAGGACCTCCAGATAACGGCGCGAGATCTGCATGCGCTCGCGCGCCACGTAGTCCTCGACCTGGCGCAGCGGCACGGGCTGGCCGTTGATGCGCAGCCGCTTGTTGCGGTACTCCACGCGGTCGCCGGGCAGGCCGACGACGCGCTTGATGTAGTCGAGCGAAGTGTCCTCCGGATAACGGAACACCATCACGTCGCCGCGCCGCGGCGCGCCGACCTCGGCGACCTTGACGTTCGCCACGGGCAACCGGATGCCGTAGGCGAACTTGTTGACCAGGATGAAGTCGCCGACCAGCAGGGTCGGGATCATCGAGCCGGAGGGGATCTTGAACGGCTCGACCAGGAAGGAGCGCAGCAGGAAGACGATCAGGATCACCGGAAAGAAGCTCACGGAATACTCCACCCACCACGGCTGCTTGCGGCCCTGGGCGCGGCGCTTGCGCAGCCAGGCCGCCTCCAGCGCCCACACGACGCCAGTCACCACGAGCAGCAACAGCAGGAAGAGCGCGAAGCTCAGGACTGGCCTCCGTCGCGTTGCAGGACGGCGAGGAACGCTTCCTGCGGGATCTCCACGGAGCCCACCTGCTTCATGCGCTTCTTGCCCTCCTTCTGCTTCTCCAGCAGCTTTCTCTTGCGCGTGACGTCGCCGCCGTAGCACTTGGCGAGCACGTTCTTGCGCAGCGCCTTGACGTTCTCGCGCGCGATGATGTTGGCGCCGATAGCCGCCTGGATGGCCACGTCGAACATCTGCCGCGGAATGAGGCCGCGCAGCCTGGCGGCCAGCTCGCGCCCGCGGCGCTGCGCGACCTCGCGGTGCACCATGCTGGACAGCGCGTCCACGCGCTCGCCGTTCACCAGCACGTCCAGGCGCACGACGTCGGCCGGCCGGTACTCCTTGAACTCGTAGTCCATCGAGCCGAAGCCGCGCGTGAGCGACTTCAGGCGGTCGAAGAAATCGAGCACGACTTCGTTGAGCGGCAGGTCGAAGGACAGCACCACGTGGCGCGCGGCGTAGTGCAGGTTGGTCTGCACGCCGCGCTTCTCGGTGCATAGCGTCATGACCGGCCCGACGTACTCCTGCGGCACGAAGATCGTGGTGGCAATGATCGGCTCGCGGATCTCGGCGATGCGCGCGGGGTCCGGCAGCTTGGCGGGGTTGGAGATCGCCTCGACGCTGCCGTCGCGCAGCTGCACCTCGTAGATGACCGATGGCGCGGTGGTCACCAGGTGCATGCCGTACTCGCGCTCCAGCCGCTCCTGCACGATGTCCATGTGCAGCAGCCCGAGAAACCCGCAGCGGAACCCGTAGCCGAGCGCCTGCGAGATCTCCGGCTCGTAGTGGAACGACGCGTCGTTGAGATGCAGCTTGCCCAGCGCCTCGCGCAGCGCCTCGTACTGGTTGGCTTCCACCGGATACAGGCCGGCGAACACCTGCGGCTTGATCTCCTTGAATCCGGGCAGCGGCGCGGGCGCAGGGCGCAGGGCGTGCGTCAGAGTGTCGCCGACCTTGGCTTCGCGCAGGTCCTTCACGCCCGCCACCACGAAGCCGACCTCGCCCGCCGCGAGCGCCTCGCACGGCTGCGACTTCGGCGTGAACACGCCGACCTGCTCGCACAGGTGATCGGCGCCCGTGCTCATCAGCAGGATGCGGTCCTTGGGCTTGAGCGTGCCGTGCATCATGCGCACCAGCATGACCACGCCCACATAGTTGTCGAACCAGGAGTCGATGACCAGGGCCTGCAGGCGCCCCTGCGGATCGCCCTTCGGCGGCGGCACCTTGGCGATCACCGCCTCGAGGATCTCTTCGACGCCCTCGCCGGTCTTGGCGCTCGCGCGCAACGCGTCGCGCGCCTCGATGCCGATGACATCCTCGATTTCGCGGATCGCGTTTTCCGGATCTGCGGAAGGCAGGTCGATCTTGTTGAGCACGGGGATGACTTCCACGCCCTGCTCGGTGGCCGTGTAGCAGTTGGCCACGGTCTGCGCCTCGACGCCCTGCGAGGCATCGACCACCAGCAGCGCGCCTTCGCATGCCGCGAGCGAGCGGCTGACCTCGTACGAGAAGTCGACGTGCCCGGGCGTGTCGATCAGGTTGAGCAGGTAGCGCCCGCCGTCGCGCGCCACATACTCGAGGGCCGCGGTCTGCGCCTTGATCGTAATGCCGCGCTCGCGCTCCAGGTCCATGGAGTCGAGCACCTGGTCGCTCATTTCCCGCTGGGCGAGGCCCCCGCAGCGCTGGATGATGCGATCCGCCAGCGTCGACTTGCCGTGGTCGATGTGGGCGATGATCGAGAAGTTTCGGATGCGTTCCAGCGGCGTCATGAAAAAAAGGGTGCCGTCGGCACCCTTCGTTGTCTGCAGCGTCCGCTATTCTAGCCCAAGGCGCGCGCGCAGCCGCGCCCGGTCCATGCGCCCGTGGCAGATCTCGATTCCGTCACGCTCGGCCAGAACCGGCACGCGCGTCCCGTAGCGCGCAGCGAGCGCGGGGTCGGCGTCGACGTCCACCTTGTCGAACGGCACGCCCAGGGCGCGCAGCTCCTCCGCCATCAGATCGCACAGGTGACACGGCGAGCGGCCGTACAGGACGAGGATCGCGCTACCCCTTGTCGGACAGGCCGGTCACTGTGACGAACGCCGTGCTTTCGCCCCTGCGCACCTGGAGCGTGATCACCGCCCCCTTGTCCATGCCGGCCAGCAGCTTGTTCAGCTGCTCCGCCGAGCGCAACTCGGTGTGCCGCCCGTTGTGTACCAGCTTGAGCAGGATGTCGCCCCGCCGCAGCTCGGCGCGCGCGTCGGCCTTGACGTCGGTGACCAGCAGGCCGTGCTCAAGGCCGCGCTCCTTCTTCTGCTCGCTGGTCAGCTCGCTGACCACGATGCCCAGGCGGTTGGCCGCCGAGGCCCCCGGCTTGCGCTCCTTCGGGGTCTCGCGGGCCGCGACGCGGTCCTCGAGCAGCTCGCCGACGGTAATGTTGAGCGCGCGCGCCGCGCCCTTGCGCCAGACATCCATGGTCACGCGCGTGCCCGGCCGCGTGGCGCCCACGATGCGCGGCAGGTCGCTCGACGACTCCACTTCCTTGCCGTCGAAGCGCAGGATGATGTCGGTCGCCTCGACGCCTGCCTTGTCGGCCGGGCTGCCTTTCTCAACGGAGTTGACCAGCGCGCCGCGCGCGCGCTCCAGCCCGAACGACACGGCCAGATCGCGCGTCACCTCCTGGATGACGACGCCGATGCGGCCGCGCGAGACGCGACCCTTGTCGCGCAGCTGCTGCTGCACGTCGAGCGCCACGTCGATCGGGATGGCGAACGACAGGCCCATGAAGCCACCCGTGCGACTGTAGATCTGCGAGTTGACGCCCACGACCTCGCCCTTCATGTTGAACAGCGGCCCGCCCGAATTGCCGGGATTGATGGCCACGTCGGTCTGGATGAAGGGCACGAAATTCTCCTGCGGCAGCGAGCGCCCCTTGGCGCTCACGATACCGGCGGTCACCGTGTTCTCGAAGCCGAACGGCGAGCCGATCGCCACCACCCACTCGCCGACCTTGAGGCGCGACGGGTCGCCCATGCGCACGATGGGCAGGCTGGCGGCCTCGATCTTGATCAGCGCCACGTCGGTGCGCTTGTCGGCGCCGATCACGCGCGCCTTGAACTCGCGCTTGTCCGTCAGGCGCACGTCGATCTCGTCGGCGCCCTCGACCACGTGCGCATTGGTGAGGATGTAGCCGTCCGCGCTGATGACGAACCCCGAGCCCAGCGAGCGGCTCTCGGGCCGCGGGCTCGGGCCAGGCTGGCGCGGGATGAAGCGGCGGAAGAATTCCAGCATCTCTTCGTCTTCCATGCCCGGCGCCTGCGGCCCGCTCGCGCGGCGCGGGCTCTGCGTCGTACTGATGTTGACCACCGCCGCCCCCTGCTCCTCCACCAGGCGCGTGAAGTCCGGAAGGTCGCGCACCTGCGCCGTTGCGAGCATGGTCACGGCGCCGAGCAACAGCCCGGCCGCGGCTCTGATCAATTGCATGCGTCTTCCTCTCGAGGGGGTCTCGCGCGGCCGTTGGCCGGGCTGGGGAACGGGTCGTTTACTGGGGAGGCTGGAACTGCACGGTGTTGCCGATGCGCTGGACGCTCACGGCGGGCGCTTCGCCCACCACGGTCACCAGATGGTCGGCGACTTCGAGCGTATAGACGTTCACCGCGCCCATGCTGGCGAGGCCAACCTGCGCCTTTTCCATGCGCCCGGCTATGGGCTCGATGAAGACCGACACCGCCGCCAGGCCGTCCGAGTACACCACCTGCCCTACGGGCTGCGCATCGCGCAGCATGCGGCGAACCTCCACGATCTTGCGGAACCCCGGCAGCGCAGGGCCGAAGCTCCACCCCGATTGCGCGAGATCCGCGGGCACGACGCCCGCCTGCTCCACGCGCCAGTCGCGCGCGGCGCGCGGCGGCCGCAGTTGCCTGCGCGACACATTGCCGATGTCCAGCTGGGCGAACGTGAACTGCTCCACGACCTCGCCGGCGGCATTGAAGGTCTCCGCCTTGAGCAACATTGCGCTGCGCATGTCGGCCCAGAGCGTATAGCCGTAGCGCAGGTCGTCGCGCGGCGTGAGCACGATGGCCTGGCAGGTATAGCCCGCGATGCGCCGCACGCCGCCCAGCGTGATCGCATAGTGCTCCGCCAGCCCGCCGACCTGCTCGGGCAGCAGCGCGGGGAAGGCGCGCGGATCGCTGCGCCGGTCCACCTTGATGGTACGGCTGTCGGCAAGGTAACAGCGGGTTTCGTCCTTCGTGCGCACGATCTCGCGCGGCGCGCCGTCGAGCACCTCGAGCTTCTCGATGCCACCCGCCGGGCCACTCATGCGCGTGATGCGCGAGGTCTCGGTGCGCGCGCCCTGCTGGTAGACGAACGTGCCCGAGTAGGAAAGCGTCTCCGTGGCCTGAGAGATCCTGCGCAGCCACTCGAGCGCCTCCGGTCCGGCCGCCGACTGTGCCTGGCTCCAGGCCGGCGCCGCCGCGAGCACCAGTGCGCAGGCGAAGCGGATCACGGCTTGCCTGGCGCCGCTTCCGCCGATACGGAGCGGACGTAAGGCGCCACGCCGAGCAACGAGTTCCTGGGCGAATAGGCCTGGTGCGCCAGCAGGTAATCGCGCGTGGCAACGGTCATCGGCACGCGCGCCGGCTCGGCCCGCTTCTGCACAGCGGGCGACACCAGCGCGGGTGCCGGCGCACGGGCCAGCTCGCCGATGCCCGGACCCGGGCGTGGCTGCGGCGCAAACGCCATCCAGCCGACCAGGGCGACCGCGGCCAGGCTGGCGGCAAGCGCGGAAGGCACGAACCATCTTGGGCGCTGGGCGGCCGCCACCGCCGAGGGCAGCGGGCCGATCAGCGCCGGCTCATGCGCGAGGCGGGCTGACACCCGGTGCGCGCAGCGCATGCCGAGCTTCGCGCGGCCCTGGATCGCATCGCTGATGAGGTGGTAGGTGTGCCACGCCGCGCGCGCATCCACGTCTTCGCGCAACGCGACCAGCGAAGCCTGCGCCTCGCGCGCATCCAGTTCGCTGTCCATCAGCGCCGAAATCCGCGACTTCGTGTCTTCTACCACCGTTGATCCTTGCGCGTATCGAGCAGCGGCCTGAGGCGCTCGGCGATCGCCTCGCGCGCCCGGAAGATGCGCGAGCGTACCGTGCCGATGGGGCACTCCATGATGCGCGCGATGTCCTCGTAGCTCATGCCTTCGATCTCGCGCAGCTGGATCGCAGTGCGCAGCTCCTCGGGCAGCTCTTCAATCGTCGCATTCACCGTACGCGCAATCTCCGCCGACAGCAGCACGCTCTCCGGCGTGTTGATGTCCCGCAACTGCTCCCCGTCTTCCAGCCCTTCCGCTTCCCCGGCCTCCACCTCGGTGGAGGTCGGTGCCCGCCGGCCCAGCGCCATCAGGTAGTTCTTGGCGGTGTTGATGCCGATGCGGTACAGCCACGTATAGAAGGCGCTGTCTCCGCGAAACGCCGGCAGCGCCCGGTACGCCTTGATGAACGCTTCCTGCGTCACGTCTTCCACTTCCGCCGGATCGCGGATGAAGCGCGCCAGCAGCCTGCCGAGCTTGCGCTGGTACTTCAGCACCAGCAGCTCGAAGGCGTGCTTGTCGCCGCGCTGCGCCCGCTCCACCAGCTGGCGGTCGACCTCGCGCTCAGACATCCACGCGCCCGTCCGCCGCTCCGCCGGCCCGGGGAGCATACCTGCCCGCCGCCGGCTTGCAACACCTCTGTGCCAGAGACACGCCTGGTCGGAAATAGTTCGGCCGCATGCGGGATCCCTACCCCGCGCGCACGGAGCGAGCGCTCGCCGGCACCCTCCCCCACAACGCCCAGAGCCGCAGGCGGCGGAAGTCTCCGGGCGCCAGCATGTCGCGGGTCACAAGGACGACGCGGCGCGACGACTGTACGGGCAGGACCACCCACCAGGGCGAGACGTGGCGCCGTGGCGCAATGCGTCCTGCGGCGCGGGCGCCGGAAGCGAGCTCCAGGCGGACTGCGCCGTCCTCGGCCAGCTCGACCACCCGGACGGATCCCGGCGCACGCAGGAGCGCCCGGCGCCAGAGTGCCGCGGCGCCCAGCGCCAGGAGCGCGGCCGCCAGGCCGGGGGCGAGCGCGCCGGGCAGCGTCAGCAGCGCGGCCGCTGCACCTGCCCCGTGCACCAGCACCAAGGCGCCGGCCAGCGCGCGGGAGGCGCGCAACTCCAGCCGCAGACGCGTCATGCGGATCAGACCTGCGCGAACACCAGCGACCCGTTGGTGCCGCCGAAACCGAAGTTGTTCTTGAGTGCGTTGCGGATCTTCAGGTCCCGGGCAGCATTAGCGCAGTAGTCCAGGTCGCATTCCGGATCCTGGTTGAAGATGTTGATGGTCGGCGGCGAGACCTGGTGGTGCACGGCGAGCGCCGTGAACACCGACTCGATGCCGCCCGCGCCACCCAGCAGATGCCCGGTCATCGACTTGGTCGAATTGACCACCAGGCGGCGGGCCTGCTCGCCGAAGGCCATCTTGATGGCTTCGCTCTCGTTCTTGTCGCCGAGCGGCGTGGAGGTGCCGTGCGCATTGAGGTACTGGACCTCGTCCGGCGAGAGCCGCGCATTGGCGAGCGCCGCCCGCATGCAGCGCCGCGGACCGTCGAGGTCGGGCGCCGTCATGTGGAACGCGTCCGCGCTCATGCCGAACCCGGTCAGCTCGCAGTAGATGCGAGCCCCGCGCGCCGTGGCCTGCTCCATCTCCTCCAGCACCAGCACCCCGGCGCCCTCGCCGAGCACGAAGCCGTCGCGATCCCGGTCCCACGGCCGGCTCGCCGTCGCCGGGTCGTCGTTGCGCGTCGACAGCGCGCGCGCGGCTGCGAAGCCGCCGACACCCAGCGGCGAAATCGTCGCCTCGGCGCCGCCCGCCAGCATGACATCGGCGTCGCCGTACTCGATCAGCCGCGCCGCCTGGCCAACCGCGTGCAGCCCCGTCGTGCAGGCGGTCACGACCGCGAGATTCGGGCCCTTCATGCCGTACAGAATGGACATGTGCCCGGAAATCATGTTGATGATCGAGGCCGGCACGAAGAACGGCGAGATGCGCCGCGGGCCGCGCTGGGTCAGCTCGGCGTGCGTCTCTTCGATGCGCGGCAGGCCGCCGATGCCCGAGCCGATGTTGACGCCGATACGCTCCGCGTTCGCCTCGCTCACCTGCAGGCCGCAGTCTTTCCATGCCTGGATCGCCGCCGCGAGCCCGTAATGGATGAAGGTGTCCATGTGCCGGGACTCCTTCGGCGGCAGATAAGCGGCGACGTCGAATCCCTTCACCTCTCCGGCGATGCGGCAAGCGAATGGCGTCGCGTCAAAGCGCGAGATCGGCCCGATCCCCGGCTTGCCGGCGACCAGGTTGCGCCAGGCCTCCTCGATGGTGTTGCCGACCGGGCAGACGATGCCGAGCCCGGTGACGGCGACTCTGCGGCGTGACACTGCGCGCCGCGCGCTAGGACTTCGAGTGCGACTTCACGTAGTCGATGGCCTGCTGGACCGTCGTGATCTTCTCCGCCTCTTCGTCGGGGATCTCGGTCTCGAACTCCTCTTCCAGCGCCATCACCAGTTCCACGGTATCCAGGGAGTCGGCCCCGAGGTCGTCGACGAACGACGATTCGTTCTTGATCTCCGATTCGTTCACCCCGAGCTGCTCGGCGATGATCTTCCTGACGCGTTGTTCGACGTTCTCCATGTTCTGCTCCTTCCCTGTTGGGGCCAAGCGGCGGCCCGAATTTTAGCAAATCGGCGCGGCGGCCCTCAGGCCATGTACATGCCGCCATTGACATGCAGCACGCAGCCGGTGACATAGCCCGCCGCCGGCGACGCCAGGTAGGCGACCGCCGCTGCGATGTCTCCGGGCTCCCCCAGCCGGCCCAGCGGTATCTGGCCGAGCAGCGCGTCGCGCTGCGCCTGCGCCAGCGCGCGCGTCATGTCGGTGTCGATGAATCCCGGCGCTACGCAGTTCACCGTGATCCCGCGGCTGCCCAGCTCCCGCGCCAGCGACTTCGTCAGCCCCACCACCCCCGCCTTGGCGGCCGCATAGTTCGCCTGGCCGGCGTTGCCCGATGCGCCGACCACCGAGGTGATGTTCACGATGCGTCCCCAGCGCGCCTTCATCATGCCGCGCATCACGCCCCGTGAGAGGCGAAAGACCGACTTGAGGTTGGTGTCCACCACGTCATCCCACTCGACGTCCTTCATGCGCAGGGCGAGATTGTCCCGCGTGATGCCCGCGTTGTTGACGAGGATGGCGACCTCGCCGAACTCCGCCGGCAGCGCGTCGAGCAACGCGTCGCACTGCGCGGCGTCGCGCACGTTGAGCACTCGGCCGGCGCCTTTCGCGCCCGCGTCCGCGAGCGCGCGCCCGATGTCGGACGCGCCCTGCTCCGTCGTCGCCGTGCCGACCACGGTCGCCCCGGCGCGCGCCAGCTCGAGCGCGATGGCGCGCCCGATGCCGCGCGACGCTCCCGTGACCAGGGCCAGTTTTCCCTGCAGCATCGTCATCCTCCCCGCACCGCGGCCAGCGCCTGCTCGAGCGAGGCCTTGTCGGCGAGCGCAAACACCGGCAGCCCCGCGTCGATGCGCTTCACCATGCCGGCCAGCACCCTTCCGGGTCCGCATTCGAGCACGTGCGTCACGCCCTCGTCGCGCATCCTGCGCACCGTCTCCACCCAGCGCACGGGCGAGGCCGCCTGCCGCACCAGCGCCTCCTTGATGGCGGAGGGGTGCGTCTCCACCTTGACGTCCACGTTGTTGATGAGCTGCGCGCTGGGCACTCCGACCTTCACGTCGGCGAGATAGGTGCGCAGCCGCTCGGCGGCGGGACGCATCAGCGCCGAATGAAACGGCGCGCTGACCGGAAGCGGCAGCGCCCGCTTGGCGCCCTTCGCCTTGCATGCCTCGATGGCGCGCGTCACGGCCGCCTTGTGCCCGGCGATGACCACCTGACCGGGCGCATTGAAATTGACCGCCTCGACGACCTCCTGCTGCGCCGCCTCGGCGCAGGCCGCGCGCACCAGGTCGTC
>Ga0224500_10000242_pt1 | contig 39735 bp, 50 predicted proteins | sample SF_Oct11_sed_USG_FD_168126 | JGI IMG/M metagenome (GOLD analysis project Ga0224500, IMG submission 168126) | Sediment microbial communities from San Francisco Bay, California, United States - SF_Oct11_sed_USGS_4_1 | ecosystem: Environmental > Aquatic > Marine > Sediment | place: USA: California... | reverse complement strand
CAGGATCTCGGCCGATCGACAGGTCCAGCGGCTCGCGGAGGTCCGGACGACCCGGATCGAACCCGGCGACGAGGTCGTCGCGACGTTCGTCTCGGGGATCGTCGACGTCATCGCTCGCCCGGCCAGCCTCGGCGCGCTCCTCTACGGGGCCCTCGGCGCGAAGGGGGTCTCCGGAGCTTCGGATCCGTGGACGCATACCTTCACGATGGGGACGGCGCTCCCGTGGCTCACCTTCTGGCAGACGATCGGCGATCATCACGAGCGATACGTCGACGTCAAGATCGCGAAGCTCTCCCTCGTCTCGCAGAGCCGGAAGCCGGTCCTCGCCCGGATCGAGGTCGTCGGGATCGAGCCGCGCTTCCGTTCATCGGAGCAGTCGAGCCCGGCGCTGGAACTGGCGGACGCGTTCCTCGCGTACGACGGCTCGGGCGCGCTTCAGGTCGAGGGCTCGGCGGTCTCGGCCATCGGGCAGTGGAGCCTCGACATCTCGACCGGAGCAGTGCGGCACGAGGCCCTCTCCGGGACGACCGTCAGGGACGGGCTGATCGACCCGTCGGCGACGGTCGAGCAGACGATCTCCGACGTGGCTCTGTGGAACCGGCTCCATTACGGCTCGGCGACTCCGACGAATGACGCGTCGGCGACCGGCGACCCGCTCGTACTGGCCGGGTCTCCGGCCGGGCTTGACTTCCTCCTGACGCGCTCCGGCTCACGGTCGCTCGAAGTCAAGCTCCCATCGGTTACGCTTCCGGCGATCGACGGCATCGAGCCCATCCTCGGCGGCGGGCCGCTCCGACAGAAGACGACGTACCGGGCGTTCCGCTCGACGTCCGAGCCGATCTCGGTCGTCCTCCGGAACGGAGAGGCGAGCTACTGACATGGCATGGACCCTGACGAACGTCACGAAGGCGAACGACGACCTCTCCGATAGCATCGACGCGAACACCTTCCAGCTATCGAGCCGGGCGTACGGCGACACGTCGACCCTGATCTTCGAGGTCGACGACCGGGGCGCGAGTCATACGATCGACCCGGAGGACGAGATCGTCGCGACCGACGGCGGGACGAGGATCTTCGCGGGCTTCGTCCGACGCAGGACCCGGAAGGACAGCGGCGTCTCGTCGTTCCGGCGCTACCGGATCGAATGTCAGGACTACACGACCCTCCTCGCGGACGACGTCGTCGACGATCCCGGCGCGCAGCGGACGAACGGCGAGTCCGACTCGGCACGGATCGCATGGCTCTTCTCGACGTTCGGCTCGAAGGGGATCACGGTCGGCGGCTTCGTGAAGACGCTCCGGGCCGTGATGCCGGATCAGGACTTCTACGGGCTGAACTTGCACCAGTGCCTCACGCTGATCGCCCGGGCGACCGGCGGGAGCTTCCATGTCGACTTCCTCGTCGGCCGGAACTTGCACTACTTCGACTCCGAGACGAACGCGGCTCCGTTCGGGCTCAGTGACGCTCCGACGCCCGCGACGACGTACGGGTACTACTCGCTCGAACTCCCGGACGACTCGCTCGACTACCGGAACGCGGTCTACGTCATCGGGAACGGCGTCGCTCAGTGGTACTCCGATGCCGGGTCGCTCGCCTCGTATCCACGCAGGGAAGCGAAGGTCGAGGCTCCCGAGATCGACGTCGTCGGGGACCTCGATCCGATCGGGGAGGGCTTCCTCGCGACGTACGCCTACCCTCGCGTGACGGGATCGCTCCGGACGCGACAGCCGGGCCTATTCCCGGGGATGTACGTCCCGGTGACGCATTCGGGATGGTCGCTCGCGGCGCAGAACTTCAGGATCGCGTCGATCGACGCGACGATCATCTCGGCCGATGCCGTCGAGTACCTCCTGACGCTCGGATCAGGTCGCGTCGAACTCTCGACGATCATCGCCGGACAGGGCGAGTCGACGGCGGTCGTGCAGGGCCAGATCGACTCGAAGATCGCGGCGATCCCGGGGAACGACACGACGCCTCCGGCGGTCCCGACCGGGCTCGCGCTCGCGACCGGCATCGAGGAGCAGGAGGACGGGAGCTTCCGGCCGTATCTCGACGCTTCGTGGGACGCGAACGTCGAGGCCGACCTCTACGGATACGAACTCGAAGCGGACGGCGCGATCCCGGGACAGGTCTCGATCGTCGTCTCGGCGTCGGGGACCGGCGGGTCGCTCGCGGCGGGCGACTACAACGTGAAGGTCACGGGGCTCGGGATCGAGGGCGGGGAGATGGCCGCGGTACTCGCCGAGCAGGTCACAGTCGCGGCCGGGCAGCGCCTCTATGTCAATATCACGGCGAAGGGCGGATGCGCGTCATACAACGTCTTCGCCTCTCGCGACTCGGAACCGCTCTTCGCACAGAACACGACGACGACCGGCTCGAACGTCGAGATCCCGACGGAGGGCGCGGGCACGGTAGCTCCGGCGTTGTCGACGGCGCTCGACTTCCTGAACCCGATCACGACCTCGACGACGCAGGAGACGACGCGCTTCGACGTCCTCGGGGGGACGTACTACGGCGTCCGGGTGAGAGCCGTCGACAAGAGCGGGAACGCGAGCGCGTTCTCCTCGATCGTCGGGCTCACGACGGCACGGGACACCGAAGCTCCGGACATCCCGACGGGTCTCAGCGTGAATGGCGGCTATCGCCTCATCGGTGCCACGTGGCAGCGGAACACCGAAGCGGATCTCGATCGGTACGAGGTCCGGTACTCGCCCGACGACGGGCTCGGGGCCCCGGAGCCGGAGGGCTGGACGATCCTATCGGTTCGCTCGACGACGGTGATCATCCCGGGGCTCGACGCCGGGAGCGCGGACGGCGTCGAGCCGCCCGTCACGTATCACGTCGAAGTCCGGGCGATCGACCGCTCGAATAACGTCCGGACGAGCAGCGGCGACCCGACTCCGGTCGACGCGTCCTCGAACCCTGACGCCGGGTGGAGCGATCCGGTCACGGGCGAGCCGAGCCTCCTGTCGGGATCCTCGGACATCGCGTACCTCTCGATCTTCGCCGAGCATATCGCCGCAACCGGCCTGACGGCCGATCAGATCACAAGCGGGACTCTCCGGGTCGGCGGCTACGCCTTCTCGCCGGACTACCTCATCGTGATCGGCCCGGACGGCTCGACGGAGATCGGCCGATGGGATGCGAACGGGCTCGTGATCGTCGACCCGGCGAGCGTACCTCCTTCACCGGGGAGCGCGTCCGCGAACGCCGTTCGCTTCCTGAACGGGATCATGCAGTTCTCCGCGACGTACAACCCGTTCGATCCGGCCGACGTCGAGACGGTCTGGACGACGGCGCTCGACGCGACGGGGATCCGGGCCGACGTCATCCGTCTCGGGACGGCGGCCGGAGGTCATAACGCGGTCCCGAACTCATCCTTCGAGCTAGCGTCGTTCTCGACGGCGCTGCAAACAGGCTGGGAGGCTCAGAACCCGTGGTCGACGACCATCGGAACCGACGTGAATATGACGAAGAACACCGGCAATATCACCCTCACAACGGCGACCTAGGCTATGGCTACGAAGAACTTCTCGATCACGAAGGACTCGCTCCTCGCCTACAACGGGACGAATCTCGGCGGCGGTGACGACGATCACCTGATCACCGGGTACTACAGCGGCTACCGCTTCCGGTCCCTCTTGCAGTTCGCGCTTGACTGGACCGGCGTCGTACAGATCACGTCGGCCGTCCTGAAGATGCGGACGACGTCCGGCGTTCATGTCGTCAAGGGCGGGGATCCGACGATCACGGCTCGCCGCAATACGGCTAGCTGGACGGAGAACTCCGGGCGCTCCTCATACGACTCGCCTTCCGGGTCGGGATGGTCGGGAGCTTCGACCGATTACGCCTATACCTCGTGGACCGACGACGGGGTCGGGAACTACAACGTCCCGACCTCCTCCGGGACGTGGACCTCGTTCGACATCACGGAGATCGTCGATCAATGGGCCCCGGCGAGCGTCAAGAAGTCGACCGGAGCGGCGGGCGGGGGAGCCGCGAACTACGGGCTCGCGATCCTCGCGACGCCGGAGGTCGACACGAGCGAGACGGCCGAGTTCTACTCGCGGGAGAGCAGCTACGACCCGTACATCGTCCTGACCTACTCCACGAACTCAGCCCCGAACGCCCCGACGCTCACGTACCCGATCTCCGGGGCCCGCGTCACGGACACGACTCCGACCCTCACCTTCGTCGGCTCCGACCCGGATCCCGGCGACACGATCGACCATTACGACATCGGCCTAGAGCCGACGACGGGCTACGGCGTCGAGGCATCGTGGGCGGGGACCTACGGGATCACCTTCGCGACGACCGGGATCTCAGGGCAGAACGTCTCGTGGACAGCCCCGACGCTCCCTCGCGGGCAGTGGTACCAGTGGCGGGCGAAGACGGTCGACGCCGGAGGGCTGGCCGGGCCCTTCTCGGCGACGCAATGGTTCCGGGTGAACGCGCTCCCGGTCGGAACGAAGGTCACGAATAACACGACGGCGCTTCCGTACATTCACAACCTCGCGACCGACCTCGCCGCGTGGACCTCCGGCGGTAATCATGCGAAGGCTCGCTTCGCGTGGACGTATTCGGATGCCGACGGGGACGCTCAGGCGAGCGCGAAGGTCCGGATCTACGCGGCGTCGACGGGCGGCTCACCGCTCAACGGTGGCGGTGCGGGCGAGACGATCTCGGGGACGGCGACGACCCTGAACTCGTCGTATCAACTGATCAACGGGACCTCGTACTGGTGGACGATCGAGGTCGTCGACGCCTACGGCGAGAGCAGCGGCGAGTCGAGCCGCGGGCAGTTTCATGTCCGGTGGGGACAGGTTCTCTACGAGTACGCCCCGACGGGCGGCGCGTCCTCGGGCTCGTGGCAGTTCTCCTCCGCGACCGTCGCGGCGGGAACGCAGAAGGCGATCCTCTTCGGTGCTACCGGAAGCTCCGGGACGGCGGGGATCTCGTGGAAGTCGACGATCGGCGCGGTCGCGCCGAACGTCTACGCGAAGTTCCTCGTCCGTCTCGCGACGAACGTCTCAGGGACGAACCCGTCGCTCGACTGGATGACGTTCTCGTACGTCGGTACGGCACTGCAGCCGGATCGCTGGACGTTCGTCCCGTCCGGTGACTGGCTCCTCGACGCCGACGTCCGGCGCTTCGGGACGAAGAGCCTCCGGTGCGCCGTGACCGCGTCGGCCGGGAACCGCTTCGCGTACCCGTATCTGAACGCGGTCGACGACGATGTCATCGTTCAGCCGTCGACGGACTACACCTTCAGCGCGTTCGTGAAGACGGAGAGCCCGCTCACGCACGGCACGATCCGGCTCCGTGTCAACCCGGCGGGCGACAACGGAAACGAGATCTCCGAGTGGTACACCGACACGTCGCGCAGGGAGACGACGGACTCCACGGTCGATTGGGACGGCTCGTCGACGCCGGAGGGCTGGCTCCGACTCGTCCTCCGGTTCACGACGGGACCGGCGACGACCCGGGTCCGGCCGATGATCCACTACACGCACGACGACTCGTCCTCCGGCGATGTCTTCTGGTGGGATGCCGTGAAGCTCGAAGAGGGGTCGGTCGCGACAGCATGGACTCCGGGCTTCATCGCGGACGCCGTCGTACTCGACGCGGGAGGGATCGCGGTCGACGCCTTCGCGGGAGGGATCCTTCAGCTTCGCGGGGCCGACGGCGGGGCGCGGGACGTCGTCTCGCTCGGGAACGCCGGGCTCGTCTTCGGCGGCGACGCGGAGATCTCCGCTCCGACTGCCGACGAGGGGATCGCGCTTCCGAAGCTCCGGATCACCGATAACACGGACGACGTCACGCTGGCGAGTACGAACGAGCCGTTCAGGATCGGCTCGGCTGGCTCGGCGAACCTCGCGATGGACGGCAACGAGATCCACGCTCGGAACAACGGGGCCGCGTCGCAACTGAATCTGAACGCCGACGGCGGTCCCGTCGTCATCAACGTCAGCAGCCTAGGGGGCGACGGCGGGCTCACCCTCGGGAGCAGCGGCCACCTGACGATGGCCGGTCTCGCGAGCCGATCCGGTCTGGCCCCCATCCGGCGGTCCTACTCGTCAGGCTCGTCGACGTGGAGCAAGCCGGACGGGCTCGCCTACATCGAGGTCGAGGTCATCGGCGGCGGCGGCGGCAGTGGCGGCGTCTCGACGACTGCGGCGGGAGAAGGCGCGGCATCCGGCGGCGGCGGCGGCGGCGGCTACGCCCGCAAGCTCCTCACGGCGGCGGACCTGTCGGGCGCATCGTCGTTCAGCTACGCGGTCGGTGGTGGTGGCTCGGCTGGCACGGCTGGCACCAACAACGGCGGGGGGGGCGGCACGAGTTCCTTCAGCGGCACGGGCATCACGACCGTCTTTGCGCTGGGCGGCGCGGGCGGCACGGGCGGCTCCGCATCGTCCGGGCGCTTGCTCAAGGCTGGCGGGGCTGGCGGGTCTGGCTCGAACGGTGACCTCAACTTCACCGGGGCCGACGGCGGCACCGGGCACGTCGTCAACGGTGACGTGACCGCGGCGGCGTACGGCGGGGCAGCCGCGTTCGGCGGTGGCGGCGGGGCGGGTCCGACCGCGTCGGGCGTAGGATCGGCGGGCAACCCGTACGGCGGTGGTGGCGGCGGGAGCTACAATCAGGACGCGCAAGGCACGGCCCGGACCGGATCGGCGGGCGCAGCCGGGCGCGTGGTCGTGACCGAGTTCTACCTCTAGAGGGACCGACCGGAATGACGCGAGGTGGGTGATGATCGCCCGACGAATGGTTCGTGGACCGGGCGCGACCCGGCGCTCCGGCGACTCCGGGCTCTCGCGATCGGCGTCCTTCTCGTGCTGATCGCGTGGACGGTCGTCGACAACCGTGAGATCACGACGATCGGCACGCTCGTAGGGGCCCTCCTCGTCGCGCTCGGCTTCGAGGTCGGGATCCGTTGGCCGCGCACCGGAGGCGATCAGTGAGTCCCTGCCAGCCGGAGTTCTGCGGGCTACCTTCCGTCGCTCTGGCGGCGGCGGCCGTCATCGGGTGGGTGACACTGACGGTCCTCACGCTGATGATGCGAAGCCGTCGCGCCGTCACCCTGACGATGCCGATCGTCGGCACGCTCGCGTCCGTCGGCACGCTCGCATCGTCCCTCGGATGGGCGCAGCTATCCGGCGAGGTCCCGACCCTCGTCGAGTTCCCGACGCTATCGCTGGTAGCGGCGATGGGCCGCGGCGCGCTCCTCATGGGCGCGATCGTCGGCATCGCGTACGGGCTGAAACGGCGGTGAGCTACGCCCCGGCATCGCTGAAGAACCTCGGGAGCTACTGGACGGCGCAGGGCGGCGTGAACCTCGGCATCGTCGGGAACGCGGCGCATACGAAGGGCTATCATCTCGGCAAGGACCGGATCTACGACGGCTCCGGGCCCGGGATCGGTGCGAGGGACTACTCCGTCCAGACCGCACGGGACAAAGCGGGCCTGACGGACGCGGCGAGCGCGATCGACCTCGGTCGGCTCGACGGGAGCCTGACGAAGTTATGGGCCTTCTCGCGATGGTTCGCCGGGCGATGCTACGCCGGAGACCCGGCCTACCGGGACGTCCGGGAGGTCATCTTCTGGAGTACGGCACGTCAACGGGTGATCGGATGGTCCGCACTGGCTCCGGGACAGTGGATCAATGACTACGGCGATCTCTCTCACAAGACGCACACGCATATCAGCTACTACCGGGACAGCCAGAGCCGCGACAAGCGGCCCGGCTTCGCGGCCTACTTCGAGAGCCCTCCCACGGAGACCGACGACATGGAGCTATCCGCGTACCTTCCGGGGCACGAGATCACCCTGAAGCCGACCTCGAACGTCAGGACCGCTCCGAGCCTCGACGGGGCCCTTATCCGGACCGCGACGCAAGCCGAGACGTGGACGATCATCGGCTTCGCCGAGGGCGGGGAGGACGTCGACGGATCGTGCGTCACGACCGAGTGGGCGGCCCGATGGGCGGGCGAGCGATGGGAATACACGAGCCGCTGCAACGTCACGAGCGGACCGACGGCTCCGGAGGGTCCGGCAGACTGCACCGACGAGGTCAACGCGGCGAAGGTCGCCGGATACGCCGAAGGGAAGGCCGCGGGCGTCCTCGAAGGTCGAGAGCAGGGCGCGGATGAAGAGTATGCTCGGCAAGTCGCGGGAGCGACGGTCGCCGTGAAGCTCGTCCCGCGGCCGTAAGGGAGGATTGCATGACACTCGATCGGCTCGCGTGGCTCGTCCGGACGATCATGGTCGTCGTCGCGGCCGTCGTCGCGTATCTCCTCGTTCAGACGGAGGTCGTCTTTGACCCGGCCGTGAACGTCCTCCTCGGCGCGCTTGCCGTGGGGCTCGCGGCGCTGAACCCGACGACGGTCGCCTCGAAGCTCCCCGGAACCTCCTCGGGTGGATGATCCGCTCGTCCTCGCGCTCCTGATCGTCGCCGTCGCCGCGATCGCGCTCTTCGCCGTCGAGTTCTGGACGATCAGGACGGGTCGGCCGACGATCTCGGCCCGCTTTCAGGCGGTAAGCCGGGCGATGGACCGGCAGCTCATCGCCGGGATCTACTTCCTCCTCGGCGCGCTTGCCGGATGGTTCATCGCTCACTTCACGAGCTAGCCTCAGAGGCCGAGAAACGGCCCGAGACGCCCGATCTCCGATACTCCGGCCGAGAGCCCGTCTTCCCCCCGAGGCGGGCTCTCCGGCCGTCTGGTGGCTGAAGTCGAACGTCAAGTCTGCCGCTTGACAGCCTCCGAAGCTTCGGCTACGATAGGGGCATCCCCGGACGGTCCGGGGCCCGAAGGAGGGTCCAGATGGATCTCTCGAAGCTCCACAAGGGCGACAGGATCGTCGTCCGCGAGGCGGGGATCACCCGCGAGCGGATCGTCGTCCGCGTCGTCGACTTCGGCGGGGCCCGCGGCGGGCTCGTCGACACTCGGCCGGTGTACGGCCGCTACTCGCGAAGCTCCGGCTTCGTCCTCGGCGACGAGATCGTCGGGCTCTCGGGCTCCGACGCGGCCGTCGCCGCTCGGCTCGACGACGTCGTCGGGCCCGACGGCGGGCGGATCTAAGAGCCCGACGGACGGGCTCAGGAAAGGAGAACGAGATGAAGGCACTAGAGGCTCAGGGAGTGGAGGCCGTCGGGACGTCCGGCGAGCGCGACGCGATCCGGCTCCGGTCGGTGATCGCGTCGGGTCCGGCGGCGATGATCGGGCGGGACGTCTCCGTGAAGATGACGCCGACGATCGCGTCGTGGGTCGGCCGGTCGATGATCGCCTACGCGATCGAGGCGAAGCGCGACTTCCCGATCGGGTCGTCGGCTCGCGATGTCTTCGACCGGACGCTCCGGGAGAAGCTCGACGAGGCGATCCGGGAGGCCACGATCGAGGCCGACGAGGCCGTTCGCGCGTGGCTCGCCTCCCTCCCGGCGGTAAGGAGCAGGACATGAAGACAGGGATCTACCTCGTGGACACGCAGACCGACAAGACTCGGATCCGATCGCTCGTGATCGCCCGGTCGGCTCAGGAGGCCGCCGAGGGTTTCGAGCGCGAGGGGATGGTCGTCGAGGTCGGTCGGCTCGGGACCTTCGATCCCGGGCTCGACGGCGCAGCGATGACCGCTCTCGTCGCGATGGGCGAGGCCGTCGTCTCCGAGCTTCAGGACGACGGGGAGGACGAGTCGTGAAGAAGGAGCTTCGCCTGTCGAAGAGTCAGGCGGCCCGATGGGAGCGGGCTCGGATGCAACGCTTCCTCCGGATCCTCGAAGCGTGGGCCGTCTGGCAGAACCGGCGCGGCTACCGCGTCGAGGCGAACCCGGACGCCGGGCCCGGCACGATGCGCTGGACGGCCGTCAAGCGTCCGTCCTGAAGATCCGAAGCTCCGGGGCTTGACAAGGCTCCGGAGCTTCTGGCATTATTCACTGGAAGCCCGGACGGACCGGGCGAACGAAGGAGATCAGCGATGACAACGGCACAGAACCTCGCAGTCGCGAAGCGCGACCTCCCCTTCCTGAAGTACCGCGTCGCGGACGTCGTTCGTCCCGACGAAGAGGGCGACCTCTCCGTCGAGGGCGCACTCGCGGCGCTCGGGCTCGACTTCGACGTCGAGAAGCGGCCCGCGTACACGCACACGGCGAAGGGCTACCGCGTCACGATCCCGGACACGTTCGCGAACGTCCGGACCGACACGGAGGAAGTCCTCGGCGTCGTCGGGAACCGTCACACGATCCTTCAGAACCGGGCGGCGCTCGGGCTCGGGAACGTGATCCTCGACGACCCGGAGAACCGGATCGAGTCCGGGTGGAGCCTCCGCGGCGGCCGCTCGGTCGGCGTCACGCTCCGGATCCCGTCGGCCGATATCTCGGTCCCGGGCGACGGCGGCGGGCTCCTCCAGATGTACCTCCTCATTCAGAACTCGCACGACGGGAACTCCTCCGTCACCGGGCACGTCGGCCCGGTCCGGTTCGCTTGCACGAACATGGTCCGGCTCTTCATCCGGTCGGCGGTCTCGTCCTTCAAGATCCGGCACACGTCCGGGATCGAGGGGAAGGTCGCCGCGATGCGCGACGCGCTCGGGCTCACGTACCGCTACAAGGTCGCGGCCGAGACCGAGATCGACAAGCTCCTCTCGACGAAGCTCGTCGAGGCTCAGGTCGCCGAGATCCTGAAGAGCGCGTTCCCGGTCTCCGAGGACGCGAGCGAGCGACAGGTCGAGAACGCCGTCCAGACGGCGCTTCTCCGGAACTGGCAGTCGAGCGACACGATCGCCGAGGTCCGCGAGACCGGATGGGGACTCGTCAACGCCGTGAACGAGTACTTCGAGCATCTTCAGCCGGTCCGTACGGTCAGCTTCGACCGGGACTCGGTCCGGGGGATCTCGATCCTTCAGGGGACCGCGTATCAGGCGACGAACCGGGTCCGGGACGCGATCCTCGCCCGGTAGCTCGGGGATCAGGGGCCCGGCTCCCTTCGGGGGGCCGGGTCTCTTCATGTCCGTCAAGTTTGACGCTTGACAAGTCGGAAGCTCCGGAGGTATAGTTCTTTCACCGGGACGGACCCGGGCACAGGAGAAGGAGATACGAGATGACGAACTTCGACAGCTTCGGGAACAAGCTCCCTCGCGGCGCTCGCGTCCTCGTCCGCTTCGAGAAGTCGGCCGACGGCGCTCCGTTCGAGTGGACGGGCAAGGTCACGACGTCGAAGATCCCGGGACGGATCGCGATCAAGAGCGAGTACGTCACGTGGAAGGGCCCGTTCTACTTCGCGACGAGCGACGAGGGGATCACGATCCGCCGGATCAGCGCGGACGAGCCGCTTCAGTATCGCGAGATGCGCGAGTTCAACGGTCACTCCGGGATGGTCGTCGTCCGGGTCCTGAACCCGACAGTCGCCGACTTCGAGTGGAGCCGCCGGGTCTACGAGGCGCTCGGGTGGAAGCCCGGCCGGAAGCTGATCGAGATCAGCTAGTCGAGGACTTGACAGGATCGGCGTCAGGCGCGAAGCTTGACGCCGAAGGCCCGACGGACGGGCCGGAAGGAGAACGAGATGAACGCACAGACTCACGAGATCCGCCGGTCGAACCGGGTCTCCCGCTTCAGCGTCGAGAGCCCGAAGGGGCGCTTCGACGTCGTCGCGATCGGCTTCCCGAGCCGGGCGGGCGGATGGGCGACCGTCCAGATCACGAAGCCGGACGGCTCGGTCGTCGAGCATCGCGGCTCGATGGAGATCGAGCGGGGCGGGAAGCTCCGGGCCGATCAGGTCCCGTACGCGGAACTCCCGATCCGGAACGTCCGGGTCTCCTCCCTCGGCGGCGACGTCGTCGGGACCGGGAAGACGGCCCGCGCGGCGACCGAGGACTACGCGACTCAGGTCGTCGAGTACGTGATCGACGGCTTCACGCCTCCGGCTCCCGAGCCGACCGAGCTTCAGCGGCTCGTCGACCGGGACACGTTCACCGGCTCCGGGTCGGCCGCTCTCGGCGTCGCCGTCTCGGCCCGGAAGATGGGCGACCTCTCGCGTCACTTCCTCGGCGTGATCGTCGAGATCCCGGCCGACCGTCAGGGCGCATGGGTCCGGCGCTACACGGACCCGAAGGACGTCTCCGTCTTCTACGGGATCGGCGAACTCGAACTCGCGACGAAGGACGACCTCGTCGAAGCGGCGCGGTACTTCCTTCACGGGCAGTACGCCGAGACGCGGAAGCTCGCGGCGGCCCTCGCGGCGGCCGTCCGATGATCCTCGAAGCTCAGGAGCCCGGGGCTACGGTCCCGGGCTCCTTCGTGCCCGGGGCTTGACAGGACCGCGACAAGCGGCTAGCTTGACAGGGAGCCGGACGGACCGGCCGAAGAAGGAGATCGAGATGAACCTAGAGTATCGGTGGGAAGGCCCGACGACGTACGTCCGCCCGGCCGTCACGCGCGGTTCGGCCGCGGGAGGCGCATATGCCGGAGTCGACCTTCACAGGCTCGCCGGGCTTGACGCCCGCGGCCGGGACGTCGCCGGATGCGGGCTCCGCTTCCCGGGCTCCACGGTTCGTTCCCTGAAGCCGCTTCCGGCGGGGCTGAAGCTCTGTCGGCGGCCGGGATGCTTCGAGGAGTTCGAGCGATGATCCCGACGATCCGATCCGGCGCAGTGTGCCGGGTCTCCACGAAGGCGGCCGTCTACGCGGCGGCCGTCTTCGAGTACGTCTATCCCGACGACGACGGCTCCCTGACGTTCGTCTTCCGGATCGACGGTCGACTCGAAGGGATCCCGCTCTCCTCGATTACGGCGATCAGGGCGACGACCGAGGCCCCGGAGACCGAGGGTGAGCTACGTGAAGCCTTCGGACTGTAGGCGGGCTCCGCGGCTCGACAGCTATCTCCCGCAACGCGGGCGGCTCTCGGAGGCGGAACTCTTCCGAGCCCACACTCGCAGGACCGCGCCAGAGGCCGCAGAACGGCCCGAGACGCCCGATCCGTACCTCAGTGGCCGAATACACGGAGAGCCCGTCAGCTACGGCAGGAGCGGGCAGAAGGAAGGGACAGCATGAACCTACGAGCATGGCTCGACGAGCCCGAGCTTCCGAAGCTCCCGGGCTGGATGGCCGGGGCCGTCGTGATCGTCGTCGTCGGCGTCTTCACGGGCCCGGGCGGATCCGACCGCTTCGGCTTCATCGCGGGCGTCGTGACGGCGCTACTGGCCGTTCTGGTGGCCGATCTCACCGACAGGAGGACACGATGATCGCGGGAAGGATGCTGCGTCAGGAGCGCGTATCGCAGGGAATCACGATGCGGGAACTGGCCGAGCGGCTCGGCGTGTCCCGGCAATACGTCTCGGAGATCGAACTCCGTCAGACGGTCGGGGACGCGGCGGCCGTCCGCTTCCTCGGGGCGATCGAATGGCTCGCCTCCCTCCGGGACGACCGCCCGACCCGACCCGTCGAGACGCAGATCGCGATCGGGGGAGAGGCATGGAGCGGTCCCGTGAAGAAGATCCCTCAGACCTGTCCCGTCTGCGCCGAGGAGATGACGACGCCGTTCGTCGACCGGCTCGTCCGGCATCTCACGAAGGCGCACGCCGACAGGATCGGCCGCGCTCGGGCGCGCGACGTCCCGGGGATGATGACGGCAAGGGTCCGATGGCGCTCGTTCGCGATGGTCGCCGAGGATCCGCTCGCCGTCGTCTGGCTTGACTTCCCGTACTCCGTAGACCGGATCGGACCCGACCGCTACGCGATCGAGTGGGAACGGGACGGAGCGGCCGTCCCGTTCGACGAGGTGGACAGGAAATGACAACCGAGCAGATCGCGCGGCCGGTGCGACGCCTCTACACCGTCCCGGAGCTTCAGGAAGTTCTCCGCTGTAAGCGGTCGACCGCGTACGCGCTCGTCCGGAAGGGCGGGGCGCTGCACCGCGACGTCGTGCGGGTCGGCCGACTCGTGCGGGTTCCCGAGGAGGCCCTCGATCGGTGGATCGCCGACGGCGGCGGGCGCGTGACAGACAAGATGTCACGGGAGAGACGTAGGGTAGTCACAGGTCCCGGACGGTCCGGGTAGAAGGAGGTTCAGCGTGTGGAGTCCTGAAGATCGGGCGGAATGGATCGCGAACCGCGCGAGCTACATCGGGGCGAGCGACGCGGCCGCGGCCGTCGGTCTCTCGCCGTGGGGCGATCCGATCTCCCTGTGGGAGCAGAAGCTCGGGCTCGCCCCGGGCCCGGACGAGTCCTTCCGGATGAAGCTCGGGACACTGATCGAGCCGATCATCGGCGACTTGTACGAGGAGTCAACGGGCCGGAAGCTCCGGAGGCCGGACGGAGCGGCGAAGTCGCCTCCCGAGCCGGTCCGTCACAAGGCGCACGCGTTCCTCGGGGCGAACCCGGACTTCGTCGTGATCGGCGAGCCGGGGCTCGTTCAGGCGAAGCTCGCCGTCGAGGACACGTTCGGCGATCCGGACGAGCCGAAGGCCGGGGGGATCCCGCTCCACTACCGCGTACAGGGATGGGCCGAGATGCTCGTCACCGGGCGCGAGTGGGTGGACTTCGCCGTCCTGAACCCGCGGTCCGGGCTCCGGATCTACCCGATGCAGCGCGAGGACTTCGAGGGCGAGATCGCCGACCTCGAAGCCGACCTCGTCGACTACTGGCAGAGCTACGTCGTCCCGGCGGTCATGCCGCCGCCGACGGCGCAGAGCGGGCCCGCGCTGGCCCGGCGCTTCCCTCGGCCGGAGACGCCGATCGGGAAGATCGCCTCGGCCGGGCAGGAGGTCAAGCTCCGGGAACTCGTCGACGCTCAGGAGGCCGAGAAGGCGGCGAAGGAGCATCTCGAACGGCTGAAGAACGAGGCGAAGGCGATGATCGGCGACGCCGCGTTCATCGAGGGGCTCGGCCGCCGGTTCACGTGGTCGAAGTCGACCCGGACCGACGTCGAGTGGCGGCTCGTCGCCGGGAGCTTCCGAGCGGCGATCGAGGAGGCCCGCGGGATGCTCCCCGAGGCGCAGACGGCATACATCGACGGGCTCGATCTCGACACGATCGAGTCGCTCTACACGTCGACAACGGAGTCGACGCGGTTCACAATCGGGAAGTAAACCGGGGCGGTCCCGGAGAAGGAGGTTCAGCGATGGCACGAGGACAGGCACAGACACGAGCGGTCGTCCCGTTCGACGCGAAGGCGAAGGCTCAGGAGGTCTCCGGACTGATCGAGGCCCGGCGGGATCAGATCGCGGCGTTCCTACAGGCCGATGAAGCGACGTACGAGCGGTTCGTCTCGATCGCGCTCGACGCGATCACGAAGGACACGAATGTCCTCTCGGCGGATCCGCTCTCGCTCGTCCAGAGCATCCGTCACGCGGCGATCATGGGGCTCGAACCGACCTCCGTGATGGGCGAGGGCGCGATCGTCGTCTATCGGGACTCGGACCGAGGCGTGAAGCTCGCGCAGTTTCAGCCGATGGTCCGCGGGCTCTCGAAGCTCGCCCGGAACTCCGGCGACGTGACGGCGATCGGCGTCGACGTCGTTCACGAGAAGGATCACTTCCAGTTCCGATCCGGCTCGAACCCGGAGATCATCCACGAGCCGTACATCGAAGACGACGACCCGGGAGCCGTGAAGGGCGCGTACGCGTTCGCGAAGCTCCGGAGCGGCGAGCTTCTCCCGCTCTACATGACGACGGCGCAGATCCTGAAGCGGCGGGGCGTCTCGAAGAGCTACCGGCACTCCGGCGAGGCGTCGATATGGGGACAGTGGCCGGAGGAGATGATGAAGAAGACGGTCCTCCGTCGGCTTCTCGTCGAGAAGGTCCCGCTCTCGTTCCGGGCTCAGAAGGCCCTCGCGCTCGACGCGGAGATCGACTCGATCGACGAGAAGACCGTCCGGCCGATCCCCCGGGGGAGGAAGCCGTCCGGCTCCCGTCTGGCGGCCCGCTACGCCGAGCCCGCCGAGAACGGCTCAGGAGACGAGCCGGAGGCCGGGACGGACGTGGAGTCCAGTCCGACCGCTATCGAGGCTCCTGACGCATCCGCGGGGCTCTGCGGGGCGTTTCCGGAGGATCCCGACTACGCGTCCGGCGGGCCGTGCGATCGCGAGCCGCACGAGGCGACCGTGACGCATCGCAACGGCGTCGGGACGTGGAGGTAGGGCGTCCGCGAAGCTGTCCCTCCTGTCGCGGTCTCCATCCGGCCGGTACGACGTGCGCGGGCGGGTGGGCTCCGTGGGATGGAACCCCACGGCCGGAAGCTCCGGAGGACGATCGCCTCGTGATCGTCCTCACGCCGGAGGAGATGGAGGAGGGTCGCTTGTGCGGGGGTGAACGCCTGTCACGAGCGCGTCGCAAGAGCCTGAAGGACAAGATCGGCGAGCCGAGCCTGTCCTCTCACGTGATGGGCGCTCAGGGGGAGCGGGCGGCGTACAAGTGGCTCGGCGAGCCGTGGGTATGCACGACCGGGCTCTACGGGAAGCCGGACGTCCGGGGACTTCAGATCCGGACCGTCCCGCGCACCGGAGACGGACTGAAGATCCGACCGAGCGACGGAGACCGCGTACCCGTCGTCCTGATCGTCCAACGTCCAGCGGCCCCGGACCGGCTATGGATCCGCGGATGGATCTTCGCGAAGGAGGGTCGGGCGATCGGCGAGGTCCGCGACCCGGGGAACCGCGGCTACCCGGCGGTCTACGTGAACCCGTCCGACCTCCGGCCGATCGAGACGCTTCACCGGAACGACCGGGCGCGGGCGGCGATGTCGCTCCCGCCGTTGTCGGAGACGTGATGCACCCGAAGCCTCGGAGGCTTCCGAGGCCGGTTCGCCGTCAGACGCTCCACGGGATCGCCGTCGGATGGACCGCGCTCCGGGCGTACGTCTTCGACCGGGATGGGGTCTGCGTCGCCTTCCGGCGTGATCCGGATCACGTCTGCCGGGATCGGTGGGGCGTCCCGCACGCACCCGGCGACCGAACGAAGCTGACGCTCGATCACGTCTTCCCGGAGGCGGGCGGGCGCAAGGGCAAGAAGGCCGACGACGACGCGAGATTCCTCGTCGCCGCGTGCGACGCGGTCAACGTCGGCGTGCCGTCCCGGGAGCTTCGGGAGTTCGAGCGGAGCTACCTCGCGGCCGTCGAGAAGGAGTAGCATCATCGTCGGCCGACGGGCCGCACCCTCTCGGGAGACGGACGGGCGACTGATAGCGTCCGGCCCGTCTCCCGACTATCAGGAGAAGGAGATCCGATGCCACGTCGACAGGGCTTCCCATTCGCGCAGATCGACACGACGTTTCCGGCCGACCCGAAGTTCCGGAGGCTCGCGGGGATCCTGACGCGATCCACGAACGCGATCCCGGACGACTCGGAGACGTACCCGCTCGCGGGGATCGGGCTGTGGCTCCTGTGCGTCGCTCACGCATGGTCGAACGACGACCCGGACGTCGGGGAGGTCGTCGAGGGGACCGAGGAGTTCCTCGTCGAAGCTCTCGTCCGCTCGAAGCTCCTTCGCCGGGATGAAGACGGCCGGATCCTTCTCCCGGAGGAGAGCTTCGAGCGGTGGACGTCCTCGGCGCGGACCTCCCGGGAAGGGGCCCGTGAGCGGAAGGCGCGGTCACGCTCGGTCACGCGTGACATACCGGGAGTCACGCGCAGTCACAAGAAGTTCGCCGATAGAGAGGTAGAGGTAGAGGTAGAGACTACCTACCTACCAGTAGAAGAATCTAGTCCGGAGAGTTCTCCTCCCGCGGGCGCGCGCGAGGAGGACCGAGACTCCCGGGATCGCTTCTACGAACTGACGCTCCTCCGGCCGTGGGGGAAGCGGTCCGGATCATGGCTCGCCGAGATGGAAGACGAGCATGGAGTCGACCGAACGGTCGCGGCGCTCGACGAGGAGTTCGCGGCGAAGCCCGACTCGAAGGATCTCCTCTCCCGGGTGGCGGCCCGGCTCGATCGCGAGAAGGCCCGGGCGTCCGAACGCAAGGCGAGGCCGAAGCCTCCTCCGGAGCCCGAGGCTCCCGAGGCGACGCCGGAGGCTATCGAGGCGGGTAAGCGAGCCTACGAGGAGCTTCGGGCCCGGTTCGGCAAGCCGTCCAGCCGGAACGGAGCGTCCGCTCCGGTCGGCGAACTGCTAGGCTCATTCTCGGACGGCTCGGCCCGGAAGCCGAGCCCCGCGCTAACTGTCGACGAAGGATCGGATACAGAGTCGGCAGCCGATGGGGTCGGAGGTTCTCCTTCCCTCCCCTATGCGGCACCGGGCGCGGTCGATACGAGCCGTCCGAACTAGCCTCGACGGACGAGGACAGGAAGGAGGGAGATCCGATGATCATCGTCGAGATCCCGGGGCGGCCGCCGACACCGAACGAGACGAACCGGAGGGTCGCTCAGGCCCGTTGGCGGGAGCGGCGGGAGTGGCGGGCGACCGCTCACGAGTTCGCGAACGAGGCCCGGCTTCGGTGGGAGCGGAGGACCGGCCAGAAGTGGGAGACGCTCCCGAAGGCGGCGATCCTCGTCCGGTTCATGCTCCCTGACGGGCGACGACGCGACCTCGACAACCTGATCGCCTCCGTGAAGCCGCTCCTCGACGGGATCGTCGACGCCGGGATCATCGCGGACGACTCGACCTCTTGCATCCTGACGTTCTCGACGTGGACGGAGCTTCGCCCGAAGGAGCCCGGGACGATCTTCGAGATCGGGGCTCCCCTGTGAACGTCGGCGACTTCCGGGAGATGGAGATCCCGCGGGCCGATCTCGTCCTCGTCGATCCTCCGTACGGGCTCGCGAAGACGTACGACGGGGAGAGGGAGTCCCGGAGCTTCGAGGATTGGGTCGAAGATCTCCTCGCGGCGACGTCGGCTCCGTGGCGGCTGATCTTCGGTCCTCCGATCCCGACGATCGACTACGGGCGGCTGAAGCCGGATCGCGTGATCGTCTGGACGAAGACGTTCGCTCAGATCCGGAAGACGCTCCGCGGATGGCAGTATGGGGTGACGCCGATCCTCGTCTACCGCGAGCCCGACGCTCCGTGGTACGGAGGCTCGACGCTCCCGGGGGCGTGGGATTATCTCGCCGCTCCGTCGGCTATGGTCGAGGTCGCGAAGATCCGGAAGCTTCTCGGGACCGCGGTTCATCCCGGGGTGACGGGAACGGCGATCGCGAAGAAGCTGATCGAGCAGACGACGAAGGAGGGCGACCTCGTCGTCGACCCGATGGCCGGGACCGGCTCGATCCTCGTCGCCGCGCAGAGGCTCGGCCGCCGGGCGTGGGGCGCGGAGATCTCACCCGCGTACGCCGACGTCGCCGTCCGATGGATCGGGGCTCCCCTGTGAACGTCTCCCGTCAATGGTCCGTCGAGGTCGTCCCGATCGACTCGATCGAGCCGCATCCTCGGAACTATCGGGAGCATGACGTCGGCGCGATCCACGAGTCGATCAAGCGGTTCGGGCTCTACCTCCCGGTCGTCGTACAGCGGTCGACGAGCTACATCATCGCGGGCTCGGGCCGGTGGGAGGCCCTGAAGCTCCGGGGCGAGACGGAGATCCCCGTCCGCTTCGAGGACTTCACGGACGCCGAGGCCGTCGCGGTCCTCGTCGCGGATAACTGGACGGCGCAACGGGGCCGGAACCTCGATCCCGAGCTTCTCGAACTCCTTCAGGAGCTTCGGGAGGAGGCCGAGCTTATGGCCGCGGCCGGGGTCGACGACGACGACGTCGAGGCACTCGAACGCGAGCTAGCTGAAGACGAGAAGCCGTTGAGGCTCGACTCGCGGAAGATGGTCCGGAAGAAGCGGGTCGTCCTCTGTCCCGAATGCGGGGCATCCGTCAACCTGTGAGGGAGAGAACGATGATCCTGATCCCGCACCTTCTCCGGACCCTATGGAGCCGGTTCCTCCGGTGGGCGCGACGATGACGCTCAGGGTCGACCCGGATCGTCTGAAGCTGGCACAGGAGCTACAGCCGAAGATCGTCGCGGGGATCGAGGCCCTCGACGCGAAGGCGCTTCTCGCGGCGCTGACGGACCCGCGGATCAAGCGGATCACCTTCGTCACTGGACGCCGCTATCGACTGGCGCTCTACGGGTCGCAACCGCTCCCGCCGGACGACTCCGACCTCGCGGCCGCGCTCGGTCTGGATCTCTCGGGGACGGCCGAGGCCGCAACGCTGAAGATCGTCGAGGGCGTGTACGCTGGACGCATGGATCAGCGGCCGGTGGATCCGCATCGCTTCAGGCTCGCATCCGGCGACGACGCGATCGTCGCCGATATCGACATTCTCGGATCCGAGACGATGCGGGAGGTACAGCCGTGAATGTCGACCCGTTCGTCTTCGTGATCGTCTTCATCGTCATCGTCGGAGCCTTCGTATGGTCGCTCCTCGTGATCGCGGCGCGGAGCGACCGGGAGATCGAGGCGCTGGAGCGGACGCGAGACGACGAGACCGAGGCGCGTATCGCCCGGAGGCTCGACGAGATCGCCGACTTCCGCCGCGACGGATCCTGACGCATCCGACCGATGGTACGCTCAGGTCATGCCCACGAACCCGAAGCTCCCGACCGTCTCCGTGAAGGGCGGCGGGGCGCGCTACCCGGACTCCGTACGGAGGCGCGTCCTCGCCGCGCTGAAGCTCGGCGGAACCCGCACGGCGGCCGCCGAGTCGTCGGGGATCCATCGGGATACGTTCTTCGAGTGGATGAAGGAGCCGGAGTTCGAGGAGGCCGTCCGTCAAGCCGAAGCGGCCGCCGAACTGCACTACACGCGGCTCCTCCGGGGCCACGCGGCCCGGGATCCCCGCTCGGTCCAGTTCTGGCTCGAACGCCGACGGCCGAAGTCGTGGCGCGAGAAGGTCTCCGTTCTCGGGGAGGATCAGTCACTCGAAGACGTGATCGACGAGAGTCTCGACGATGACGAGCTTCGAGGTCGACTGGCGGACCTCGCCCGGGAAGCTCTCCGACGCGGATCTTCATCGGATCCTGAAGGCGACGGATCAGGCGACCCTTCGGAGGGGAGCGAGGACTAGCTGCGCGGACCTCGCCCGCTACCTCTACCGGATCGAACCCGCCGAGCATCACGAACTCATGCTCTCGGCGCTCGACGCCGTCGAACGCGGGGAGATCCGGAGGCTCCTCGTGATCGCTCCTCCGGGACACGCGAAGTCGACGTACGTGTCGATCGTCTTCCCGACGTGGTATCTCGGCCGTCATCCGAACGAGTCCCTGATCGGCGTCACGACGACGGACCGCCTCGGGCAGCTATACGGCGATACGGTCCGCTCGGCGATCGAGGAGGGCGACCGCTTCTCGGCCGTCTTCCCGGACGTCGCTCCGTGGCGCGAGCGCGGATGGTCGAAGGACGGCTTCTTCATCCGGGGCCCGAAGCGGCGGGGACGCGATCAGAAGGACGCGAGCATGGTCTACACCGGGGCGGGCGGGCCCGTCATCGGTCGCCGCGCGGACGGTGTGATCGTCGACGACGCGCTCGACGAGGCGGTCGCTCGATCCGAGCTTCTCCTCGAAGCTCGGAAGACATGGCTCGCCCGGACCGTCTTCTCGCGTCTGAAGCCGAACGGGTGGCGGGTGATCGCCGGGACACTCTGGACGGAGGGCGACGTCGTCGACTCGGCGATGCAGTCGGGCGAGTACGTGACGATTCATCTTCGGGCCCTGTCGGACGGCCCGGAGGTCTCGGCCGATCTCTGGATCCCGAACGGCGTCACGTGGCGGCCGTCGCGTCCCTACCGGGAGGCTCCCTGACGCGCTAGGATGGCCGCGGACGGGCGGGGAGTGTCCCGGGCGACCTCCCTATCGACCCGGAGTACCTCGCCCGTCTACCGATGGGAGGAGTCGTGTCGAAGCCGAAGCCTAGGGGCAAGCGAGGTCGGTATATCAAGACGGGCCGGGTCGTCAAGCGGAGCGCCCCGCCGCCGAGGATCGCGAAGAAGCTCGGGAGGAAGACATAGCAGCCTCCGCGATCGAGGATCCGCCCGGAACGACTCACTACGTCGTTCCGCTCCATGAACGCGGCCCGGCCCTGTGGCCGGGCTACATCGGTCTCGACGCCCTCGCTCTCGCCCGTCGCGACGTCGGGACGCCGATCTTCGAGACGATGTATCAGGGCCGTCGGGGCGGGCTGGCCGGTCAGATCATCACGGATAGCTACTTCCGGTACTACGTCTCGTCGCCTCCGGGCGTCCCGTTCATGGCCGTTGACCCGGCGATCTCGAAGAAGACGACGGCGGACGAGACCGCGATCGTGATCGCGAACGTCGACCTATCGTCGGGCGGCGAGGAGCCCGGATCCATGTACGTCCGCTGGTACTGGCATGGCCGGGTCGGGATCAAGCGTCAGGAGGAGATCATTCAGCAGGCGTGGAGTCATTACGCGCCGGTCGCGATCGGGATCGAGGCCGTCGCCTATCAGACGGCTCTCGTCGAGCTTCTCGAAGCCGATCACCCGGAGCTTCCGATCGAGCCGGTCACGCCGGACCGGGACAAGACGTCCCGCTTCCTCGCTCTCGCCCGGCTCTACGAGTTCGGCCGCGTGTACCATCATCCCAGCATGAAGTCTTCTGCGTTCGAGATGCAGCTAACGCGGCTACCGAACGGACGGCATGACGATATGGCCGATGCTCTCGCGTACATCTCGGAGATGGCCGGGCTCTCGGGTGGCGCGGTCGCCGTGAATCAGCGGCCGCCGGGCTTCAGATAAGAGACCTAACAAGGCGGGAGGCCGGACTCATGGCTCAGATCGTCGGCGGATACGACCGGCCGCTCATTCAGGGGCTTACGCCGTGGACGGCGACCCGGGTCTCGACGCTCGCGCAACGCTCGGACTGGCCGCCGACGATCGACGAGGAGCGGCTCGACGCATACGTCGACTTCGAGAACCTGATCCTGAACCGGCCGGACCTCGTCTTCGCCGACCTCGGGCTCGCTCCGGCGCAGAAGGAGAAGATCCTCATCGCCGCGAACCTCCCGGAGCTTCTGTGCAACGTATGGGCGGACGCGACGTGGAGCGACCCGCCGACGATCGAGCTTCCGTCGACGAAGGGCGACGACGCGTGGGGGGAGATCGACCGGGCGAACTCGTGGACCGATATCGGGGCGTGGGAGAGCGTCTTCGGTGCCGCGTTCTCGGGTCACTCGATCGTCCGGCTCTACCGGGACGAGGAGCGGACGGTGTCGCCCGTCGTGATCGAGGAGATCTCGCCCGCGATCTACTTCCCGGTCCTGCGGCCGGGATCGGCTCGGGTCGTCGACTTCGTCGTCCTCGCGTGGGAGGAGGACCGCGCGGAGCCGCTCTCGACCCGGTCCGACGTCTGGCAGATCCGCGAGATCCACCGGATCGAGGACGGGCGCTACACGATCACGAAGGAGGAGCGTAAGGCCGACCGAGGTCAGGCGTTCGGGATGGTCTCTCGGCTCGTCACGGATCTCGACTTCCTCCCGTTCGTCGATCTCCACGCGAAGCGATGGCGCGGCCGGTATTGGGGCGTGAGCGAGCTAGAGCGGAACCTGTCCCTCTTCGACTCGATCGATAACACTCTCAGTAACGTCGGCGAGATCCTCGAATATCACGGAAAGCCGATGCTGCAGGTCCCTTACTCCTCGCTCTTCGGGGGAACGCTGAAGAAGGGAGCCGACCGGGTCCTCGGGATCCGGCGTCACGAGGAAGCTGACGTCGCGCGGTACATCACGTTCGACGGGCAGATCTCCGCTCAGATCGAGAACCTCGACAAGACGCTCGAACTCGCCTTCCTCACGGCCGAGGTACCGCGGACGTACTTCGGCTTCGACGCGGGCCAGTCGTCACCGTCGGGAACCTCCCTGAAGCTACAGCTACAGAACTACTTGAAGAAGGCGGCGCGGTGGCAGCGGGCGGACTCCGTGCGTCAGGAGGCGATCGTCGACTACGCGCTGCGGATCACCGGAGGCTTCGAGGAGGCGGCCCGGATCGCAAAGATCACGAGCGGCTCGCCGCTCCCGGCCGACGACGAGCAGGAAGCGCGGATCGAGACGACGCTCTACGGGCAGGGACTCTCGTCCCGGAGGACGTCGCTCACGAAGCTTCGCCGCGTCGAGGACGTCGACGAGGAGATCGCGGCAATCGAACAGGACAAGGCCGACTCAGTCACGCTCGCTCGGGCGAGCTTCTCGCCGGATGCGCCTCCCGACGAGCCGCCGAACTCCGCGACGGACCCGAACGCCGATCAGCGGCGGAACCCTCCGGCCGCATGAAGCGGAAGCGGAACTACCGTCGCGAGCGTCTTCGGGAGTCTAAGGCCCGGAAGGCGCAGAGGGCGGCCCGGAACCGGGCCCGCCGAGCGGTCGGACTGAAGAACGGGGATCCGCGGCACGTCGACCATAAGCGGCCGCTCTCGAAGGGCGGCACGAACGCTAGGTCGAACCTCCGGATCGTGAAGGCGTCGACGAATCTTCGGAAGGGCGCGAAGTAGAGCCCGAGGGGCTCTCGAACCTCGGGCTCTGGCAGCGTAGCCTACCCTACCGGGACGACAAGCTTCGCGCTTGACAAGCTCCGAAGCTTCTGATAGCGTTCCTCTTGTCGCCGGACGGACCGGCGGGCACCGAAGGAGACCCCGATGACACGGATCGTAGATAGCACCCTCACCCGCCGGACTCGCTCAGGGCGCGAGATCACCCTGAAGGTCTCGGTCGATCGCTTCTCCGATGACACCTTCGCGGCGGGGGCGGCCGTCGTCGAGCTTGACGGCTCGACGGGACGGTCCTTCGACCTGACGGCCGGGAACGTGGTCCGGGGCTACAAGGACGCCGACGGGAACTTCCGGACGGACGTTCTGCCGTTCGGCCCGTGGTCGACCGGCGGCCCGAAGCGGTTCCGCTTCGTCGAGTACCGCCCCGAGGGGCTGAAGGGCTTCCCCGAGTCGACGCAGAAGGCGGCGGCCGAGAGCTTCGTCGAGATGCTCGCGACGCGCGTCGTTCGTAACTTCGACTCCCCGGTGGCTCAGGAGCGGTTCGAGGCCGAGATCCGGATCAACCGTCGGCTCGAAGGCCGGTGCGTGAACTGCGGACGGCCAGACGCCGAGGGCGAGTGCGCGATCTGCACCGTCAGCTATGCGAGCTACGGCGACGAATGACGCTCTAGGATCCACGGAGACGGCCCCGGAGTCGCGAGTCGACTACCGGGGCTTCTTCATGTCCGGAAAGTCAAGCTAGGGGCTTGACAAGCTCCGAAGCTTCTGGCAGTATTCACTCAGCGGGACGGACCCGCGGAGACGAAGGAGACACTCAGATGGCCGACGACCTGATCCTCGCAGCGATCAATCTCGAAGTGGCGATCGACGACTACGCTCACGCGGTCTACGTCTCGGTCGCGAACCCTGACGAGGCCGACCTCGCCCCGTCCTTCTTCGCCGGGCTCGTCGTGAAGGCGTCGACGGCCGTCGCTCTCGCGATGGTCGACGCGGACGTCGAGGGCGCGTCCTTCGCCTCGATCATCCCCGTGTCGCTTCGCGCGGCCGCCGCCGACGCCGAGATCGCGGCCCTCCACGGGGACGCGGCGCTCGTCAAGAGGGCTCCCTGCCAGCGATGCGCCGGGACCGGCCAGTTCATCACCTACGTCGAGAACGGCGTCCCGAAGGGGCCCGGCGGCCCGTGCTACCGCTGCAACGGGAAGGGCGTTCAGACGGTCGCCGACCATCGCCGGAACTACGGCTATGACCGATGGGGCGTGCGGATCTACGCGTGACGCTCTAGAACGGCCGCTACGGGCCCCGGAGTCGCGAGTCGACTACCGGGGCCCCGCCATGTTCGGGCGGGCGCTACGATGGCGCTATGACGCTCCCCGGGCTTCCCGCGAGCTTCCGTCCCGGCGGCCCGATCACGCCGGGCCCGGTCTCGGATGGCTGGATGCTCTCGTTCCTCTCGGCCGAGGCCGACTCGACCGAAGTCCTCACGTCGATCTACCGTCAGGCGCGGTACGACCTAGAGTCGTTCATCCGGGCGGGCGACCTGACGGTCTCGGACGCGACCTTCTACCGGAACCTTCTCGACGAGGTCGACCGGGTCGGCTCGACCCTGAACCGCGAGGGCGCGACGTGGACGTCGAGCGTGATCCCGGACGCGTACTCGACGGCATGGCGGACGCACTCCTCGGTCGTCGTCCCGACCCGGGCGATCGAGTCGCTCTCGAAGGACACGCTCTCCCTGATCACGCAGATGAACGACGAGATGCGGGGCCGGATCCGTCAGGTCGTCGGCTCGGGCATCCTCGAAGGGCTCTCGGGCGCGGACCTCCGTCAGAGGCTCCTTCAGACCGGCCTGAAGAATATCCCGCACTGGCCGAGCGTCGAGTACCGGGCGGGTGTGATCGCCCGGACCGAGACGATGCGGGCGTACAACGGCGGGGCGACCGCCGGGATCAGGGCGAACGGGGCCCGGTTCGTCGAGTGGATCGCGAGCCCGGACGAGGCGACGTGTCCGATATGCCTCCCTCGGGATGGTCAGGTCTACCGCTTCTCCGGCGACGTCCCGGGGACGGGCGTCGACCCGTTCGGCCCGGCCGTCGGCCCGCTGCCGGACATCCCGGCTCACCCGCGATGTCGGTGTACGGTCCGAGCCCGATACCGGGATCAGAACGGGAACGTGATCCCGGGGACGCGGCCGAGCCCGCCCGCTCCTCCGCCGAAGATCCCGCCGAAGATCGAGCCCGGAGATATGGGCTTCGGGAAGCCTCCGGAGCTTCCGCCATCCGCGGGCGATTGGCAGAAGTCACTCGGGAGGCTCGCGAAGTCGACCCGCTCGGACGCGGACCGGGCGTTCTGGCGCGGTCTCGGCCGTCTCGACGAGAGCCAGATACAGGCGCTCGCGCAGATGAAGGGCGCGGCGGGCAACGCGGCGACGAGAAACTTCCTCGACCTCCGCTATGGGATCCAGTTCGGGAAGGCCGGGAAGATCCCGGCGGGCTACGCGGGCGACGTCCGGGCGGCGATGATCCGTTCGCTGGAACGGCTCCGGGCGATGAACCCGGACTACGTCGTCGACTCGCAGTATCTCCGGTACATCGGGGACCGGCCCTTCGGCGCGTCGCGGTTCGGCTCGAATACGCTAGGCCGCGCGTACGCCACGGGTCACGTCGAAGTCAAGGGGCTCGCCGAGTACGCCGGGAAGGCCGGGAGGTCGGTCCGGAGCGGCGTCGAGGGCGCGGATGAAGTCTGGACGCACGAGTTCATGCACACCGTCCACAACCGCTACGGCGCACAGGACATCCTCTTTCACCCCCGGCTCGGGGCGGGCACGAATCCGTATCGGGCGGTCGAGGCCGTCGACAGGGAGTGGCACGAGGGATGGGAGACCATCCGCCGAAGCTCGCAGGGAGTCGCCCCTGACGAGGGAGCCCTGTCCCGGCTCCGGGCCAGTGCAGAGCGATACGAGGCGTACGCGAAGGACCCGAGGCGGGGGGCGGGGCTGGCGCAGTACAACGCGGACCGCGCGGCGGCCGTCCGGCGGGAGATCGAAGAACTCGAACAGGCGCTCGCGGGCGACTATAGAGGAAAGGAGTACTACCCGACCGACTACGCGCAGAAGAACTTCAGGGAGGACTTCGCCGAGAGCGGGATGCTCTACCTCGTGAACCCGTCGAAGCTCCGGAAGTTCAGTCCGGCGCGATATCGGTTCATGCGTGACCGCGTCTTCGGCGGTAAGGAGGGCTGACGTGATTCTTGCAGTCGTCGACGACCGTGACATCTTTCTCGAAGGCGGATCGGTCTCCATCGTTCCACCCGACGCGAAGCTCGCGAGGCTCTTCGCTCGTCCCGCGAAGGCGCTAGAGGCAACGGAGGAGGTCGTCGACGGGATCCCGTTCGAGGACCATCACTTCGTCCGGGTGATGCCGGGAACCGGGCAGCACTTCCGGGCGGTCGTCCGGACCATCGCCGGGGCCCGGGTGATCCTCGACGACGGCGACGCTTGACGGAAGCTCCCGAGCGGGGTCTATCATGGCGGGCAGTAAGCGAGACCGCGTAAGTGTCCCGCGTTCGTGTCGCCGACGATAAGGGCGGGGAGGAATGATGTACCGGACGCTCCGCTTCTCCGGGTACGGACCGCTCTACGAGACGCCTCCGGGCGCTCCGACAGGCGACCCGGCTCCGGGAACTCCGAAGGCCGAAGAGCCCGCGGAGGGCGGCGGCGCTCCGTCGCCGAACGTCGGCGACGGCTTCATCCCGCGAGAGCGGTTCGCACAAGTCACGGCCGAACTGAAGACACTCCGCGAGGAGAAGGCGCTTCGCGAGGCCGAGGATGCGAAGGCGAAGGGCGAGCACGAGAAGCTCTACGAGAGCGAGAAGGTGAAGCGCGAGGCCGCCGAGGCCCGCGTCGTCGCCGTCGCTCGACGGAGCGCGTTCGTCTCCGCGGCGGCCGGTCAGGTCGCCGACCCGGAGGCGGCGTACAAGCTCGCCGTGGCGGACGGGATGCTAGACGATCTCGATCTCGACGAGGACGGGAACGCGAAGGACCCGAAGGCCGCCGGGAAGATCGTCGAGGCGCTGACGAAGACGTACTCGTTCCTTGCAGCACCGAATAATCGGAGCTTCGGCGAGCCGAAGAACGGACAGCCTCCGGGCCCTCCGGCGGATCTCTCGAAGCTCTCATCCCGACAGCTTCTCGAACTCGGCTACAGCACCGGGAGCGGGGCGCGGACAAGGAGCTAGAACGTGGCGCTTACACTCGCACAGGCAGCAGCAGCCTCTACGAACACGCTGCAGCGGGGCGTGATCCAGACCTTCATCGACGAGAGCCCGGTCCTCGACCGTCTCCCGTTCATGGAGATCGAGGGCAACGCCTACCAGTACACGTCGGAACTGGCGCTCCCCGGGATCGCCTTCCGAGCGGTCAACGCGGGATACACCGAGTCGACCGGCACCGTCCAGAACGACACGGTCGCGCTGAAGATCTTCGGCGGCGACGCCGACGTCGACCGCTTCATTCAGCGGACCCTATCGAATATCAATGATCAGCGGGCGCTCCAGACCCGGATGAAGGCGAAGGCGGCCGCGATCGCCTTCACCGACGCCTTCTTCCACGGCGACGAGGGCACGAACCCGGAGGAGTTCGACGGACTCGAACTCATGCTCACCGGGGCTCAGGCGATCCTCGCGAACGCGGCAGGGGCGACCCTGACGCTCGCGATGCTCGACGACCTGATCGACGCCGTCGTCGGCGGGCCGGACGTGATCTACGTCAATAAGCCGCTGATCCGCAAGATCAACGCGCTGCAACGAGCATCCGGGCTCACGGTCGCCGAGCCGATCGAGAGCTTCGGACGGCGTGTCTACTCGTACGCGGGCGTTCCGCTCGTGGACCCGGGCTACGCCTCGGACGGCTCGACCCTGATCCTCCCGTTCACGGAGGACCCGGGCGACGCGGGCAACGACACGGCGTCCGTCTACGCCGTCAAGTTCGGCGAGCAGGAGTTCGTCTCGGGCGTCACGAACGGCGGGATCGACGTCTACGATCTCGGCGAGCTAGAGACGAAGCCGGTCTACCGGACCCGGATCGAGGCGTACATGGCGATCGCGAACTTCAACGGGAAGAGCGCGGCTCGACTGTGGGGCATCACGAACTCGTAAGACTGCGTCTCAGGACGTAGACTGACGGCCGGGACGGAGCGATCCTCCCGGCCGTCGCATATCCCGGAGGGGCCATGCCAGTGGACGAAGTCCTGACGATCACCGAACCGGAACCAGAACCGGAACCCGAGGAAGCCTCGGAGATGCTGGCCGAGGTTCCCGAGCCCGAGGTGCGGCGCGACCCGATGATCATCCCGAGGGACGAGAAACAGCGTCGGAGTCGGCGACGGACTCGCTCTCTCGTCGAGAGCGGCGCGTATCGGCTCCACGTCCCTCCGGCCGCGATTGACGACCCGTACGGGCTCCCCGACGGGTATCGACCGGAAGCTCCGGCAGAGCCGCCGCCGCCGAAGGCTCCTCCGACGAAGAAGACGCGGACGACGAAGCGATGACTCTCGACGTGACGATCGGAGGGTCGGCGGCAGACTCGTACATCACGGTCGCCGAAGCTGACGCCTACGCCTTCGACGACCTCGGTCACGCGGCGGGCTTCTGGCTCTCGGCCGACGTCGCGAAGAAGGAAGCGGCGCTTCGGCGGTCGACCCGCGAGATCGACGCCTACGTCGCTCCGACGGTCCCCTACGCCGACACGCAGTCGCTCGCCTTCCCGCGGGCTTCGGACGTCGTGTCGGGCGCGGCGGTCCTTCCCGAGAAGCTGCGGCACGCGACCTACCTTCAGGCGGCCTATGTCCTCCGGAACGCCGACATCATCGACGAGGCCGCGTCTCGCCGGGCCCGTGGACTCGTGAACTTCGCGAACCCGGACGGCACGGGAGGTCAGGTCTCGACGGATCCCGACAACGCGATCCACCCGCACGTACCGACCCTCCTCCGGGGACTCGCGGACGAGTCCTCGGGCGTCTTCGTGATCGAGACGACCTAGATGAAGCTCGTCACGCACTACGACCGGGTCGATCGGGCGGTCGACCTCGCGTTCGCCCGGGCGGTCGACGAGGTCGTCGGCGAGGCGAAGAAGAACGCCCCGGTCGCCGTCTCCCGCGGGCTGAAGCTGAACGCCGGGGACGTGCAAGGCGGGCTCCGGGCGTCGATCACGGAGGTTCACGTCGGACGCCTTCATGCCCGGGTCGGGTCGCCGCTCCGCTACGCGATGCAGCGCGAGCGGGGAGGGACGATCGTTCCGGTCCGGAAGAAGTTCCTCTCGTGGCGCGACCCGATCACCGGGGAATGGCGCTTCGCCCGGCGCGTCGTCCAGCGACCCGGCGGGCCGCGACAGGGCTACAAGGCATGGCTCGAACCGGCGGGCGACAAGTTCTCCGGCTTCATGGACGATCACCTACGGAGCGTCACGTGATCGAGATCGTCGACGCGCTCCGCGAGCTTGTCGAGCCGAGCGACCCGGTCCGGGACGGGTACGCCCTCTCGGGGATCATGGTCGACCGGACGGCGTCGCGACCGTTCGACTTCGAGCCGAACACGCTCTACGCGTGGGAAGAGACCTCGACGCACGTCTCGATCGGGACGGGCGAGGTCCGGGAGGACTTCGCCGTCCTCCTCGTCTTCGTGGCAGCCTCGCGAGGCGAGGAGTCGCTCTACGCCCGGGACCGAGAGGTCTCCGAAGCTCTCGACGAACGGCGGACGAGCTACATGAACGCGCTACGTCATTCGGCCGGGCGGGCGGGCTTGTGGGACTACGTCCTCGGGACGTCGCTCCCGGACTATCTCCGACAGTTCGAGATCCGAGGCGTCGCCGTGCGCGCTTCGGGGTACCGTCTCGTGACGGACTAGGGTAGGCTTTCCGCGATGGACGACCTTCGCACCGAAGAGCAGAAGACGGCGGATCGCCTCCGGGTGATCGGCATCTTCGGCGACTTCAACGTGAAGTTCACCGCGGAGGGCGTCTCCGGTCGACACGGACAGTCCCGGCTCTCGGGCACCGGATCCATGACGGCGAACGGCAAGAAGAGAGCGACCGGAGACGTCGAGACGACGGGCTCCGGTCAGATGGGAGGCTAGAAACAGATGCCCTACTCGACAAGCGGTAAGAACGTCATGCTCGACGCGCTCGGCACCGCGGCGGGCTTCGTGTCGGCGCACGCCTCGGATCCCGGCGACTCCGGAACGGGCGAGATCTCGGGCGGCGCACCGGCATACGCTCGCAAGGCGATCACGTGGAACGCGGCATCGGCGGGATCGAAGACGGCGTCGAACTCGCCCGTCATCGATGTAGAGGGCGGCGATACCGTCGCGTTCGTCGGGCTATGGTCCGCGTCGACGGCCGGGACGTTCTATGGCTCGGCCGACGTCACCGACGAAGTCTTCGGCGGTCAGGGCACTTACACCGTGACGAGCTTCACTCTCTCGATCACGTAAGCCGGGACCTGATGCACGCGGAACGGACGGCTCGGACAGGGCCGTCCGTTCCTCTTTCCGAGGGCTGATCCGTGGCGTTCGCGACCTCTCGATCCACGCATCTCTACATCGTCGCCGGTAACTCGACGTCGTGGTCGCTCGACCTGTCGCTCCTCGAACTCGAAGCGGGCGAGTCGTCGAAGATCGTCGCCGGGGACCTGATCCTCATCCAGATCGGCCGCGACGGCGCGAGCGGCACGGGCGCGATCACCGGCTACACGAAGCTTCACGAGACGGCCGTCGGGACGGCCGCAAAGGGCTTGACGTTCGTCAAGGTCGCGGACGCGGGCGACGCGGCACTCCCGACGATCTCGTTCACGCCGGGAGCCTCCGAGCAGGGCGTCGCGCGCGTCGCGGTCCTGAAGCAGTGGCACGGCACGATCTCGGGCGGCGTCGAGGTCTCGACGAGGGCGACGGGTACGACCAACGTTCCAAACCCTCCGAGCTATACGGCATCGTGGGGAGCGGCCGATAACTACTGGCGGGCGACGTTCGCGCACGACAACGGACTCCGGTCGACGACCGCCTATCCGGCGAACTACACGATCGCGCAGTCGGGCGACGCCTCCGGCGGCGGCTCCGGCGCGGGGCTCGGGTCGGCCGGGCGTCAGACGACCGGGGCGACGGAGGACGCGGGGACCTTCACGATCGACACGGCCGACGATTGGGTGGCATGGGTCGTCGTCATCCGTGGCGGGGCCGAGGCGTACTCTCACCCGGCGACGATCACGGGAACCGGCTCCGTAACGGCCGCGGGCGGCCGTCAGTCAGCCGGGACGGCCGCCATCGGCGGAACCGGCTCCGTGACGGCGACCGGGACGAAGTTCGAGCCGTCGGCCGGGCTATCCCACGTCAGTTACTACAACGGCGCGGACGTCGGGGCCACGACCAACCCGAGCCTCGCCGTCACGGGGGTCTCGTGGGCGCCCGGCGACCTCATCCTCGTCTACATCACGTGGCGCGAGTTCGAGGCGGTCGTCAACACGCTCACGGACGACGGCCCGGGCGAGACCTACACCTACCTCGGTGGCGGACAGGACGTACAGAACACGATATGGGCGGCGGTCTACACGGCGACGGCGTCCGGGACCGGATCGTCCGCGACGATCACGCTCACGACGATCGAGGATAACTGGGCCGCGGGCGGCGGTATCCAGATGGAGATCGAGGTCGTCTCGGGCAATGCTCCGGCGGTCGACGCGTGGCACCAGACGAACACGGGCGCGACCGACACGGACACGCCGTCCGACGACATCACGACCGTCGCGGACGCGACAAGGCGCTTCTTCTACGTCCAGTCCCGGAACCGAGTCTTCACCGTCGACAGCGGCGACAGCCTGACGCCGATCCGTGAGAACACGCAAGCGGGCTCGTCGGGCGGGATCTCCTCGATCTCGTCGTACTACAAGGACGAGACGTCGGCAGGGTCGAAGAACGCTTCGGGCACGCTGACATCGGCGCTCGACTGGATCGCGACTCAGGTCTCCGTGTTCGAGGACTCCGGAACGGACAAGTCGGGCTCCGCGGCGATCGGCGGGACAGGATCACTCGCGGATACGGCGACGACGCAACGGTCCGGAGCTTCGGCGTCGTCCGGAACCGGATCGGTCGCCTCCGTCGGCGGTCGGCAAGTCTCGGACGCCGCTACCTCGACCGGCGTCGGCGGGATCGCCTCGGGTGGCGCGAAGAACGGGCAAGGAGACGCGACATCGTCCGGGGTGGGGTCAGGGGCCGCTACCGGGGAGAAGGGCGCTCTCGGGGCGTCTACGCTCGGTACCTCCGCGACGATCGTCGCGACCGGGGAGGCGTCCTTCGCCGGAGATGCGGCGATCGCGGGCTCCGGGGACATGGCGGGGAGCGGAGCGTCGGGCCGCTCCGGGGATGCGGCGGCGACCGGCTCCGGCGCGGCGGTGGCGGACGGCCCGTCCGCTCGCTCCGGGGATGCGGCGGTCTCGGCGACCGGGGCCCTCGCGGCGACCGGGTCGACGGTCGAGGCACACTCCGGACCTTCCGCGATCGCCGGGACAGGCTCGGCCGTCGCCGATGGGACGTCCGCTCGGGCGGCCGATGCGATCGCGACCGCGACCGGCTCGACGACCGCGGTCGGCGTGTCGTCCCGATCGGATGCGGCGGCGGTAGGCGCGACCGGCTCGACGACCGCCGACGGCATCTCGGGCCGAGCGGACGATGCCGTATTGTCGGGAGCTTCGAGCCTCACGGCGACCGGGTCTCAGAACGAGGGGTACGCCCATCCGGCGACGATCTCGTCGACCGGCTCGCTCACGGCGGCGGGGCGGAAGGATGTCGTCGGCGACCCGATTGTCACGGCGGCGGGCTCGACGAGCGCGAGCGTCCTCTCGGCCCGTATCGGCGCGGCGGCTCTGGCCGGGGCCGGGTCGCTCGCGGCGACGGGCTCGACGAGCGAAGGAGCCTCCCATCCGGCGGCGATCACCGCGGCCGGGTCGATCGGAGCGACGGGACGGAAGGACTCGGGCGACGCAGGGGCCCTCACGGCGGCCGCGACGCTCGTAGCGGCCTACCAGACAGGGCGACTCGGTTCCGGGGCGCTCGGGGCGTCTGGCGGGCTTGTGGGCGATGGAACGAGCGGGCGCTCCGTCGCCGCGACGATCTCCGGGACCGGGGCCCTCGCGGCGACCGGCGAGCCTCCTCCGAGCCTCGTCGCGCCACTGAGGGTCCGTGTAGGCTATGCCGGGAACCGGGCGACGATCGCGGCGAAGGGCGGAAGGGCTAGGGTGAGCGGGTGACGGATCTCACGATGTACCGGGGCGACGATGCGGCGTTCAGCATCGAAGTCTTTCAGGAGGACGGGATCACTCCTCAGACGATTGCCGGGGCGACCCTGAAGTTCACGGCGAAGGACCGGCGCACGGACGCCGACGTCGCGGCCGTCTTCGCTCTCGAAACCGGATCCGGGATCGTCCACGTCGACGAGCCGAACGGGCTCGCGACGATCACACTCCCGGCCGCGGTCACGGATGGCTTCGTCGCGCAACGGGTCCTCGTGTGGGATCTTCAGATCACCGGGGCGGGCGGCGAGATCCGTACGCTCGACTCCGGGCGATTGACAGTCATACTCGACGTCACGAGGACCGGCTAGACTTGCGGGGATCCTTCAGGGAGGACGAGGCAATGGGATACAGGGCTCGACAGGCGTCTCCCGGTCAGACGTTCAGCTTCGCTGACGCGAGCGGAACGATCCGGGAGCTTCGAGCCGGTGACGACGGCCGAGTCGTTCCGAAGGACCGAGTCGAGGAGCAGTTCCTCGACGTCTTCGGGCTCCCGGTCGCCGTCTCGGCGACGAAGAAGAAGACAGAAGCTACGGAAGCCGGGAGGTAGACTCAGATGGTCGCCGGGAATACCGCGGACCTCGCGTTCGCGATCCAGTCTGCGAAGGGGACGCCGAGCGCGACGTCGATCCATCGCTCGTACCTGATGGGCGGCGGGCTCATGCCGGACCGCGAGACGGCGGACGTCGAGGAGACCTCGTCGTCGCGGCTCCGGTCGATCTCGTACGTCGCTCACGCCGGGGCCGCCGGGGCTCCGGAGATGGCGGCTCGCCCGGGGATGCTCGGCGCGCTCCTGTGGGGCGCGATGGGCGGCAAGGCGTCGGATGCCGGTCCGGATCCGTTCACGCACACCTTCACGCTCGCGGCGACGCAGCCGTATATGACGTTCTGGCGGACCCTCGGGACGCTCTACGAGCAGTTCTCGGACTGCAAGATCGCGAGCCTGAACTTCGAGTCGGGAGCGCGCGGGATCCTGAAGGTAACGGCCGACATCGTCGGGCTCGCTCCGGCCTACCAGACGGCGCAGGAGACTGCCGTCTCGGTCGAGGTCGTCGAGCCGTTCATCCATTCGGACGGGAAGGGTCAGCTTCAGGTCGAAGGTTCGGCGGCGTCCTCGATCTCCTCCGCGAAGATCTCGATCGGGACGGGAGCCGAGTCGATCGACGGCGACAGTGTCGGCGGCGATCAGGTCGCCGAGGGTCTCCACGAGATCACCTTCGAGACGGAGCAGACCATCGAGGACTTCGCGCTCTGGAACCGCTTCCACTACGGGAGCGCGTCTCCGTCGAATGATGCTCCGGCGACGTCCGGGATCATCACCCTCGGCGGCGGCGGGCTCGACTTCAAGTGGAGCAAGCGCGACGCGGCCGGGGCCGACGTCTCCCCGGAGCGTAGCTTGCAGTTCACCGCGACTCAGGTCCAGATCGCGAGCATCGCGGGCATGGACGCGAAGGTCGACGGGAAGCCTCTCAGCCGTACGGTCACGTACAAGATCTATCAGCCGTCCGGCGGTGGATCGGGACTCACGGCCGTACTCCTGAACGGCGTCACCGCGTACGCGGCGACATGAACGAAGAGCGGAGCGCGTCCGGGGCTCTGGCCGCATGGTCCCGACGCGCGCTCCGGCCCGTCGAGCTTCCGACCGGAACCCGGGCGCTCGTCCGGCTTCCGGACGTCGCGACGATGCTCACGGCGGACGTCTTCCCGGCCGACCTCCGGAGGCTGGCTCAGAAGTACGCGACCGAGGGGATCGACGTCGCGAAGCTCGACGAGGCGGACCTGAAGCGGTTCGTGCATCTCACCTACGAACTCATCGCCCGGTCCGTCCGATACATCGCGACGCCGGAGTCCGGCGCGTGGGATCGCTTCCTCGCCGCTGGCTCCGACCCTTCGGCCGAGGGATGGGAGGCCGTCACGCTCTCGGCGCAGTTCTTCGCGGAGGGGGACTTCGATCAGGCGGACCTCGAAGCTCTCGGCCAGATCGTCGGGCGGCAGAAGACGACGAACGAGGTCACGGCGCTCTCGCGGTTCGATCGCGGGCTCGCGACGCAGACGCAGATGGAGGAGGCGATCGCCGCGGACGATGACGTCCGTCTCGGCGACTTCGCCTCTCTTCGTCGACGGGACGGAGGCGCTGATCCTCGGGATGACGGCGAAGACGTTCGCGACGCGGCCGAGCCTCCTCCTCGGAGTCGGGGATCCCGTCGTCGCGTACGCGCTTGACGAGAGTATCGCGATGCGGCTCATCTACGAAGAACGTCGCGCGCAGGATGGCGCGAGGTCGAAGCCGGGGCTCCTCCCGCCCGGGCAGCGGTACGAGACTCCGGACGAGGCTCTCTCAGGACTTGTGAACTAGGGGCTGACCGTGCCGAACGTCGGTGAAGCGTTCTACGAGATCACCGCCCGCGACGCCGGGCTTGTCCAGTCCCTCGGGCGGGCCGAGGGCAAGATCCGGTCGACCGGCAGGGCCGCCGAAGGGATCGGCGACTCGACGACGAAGGGGCTCGACAACGCCGGACGGGCGGGCGGGCGGTTCGGCGGCGTCCTCGACAGGCTCCGCGGCAAGATCCGCGGAACCTCGTCGAGCATGAAGTCACTCGGACAGGGCGCGCTCTCGGGTATCGGCGTGGCGGGCTTCCTCGGGGTGGCGGCCGCGGCGACCGCGGCCGTCGGAGCGATCGGGAAGTCGATCTCGGCCGCGTCGGATCTCTCCGAGACCGTCTCGAAGGTCGGGGTCGTCTTCGAGAAGAACGGCGACGACGTCCTCGCATGGTCCGAGGACTCCGCGAAGGCGTTCGGGCTCAGTAAGAACGCCGCGCTCGGGGCGGCCGCGACGTACGGGAACCTCTTTACGGCGATGGGGCTCACGGTCGACAAGTCGGCCGAGATGTCGACCGGGCTCGTCGAACTGGCGGCCGACCTCGCGAGCTTCAACAACGTCGACCCGACCGAGGCGCTTCAGGCTCTACAGTCCGGGCTCGTCGGCGAAGTGGAGCCCCTGCGACGGTTCGGCGTTCAGCTATCGCAAGCGAGGATCCAGCAGGAGGCATTGCGCCTCGGGCTCGTCGCGACGACGGCCGAGATGACGCCCGCGATCAAGACGCAAGCTTCCTACTCGCTCATCTTGCAGGACACGACGAAGGCGCAGGGCGACTTCGCGAGGACGGCCGACGGGCTCGCGAATCAGCAGCGGATCGCGGCCGCCGAGGTCGAGAACGCCTTCGCCCGGCTCGGCGAGTCGCTCGTTCCGATCGCGGCGCAGATCGTCCCGGCGCTGGCCGGAGCGTTCACGGTGGCGCTCGACGCGCTCGGCGGGATGATCCGCTTCATTCAGCGGAACGTGAAGCCGGTCCTCCTCGCGCTCGGCGTCGTCCTTCTGGCACTACTCCCGACAATATGGGGCATCGCCGCGGGCGTGATCGCCGCGACGTGGCCGTTCCTCGCTCTGGCGGCCGTCGTCGCCGCGTTCGCCCTCGCCTACGAGACGAACTTCCTCGGCATCCGCGACATCACGGACGCCGTCTTCTCCGTCGTCGCGAACGTGATCGGCTTCATCTTCGGACTCGTGAAGGGGATCGCCGAGGCGTTCCTCACGGTCGCCGAGGCGATCGTCGGCGCGGCCGCTTCCATCCCGGGCCCGTGGCAGGATGCGGCCGCGGGGATGGCGGCGAGCCTCGGGGACATGAAGGCGGCGGTCCATGCGTGGGGACAGGAGACGCTCGCCGAGACGCGCGAGACGGGCGAGGCGGTCCCGGACGCGGTCGCCGACGGGCTGGCCGCCGGGATCCCGGGGGTCTCCGAAGCTGCGGGAGCGATGGTCGAGCCGATCCCGGGCGCGATGGAGGACGCGAAGAACGAGGCGAAGAAGACGGCGCTGAAGACGCCCGGGGAGATCGCATCCTCGCTCCGGGAGGGGCGCGATAGCGTCACGCAAGCCGGGAACGCGCTCACCGACGCGCTGAAGAACGCGATCTCGCCTCAGAAGGAGATCGCGAAGCTCGAAGCCGAGTTGACCGGCGACGAGATGGCTCGGGGTCTGCGATCGAAGGATCAGAACGTCCGAGCGGCCGCGGAGGCGTACAAGCGGCAGATCGAGGAGCGGCTCTTCGCGCTCCGGAACGGCGTCCCGGAGTACGCCCGGCAGACCGGCCAGTCGTACGCCGATGCTCTCGCCGCGAAGAAGGTCGAGATCACGAACGCGGCCCGCTCGGCGGTGGCGGCGGCGGGCGCGCACTGGAAGGAGCAGAAGGGCGAGGCCGCGGCGTTCGCGAAGGCGACGATGCAAGCGTACGCGAAGGCGATCCGGGCTCGTCGAGAGGAGATCACGAGGGCCGCGAAGTACGCCGTCGCCGGGGCTCGCGCCATCCTCGAAGCGGGCTCGCCTCCGAAGAGCCCGGACTCGCCGCTCCACGAGATCGACAAGTGGGGCTCCCGGACGATGCTCGCCTACGCCGATGCCGTCGCCGGGGAGGCCGGGGCCTTGCGAGAGGCGACAGGACGCTTCCTAGCGGGCGGCCGGGCCGAGTTCGACCGAACGGGCGCGAACCCGGTCCTGCCGCTCCCACGGCCGCCGGTCGGGCCCGTGGGCGATCGCAGCGTGTCCGTGGAGATCAATATCCCGATCACCTTCACGGGAGGGGCCGGAGCCGTGCCGTCCCGGTACGACATCCAGCAGATCGGCCGGGACCTCGCCGATCACGTCCGACTCGGCCTGATCCGCTCGGGGATCCCCGCCGGGACCGGGTAGGCTAGTCCGATGCAGGGAGCCTACGGACATCTCGCCTTCGCGATCCAAACCGGCAAGGGGTCGGCGGCGTCCTCGCCCGACTTCCGGATCCCGCTCGTCGGCGGCAGGATCTCGGCCGATCGACAGGTCCAGCGGCTCGCGGAGGTCCGGACGACCCGGATCGAACCCGGCGACGAGGTCGTCGCGACGTTCGTCTCGGGGATCGTCGACGTCATCGCTCGCCCGGCCAGTCTCGGCGCGCTCCTCTACGGGGCCCT
>Ga0224500_10000241_pt1 | contig 39741 bp, 32 predicted proteins | sample SF_Oct11_sed_USG_FD_168126 | JGI IMG/M metagenome (GOLD analysis project Ga0224500, IMG submission 168126) | Sediment microbial communities from San Francisco Bay, California, United States - SF_Oct11_sed_USGS_4_1 | ecosystem: Environmental > Aquatic > Marine > Sediment | place: USA: California... | reverse complement strand
CATTGGAATGTCCAGTTGCATCGGCGAATTGGTGTTGATGATCGCCAGCACCGCCGGTCGTTTCCGCAGTTCCTCGCGATCGATGCCCAGGGCGATACAGCTCATCTCGATCGCATCGATCGTGCGCTCGCGCCCTAATGCATTCGCCTGGCAGTTCTTGTCGAGCAAGCGATGTTGTGCAAGGTAAAGATCGAGGTGCCGCGTTTCGCCTGGCAGGTCCATCGCCTCGAAGGGACCGCCACCCTCGTGCTGAATTACGTTCAGGCTTTGAATCAGGCGCAAATAGTCACACTGCTCGGCGTAGTTTCCCGGCCGGCGCCCTTTTTCCAGGTCGCTGCAGAATGCCGGGCCGCCGACGGATCCGAAAATAATATTGTTGCCGCCGACCTTGAGATCGTGCGCCGGGTTGCGGGCACGCAGCTCGAATGAGCCCGGTGCCAGCGCCACTTTCTCGCGCACCAGGTCCGGGTCAAAGCGCACGATGTTGTTCGCCTCGTCCACATCGGCGCCGGCCTCGCGCAGCGACTTGCGACTGCCTGGCTCGAGAAAACGCATGCCCTGCGTCGCGAGCACGCCAAGTGCCGTGTCGATAATCGTTTCAACCTGGTCCGCGCTCAGTACTTCGATCGGCGCATACGGATTACGCAATTCGCCCCAGGGCAACTGGCGAATCGCATTCACGGTTCTTTTCTCGCGGTGACTTCGTCTTGCCATCGGTCGTATTCCTTGCAGATCGGTAGCAGTATACTGACGCCCACTCGCGCACAGCGGCGAAAACAATAATAAATTGGGGACTCGATCATGAATCGTAGAAACTTCCTGCACTCTGCCCTTGCTGCTGCCGTGGCAGCCGCAATCCCGGGTTCCGCGGCCTGGGCGGCCCTGACCGAGGTTGTTGCCGATATCGCAGCGGTCACTGGCGATCGCCGGCCAATATCCATTGAGAAGGCAGCCGTGCAGGAGCTGGCCGACAGCCTGCGCGGCAACCTGTTGTTGCCCGGCAATGCGGCTTACGAAAAAGCGCGCCGTGTGCTGAACGGATCGATTGACAGGCATCCTGCATTCGTCATTCAGCCGATCGGCACAACGGACATTCGCAACGCAGTTAATTTTGCGCGTGAACGCGAGATGCTGCTGGCCGTCAAGTGCGGTGGCCACAGTTACTCCGGAAGCTCCACCTGCGATGGCGGTATGCAGATTGACCTCTCAACCTTTCGGCACACGCGCGTCGATACGAACTCACGTACTGCGTTTGTGGCCGGCGGTAGCCTGCTTGGCGAACTCGACCGCGAAACCATGGCCGTAGGCCTCGTTACCACAGCTGGCACCGTTTCGCACACCGGCGTTGGCGGCCTGACTCTCGGCGGCGGATTCGGCCGGCTTGCACGGCGCTTTGGGCTCTCGCTCGACAACCTGAAGGCTGTCGATATTGTGACGGCGGATGGCCAGTTGCGGCATGCCAGCGCCGATGAGAATCCGGACCTGTTCTGGGGCGTGCGTGGCGGCGGCGGTAATTTCGGCGTCGTCACCGCGTTTGATTTCCAGCTGCACCCGATGCAACGCCAGGTCGTTGGCGGCAATATATTTTTCCCGATCAGCAAACTGCGCGATCTGCTGAATTTCTACAGCGAGTATGTGCACACGGCGCCGGACGATTTGTACTGCGACGTGCTGGCCTTGCTGCCGCCGGGCGGCCAGGACAGTGTCTGCGGCTTCAATGTTTGCTATTCGGGCGCGGCGGAAAAAGCAGACGCAGTGCTGGCACCGATTCGCAAGCTCGGCACGCCGATAGTCGATACAGTTGCTGCGATCGACTATGTCGATCTGCAACGCTCCGGGGATGATAACGATCCGCGCCAGGTCGGCGAGTACCTGAAGTCGGGATTCATCAACGAAATACCGGGCGCCCTGATCGACGAGCTCGTCGCCGGATTCGAGCCACATCCGGACCGGCATTTCGTGGTCTTATTCCAGCATTCGGGCGGCGCGATTGGCCGGGTCGCATCGGATGCGACAGCGTTTGCGCATCGCAAGTCGGCCGCAAACCTGCTTTGTATGCTGAGCTGGGAACTGGCCATCGACGGCGCGCCGCATATCGCCTATTTGAAGGACTTCTGGAGCAAGGTGGAACGATTCACCGACGGTTACTACACCAACGAGGTCTCGAACGAACCACAGGCACAGGTCAACAGCAACTACCAGGGGAACTTCGGGCGCCTGCTTGAGGTCAAGCAGAAGTACGATCCAACAAACCTGTTTCGCCTGAATGCCAATATCGCAGCAGGCTGACATTGGCGGGGGCCATGCGCAGCATACCAAGCACTGTTGTTCTGTTGATTTTTCTAACCGCGTCCGTATTTGCCCAGGAGCAAGGCGGGGCCTACCACTATGAGCTCGGCAGCCAGCTGCTGGACAGCGGCGAGGATCTGGAGGCGGCGGCGCAGCATTTCGAACGTGCCGCCGAACTCGGATACCAGCCGCTCGGCACAGCCTATCGCCTGGCACGCATCTATGCGCGGCAGGGCGAAACTGACAAAGCATTGCAGCAGCTGGAAATCCTGGCCGCCGGAGGTTTTGGCCAGATCAATCTGCTCGCGGCAGAGGCAGACTTCGACGGCCTGCGCGCTGATGCTCGTTTCATTGCGGCGACTGCAGCGATACGCGCCTCGCGCTTCCCTTGTGAGGCCGACGAACGCCATCACGCTTTCGACTTCTGGATCGGCGAGTGGAACGTCACGCTAAACGGCCGGTTAGCCGGCACCAATTCCGTGCAGCCCATGCTCGGCCATTGCACGATCTTTGAGCAGTGGGAAAGTGTCAGTGGCGGACTCGGCAAGAGCTTCAATTTTTATGATCCGGGTGCAGATCACTGGCGGCAGATCTGGATCAGCGACAACGGTACCTTCATCGAATTCACCGGCGTAGCGCGCGATGGTGGCATCTTCTTCACTGCACAAACCACGAACCCTGCTGATGGCAGCGTGACCGATCACAAGTTTGAATTCACGCAGCTTGCAGGCGGCATCGTGCGCCAGTCCTGGGAGACCTCCACGGACGACGGTGCGACCTGGACCTCGGTCTGGGACGGTCGCTACCAACGCAAACCCGAGTAAGACCTAGATCCAGCGTCCGACTTTCTCGCAGTAACGTAGGTACTCATCGCCGAACAGTTTTCGCATCGCCGCTTCTTCTGGCTTGATCTGCAATTCGGTTATGGCAACGACAAATAGCAGCAGCAGGCCGAGGCAACTCAGGCTTTCGAGCCAGACCGCCCAGCCCGACAGGATCAACAACAGGCCGACATACATCGGGTTGCGGGTTTTGCCGAAGATGCCACTTTGTACCAGCGCCGACGCCGTCTCCGGTTTCAGAGGATTCACGGTCGTCTCGGCGGCGCGGAACTGCCGGATCGCGCTGCCGGCGATCAAGGCGCCCACGACTGCCAGCACAATCGCGACAACCAGTGCATACGGGATGACGATGGGGCCGGCATACTCGCTGTGCGCAAGAAACCACATGGCCGATCCGAAGAGCAGCAGAACAATCGGTGGCGGGATCTTGTTTTGGAGAATATTCATCAGGGGCGCCGCCGCGTCCAAAGCACGATGCCGCTGAAACACATGTATAACAACGCGAGCGCGGTGATATCCGCAAGATAACGCCCTGCCGCGGGCAGGATGCGGCCGCTGTGCAGGTCAAGCAGTAATCGTTCCCAGTTGATCGCGAGCCCGAGCGCGGCGGCGCCCAGCTGCTCGACCTGCTCGATACCCGGGGTTGCCGGTCGCGACCATTGAACGTTATCTCCCGGCAATGCGTCCATGGAGACGAAGCTCATCTGCCCGGGGTCGAGTTCGGCGTAGCCATGCTGTAGTTCAACAAACACCCTCTGGCCGTCTGTGCCGAGCGCGCGCATCAGTCCGCCTGCATCAGGCGCATAGCGCTCGATAAGTTCCGCAGCAGAACTGGTGATGAAAAATTCGTCCGCGGTCGCGACCACAATGACCGGGTCGATCGCCATTGCGCCCACCAGCCGGCCCACGCCCTTGGCGATTTCCGCGCCATCGGCATACAAGGTATCTGCGACGGTCGCAAACAGCACCTCGTTTGCCGCGAACGCCGAATCAATCGGCGGCAGTTCGATACCGTAGAGAGTTAACGCCCAGCGCCCGGCAGCGCTGCGCGGCAAACCCAGCGCGTCGGCGTGATTCAGTACCAGGCCACTCGCGGAGATGAGTACCAGGAACAGCGCCGCACTCACTCCGAGCACGCGATGGGTACGTCGTGCCCAGTGCCTAGCGCGGGTTGTCGGCGTTGCGCCTTGTACGTCTTGCGTAGTCATCAAGCACCAGTGCGAAGTTTGCACTCCGTGTCGCGGCTTTTACAGAGAGTGTAGCGCCGCTGATCGCATCGATGCCATGACTGAGCGTTCCGGAATCGGTCAAACGCAGCTGCGAGAACTGATCCGTAAAAAACGGATAACGGATTTCCCAGCCGCGGCTCTCGCGGAATTGCATCACGCGCAGGTGCCTGATCGCTGCATTTTCCACGACGACGCCGAAAGTAATCGGCTGTTCCTTGCCTATCTCGTCAAGGATCCATGCGGTTCGTGCGCCGTCGTGCCAATAGCGTATGCGTAACATCTCGGGCGCATGGCCGAGCACTTTCGCGGCCGTTGCACGCAACTCCTCGTCGATCCAGACGACATCACTGGGCGGATTCTCATGACCAAAGGATTCAAGCAGAAATTCTGCCCGCGTCTGGTAGCGACCAGCCTCACCCGCGGCAATGGCGACCGCTGAGGCCAGCAAAAGCGCAAATGCGGCGCGCCGCAACATCGAATTCAATCTGCTGCTCATCAGAACTGGTAACCCATGCCGAGATCAAAACCGTCGAAATCGCGGCCGGCCTCGCTGGCCTGGTCGTGATCGCGCTGCCGGAGGTCAAACTTGAAAACGACATGCTCCGTCGGCCAGTAGTTCACACCGATCTCGTTTTGCGTGAACTGGTCCTGCGCGCGTGCGGCGCTCACATCCTGGTAGCGACCGTAGAAACCCCAGTCGCCACGGGTCGTCGTGAAGCGATAACTCGGCTCGACATACCAGCCCGTCTGCTCGTCGGCACCGGCGGCTTCGACCGCCGCGCCGGAGAAGTTCCAGTTCGCGTAAACACCCTTGAGCGTAAATGCGCCGATGTTATAGCTCGCGTTGATGGCCAGCAGCTGGCCCTCGTCGAGACCATCGCCACTGACCTGGCTGGCATCGGACTGGTACTGGTAGCTCAGGCCAAGATCCAGCCCGGCAACACCGCTGTAGCGCAGCCGCGCAGTGTAGGCGAGATCGTCCGCTGCCGCCTCGGCCACTTTTTGCCGGCCGCTGCGCACTCGGAACGCGTCCGAACCGCTGGTCGGCATCGCAAGACCCGAGTGCGCCGCGACATCCCAGCTCAACCCGGTACTGAAGTGGCCGCTCATTGCTGCGCCCGCTTCCCACCAGGTGGCGGGAATGATGTCGCTTTCAACCGCGTTCCGCTCCACGCCATAGAACGTCGGCGGTTCATGAGTTTCATTGATGATACCGATCGGCAGCAGGAACAAGCCGGCCCGCGCCGACATCGTGTCGCTCAGCATGAAATCCACGTAGGCCTGCTCGAGCTCAACCTCGCCCGGTGCTCCATCCCCGGAGAGTGAGTGTTCGAGTTCAAGTTCGGAGAAAAAGCGTATACGGTCTGTGAATTCGTGACCGAAGAAAAGCACGAAGCGATGGAAATCGATCTGGTCCAGGTCGCGTGCACTGTCCTCGGCGTCGAGATTGTTGTAATGCAGTTCACCATAAGCACCAAGCTGCGTGGCCGGTTTCGCAACCGGCACGGCGATGGTTTCCAGGTAGTCGCCGGTCGCCTCGATCTTTTCATCGTTGGCCGCGAGCTGTGCATCGGCGGCTGCGAGCTTAAGCTTCAGCTCCGCGATCTCCTGTTGCTGTTGCTGGACGATTGCCCAGATTTCCTCGATGTTCGGTGTTTGTGACCATGCGGGCGTGGTGCCGGCAAGCACGACCAGGACAAACCAGGACGCGTAATTCTTCATGGATCTCAACCTCGATTTGGACGTTGGGATCTTAATGCGACGTATTCGCAAATGCAAATGATTCTTATTTGACTTATTGCGGCCCACAAGAAGGGTCCGCCCCTTTTCCGCACTGACCCCGATATGATCGGCACCATGGGCTGGAAAAAATTTTCATCGCGCACAGTCTACGAGAACGACTGGATGGCCGTGCGCGAAGACCACGTACGCAATCCTGGCGGCGGCGAGAACCAGTACGGTTACGTACATTTTAAAAACATCGCCGTCGCAATCCTGCCGCTCGACAACGAGGATCACACCTGGCTCGTAGGACAAAGCCGCTACACGCTGGGCGAGTACTCGTGGGAGTTGCCTATGGGAGGGGCACCGCGCGACGAGGCCCCTGTGACTGCGGCGCAACGTGAGCTCGCTGAGGAAACCGGCCTGCGCGCGAACGACTGGCAGGAACTCATGCGCCTGCACACCAGCAACTCAATCACTGACGAGCAGGCGATCGTTTTTGTTGCCACCGATCTTGCGATGGGCAATACGGCACTGGAAGAAAGCGAGGACATTTCAACCCGCCGATTACATATCGATACGGCCATCGAGATGGCAGCCAGGGGCGAAATAACCGACGCAATCAGTGTTGCCGCCTTGCTGCGCGTCGGGCTCATGCGCCGGGGTGAGAGCTAGGTATGTCAAAGATCCTGCACTGGCTGGTCGCAGGACTGATCGTGCTGCAATTCATCCTGGCGAACCTGGCCGAACGTGCAGAGGACGCGGGCCTGGATTTGCAGCAGCTCGCGTTGCTTGCGAATCACAAATCCGTTGGCATCAGCATTTTCATGCTTGCGCTGCTGCGGCTGGCCTGGCGCAAGCTGGCGCCGCCTCCGGAACTGCCAGCAAGCATGCCGCACTGGCAAATGCTTGCCGCAAGGATCAGTCACTACCTGCTCTATACGCTGATTATTCTGATGCCAATATCCGGCTGGCTGATGTCCTCGGCCTCCGCCTATCCAGTCAGCTGGTTCAAGCTGCTGCAGCTGCCTGACCTGGTCGCACCGGATGCGGCGCTCAAGGAAAGTTTCCGGGTCATTCACCAACTGCTCGGCAAGTTGCTGGTCATTCTTGCCAGCGTGCATATTCTCGCAGCCCTGAAACATCATTTCATCGACAAAGATGCGGTGCTCCGGCGCATGACGTCGCCGATCAGCATGACCTTGTTCCTGGTCGTGATTGCAGCCGGCGCGGCGACGCTCGGCAGAGTCGGGAATCCCGGCGCGGTCGAAAAGAGCCCGGCCGTGGACGAAGCCGAGACCGTGATCGAGACGCCGCCGACAGTCGCGGAACCACTTGAGGAGCCTGTGCCAGAACCCGTTGTGGTGCGCGCGGATCTGCCCGGCTGGCAGATCGACCACAGCGACAGTTACATCCATTTCACGGCCAGCCAGGCCGGCGCCGAGTTCGACGGTGCCTGGCCGAACTGGTCCGCGCAATTGCGTTTCGCCGGCGATCGGCTTCTGGACAGCTCGTTTGACGTCAGCATACGCACGGCCGAGGTGAGCACCGGTGACGCCGACCGGGACGCGGCGCTTGCCGACCCCGAGTGGTTCGATGCCGCGAACTTTCCTGAAGCCTATTATCGTGCGAGCCGCTTCACGCAGCTTGAAGATGGCAGCTTCACCGCAGACGGTGAGCTGTTCATCAAGGGCGTTGCGACGCCGGTGCTATTCCGTTTTTCAGTCGAGACGAATGGTGATGATCGCGTACTGACCGGTTCCGCCGAGCTGTTGCGGCTCGAGCTGGGCCTCGGCACCGGCGAATGGGCGGACACTGAGTGGGTCGGTAACGAGGTGCGGGTCAATGTGCGTGTTCATGCATCGGTATCCGGCTTGTGACTTCGCACCGCATGCCCGCCGAACTGCTGGCGCATCATTGCCAGCAGTTTGGAGGAATAGTCCTGCTGCCCCTGGCTGCCAAACCTCGCCATCAGCGCGAGTGACATGACGGGCGTCGGTATGCCCTGTTCAATACCTTCCATCGCCGTCCAGCGGCCTTCGCCCGAATCAGCAACAAACGGCTCGACCTCGGCAAGCTCCTGATCAGCCGCGAGCACGTCGGCAGTCAGGTCGAGCAGCCAGCTGCGAACGACACTGCCATGACGCCAGGATTCCGCGATCGCGGCCAGGTCGAGTTTGAATTCTTCCTTGCCGCGCAGCAGGGCGAAACCCTCGGCATAGGCCTGCATCAAACCGTATTCGATGCCGTTGTGAATCATCTTCACGTAGTGCCCGCTGCCGACCGGGCCGGCATGCACCCAGCCGCGGTCTGTCGCCGGTGCGAGCGCCTCGATCATCGGCTGTATCCGGGCGAATGCCGCATCGGTCGCGCCCACCATGAGTGCGTAGCCGTTCTCGAGCCCCCAGACACCGCCCGAAACGCCGGCGTCAACGAACAGGATGCCCGCCTCGGCCAGCTGTCTGCCGCGACGTATTGAGTCCTTGTAATTCGAATTCGCGCCATCGACCAGAATGTCGCCGGGCTGCAGCAATGCACGCAGCTGTTCTATCGTCGCTTCGGTGCTTTCACCGGCCGGCAGCATCAGCCAGACACATCGAGGCGGATCGAGCTTGGCCAGCAACGCTTCGATCGAGTCGGCGGCGATCAAACCGGCTTCTTTCGCAAGCACCTCGGTCGCGCTGGCGTCGAGATTGAAGCCAACCACCTCGAATCCTTTTGCACGCAGGCGGCGCGCCATATTGCCGCCCATCTTGCCCAGCCCGATCATTCCCAGTTGCAAGGCTGGCTTGCTCGCCGTCAGACCAGGCTCACATTGCGCAGCGGCAACTCGCGCACGCGCTTGCCGGTCGCCGCGAATATCGCGTTGCAGATGGCGGGCGCCACTGGCGGCACGCCGGTCTCGCCGACACCGCCTGGCCTGGCGGTCGATGGCATTACGTGCACGGTGATCGCCGTCGGCGCCTCGTTCATGCGTACCACGGGGTAGCTGTCGAAATTGCCCTGGTTGATCGCACCGTTGGTACCGGTAATCTCCCCGTGCAGGGTGAGGCTCATGCCGAAGATACCGGCACCTTCCATTTGCGCGCGTACGCGATCCGGGTTCACCACGGTGCCGGCATCGATTGCGGTCCACAGCTCCTCGATCCTCACTGCGCCGCCCTCGCTCACGCTGACTTCCGCCACGGTCGCCACATAGCCGAGGAAGGAACGGTGCGCGGCTATGCCTAGTCCACTACCGCGCGGCAATTCCCGGCCCCAGTTCGCCATCGACGCAGCCTCTTCAAGAACCGCCTTGAGGCGCGCCGTATCGATCGGATGCTCACCGAGATCCTGCCCATAATTTGTGTAAGTCGCACCGCTGTCTGCCGGTATCACGTGCCGATCAGCGCCGATCAGCTCGAGCAGGTAGTCCTTTGGATCGCGACCGGCGAGATGCGCCAGTTCATTGGCAAAACTGTTGGCCGCAAAGGCGTGATACACATTGCAAACGGAGCGCAGCCAGCCAATGCGGAAATGGGCCTCTGCCTTGCAGGCCTCGATCGTCATGTTGGGGATGGCATACGGGTTGTCGACGCAGCCGAGGCCAAGTTCACCGGCCGACGGGCCGTCCGTGGAACCAAAGGTTGCGCTGATCGATGGAAACGCCGTGCGCTGCAGCCAGGCCGTGGTATTGCCCTGCGCATCGATAGCACCGCGAAGATACTGGCAACTCTCGGCGTGAAAATATCCGTGCCGTATGTCGTCCTCGCGGGTCCACGTGACCTTCACCGGCTTGCCGGTCTTTTTCGCCAGCAGCGCCGCTTCCGCGATGAAGTCGGGCTTGGACTTGCGACCAAAGCCACCGCCGAGCAGGGTCACGTTGATCGTCACCTGTGCGGGCTCGATGCCGAGTGCGCCTGCCACCACGTCCCGCGCCGTTTGTGGATCCTGGGTGCAGGCCCAAACCTCGCAGCTGCCGTCGGCATTGATCACCGCGGTAGCCGCCGGTGGCTCCATCGGCGCCTGCGACAGCATCGGCGCGAAGTAGGTCGCTTCCAGCGTTTTGGCCGCGCCGGCAAATGCCGCTTCGACGTCACCGCGCGCCAGCACTTGCAAGCCGCCTGACTTGGCGCTGGCTTCCATGGCCTCGCGATAGGCAGGCGAGTTGTAGCTCGCGTTCGCGCCCCCGTCCCATTCGATTTTCAATGCCGCCCGGCCGCGTTGCGCTGCCCAGGTATTGCTGGCCAGTACCGCAACACCACCGAGCGGATTGAAGCCCGGCGGCGAAACGCCGTCGCCAAGCTGAATCACATCCACGACGCCGGCCACCGCACGTGCCCCTGAGTCGTCAACGGATTTGAGCTTGCCGCCGACCACCGGGCAGCGCTCGATCGACGCATGCAGCATATCGGGCAACTGCGTGTCGATGCCGTAGGCTGCCGTGCCGACCGTGAACGCCAGGCCATCGATGAGATCCATGGGCTTGCCGATGTAACGATAGTCCTCGGGCGACTTGAACGTGACGTCTTCGGGTACCGGCATGGTCGCAGCGTGTCCTGCGAGTTCGCCGTAGCCGAGCGACTTGCCTGATGCTTCGTGATGCACGGCATGATTCAGGCCACGGCACTCCGCCGCCGGCACGCCCCAGGCATCGGCGGCAGCATTCACGAGCATCTGCCGCGTTACCGCGCCCGCGTTGCGCAGCAGGTCGAAGTGCTTGCGAATGCTGGTCGAGCCGTCCGTGTTCTGGTCGCCGTACTTGGCATCGCCGGTGGCCTGCAACAAGGTCACGCGGCCCCAGTCGGCTTCCATTTCGTCGGCAATCACCTGCAGCAGCGAAGTGCGCACACCCTGCCCCATTTCGGAACGGTGACAGACGATTTCGACGTCGCCGTTTTCCATCAGGTTAACGTAGACGTTGGGCATGAAATTGCCGCCAGCCAGCGTCTTGTCACTCGAGCAGGCCGCAAAGTGTGCGGCGATGATCAGGCCGCCGCCAGCCAGGCCGGTGTTGCGCAGGAAATCGCGGCGCGAAATTCGGCTCACATTGCTGAAGTCATTGTTCATGACGCACTCCCTGCGGCCTTGTGTATCGCCGCACGAATTCGCGTATAGGTGCCACAGCGGCAAATATTGCCGCTCATCGCCAGATCGATGTCCTGGTCGGTCGGACTCGGGGTTTTCTGCAACAAGGCGACCGCGCTCATTATCTGCCCGGACTGGCAGTAACCGCACTGCGCCACATTTAGTTCGCGCCACGCCACCTGCACCGGGTGGCTGCCATCGCCGGAAATCCCCTCGATCGTGGTCACCGACTTGCCGGCCGCGGCGGACAGCGGAAAACTGCAGGAGCGAACCGGTTCACCGTCTACATGCACGGTGCAGGCGCCGCACAACGCCTTGCCGCAACCGTATTTGGTCCCGGTCATGCCGGCCAGGTCGCGAATCGCCCAGAGCAGCGGCATGTCGGCCTCTGCTTCAAAGGAGTGCACTTTGCCGTTCAGTGTCATTGCAATCGCCATTTGACGCCCCTCACAGATTGTTTCGCCGTCCTAAAGTGTAGCCCTGCGCCTGACCGGGGGCCACCGGAAATAGATTCACTCATGCACGCGGATCAATTTATAGTAGCCGCCACCGTCGTCGCCGTTCAGAGGAGCGCTGCAACCAGGATGAAACTTCGAGTCACGTGGATCACAGGCGCGCTGATGATCCTGCTTGCGGGCGAACTGCTCGCCGACACACTGGATGAGATCGTCGTCACTGCAACGCGGCTTGAGTCATCGCTGCGCGATGTGGCGCGCTCAATCTCGGTGGTCGGCCGTGAGGAGATTCAGAACGGGCAACAATTGCTCGGGCTCGACGAGGCGTTGCTGCGTGTGCCCGGCCTCTATATGCAGAACCGCTATAACTTTGCACAGGACCTGAAAGTCTCGCTGCGCGGTTTTGGTGCCCGCTCGAATTTTGGCATTCGTGGCCTGCGAATTTTTGTTGACGACATCCCGGAAACGCTGCCCGATGGCCAGGCCGGCGTCGATAGCATCGACCTCGGCTCCGCTGATCGCATAGAGGTTCTGCGCGGGCCGGCATCGTCGCTTTATGGCAACGCGGCTGGTGGCGTGATTGCGATTTACAGTGAACTCGGCGAAGACGACCCGTTTGCCGAAGCATCGCTGGCAGCGGGCGACTATGGGTATCGCCGAGCGGCCCTGAAAGTGGCGGGCAGCAACGGCTCGTTGAGTTACATGGTGAATGCGGCCAAGACCGAGCTTGATGGCTACCGCGACCACAGCCAGGCGGACGGTTCCACGATTAATTCGAAATTTGCGCTGCGCCTGTCGGAACACGACCAGCTGCTGCTCTCGTTCAACAACACGGATCAGCCAAAGTCGGAGGATCCGGGCGGTATAGACGCGGCCCAGCTGCAACAGGACCGGAGCTCCGCAAGACTGCCGAACGTCCTGTTCAATGCAGGTGAGGAGCTTGATCAGCAACGCATCGGTGCCGTTTACAAGACCGATCGTGTCGGCGGCGAACTAATGCTGCGCAACTATTATGCCTGGCGGGATTTTGCGAGTCGCTTGCCTTTTGTCAGCGGTGGGTCGGTTGACCTGGACCGATTCTTTTACGGACTTGGTGCACAATACCGTTTTGCCGAACTCGGCGCGCTGCAACTCACGGCCGGATTCGATCTTGACCGCCAGCGCGACGAGCGGCAGCGCTTTGACAACAATAACGGCGTACTCGGCAACCAGGTGTTTGACCAGGACGAAAACGTCGACAGCCGCGGCCTGTTCGTGCAGGGCCAGATTCGCCTGTCGCCGTTATGGGCACTTTCGGCCGGCTTGCGACAGGACGAGGTGCGCTTCGATGTAGACGATCACTATTTGCAGGATGGCGACGATTCAGGCGTATTGCAGTTCGATCAATGGAGTCCGTCACTGGCATTGAATCGCGTCTGGGGTTCGAACGTGCTGTTCATCTCCTGGAGCAGTTCGTTCGAAACGCCGACCACGACCGAACTGGCCAACCCCGATGGTTCCGGCGGATTCAACCAGTCACTTGAACCGCAGCTTGCAGATAATTACGAGATTGGCTTCAAGGCTTCGCGCGACGCACTGTTTTACGAGCTCTCGCTATTTCACATCGATCTCGAGGATGAATTGATCCCGTACGAACTTGCTACGTCGCCGGGCCGAAGCTTTTATGCCAACGCTGGGTCTTCGTCGCGCGACGGCGTCGAATTTGCAATGGCATGGCGCGGTGAAAAAGGTTTCTCCGCCGATGTCTCCTACACCTGGTCGGATTTCAGCTTCGATGAGTTCGTGGAAGACGGCGAAGACTACGGCGGCAAGCGCATGCCCGGGCTGCCCGAGCATTTCGGCTATGTCGGCCTCAGTTACTCGAGCAGCAAGGGCTTCAGCGCGACCTTCGAAACACAATATTCCGGCAAATTTTTCGCCAACAATGACAATTCTGCCTCGATCGACAGCTACACGACTTCAAATCTGCGGCTGGGTTACGAATGGCAGGGCAGCCGCTGGAACGTTCGGCCCTACCTCGGCATCAATAATATTTTCGATGAGCAATACAGCAGCAATATCCGTATCAATGCCTTCGCCGGTCGCTACTATGAACCGGCCCCGGAGCGTAATTACTACGCCGGGGTCGTCGTCAACTTTGGTTTGTCCGGATCAATGCAACCACTCGTCGATTAACAGTTCGGCGCGCCCGTCGGCCCACCTGATCTCGATCTTGGTCGCTTCGCCTGCGTCGTCCACACCGAAAAACTCGTAAATGATCACGCCGTCACCCTGGTCGCTTTCAATAATGCGATCCGGATGCCATGCGGGGAATTTCGTCTCCAGCGCACCCGCAACGTGATCGGGCACAAGGTCCATGCCGATATCGCGCTGCTTTTCGACAAGACCGGTCGCTTCCTTGCCGGACGCGTCCACCTTGCGGCCCTCGGCCAGGTCGGCATTATCTGCTCCACCGCAGGCCGCCAGGCCCAGTAACAGCACCGCAGGCAAGCAATGTCGTGTCAAGTTTTTCATCGTGAGACTTCTACACCGGAACGCGCTGTGTACTCAAGGCCGCACGAAACAGCAGCGAGTTCTCGATCACAACACTGGTGTCGTCTTCGGCATATACCAGAAAACAGGGCGGCGCATCCACATCAATCCCCGGTAAACAAGGTTTCCGAAAGGCGGCGGTAACTGTGCTGGCAGGTTAATGACACCGGTGGCAGCCTGATGCCGATGTTGTGCACCAGGCGCGCAGCGCCGGGAACTTGTTACTAGCGCTGCACCCTGCCCGATGCATCACCACCCATCAGGCTTTTCACTTCGGACAGGCTGACGCGATTGAAGTCGCCCTGGATGGTGTGCTTCAGGCAACTTGCCGCAACCGCGAATTCAAGTGACTGTTGCCGATCCTCGTAAAGATTCAGGCCGGCTATCAGCCCGGACGCAAAGCTGTCGCCACCACCGACGCGATCGACGATGTCCGTGATCTCATACTGCTTCGACAGGTGGAAGCCCTTGCCGTCGCGCAGGCAGGCCGACCAGCCGTTACGGTCGGCGCTGCGCGACTCACGCAGGGTGACAGCAATAATGGCCATGTCGGGGAATGCTTCGAGCACTTTGTTCGTCAGCGCCTCGTATTTTTTTGTGTCGAGCTCACCGCTGCCGACATCGACGTCGACATGAATATCGAGGCACTTCTGGCAGTCCTCCTCATTCGCAATACCGACATCGACATACTTGACCAGCTCACGCATAACTTCGGGCGCGGATTTACCGTATTTCCAAAGCTTGCCGCGATAATTGAAATCGCAGGACACGGTCAGTCCCTGTCTTTTTGCTGCTTTGCAGGCCTCGAGCGAGAGGTCAGCGGCGCTCTGGCTCAGCGCTGGTGTGATGCCGGTGATGTGAAACCACTTTGCGCCCGTGAGGATCGCGGGCCAGTTGAAGTCGCCTGGGCCTGCGTCGCAAATCGATGAATTGGCACGGTCGTAAATCACCTTCGACGGCCGCTGGTTCGATCCGGTTTCCAGGAAGTAAATGCCCATGCGTTCGCCGCGTCGAATAACGCGCGACGTGTCAACGCCGAAGCCCCGCAGTTCGCGCAGCGCCGCTTCGCCAATGTCATTTTTCGGCAGCGCCGAGACAAAGCCCGCGTCAAGCCCGTAGTTTGCCAGGGACACTGCCACGTTGGCCTCGCCGCCGCCGAATGTTGCCTCGAGCTGCGGCGACTGGAAAAAACGCTCATGCGCCGGCGATTTCAGCCGCAGCATGATTTCCCCAAAGCTGATGAAGTCCGTCATTTGCCGTCCCTCCTGGCCTGTGCCGCGATCTTCACGGCGTCTATCGCCAGCGTCGTGACCTGGGCGTAATCGCCCGTAAAGATTGCCGCGGCCGGCGTCAGCCAGCTGCCGCCGCAGGCAAGCACCGCAGGTACGGCAAGATACTCGGCGAGGTTGCCCGCCGAAATTCCACCAGTCGGCATGAAGCGCATGCTGCGAAACACACTCGAGAAAGCTTTCAGCATTGGCACACCACCTGCCAGTGACGCCGGGAAAAACTTTACGACCTCGAGCCCCAGGTTAAACGCGTGTTGCAGCTCGCTCGGCGTAACAATCCCCGGGTAAACCGGTATGCCATGCTCTTTCGCGACCGCGACCACGCCGTCATCAAGCCCTGGCGACACAATAAAACGTGCGCCGGCCTTGATCGCCGCCCTTGCCTGCCCCGGGCTCAGCACTGTGCCTGCGCCCGCAATCATCTCGGGCACTTCCTCGGCGACGGCTTGCAGGCACTCCAGGGCCCGGTCGGTGCGAAATACGACTTCGGCCACCGTGAGGCCACCGGCAGCCAGTGCGCGTGACGTGAGTACCGCGACTTTCGGGTCGTCGGCCTGCACCAGCGGCACGACGGGCACGGATTGTAGGGTCTTGTTGAGGTCCATGGGCACGCACTCTCTCCTGCTTGACAAGTTCCATATATGGAACTAAGTTTCTTTTTCCTTGTGTTTTATCGCTCCGAACATTAGCGTTGTCAAGCGCAAGTATAAGGACACCCGGCCATGAGCGCCCTGAGCAAGGGATTCAAAATCATCGACGCCGTTACCGCGGCCGGCAGCGGCGGCCTGCCCTTTGCCGGCATCGTGGCGGCAACCGGCGTAGCCAAAGCCAGCACGCATCGCCTGTTGCAGGAACTGGTCGACTTGTCCGCGCTCAGGCTCGACGCACAAACCCGCCACTACCACGGTGGCCTGCTGCTCGCCCGCATTGGCGCGACGATCACCGCCAACTATGACCTGCGCAACGCGGTACGCCCTTTCCTGCAGTCGCTGCACGATGAGTTCGGGCATGTCGCCACGCTCGGCGTTTTGAACAATGATGTTGGCGTGTATATCGACAAGATCGAAGCCAGCGGCTTCGGTCTCCGCCTGCACTCGGAAATCGGCAAATCCTTTCCGCTGCACTGCACCGCGATGGGCAAAGTACTGCTCAGTTTTTCGGACGCGGCGCTGGTGCGGCGCGTGACCAAGCGCAAGCTGGAGAAATTCACACCAAGGACCATTACCGATGCCAGCAAGCTGCGACAGGAACTGAAGCAGGTCGAAGCCGACGGCTACGCAATCGATAATGAAGAAATTACGCGCGGCTTCGTCTGCGTCGCGGCACCGATATTCCGCATTGACGGATCAATTGCCGGGGCAATGAGCTGCACGTTTCCGAGCTATATTTGCCAGGAACGTGGCATGCAGGCGGAGATCGATGCGGTGCGCAGGCTGGCCGCAGCGGCGTCAGCCTGTTGACAACAGGACGGGCGAACTCGGAGCCAGGGGGAAAACATATCTTGAGCCCCGAAATTGCAAAGTGCGCAATCCGGTTCCCGTTGGCCAGCGTGTTGCAAAAAAACAATATGCTCCGATCAGTTTCAACGGCAACCTGATAGCCGATCTGGTCAATTTAAGCAATTGAATATTAAAGCAAATTGGCGATGCGCCCGGACCTCGCGGATGCAAACGGTTGTCGTATTTTTGCAACAGCATCCGGGCCGCAAACAAAGGCTGGCGGCGGGCCGATATCTGGCGGTTAAAATTCCTGCAGAACGCCAAATAGCGTCACATACCAACCACACCGGCCACGTCACGCAGGGGGAAGACCATGCTATTCAAATCTGAAAATACCGGCGGCATCAGTCGCCCTGGAAGTACCACGCTTGCTGCAACTATCGCCACCATGGCATCGCTGCTGAGTTTCCCTACCAGCAATGTATTTGCCCAGGACGGCGTCAATTCCGGCGATGAGTCGGTCGAAGAGGTGGTCGTGGTCGGCTCGCAGATCAGGGGTGCCACAATTTCCGATGCGCTCGCGGTTTCCGTCCTGACTTCGGCCGATATCGAGGCGCTCGGCGTCGACTCCGGCGACGAACTGCTGGACATGATGGCCGAGCAAGGCTCGAACTATTTCAGCGAGTCCGAGAATATCAGCGGTGGTGTCAATTCCGCTCGCGGCGACGTCGGCGCCTTTAACCTGCGGAATCTTGGCACCGGCAACACACTGGTTCTGCTGAACGGCCGGCGGGTTGTCAATATGGCCTCCTACCAGACCGAACAGGTTGGTGGCAGCTTCGTACCTGTGAACAGCGTGAATTCACAGACCTTGCCGCTGGCCGCCCTGGAAAGAGTCGAAGTGCTGCGCGATGGTGCCTCGGCTATTTACGGCGCAGACGCGGTCGCGGGCGTCGTGAATTACGTCACCAAAAAAGATTACGAAGGCTTGAGCGTAAACGTGAAGTACGCAGAGTTTGAAGGCCTGCCGCGCAACGACATCGACTTCAGCCTTGAGTGGGGCAGGAATTTTAACGGTGATCGCACCAATATCACCGTTTTGTTCGATGCCTATGGCCGCGACCCGGTCAATTCCCAGGACGACCCGAAGTGGGCGAACAGCGACATGACGCGCCTCGTCCCGGCGGATTCGCCCTGGTTGGACGACTTTGACAATAACAGTTCACATTCACAGTACGGTCAGTACGACATCATCTCGAGCGTCAGCTCACTGGGACTGACGGGCACGATCTGGGACAGCGCTGGAGAATTCGAGACCTACCCGACCGGCGATCCACGCTGCCAGTGGGACCTCGGCTACGGCACCTGTGGCGCTGTGGATGGCCAGGGCACCTACCAGTACAACAACAATGTGAATCGCGACCTGTACTCGGATCTCGAGCGTTACACCACATTCGTGTTCCTGAACCATGAATTTGAAAATGGCGTGTCGAGTTTTACCGAACTGTCAGGCTATGCATCCAGAACCACCACTTACCGTCATGCATCGACCAAGCTGGGGGCCGTCGCGAGTCACGTCATCGCTGCGAACAATTACTACAATCCTTTCGGCCCCTGCAGTTCGCCCAATCGCCTGGATGCCAGCATCATCGGTACGGGCGTGCCATGCACTGGCGTAGCGATGACGTTCGATTTCTACCGCTGGGCGCAGGTACCGCGCGTGGTCGACAATCATGGTGACGATTTCCGTTTTCTGACTGGCTTGCGCGGCTCCTGGGGCGAGTGGGACTGGGAAGGTGCTGTTTCATGGTCGCGTTCCGAAAAAGCAGACATCACCTATAATCGTGTTTCGAACAGCCTGTTGCAGCAAGGTTTGAACGATACCACCGCGGCCGCCATCAATCCTTTCGCCGGAGACCTCGAGGGCTCGAACCTCGAGCGAGCGCTCATTACCGTACGCCGCGACAACGAAACCGAGCTCGGTACCGTCGATTTCAAGGTATCGCACAACGAACTGTTCAATCTGCCCGCCGGACCGGTCGGCGTGTTGGGCGGCGTGGAGTTTCGCACCGAATCCTTCGTCGACGATCGCGATCCGAGGCTCGATGGCACCATCGTGTTCACCGATACCGCCGGCTCGACATTCCCGGATATTTCGGATGTCATGAACTCGAGCCCGAGCGCCGACAGCAAAGGTGACCGCGATGTGGTCTCCGCATTTGCCGAATTGCAGGTGCCGGTGTTCTCGAATCTCGATCTGCAGCTGGCGCTGCGATACGAGGACTATTCAGACGTCGGCGACGCAACAGTCGGCAAGGTGGCCTTCGGCTGGCGTGTCATCGACCAGTTATTGATTCGTGGCTCGTGGTCGGAAGCGCTGCGCGTACCCAACCTGGTGACCGTCAACGAGGGTGACTTCACGCGTTCAAATTCCAATGACGATTACGTCTGCCTTTTCGTCGATCCGAATCAGGACACGTTTGACTGCAACTATCCGATGCTGCGTGCTGCCGGCGGCAGCGATGATCTTGTACCGGAGGAGTCCGACAACACGTCCGTCGGTATCGTTGTCGATGCCAATGAACACCTTACTTTGACGCTCGATTACTGGAGTATCGAAAAGCAGGACACGATCGGCCTGTTCGGCGAAGCAAATCATACGGCGCTCGGCCTGCTGTCATTGATCGAAGCGGGCGTCAGCAATTGTGCGAATCCGGCCGGAAACCCGAGAGTGGAGCGTCTGCCGGCATCGACGCTGGAACCGGACGAACTGGCGTTGTTCGCAGCGGCCGGCATCTGCCCGGTCGGTGAAGTGACCATCGTCAACGATTCCTACGCCAATCTCGATGTGCGCAAGGTCAAAGGTCACGATATCGGCGTTTACTTCAATTACGACACACCGATCGGCGAGATCGACCTGCGTTATGTTGCGGCCTTCCTCGACGAGTACGACCAGGTTCCCGGCCCTGAGGCAACCGCCCTTTTCGAAGCCCAGGAGGCGGGCATATTGCCGGCGAACGTTTCGATTGAGGGTTTCGGCAACCTGATTCGCGCCGATGCCAACCCGCGCCAGAAGCAAACCGCGAGACTGAGCTGGCGCCGGGGCGACTGGGGTGCAGCGATATCGGGTCTCTACATCAGCGACTTCATCGATACCGGCGCCACGCTTGACGATGGCACGAAGTATGTTATCCCGTCGATGACGACCTTCAATGCGTCAGCCGATTACAACTTCGAGGCTTTCGGCGATATCGACGCGCGCGTTCGCCTCGGTATGAATAACGTCTTCGATGAGCGCGCACCGCTGGCGGATGAAAGCTTTGGCTATTGGGGAGATGTGCATCGCGATATCGGCAGGAGCTATTACATCGACGTCCGGCTCGATTTTTAGTCGCCCCTGGCGTTCAAACGAAAGGGGTCAGAGCCCTTCGGGCTCTGACCCCTTTTTCTTATCCGCGAGCGACGCCCAGGTATGAGAAACAGATGCTCGACGACTCGGCCATCCAGTTGGCCAGGTAGGTCTCGTAGCTGCGGTCAACGTAAACTTCGAAAACCTCGGCATGCGCAGCGACGATTACGGCTGCGACCTGCGCCAGGCGCGTGCGGCAACAGCTGCCCGCCGCGAAGCTCGCCGGCCTGAGGTCGATGCCGGTTCCGGTCGCGAGCAATTGTCGCGCCCCGACGCCCGCGAGCCGGAACACGGCGAGCCCGGAAGAGTAGTCGACCGCATTGTGGAGTATTCCGGCAAGCGCCCGCTGGCACGAATCGATGATCACAGCAGCGGTCGTCGTATCGCTGACCAGCAGCCAGCGATCCGGGCCAAGCCACAAGCTTTGCGGATCACTGCCGCATGCCCGCAACGGCTCCGCCAGATGCATGCAGGCGCGCGCGCGGTCAACCGACTGCCTCGCCACTTTCAGGGATACGATCGAACGCATTTCGATTCGATCAGCCATGCATACGCTCCCCCTGCGGGTCATAGAAGCGGGCATCGACTATGCGCGCCGTTACCAGCCGTCCCTGGTCATACAGTTGAATTTCCTCGCCGCCGCGCTCGAAGCCTCGCTCGAGCAAGGCAAGTCCTATAGTCCTGGCGAGAGTCGGGCTGTGACAGGCCGAGGTCACGAAGCCTTCGCTGCGTCGGGCGTCGCCGGTCCCGGTTACGACATGCGCACCGGCCAGAACGACCGCATCCCGATCGACCACTTCGAAACCAACCAGCTGCCGGCGGTCGTTACGGCGGTCCTCGGCACGCTGCAGCGACCGTGCACCGATAAAATCGCCGCGCTTGTTGCTGATGACCCGGCCGAATCCGGCGTCGAATGGATTGCTCGTCGTGTCCGTGTCACCGCCGACATGCAGGAAACCTTTTTCAAGGCGCAAGATCATCAGGCTTTCAATACCAAACAATCCAATGCCGAAAGGCTGGCCGGCATCCCAGATGCGTTCGAAAAACCCGGTCGCACGATTGGCCGGTACGCTGAGTTCGTAGCTCAATTCTCCGCTGAAACTTACGCGCTGAATTCGATACGGGCATCCATCTTCGAACACGCCGCTTGCAAAACTCATATGCGGAAATGCCTGAGTCGACAAGTCGGTCATGCCGGCCAGGCTACACAACACATCGCGCGCCCTGGGACCCGCCACGGTTACCACCGCCCACTGCGAAGTTACCGGGTTTATCACAAGTTCCATCCGGGGCCACTCGCACTGCTGCCACTCTTCGAGCCAGGCTGCAATCGCGTTAGCACCTGCCGACGTCGTATTGAGCAGGAAGTGGTCATCCGCAAGCCGGACGAAAACGCCATCGTCAATGATGATGCCGTTCTCATTCAGCATCAGGCTGTATCGAACCTTGCCTTGCTTCAGGGTTGGCACACTGTGGATGTAGATGCGATTCAGAAATTCCGCTGCATCAGGTCCTTGCACTTCGATCTTGCCGAGCGGTGAGGCATCGAAAAGCCCTGCGGCCTGGCGGACCAGCAAGGTTTCCCGGCGGACACACGCATCGCGATCGCTGCCGTAATACGCAGGTCGCTGCCAGCCGCCGTAGTCCTCAAACACGGCGCCTTGCGTCGCATGCCAGTCATGTGCTGCCAGGCGTTTCGCCGGCGCATAAAACTCACCGCGCCTGACGCCAGCAATCGCACCCATCGTGACCGGCATGAACATCGGGCGAAACGTCGTGGTGCCGACCTCTCCCGGACTTCGCCCGGTGAGCTCGCCGAGCAGCGTCAAGGCGTTCAGGTTACTGGTCTTGCCCTGGTCCGCCGCCATACCAGTGGTCGTATAGCGTTTCACGTGTTCAACCGAGCGCAAATTCTCGCGGCAGGCGAGCTCGACATCCGATACCGTAACATCGTGCAGAAAGTCGACCCACTGCACACTGCTGTTCGCCGCGGATGGCTTGCGCGAACCGATGTTGTACGTTTCGGGAGTCGCGAATTCGCCGTTCGCAGCGCCTGTGACCACGACATCCTGCCGGCACTCTTGTGGCAGGAAACACGCCAGCCGCTGGTCGTAGCGCAGCCGGCCGCCGGCCTGCGAATACAGGTGCAAGGTTGGGCTCAGGCCACCCGACATCGCGATGGCATCACAAGCAATAGTCCGCGCACGCCCGTCATGGTCACGAAACTGCAGTTTTCGCACAGCAGTCGATCCGGCAGCAGCCACGGGGCTGGCGCCCGGAAACACATCGATACCGTGCTCACGTGCCTGGTCGAGCAAGGCATCGTTGATGCTGTGGCGACTGTCGATAATCGCGTCAAGGCCGATTCCGGCCCCGGGCAGCGCCAGCACCGACCGCCAGGCCAGGTCGTTATTTATAACGGCCACGACGCGCTGGCCACAGCGCACGGCGTAGCGCCCGGCATATTTTTGCATCGCGCCGGCGAGCATGATTCCAGGCAGGTCATTGTTGCCGAACATGAGCGGTTGCTCGATGGCACCGGTCGCAAGCACGACACGGCCCGCACGCACTTTCCAGAACACTTCGATCGGATCCTCGCGACGGTACGCAGCGACGCGATCGTGAATCGTCAGCACATTGCAGTCGTAATATCCGACCACGGTCGCCAGCGTCAGGATCCTGACGTTGCCGGTGGCCTGCAACTCCGCAAGCGTCCTGGCCAGCCAGGCCAACGGCGGCTGGCCGTCCAGGCCGCTCGCGTCATGCAACAACGAGCCGCCGGGCTCAACGTCCAGTTCGACCAGCAGCACATCCTCGCCCGCGCGGGCCGCCTGCAACGCGGCGCTCAGTCCTGACGGGCCGCCGCCCACCACGAGGACATCGCAATGGGCATTCATGTGGCAAAAGCGGGCAGACCGCGCGCCATCCGGCAAACGACCCAGCCCCGCGGCGCGGCGGACCGCCCATTCGTATACATGCCAGTTGGGCCATTTGAATATCTTGTTGTAAAAACCGGCCGGCCACAGCGAGCGCGTCACATCGAATATGCGCAGCAAATCAAAATTCAGTGACGGAAAGCAGTTCTGTGATTCCGCCCGCAGTCCATCGACGAGCGGCATTTGCGTGCTACGCACGATCGGCTGCAGTCCCGTACCGTGGTCGACAGCGAGTAATCCGCCCGACTCTTCCACGCCCGCCGACACAATGCCGCGCGGCCGATGGAATTTGAAACTGCGACTGACCATGCGCACGCCGTTCGCGAGCAAGGCTGAGGCCAGCGTGTCGCCCGCGTAACCCTGCATGGCTTTACCGTTGAAAACGAAGTCGAGCGGTTTCGACCGGTCAATACGACCACCCTGCTCGCTGCGCAATGCCCGCCTCATCGATATCGCTCGGGGGCCGCTTCGCCCATGTAATAGACAGCGTGAATTTCATGCGTCAGCGTATCGCGGGCCACGTTGAACCACTGCCCGCAACCGAAGACGTGGCACCAGCGCTCGAGATGCAGGCCCTTCGGGTTGTCGTGATTGAACAGGTAGTCGGCCCAGGTCGCATCACTGACGTCCTGGCCCGGTCGTTCGACATGCGCATCACCGCCACAGCGAAACTCGGCCTCGTCACGCGTGCCGCAAAACGGGCAATCAAGCCGCAGCACTAGTGTGCAACTCCGGATGCCGCGCCCTCGTCGATCAGCGCGCCGCGCTCGAAGCGATCCAGGCCAAAGTCCCTGATAAGCGCGTGCGGCTCATCATTTGCAATCGTATACGCCATCGTATCGCCGCCCGCCGGGATTGCCTTGTAGCCACCCGTGCCCCAGCCGCCGCTGATATATAAATTGCGTACCGGCGTACTGCCCATGATCGGTGTCGTATCCGGCGTGATGTCGTTGATGCCGGCCCACTGACGCATCAACCGCAGGGAACTGAAAGCAGGTAACAGCTCAAGCACTGCAGCAACGTTTTCCTCAACGATCGGAATGCCGCCTCGCTGTGCATAGCTGGGGTAGGCATCAGCCCCACCGCCCAGCACAATCTCGCCACGATCCGACTGGCTCACGTACATATGTATCGTCGTCGAACCCAGCATCGTATTCAGACAGGGTTTTACGGGCTCACTCACCATCGCCTGCAAGGCCATGCTGACAATCGGCACGCGGAAGCCGGCCATTGCGGCGAGCATGCTGGTGTTGCCGGCCACCGCGATGCACACTTTGCCGGCGTCGATATCCCCGCGATTGGTCTGCACGCCGGTTACGGCACCGTCCGTGATATCGAGACCTGTTACCTCGCATTGCTGGATGATGTCGACGCCGAGCGCGCTGGCGGCGCGCGCGAAGCCCCAGACCACGGCATCGTGCCGGGATATTCCCGCACGCCGCTGGATATAACCGCCGACCACCGGGAAGCGTGAATGCAGGTTAATGAGCGGCTCGATCTGCCTGATTTCCGCAGGGGTTAACAGCTCCGAGTCGACGCGGTTAATCTGCAAGGCGTTTGTCCAACGGCGCATCATCTCGATTTCGTGCTGGCTGTGCGCCACCGTCAGTACGCCGCGCTGACTAAACATGATGTTGAAATTGAGATCGAGACCCAGTCCTTCGTAAAGTTTGAGGGAATGATCGAAGAACGCAGCGCTTTGCGGCCAGAAATAATTCGAGCGCGTAACCTGGGTATTGCGCCCGGAGTTGCCACCACCAAGATAGCCTTTTTCCAGCACGGCGACGTTACGGATGCCATGCTTGCTGGCGAGATAGTAGGCTGTGGCAAGGCCATGACCACCGGCGCCGATGATCACAACATCGTAGGATCTCTTTGGCTCTGGATTACGCCACAGGGGCTGCCAGTGCCGATGACCCTGCAGTGCATTGCGAATGAGTGAAAACGCGGAATAGCCTTTCATGGCGTGGGATCGTACGCTAAGCGCAGGCAGCACTCCAACCGTCGGCAACTCGGACAGGCAGGCAGGCTCTTGAGCAGGAATCCACGCTACGACATTCTCTTCGAACCGGTCAGGATCGGACCCGTAACCGCGCCGAACCGTTTCTATTGCACACCGCATGCGCTTGGCACCGGCAACCAGATGCCGCACACGCGTGCGTCGATGCGTGAGGTGCGCGCCGAAGGTGGCTGGGGCGTTGTCAATACCGGTTACTGCTCGATCCACCCGAGTTCCGACGACTCGCCGTTGCCCAATTGCCGGCTTTGGGACGATGCAGACATCAAGGTACATGCGTTGATGGTTGACGCCGTGCATCGCCACGGTGCACTTGCAGGAGTCGAGTTGTGGCACGGCGGTGCCGTCACCGGCAATCGCATGACGCGCATACCGTTGCTGTCGGCCTCCGGAATCAGCGCTGAGCCGACCTACCCCGGATGGATCAGCCTCGCCAAGTCGCGCACTATGGACAAGCAGGACATTCGGGACCTGCGTCGCTGGCACGTCGACGCTGCAAAGCGCGCCAGGTCGGCCGGTTTCGACATCGTGTACATCTACTCGGGCATGAATTTCGGGCCGTATCAATTCCTGCTGCCGGCGGTAAACCAGCGCACCGACGAGTACGGTGGCAGCCTCGAGAATCGCGTCCGGCTGACGCGCGAAATCCTTGAGGACATGAAAAATGCGGTCGGCAACCAGTGTGCCATTGCGCTGCGCTTCAGCACCGACGAATTACTCAGGGTGCCCGGAGAAACCATGCAATCGGAGGCGCACGAGATCGTCTCGATGCTGGCGGAACTCCCGGATCTCTGGGACCTGAAGTCGTCAAGCTGGGTGGTCGAAACCGCGTCGGCGCGCTTCAGCGAGCAGGGTGCGCAGGAGCCGTACGTCAGCTTCGCAAAATCGCTGACCTCGAAGCCCGTGGTCGGCACTGGCCGATTCACCTCGCCTGATGCGATGGTCAGCCAGATCAAACGCGGCATTCTCGACCTGATCGGCGCGGCACGGCCGTCAATTGCGGATCCGTTCCTGCCGAACAAGATCAATGAGGGCCGCGAGGATGAAATTCGCGAGTGCATAGGGTGCAACATCTGCGTCTCGGGCTATCACGATTGCGTGCCGGTTCGATGCACGCAGAACCCGACCATGGGCGAGGAGTGGCGACGCAATTGGCATCCGGAACGCATCCCGAAGGGTGATCCCGAACAGCGGGTACTGATCGTCGGCGCCGGTCCGGCCGGGCTCGAGTGCGCCAGGGCGCTCGGGCAGCGCGGCTTCGCGGTAACGCTTGCCGAAGCGCGCGATGCATTGGGCGGGCGCGTGGCGATCGAATCGAGATTGCCGGGATTGGCGAGCTGGTCGCGGGTGCGGGATTACCGTACCAACCTGATCCGGAAAATGCCTAACGTGGAAATTTATTGCGGCAACCTGCTGTCCGCCGGGGAAGTGCTCGACTTTGACTGCGATTATGCGGTGATTGCCACCGGCGCTAACTGGTCGGCCGGGATTCTCGGCCTCGATGGCTATCCGGCCGCGGCGCTCGATAACGATTCTGTATTCACACCGGACGAGGTGTTGGCCGGTGTGACGCTCGATGGCCCGGTCGTGATTTACGACTTCGACCACTATTACATGGGCAGTTGCCTGGCTGAACTGCTGCGCGCAAGTGGCCACGACGTCACCATCGTCAGCAACGCCAGCGCCGTGTCCGCCTGGACCTTCATGAACAACGAACTGGCCGAGATCCGATCGCGGATGCTCGAACTGCGGATACGCACTGAGCTCGAGCAGATGGTCACCCGTTATGCGCAAGGCATGGTTGAATTAACGAGTATCTATCGCGACCGGACTGTGCGAACGATCGAATGTGGCGCGCTCGTCATCGTCGGCGCACGGACGCCGAATGACGACCTGTACCGCGAACTGGCTTCCAGGCCGGATGCACTGGCCGATGCCGGTATCGGCAAGCTGCGCAGCATCGGAGACTGCCGCACGCCCGGCGCAATCGTGCACGCTGTGTATTCAGGGCACGAATGCGCGCGCCGCATTGATGCCGATGACGACTGCGAGCAAGTTGGCCGAGAACGGCCAGTCATTTGAACCAGAGATGTTCTGGCAGTCGATGCCGATCAGGTACATACTGGCTTTCGAATAGTCCCGAGAAGGGCTTTAGATCGCAATACCGACGTCTATTTTTGATCTTGGGGGAAATATGAACAAAGTCATACTATTGGCGCTCGCGCTCATGGTCTCGCCGTATTCGGTCGCGCAGGATGCAGCGGTTCCGGTAAATTTTCGTGCCCACCTGAGTGGTGAGCAGGAGGTTCCGATCCGGGACACGGATGCGACCGGCGAGGCGGTGTTTCAGCTGTCACGCGATGGCAGCCAGCTGAATTACCGCCTGATCGTAGCCAACATCGACAATGTCGTTGCATCGCATATTCATCTCGGACCTGCGGGCACGAATGGTGCCGTCGTTGCCTTCCTTTTCGGCGCCGTTCCTGCCGCGGGGGGGCGATCGGATGGCGTGCTTGCGGTGGGATCGATCACGGCCGCAAACCTGGTCGGCCCGCTCGCCGGACAGGAGCTGTCTGTGCTGGTTGAGGCATTAGCGACCGGCGGCGCGTACGTCAACGTTCACACCAACGATGGCGTGGCGCCTACCAATACCGGGCCTGGTGATTTCCCCGGTGGCGAGATACGCGGCCAGATCAAAGGCAAATAGCACAAGTCGCCGGAACCGGGCGAAAATTCAATGCAACCCCCGGGTGCCCGACTGTAAGGACACCTCGGCGAGAATGCGTGGCCACGGAATATTTTTGTCCTGGTTCGATGCTATTTTTTCCTGGTAACACGACCTGCTGCCATTTCCCGGGCTTTTTGTCTTTGCGATGGAAGCATCCGGCCCAGCAACATGGGCGTTTCGTGCCTTCCCGGAGATTGGTAATTTCCTTCGTCTTCGTCAACTCGACCAACAAGTCCGAAGGCAGCTCATGCACCAGACCGCCTGAAATGTTTTTCGCCATAGATACGACCTGAAGAGACAAACGCCAAATTAATCAATTCACGCATCAGAACCGCAGCGTGGGCGTGACCTCAAACGCAATCACAAATTGCCAGATCAGATACACGATAGCCATTACATTGTGAACCACAGGCCTGGCTGACCTGATACACGGCTGACGAAACGGTACTCCCACCACCAGAACATAATCATCCAGGTCAGGCAGAAAAATAGCCATGCACCGTGCGCAAGGCTCAGTTCCAGGTGCTCACGCCGCCTTGAGACTCTGTCGACCACTCCGCTGATGCCAAACAGCACATGTGTGATACCAAGGCCGATAACTATCGACACAAGTACCATGACATATTCGAACTGATCCACAGCGGCATTCCTTTAGCGAGTTGGCCGACAGTCTATGGCTGTGATTGCAAAGCTGCGATCTATGGCGGGGGCTATTGTAGCTGAATTCAAGGAACGCCTCGTTTACGGAGTCGTCTCGTTCATCGCGGCAATAATCTCCTTATGACTGCACTTCTGACTCGGCGACGCGGGAATGAATGGAAAATATTGTGCGTCCTCACGCATCATTTCGTCGTAATCCCAGCCTACGACCACGCCGGCCGAACGAGCGGCGCGAACTCCGGTCGTCTCGGAAGTCCTCAAGTTGCGGAGCTGCTCGAGTTTTTCCTCGCTGTAACTGCCACTCCAGTAGCTAAGGTGCGTCTTGCCGTTGGCGACAAACCGCGTTCGAACGGTCCAGGCGTAAGGCGCACAGTGCTTGAACGGGACTTCGGGAACAAATTCTTCGCCTTTGATGCCACGAATTTCGAGAACCAGCTCGTCGGGAACCAGAAGTATCGGCGTGTCCTTCGAGCCCGCATAGAACATCGGATTCCCTTGTCGCCCAAGTTGCGACCGATAGACACGCAGGTCGTAACTGACCTCGAGTGCAGAAGCCGGGACATCTTCGTACAGCGGATCTTCGGCATAGGCATCGCGAAAACTCTCCCACGCAAAGACCGGGCTCAGCGTGTCTGTGGTGCGGTACTGGCCGCCGATGCTTGTAAAGTCACTTCCGCCAAATAACACGGCCTTGTATTTCGGCGTTACAGGCTGAACGAGATAACCGTTGCCACGCTGACGTGGTGACTGGACTGTCAGAAGAACCTCCTCCGATAGCACCTCTGCCAGTTTCGCGATACTTGCCGATACAGATGACGCAAGCAGGCCAATTCCGCCTCGCGACCATCCTTCGATGAAATGCCAGGGTGTATCGACTGCGAAGGTGTAGCGGCCTGTTTCCCTTCCATCGCTATTATCGAAGAGTACCGCCTCGCCGGTCAGCCGAATTGAGACGCTCGAATCAATCTTGTTGCTGATTGCTTCAACGCTGGCAATCCGGGTAGCGATCCGGGGTCCCGGATTGGTATCTGACCCGGGTCCAATGACCTTGATGTGGGTCTGATCGGTAATGAATTTTTCAACAGCGGCCGCCAACCGAAGTTGCAATATCCTGCTGGACAACAAGGTATCAACGTTTTCAGCAAGGTCGGAAGCAAGCTCTGCATCACTGTCGACATGCGCTCGTTTTGATTCCTGAATTGCCTCGTCAATGGCCGCACGGCGTGCTGCGTTTTCAATAGAATTTTCCAGTTCGCACAGGAGACTGACCCCGGCAAGCATCGCATTACCTGTTCCACAGTCATCGTCAGAGGTGGAACCAAGGGGGTCGATTTCCAGTAAGGCGATCCGCACCCAGAGATTGCGCTCGGTGCGGCTGATGGCACCAGTCACCTCATCTTCGATCTGGGCGAGGTCGTATTCAGGAGCCTCCTCAGCCGCGACGACGCGAATCGATTCGATGCCGTGAACATTCGCAGCGGCGTTTCCCTGGAACAGTAATATGAGCCAGAGGCTTGGAACCGCCGACCAGGTCGATTTTGAAAGATGTGTCACAGTCGTGCTCCCTCGGGATGTCCACCGGTGGGGCATAAACATGCAGCAGTCCGGTCTGGATCGCCTGATACCGTCGCGATGTTTGCCTGATGATACCCTGATGTCGGCAATTTGCATGTGCATTAAGGGCCATCGCTTCGATCGCACGCATGCGAAGCGTGCCATCATGCACTTGCAAAGCGTCGCCATATCAAGACAGTGCGCGTAATTCTGCATTGAAGGCCGCACTAACGCAGTCATATAATCACGGGCCAGCAATTTCCTCATTCACGCAAGGGATAAGTTAATGCGCTCAATAATGGTACGTAACTTCGTTATCCGGCTGTTCTCGGTTTCGCTCGTGAGCCTGAGCCTCGCGCAGGCGTCGGGGGCCGCCATGATCAGCACGCAGCAGGCCATGCAAAGTGAGGCACGGGATGCACGCATTGCGCAGGTGTCCGCAATTCTCGCGCGTGAGGATGTCGCAAAGCAGCTCGTTGCTTTCGGCGTGGACCCGCTCGCAGTGCAGTCGCGTGTAAACAATATGACCGACGCCGAGCTGCTGGCGCTGCAAGGCAAGCTCGATGAGCAGGTTGCCGGCGGTGATGCACTGGCTTTGATCGGTGCGGTATTCCTCGTGCTGCTGATCCTCGAAGTTGTCGGAGTGACGGACATCTTCAAGCGAGTGTGAAAGCAATCACCAGCTCGCAAACGATTCATCGTGCAAAAAGGGCCGCGCGCTTGCCGGCCCTTTTTCTATCTGGGGCACTGGCAGGCTGCGCCAATATCCCGCCGTCGGTGAGCGACTATGGGCCGGTAACGAGCCCGCTCGAATTGGTCAATACACCTTTTTATCCGCAGGAGCGTTTCCAGTGCGGGCCTGCGGCGCTCATGACTGTGCTGACTGCAAGTGGCGTCAACACCACGCTGGATGCTGTGTCGAGTAAGGTCTACGTGCCCGGGCGCGAGGGAAGTCTGCAAAGCGAAATGCTCGCGGCCGCGCGTGCGGCAGAACGCGTGCCCTACGTGCTGGTTCCGGAGCTTGCCTCCATCACAGCAGAGCTTGCGACTGGCCGTCCCGTCGTGGTGCTGCAGAATCTTGGCGTGAGCTGGGCACCGCAATGGCACTATGCGGTGGTCGTTGGTGTGGATATCGACAGGGACGAAATGATTCTGCGTTCCGGAACCGACGAACGCCGCGTTACGCGCACGCCGGTATTCCTGCGCACCTGGAAGCGCAGCGATTTCTGGGCTGTGTCGGTTCTCCGGCCTGGAGAGCTGCCGGCAAATGCGGATCGAGATCGCTACGTCGAAGCCGTCGCCGGGCTTGAGCAGACCGGACATGCCCTCGCCGCGCGGGACGCCTGGCAAGCCGGTTTGTCTCGCTGGCCGGATGATGAAGTCGTGCTCTTTGGTCTCGCCAACACCGAATATGCGCTTGGCAACTACAGTAACGCAGAACAGAACTATCGTGAAATTCTGCGCAATGACAATTCATCACTCATTGCATACAACAATCTCGCGATGACCCTGCTCGCGCTGGGTCGTAATGAGGAAGCGCTCGATCAGATTGATGTCGCCCTGACTCTTGCGAAAGGCTCGCCGCTGTTGGGCGAGTTGCAGGATACGCGGAACATTATTTTTGGCACCAGCACCGAATAGCCTTAACTTTGCTTATGCGTCGAATTACTGAATCCCTCAAGTCTCAGAACCGGGCTAACGAGGGTATGGCATTTCATCAGGGCAAGATTCTCGCCCGCAGGAGAGCCGGAATCAGGCGTGCGGCGCCCACGACTTTTCGCCCGGCACCAGCGGCACGCAGGGGTCGAAGCGCCCGGGTGTTTCGACGTAGCGCATCGCCTGCATGTAGCCGATTTCGGAGGTGAAGTAACCGAGCAGCGTGAGTTCCTTTATCATGCGGAAGTAATGTGCGGGCATGGCGTCGGTCCGCGTCTCCATGTACAGGTGCTGCTCTGCATCGAGTCTCTCGACGAGCTCGAGGCGCTGTGCTGCGGTGATGACCCGGAAATTCGCACCATACCCGGTGAGGCTCCTGGTTTGCAGGTCGGCAAGCCCCTTGACGAAGACCTGCTGATCCGCCGCGTAATAGGTGTCCGACACCATCAGCGCGATGAACGGCCCGACGCCCGCCGCCTTCGCCCCGGGCGTATCCGTCTCCGGCAGGATCGTCTCGGCAATCTCGTCCATGAGCTCGATGTCGCTTTGCGAAAAAAGACCGCGGGCCGCCGAAGAGCGCTGCCGGCCCGTTGCCGGCGCTGCGCAGCCAGCCAGCATCGCCGCCTGGCCGACGAGCAGAGTCCCCCCGAACAGCGCACTGACGCGCAGTATTGCCTCGCGCCGGCTTATGAGTTCGAATTTCGGCTGGTCATTGTTCATCGCCGCCCCTCCTACAGGTTGCCGCGCTTCAGCTCGGCAACGGCAAAGTCCGCCGCCCGCGCCGTCAGCGCCATGTACGTGAGCGACGGGTTCTGGCAGGCCGTGGAGGTCATGCAGGCGCCGTCGGTCACGAACACGTTCGGCGCATCCCACACCTGGTTCCGGCCGTTCAGCACCGACGTTTTTGGGTCGCGGCCCATGCGTGCCGTGCCCATCTCGTGGATGCCCATGCCGGGCCAGTACTCGTTGTCGTAGGTACTCACCTCGCTGACGCCCGAGGCCTCGAGCATCTCCGCCATGTCGTTCGCCATGTCGATACGCATGAGCCGCTCGTTCTCCCCTATGGCGCAGTCGATCGCGAGGACCGGCAAGCCCCATTTGTCGGTGTGTGTCTGGTCAATGCTGATCCGGTTCGGGTGGTGCGGCAACATCTCGCCGAACGCCGTCGCGCCGATGCGCCACTCGCCGGGCTCCGACATCCGGTCCTTGAAGTCCGCGCCGACCCCGAGCTCGCGCACGGCGCGCTGCCAGCCGAGCCGGCTGGAACTGCCCTGGTAACCGAAGCCGCGCAGGTAGTCGCGCTGCTCGCCGAACAAATTGCGGTAGCGGGGAATGTAGAACCCGGTCGGCCGGCCGCCATAATAGTACTTATCGTCGAGCGAAGCGTCGCGCAGGGTGCCTTCCGCACCGACCCGGAAATGGTGATCCATGAGGTTGTGGCCGAGTTCGCCCGAGCTCGATCCCAGCCCCCCGGGCCAGACGTCGGTCGCCGAGCGCAGCAGCAACCAGGTTGAGTTCAACGTCGACGCGCACAGGAACACAACCCGCGCCGTGAATTCGGTGGACTTTTCCGTGACCGCATCCAGCACGCGTACGCCGCTGACGCGCTGCCGTTCGCGATCGTAGACGAGTTCCGTGACGATCGAGAACGGCATCAGTGTCAGCCGCCCCGTGGCCATCGCCGCGGGCAGCGTCGAGGACTGCGTGCTGAAGTAGCCGCCGTAAGGGCAGCCAAGCCAGCACGCATTGCGGTACTGGCACGGCGCGCGCCCGGGCAGTGCCTGCGTCGCGTTCGCCACCCGACCCGGGATGATGCGGCGCCGGCCGTCGAACAGGTTTGCAAGCCTGCCCGCGACCAGCTCCTCGCCGCAGTTCAGCGGCATCGCCGGCTGAAACTCGCCGTCCGGCAACTGCGCCATGTTCTCGTGCGAGCCGGCGACGCCGGCATGGCGCTCTACGTGGTCATACCATGGGGCGAGATCCGCGTAGCGGATCGGCCAGTCTACGGCGATGCCCTCCCGGGCGTTCGCCTCGAAGTCGAAATCGCTGAGCCGATAGCTCTGCCGCCCCCACAGGAGCGAGCGCCCGCCGACGTGATAGCCGCGATACCAGTCGAAACGCCTGACCTCCGTGTACGGCGAATCCCGGTCCGACGCCCACCAGTCGAGGTTCTTCTCGTTCAGGGGATAGTCGCGCCGGAGAACGGGCCAGGCTTCCTCCATCGCGACCGTCCGTCCGCCGCGGTGCGGGTATTCCCAGGGTGCCTTGCGCGCGTTGACGTAGTCCTTGACGTGCTCAACGTTCCTGCCGCGCTCGAGCATGAGAACCCTGAGCCCCTTTTCGGTGAGCTCTTTCGCGGCCCAGCCTCCCGAGATCCCGGATCCGACGACGATCGCGTCGTACATTTCTGCAGCCATGGCAATCCCCGGTTCTTGTTGTTCGTTTTGCGGGCGTGCAGTCGCGTGCCACGCGGCGCCATTGTAACATCGCGGCATGGTCCGACATGCGCAGGGTTCCGGCAGCCTGGTTGCGATCGCAACGATCGCGCTGTCGTTCGCCGCGGGCGCCCAGGACAGGCCGGCGCCCGGATTCGCGGACGCCGTCCTCGGCCGCTGGGATCTGACGGTCGAGGGTCCGGACGGCAGCTACCCATCCTGGCTCGAGGTCAGGCTGCGCACCGAGTGGCAACTGATGGCGGACCTGGTCGGCCAGTTCGGCAGCACGCGACATGCCGCGGCGGTCGCTTACGACGACGGCACGCTGACGGTCCGCGCTCCCCCGCAGTACGAAGCAGGTGAGGACGATCTCCTGTTCACCGGCAGGCTCGAGGACGGCGCGCTCGCCGGTCGCGTGCGTATGGCAGACGGCACGACACTCGCCTGGCGCGGTGTCCGCGCGCCGTCGCTCGGGCGCGGCGAAATCAGCGCATGGGCCGACCCCGTTTCGCTCATCGGCGAGGGCATCGATGGCTGGCGCCTGCGAGACGAGCAACATGACGGTTGCTGGAAAGTGACCGGCGGAATCCTTGCCGCGACGATGCCCTGTGCCGACCTGATCAGCGAGGCCGAGTTCACCGACTTCAGGCTCAGGCTCGAATTCCGCTACCCCGCGGGCAGCAACAGCGGCGTCTACCTGCGCGGCCGCTACGAAGTCCAGGTGCAGGACGATTTCGGCAAGGCGCTCGATCCCCTCCGGCTCGGTGGCATCTACGGCTTCATCGCACCGGCAGTCGACGCGGCAAAACCCGCCGGGGCGTGGCAGACCTGCGACATACTCATTGTCGGCCGCCGCGTGACGGTCGCGCTGAACGGCACCGTGATCATCCGCGACCACGAGATCCCTGGCATTACGGGTGGCGCACTCGACAGCGACGAGGGCGCGCCCGGGCCGCTGATGCTGCAGGGCGATCACGGGCCGATCGAGTTCCGCAACATCGTCATCACACCCGGCAACTGACTGCTTGTCGCATGCAGCAAAAGGTTCGCATGGGCATGGTCGGCGGCGGCCCGATTCCTCGCCGTTTATACCGGACAAAGTGTTAACCATGTGTTCGGAACAAGGTGTAAACGATGTGACTGGTATGAACCCAGTGGGAATTGGCGCGCCCGACAGGATTGATTCGGATCGGCTAAGGCCGATCCTCACCCCTTCGGGGCGCGCTGCGCGCGTCCACAACGCTGGCGCGTTTTGTCGAACAACGTTCGATCCTGATGCGACACACCAAATGAGAAAAGGGGTCAGAGCCGGTTTTTGGCTCTGACCCCTTTTCTCATTTTGCGCGCCCGACAGGATTCGAACCTGTGACCCCTGCCTTCGGAGGGCACAATCAGATTTAGGCGTAAATCGGCGTAAATCGTAACTACCTGTTATCTATAGATTTATGGACACTTCATACCCTACGACGCACTGCCCTATTGTCGTCGATTGGTACCGTTTCTGTCGGGCACGTGTCAGAAATGGTCACCATTTTGTGTCTCAAAACGAGACACGATCCGCCACAAGCCACACTCACTTGCAGCAATTTTGGATGACGGCTGATGGAAACGGCTCATGTTGTAAATCCCCGGACCTGGGCGTCAAAGTCGGCCAGCCGGCCACGCACGGCGCTGACACCGTAATGGAATGCCAGCACGGAGGCCGGCCATTGCCGGACTTCGGCACCCTCGATACTCGCCTTGCCGAACTGGGTGCGCGTTGACGCCCAAGCCAGCGGTAGCCGGTTATTTTGTATGAACTTGATTAATCCCTTGAGCGATTGTGGCTTGTTGACATACTTGTCACTCCACTTTATCTCCAAAGCGCCGATCGGTTTGAGGACCTGCGATGATTCCACCAAGTCCACTTCGCAATCCTGATTTCCCCAGCGCGCGTAATTCAAATGCGCACCCTCATGGAAACGCTGCGCGAACAACGCGGTTTCCACCAGATGCCCGAATTCCGGCTCGTCTGGCTGCCTGGCGCCGAAGAGTCCCGTATACATGGCCGAATTGGTCAGATACACCTTGAAATTGCGCTCCCGCTTGTAACGACGTCCATCCTGGTCCACCCGGAATACCCTTTTGATGAGAAAGGCTGCCTCCAGATACTCGATGTACTTCTGGATCGTCTGTTTGCCCACGCCACTACGCTGGGACAATTGCTCGAAGGAGACCTCCTCAGCGGTATTGAACGCCAGCAGCGTAAACAGCGAATTGAGCTCCTGGATATCCTTGATGCCGTACAGCTGTGGCAGATCGCGTAACAACACCTTGTCGACAATGTCCGACTTGACGAACCGGGCCGGATCGCTGCGCACGGTTGGCGACAGAGCGAGTTCCGGGTAACCGCCGAAGTTTACGTAATCCACGAACTGCTGATTCAGCAAGGTGATGTCGTGCAATTTGTAAAGGTTGGGCGCCTCTTCCTGGATGGCCGCCTCTTCTTCACGCAGATCCAGATACTCAGAGAAAGTCAGGGGTGGCAGCAGGAAATCGGTGAAGCGCCCGGCACCCGATTCCGTGCTTTGGCGCTTGAGCGCCGCTGCCGCCGAACCCGACACCAGGATGCGCAGTTCAGGACGATGATCGACCAGCGGCTTGAGGTGCTTCTCCCAATCCTTATGCGACTGGATCTCATCGAAGAACAGATAACGCAGACCCTCGCCGCCGGGTGTCGCCACTTCGATCTGCTGCACCAGAACCTCCAGCGACTGGCCGTGCAATATCGGGTGATCCATTTCCACATAGGCAATCCGCCGGGCGTCGGCACCTTTGCGCAGCAGGTCGGCAATCAGATGCCGTATCAGAATAGTCTTGCCGACCCGACGCGGCCCCAGCAACACTACGGCGCGGCGCAAGCCCGGCTCCTGCAACAATTGCAGCACAGGGGCCAGGTAGGCGCGAGCGCGCAGTTGCATCGTCTCGTCATCCATCCGGGAACTGTCCCACCACGGATTCAAGCGCTTAAGATGATTTGTAACTTGTTGATTAGAAACGTCTTTCATTCGATAAACCAGTTAGGCACACCTTTCTGTGCTTAACTCTAGCACGGCTATCCAAGGTAACAAAGACGCGATCGATCTCGGTAGCGAGCGCCCGACCTACGATCAATTGTCGGCCTGTTGATTTGCACCGAAATTTGAGTCGAAATTGCGTGCAAATCAACATGCCAGACGGTCTATTAGGAAATACGAACTCGCGTCACGGTTTCTACTGATCAGAGTCAGTCTAGTACGGCGGCTTTTCGTTTGAGAAGAAAATAGTCTGAGTGGCAACTTCTGACCCTTTCTTTGCGCCTAGGCTGAGCGGCTGCTCCTGCCAATACTTGCCGCTCGAGTGACTGCCTTGCGGCAATGACGAAGGGCCGGACTCAAAAGCGGACATTGGCATTTAACTATACGGTCCGTATTATCGGGGGTTAACCCCCCCGCCGGAGCTTTCCATCATCATTGTCGACCCACCATTTCTCCGGGTTCGCGATGGTGGATTGAACGCAGTCATCAGGGTACATCCTGACCTTTCCGCGAAGCCGACTTCCACACGTCATTGGAGAACTCGGCTGTAAGTTCACCCGGCTCCAACTCTGGCGAGCCCGCCAATTCCTCCAGCCAAGCGACACCTTGCTTATAAATGTCGTCATACCGCGGCGATTTCACGGGATTAATCAATTTGGGTTTGACAACCTGCTTCACGTGCAGCTCACGGACGCGTTCGTGGAATCGCTTCTTTTTCTTGTTCGATAACCGCTCATGCTTAAGTTGCGCAGTGTCAGATTCGTGCTGACCGGGCGGAACCGTGGTAGACCTCTTGAACCGGGCCTGCGATCGCTCGTCACGGCCTAGCTTGGGTTTTGCAACGATCGAGAAATCAAGGTCCTCCTTTGGCGCGGCAATTATCATCGGTTCAGTCTTGTAAACGAAGTCCAATAGTGACGGAGTGTCACCTAGGAACTTGTGCACGTGCCGCGGCAACAGCAGCTTGATTGGTGTTGGAATTTGCTTTTCCAACTCTCTCAACTTGTCCGAATCGCGTAGACGATAACGAACCCAGTCATCGTCCCCGTAATTGCTGTCAAACTTCAATACTTGGGCGCGAATCGCATTCGCGGCAGGTTCGATTCGATTGAATACCTCTGCATCCCACGGGCCAAAGTTGTGAAACCGCCAGCGCGCGCCCGTAAATGAGCTTCCCTCGAACCGTTTCGCGTAGGCGAGGTCGGCTAAGAAGACATACTTAACTAAGTGAATTGGCCCGAGCTGACGGTCGAATTGGTCCTCTTCCTCGCCCGCCAGCAGGAGAGCGTATTGGATAACAAGATCCGTGTGATTGGCGTCGAGTGACATTGCTCGTTTCGGCGGTTGGCCGCCCTATTCTAATCCAGCTGACTCGTTAATTGTGCGCTCGTCGGTGGACCAGCGGTGGACCGGCCAATAGAAACGGCCGAATCGCGAAGCCGATTGGCCGTAACTATTTGAAAAGATTGGCGCGCCCGACAAGATTCGAACTTGTGACCCCTGCCTTCGGAGTACGCTATTTCGACTGTAAGTAACTGAAACTATTGATACTAACTGGCGGTACGTCCATTGCAATTGCAGTACTCATCACAACCGTGCAGCACTCAGTCACACAATTCTCACACAGTCTGTTTGTCGTTCGCGGCGATATTCCCGCATGGCCAATTTGCTGTTCGCGAATGCCTGATCTTGCACTGCCTTGGCTTGGCGGCCCGTTGCGTGGTTATCTGTTGGAATCTTTGATGAGGTCGGCCGCCTTCTCCCCAATCAACATAGAAGGCGCATTGGTATTTGTTGAAACCATGGTCGGCATGATCGAAGCATCGGCGACTCGTAGACCGTCGACTCCGCGGACACGAAGCTCCGGGTCGACGACCGCACCCGGATCATTACCCATGCGACAAGTTCCAATCGGATGCCACGATGTCTGACCGGTTTCACCCGCATACTCAAGAAGCGCCGCGTCGCTCGATATTTCCGTGCCTGGCAAAATCTCGCGCTTAATGAACTTCTTTAAATCCGGTTGCTCCGCAACTTCCCGAATAAGTCTAAGCCCTGCAACGGTCAACTTCCTGTCAACAGCCTCGCGGAGGTAGTTCGGCTCAATTAGCGGGGCTGTCGACGGGTCTCGGGATTTCACGTGAACACAGCCACGCGACTCTGGGCGAACCTGAAATGTGCCTAATGTGATACCCGAGCATTCATCGAGACCGGTGCCATCCCCGCTGTAGCGGTCCTTGCCGCTTATCAGTGCCAGCTGAATCTTCGTGTCCGCATGATTACTTTCATCATGTGATTTCATGATCGAGAGCATCGGTTCGTTGACCCGAATCTCCAATGAATAGCTGCCGAAAGCCCCCTGCCAATCGTAAAGCCGCCGGCCAACCGTAGTGAAGCTCGTTGAGAAAAATCCTCGCTCCGCAGCA
>Ga0224500_10000240_pt1 | contig 39747 bp, 39 predicted proteins | sample SF_Oct11_sed_USG_FD_168126 | JGI IMG/M metagenome (GOLD analysis project Ga0224500, IMG submission 168126) | Sediment microbial communities from San Francisco Bay, California, United States - SF_Oct11_sed_USGS_4_1 | ecosystem: Environmental > Aquatic > Marine > Sediment | place: USA: California... | reverse complement strand
GCCGCTTAAGCTCGCAAGTGCCAGGAACAATCCAACCAGAATCCATTTACTGTTCATCACGTACTCCATACGAACAACATTCGATATTGATGTTTCCATATATAGGCCTGCCTGGCTGAACGGGAGCTTAAAAAAGTGGCATGCGCACGATTTCCGGGAGCCCTGGTGTGACTTGTGTCACACCGTCGGCGGAAGAGCAGAGCTACGCTCGACTGCGTACAGCACTAACGGAACCTACAGCGATGGAAATTCAGGCAATAAGCGGAGCGGCAACCGTCGCATTGGCGAGCACGCTTGTCTTTCTGCTAATCGCCAAAACCTGGAGTGCCGTCAGCCGTACGATGAGTTCCACACCCAGTTTTTCCGGCCGAATCATGCACGAAGCGGCGCAGCGTTTCCGCGACGAACTCGAGCGCCTTACCTGCTCACAGTCCACTTACCTCAGTGCCATGCTGGTATTTGCCATGCTGTTCTTCGCGGCATACGTATTGCAGGCGGAGCAGTTATTCAAGGGCTATCCGTCCTGGCAAATGAACCTGCAGCTCGGCTTCTCGGCACTGGCAATCGCATACGCGGTGTATTGCCTTGTCAAAACCGCATTGGCCCGTTACCACGTAAAATTTCTGCGCGACGCGAATGTCGCTATTGGCCACCAGCTGCAGCAATTATCCTTTGATGGATCGCGAGTCTTCCATGATGTAAAAACGGGCGCCGGCGTGGTTGATCACGTCATCATCGGCCAGAAAGGAATCTATGCCGTTAACGTCGTCGCGCGCCGATCAGTCAAGAGAGCTCAGACGCGTCTACGCGACCAGTCGATTCAATACTCAAACAAAAAGGCACCGCAATCAATTGCTGACATCGTCTCGAAAACAGCCTGCCTGCAAAAAGAGTTCAGAGAGATAGTCGGTCACAACGTTCGCGTGCGTTCGGTCATCGCCGTTCCCGGCTGGGATATCGGCGAACAACCTAAAGACGGTCACCTGCTCGTCAACGAGCGAACCCTCGCAATGCTCAGCGGATGGAAGGACAAGTCGGAATACCTCATGAACGAGGACCTGTCGGCGCTACAGGTAGAATTGAGCTCACGCTGCGCCAGACGCTAACGAATACTTTCCACAGCTTTCAGAAGTTTGTCTTTAGCGGCGTCGAATTGAACCGCTGCTTTCCTCAGGTATAAGTCTGCCTCGTTGTCATAACCGTCCGCCGACGCTGACCAGACCCGGTTGATATATCGCTCTCCAGTGGCGAAGTCACTCATGATATCCGCATAGGTTTGCAGGCCAAACAGGTGCACCATACTTTCGCGGGCATCCGCAAATCGCCGCAGGTCTTCGCGAATCCTGAGGTCAATTCGATCTCGAAGAACTGCACCACGCGTAAGTTCGCCGTCGTTGATATCGCGCAGGGTTGCGACGACGTTCGCAATCGACTCACGAAGTTCGTTGCGATTCCCTTCAAGAACTGCTTCGGAGCGCGCCAAAGCGCCAACTTGTCGTTTATAGGTGACGAGGCCGATGGTCGCTGCCGCCGCCGCTGCGGCAAAAAGCGGCCAGCTGACATCCTGAACATCCAGAGAGGCCACAAATGCACCTGCCAGAAAACCCGCAACAACGAGGAAATAACCGAAATTCTTCATAATTGTTCTCCCGTGTCAGGACGTCGCAACAATGAAAGCGGCGTTGCCAACGCCAACCAGGGCTTCGCCGACGATGAGGCCAGCGGCAATCGGGATGCCCACCTCCTCGCTCCAGGACTTACCCTTGAAACGGTCACTTAACTCGCGCCCCAGGGTTCCGAGTGAATAGGTCAGGACAATGTTGAACGGCAGGTAGAATCCCAGCCCGACGGTAATGCCAAGGCCACCCATGAGCGCCGACAGGATGCCACCGAGTATGGCTCCCGCCGCGTATTTCTGCGTCGGCACATCGCCGCCCATGATGCCGTCTATTGTGCTCGCCAATGCTTGCGCCTGGGGAGCCGGCAACTTTTCGCTGCCGAGTCCGTAGCCATCCGCATTTTGCAGCACAAATATCACACCAATGACAACGATAGGTCCGAGCCAGGCACCGGCGAACTGACCCAGCTGCTGCTTGCGTGGCGTGGCGCCAACGAGATAACCGGTCTTCAGGTCAAGCATGAGGTCCGTTGCCTGCGACATTGCAACGCAGGTAGCCGCGCCAACCATGATCGCGGCGATAATCGAGTCACCGCGTTCCATGCCGTAGGTCACGATGATCAAAAGTGTAATGCCAACCAGCGTCATTCCCGACAAAGGTGACCAGTTCGTCCGGCCAATGGCTTCCGACAGTATGATGCCGGACATCCAAATCCACAGTGTGCCCACGAGAGCCATCAGGATACCGCGACCAAGACCCACCGACTCGACTGAAGTGGTCGCCATATAGGTCAATAGAATGACGGCGCCGCCAATCGCAAAATACAGCAGCTTGATGGGCATTTCGTCGCTGGAGGCCGCTGTGGAAATCTCGGAGGCCTTCTGCATGGACTTGATGGCACTCGTGATCAGGGGAAACGCGAGTATTACCCCCATGATCGCACCACCAATCAACATGCCGATGCCGAATGGCCTGTACAACTCCAGGCGTAACGGTCCGGGCGTGTTAATGATTTGTCCGGCTGCGTCAGCCGGGAAACTTCCGGTGGCGGCGAGCATCGGCGAAATAAACCAGTAGGCGACGAAACCGCCAATGATGAACGCGACACCGCCACGACCCGCAATGAAACCGACGCCTATGGTCATCAGAGACAGGTACCAGATGCCGTTCATATATTCGGGCATGCCCAGCCACGCACCGATATTCCAGTTGTCGACACCCGTTCCGATCGTCGTAACGTGCACACCCGCGCTCACGGCCGCTGCAGCGAGCAGGATAATGGCTTTGCGAACTCCGGCACCCGGCGATTTAAGGATCGTCGCAACCGCGACACCACCGGGGTAAGTCAGGCGCTCATAGTCGATCATGTGTTTGCGCAGCGGGACGATGAAAGCGATTCCGAGGTAAGCACCCGCAATACAACCAAAAGTCAGGACGACGGGATCGAATCGATCACCGAAGCCGAGCAGGAAAATCGCCGGAACCGAGAACATCATTCCGGACGATGCGGCATTCACGCCGCTTGCGATCGTCTGCACGATATTGTTTTCGATAATGCTCCTGCGTCCCAGGAGACCTCTCAGGATACCGAAGCCGAGTATTGCCGCGAGTTCGGAACCCTCAATCGAAAACCCGAGGACCAGAGCCGCGTAGCCAATCGACCCGGCCAGTATGATGCCGATGAACCAACCAACGAGTAAGGAAACCCAGGTCAGTTCCGGATACGGGCGAATACTAGTGGTATCGCTCATTAAAACTATCCCCCCTTCTATTTTCGGTCGAGCCTATCACAGAGCTTCCAGGCGCGCCGCCAGCTGGTCTTTTTCCAGCACTTCGTTAAATTCGTCGGCCATTTCCTTGCAGGCTTCCGTGCATGCCCGCCAGGCGGCGATGCGTTCTGCTGGCAAGTAATTTACAAAATCCGTGCGATCCGGAATTTTTCCATTGGGCAGCTTCGCCACGAACGCATCGGACGGACTCACCAGAATGGTTCGGTCGACGTGATCCGGTTGAGGCTTGCGCCATCCAAGTCTCTTGTCGAACCAACCCGGCACGATGCGATCATAGAAGTGCGGATAGAGGGTCAGGCGCTCCTTTGCGCTGTGTGGCAGATCGTGATGATAGTCGATCACTCCCCCGTCGCGATAAACGCCGGGCCTTGCACCGTCGATATCACGGACTCCCTGCAGTACGAGGGGGATCGATCCGGTCGCGACGATGGCATCGGCAAGATTCGTTTCGGAAAGTACAATTTGCTGCAATGGAAACCCTCCGACCTCAAAAAAGGGCGGCAGATCGCGAGCATCGTAAAACAAGGCCCTTTCGAAAAACATTCCGAGAGTCCTGCGGCTAATGAGGTTAAGACTCGCTGCCGTCAACAGGCCGACAGTCAGTAACCAGCGATTTTCGGTTGCAAGTACGTGGCGACTGCGAACGGCCATGACATGCGTGCGAAACACAGGGTGGTTCAAAATTTCAGCACGGCCACCTGCTCCGAGTATGACGTCAATAATTTCACGACTCTTGGCCGTGATCTCTTGAATATCAGGGCGCTCGCTGAAACTTTGCTCGATATAGGCGTTCTCAAACCGGTCGATAGCAGCTACGGGATCGCTTTGTGCGTAACAGGAAAATCGCCAAGCGCCAATTGACGTACCCAGTAAATGCACGGGCCCCTGTAGCTTTGGTACGAGATTTGTGAGTATGGCGCGATCGAGTTGGCTGAGCACCAGCCATTTGGCGCCACCCGACGCCCCCGCGATCGTGCCGATGGATGATATGTCGAATCCGTGCGTTTTTACGGATCTCAGGGCACCCGCGCCCGCTTTGAATGTCAAAGTGACAGGTTTCACAAAATGTCGATTAATTGGGTTCGCAGCAAACGATGAGCGGCTATTATAGGGAATTCCACTTGATGCTGGTTCGACAAATGAGACATTTCTTTCCATCCGCGTTGTTCGTCGCGCTCACGATCACGCTCACCAGTACGGTTGTTGCCGACAGTGATGAGCCGACATTGTTCGTCGCCGCGGCGGGCCAGGACGCGGGTAATTGCCAGTCAGAGGCCGCACCTTGCCGGACGATCGAGTACGCGCTGGAGCGCGCCGGCAAGAATGCCCGGATTAGCGTTGGAGATGGCTCGTATGAACTCACTGACGTCGCGGACATGATCTACCTCTTGAGTGGCGCAATCGACGTACGTGGTAGCGATTTACCGGGAACGAGATCGACCCTCATTGGCGTGCCGCCGGAATTTGCATCGGATATGAGTGCCAGGGGATTCCATGTCATTACTGACTCGAAAGGACTGCACCAGTCAGCTGTCGATACCCAGATGAGCCTGCAGTCCGGCGCTGCCGCGACTGCCTGCGCGGGTGGCTTTGCAGGGACGTTCCCGTGCAGCAATGTCGACCTGCTTGCCCACGTTGCGGATCGAATACCAGGCGCGAGGGGCTCTGATCTATGGGGATTCATGGACCTCAATACGCATCGGGAATATGCGATCGTCGGCTACAGTTCCGGCACCGCTGTTTACGATGTCACTGACGCTGAGGATCCACGCGAGGTCGGCTTCATAAACGGGCAATCGACGACCTGGAGGGACATCAAGGTCTACCAGTTCTGGAACGCCGCTGACGGTCGCTGGAACGCTTACGCCTATATCACGGCCGACAATGCATCGGATGGCCTGTTCGTCATCGACCTTAGCCAACTGCCACATCGCATCGCGCGCGTCAGCTACAACAGCGACTTTTTCGAAGCTCACAACGTGTACCTCACCGACACGGACTTCAGCACCGGCCTCTCCATAACAGGTGCAGCGCCGATGTTGATTCTCGCCGGCGCAAACCTCAGCGATGGCCGGTTTCGCAGCTATTCGCTGGCCAATCCGGCAGCCCCTTCGTTTATTGCGGCCCCAGCGACACCGCCGAATCAGCCGGGTGGCAATCGCCTGTACATGCACGATGCTGCGTCGATGGTAGTGACGGATAGTCGCAAGGATACCCAGTGCATCAATGCAGGCAGCTCGGACCACTGCGATGTCCTGTTCGATTTTAACGAGTCCACGATTGACGTTTGGGACGTAACCGCACCCGCGACACCAACAAGAATCAGCCAGGTCCCTTACAGCAATTCCGCCTACACACATTCTGGTTGGCCATCCGAAGATCAGCAATACCTGTTTGTGCAGGACGAACTCGATGAACGTGATCGAGGCCTCTCAACGACGCTGCGCGTGTTTTCGATTGCAAATCTCGCGGCGCCTTCCTTGGCAGGGTCGTGGACCGGACCAACGCGCGCGATCGACCACAACGGCTTCGTGCGCGGCAATCGCTATTACATGTCGAATTACTCGCGCGGCCTCACGATACTCGATATCAGCAATGCGTCGAATCCTGTAGCGGTTGGCCGATTCGACACCTATCCATCATCGGACGCCGTCGGCTTTCCGGGCAACTGGGGCGCCTATCCTTTTCTCCCCAGCGGCAATATCGCCCTGAGCGATATTGATTCCGGCTTCTATCTTGTCGCGGACAATACGCGCAACGTCAGCCAGGGCTCATTATCGTTTTCTGCAGAGTCTTTTGGCAGCGACGAAACTCAGGCTATAACAGCCATCGTGCAGCGCGTCGGCAATTCACAAGGCGCCGTTTCCGTTAATTGGGAAGTCATCCAGGCAACCGCGAATTTCGATGATGTGGCCGCGACCCGCGGGACATTAAGCTGGGCAAACGGCGACACGAGCAATCGGACGATTACGCTCGGAACGAACAATGACGGTGTTATCGAGGGACTTGAAAGAGTGCTTATCAAGTTGACCGCGCCAACAGGCGGCGCGACGCTGTCGTCGCCCAGCATCGCGAGTGCCTACATCAGCGACCCGGGTAATACGAGCGAAGTCGGTTTTGCAGCAGAAATAATCGACATTCCGGAACGTGGCTTCGCCACAGCTGTGGCCGTCATTCACCGAACAGGCAGCGCCAGTGGCTCGCTGTCGGTTGATTACAACGTGAGCGCTGGCGATGCGACGGCCGCTGTCGATTACACCGGGCCCGCCAGCGGTACACTCACCTGGGCGGATGGCGACGCGACGCCCAAATGGATTGAGTACACCATTGCGAATGACGGCAGCGGCGAGGCCGACGAATTTTTCGAGTTGACCCTTGGCAATGTCAGTGGCGGAGCGATTGGCAGTAACGCGCAGTTGCGAATCAATATTCTCGACGGCACCGGTTTCAACAGCGCGCCGAATTCAGTCGCCGGCGCCAGCCAGACAGTCAGTGTTGGTAGCACGGTTACGCTGAATGGCAGTGGCTCAAACGATGCGGATGGCGACACGCTAAACTATGCCTGGTCGCAGGTCCTGGGGCCCACCGTGGTCCTGTCGAGCCCCAATTCTGCGACGACGACTTTCACGACACCGAACGTCACTTCGGACACTCTGCTTCGCTTCAACCTTACCGTCAGTGACCCAGGTGGGCTCACGGACACGTCCACGGCAAACATCACCGTATCGACGGGTTCGAGTTCGGGCGGCGGTACGCTCGGACTGTGGGGACTGCTCGGACTGTTCGGCCTCGCCGTCTTCAGCCGAAAGGATGCGTCTTGATAATGGTTTGCTCGCGATCCGGCCCTGTGGAGATGATATCTACAGGGACGCCAGCCAGTTCTTCGATACGGGCAAGATATTTGCGCGCCTTTTGAGGTAGTTTCTCGAATTCGGTAATACCCACAGTCGACTCCTGCCAACCCGGCCATTCCTCATAAATCGGCACGCATTCCGCGAAACGATCGACAACCACCGGCAATCCCGGGATAGCTTCACCGTCTATCGAGTAACCCACGCAGATCTGTATCGTTTCGAGTTCGTCGAGAACATCGAGTTTGGTTACGCACAATCCCGAGACACTGCTGTTAATAATCGAACGACGTAACGCGACAGCATCAAACCAGCCGCAGCGGCGTGGCCTGCCCGTCGTCGCGCCGAATTCAGCACCCACTCGCGCAAGATGCTTGCCCTGGTCGTCGAACAATTCTGTTGGGAACGGACCGGCGCCGACGCGAGTCGTATAGGCTTTGACGATTCCCAGTATGTAGTCCAGGTTCCGCGGTCCGATGCCCGTGCCGGTACTCGCGGCGGCCGCCACCGTATTCGACGACGTGACGAATGGATACGTGCCGTGATCGATATCCAGGAAACTGCCTTGCGCACCCTCAAACAGAATGCTCTTGTCCGAATCCGCAAGATCTTGAAGGATTTGCGTAATGTCAGCGGTTATTGGTGCAACGATCTCGGCATAGCCCAGAGCCTCATCCAGTGTCTTCGCGAAATCCACGGTATCAGCGCCATAATAATTCTTGAGCAGAAAATTGTGGTAGTCGAGTACTTCGCCGAGCTTGGATGCAAATTTTTCACGAACGAAAAGATCAGAAACTCTCAGGGCCCGACGCGAAACCTTATCTTCATAAGCAGGGCCTATGCCGCGCCCGGTCGTTCCGATCGCACTTGAGCCGCGCGCCTTTTCGCGCGCCACATCCAGAGCTACATGCGAAGGAAGAATCAGAGGACAACCCTGACTCAGCCTGAGCCGTTCATATACGGGAACACCTTTAGCGATCAAGGCATTCGCTTCCGAAACGAAAGCATCCAACGACAGCACTACACCATTGCCGATCAGGCAACTCACACCGTCGCGCAATATCCCTGACGGGATCAGGTGCAATACTGTTTTGACTCCGCCGATGACAAGCGTGTGACCCGCATTGTGGCCACCCTGGAAGCGCACAACCGCCATTGCGCGCTCAGTCAACAGGTCAACAATCTTGCCCTTGCCTTCGTCGCCCCATTGGGTGCCGATGACGACTACATTTTTTCCCATGGTATTTCTACTCTTTATGCACGGACCATGAACAGCACTATCAGTCCAATGATCATCACTGCCAGGCCGATCGTTCGTATCTGATTGTCTCGGAGCCTCGTGATCTCTGCTACAAACTCACGGTATTTGGCCGGCGAAATGAAAGGCAACAGGCCCTCTATGATGAGAACCAGGGCCAAAGCCGTGAAAATCTCGGTGGCTATCGTTTGCCACTCGACTGGTTCAGGTAACGGAAGAACTCATTATTCGGATCCAGAACGAGCAGATCCCCTGACTTACCCAGAGAATTCTTGTACGCATCGATACTGCGATAGAAGGCGTAGAACTCCGCGTCCTTGTTATAGGCGCTGGCATAGATTTCCGCAGCCCGCGCATCGCCCTCACCGCGAATGATCTGTCCATCGCGATAGGCGTTCGCCAGCAATATTGTCCGGTCCTTGTCAGCAGTGGAACGAATCAACTCTGCTGCCTCGCGACCTTCTGCACGCGTTTCCGCTGCGACCAGCGCACGTTCCTCGCGCATCTGGTTGTAAACCGAGTTTCGTACGTCATCGATAAATTCGACCTGCTTGACGCGGAAATCGACCACTTCTATACCGAGCCCTTTCGCCGTCTCGTCGGCGTTAAGGAGCATGTCCTGCATTAACTCGACGCGTTCTACCGAGATAGCTTCCTGGATTGTGCGTTTGCCGAACTCCGTGACAATGGAGTTCTTGACAATTTCGCGCAGGCGATCTGTTGCTACTTCCTGCAAACCACCGGTAGACGTGTAAAAAGGTACTTCGTCGATAATGCGCCACATCACAAAATAGTCGACCGTCATTGCCGTGCGTTCGAGCGTAAACACACGTTGCGGTGCATCGTCTATTTTCAGGATCTGACTCGGGAATTTTCGCACCGTTTGAAAAAGTGGAATCTTGAAATACAAACCCGGCTCGTAATTGGCTTCAACAACCTTACCGACCTGCAACTTGATCGCGAGTTCGCGCTCGCCAACGGTAAATGCCGACGCGCCCACACCCAGCAGCACCAGTCCCACTATCAAGAGAATTGAGATTCTTGAATTGTTCATTCTCGTGTCCTCCGCTCGCGGTTGGTAGTCGATGTCCCATCGTCATTGGCACTATTCGGAGACGCCATTGCTTCTGTCGATCGTGAGGTCGCGTCACTGGTGAGCCCCGAATTCGAGCGCTTCATCAATTCTTCGACAGGAAGGTACAGCAGGTTGTTGCTGCCCTCGGAATCGAGAATGACCTTGTTGGAACGAGAGTAAACGTCTTCGATTGCCTGGATATACAAACGATCGCGGGTCACCTTGGGCGCCTTGGTGTATTCAGTCAACAGTGCTTCAAACCGGGCCGCCTCGCCTTCTGCATCCGCTATCAGTCGATCACGATATCCCTCGGCGTCCTGCAAAACGCGCTGCGCCGCGCCGCGAGCTCGTGGAATAATATCGTTGGCATAAGTTTGCGCTTCAAGGCGGTATCGATCTCTGTCGTTACGCGCTTTTTGCGTGTCGTCAACTGCTTCCTGTACCGCCTTCGGATAGTCGACCACACGCAGGTTGATTGACGTCACCGTAAGGCCGGCGTGGTAGGCCACCAGGGTTTCCTGCAGTTCCGAAATCGTCCTTTCGGGAATTTGTTCGCGGCGTTCGCCAATGAGCTCCGCCAAGGTGCTGGTGCCCACTACACCACGCAAAGCACTTTCGGTGAGATCGTTGAGGGTGACGTCCGGACCCAGCACTTCGAAACTGTACTGCACCGGGTCTGTCCGCCGGTATTGCACTACGACATCGATGAAAACGTACTGTTCGTCCGCGGTCAGCATCTCGGTGCTGAACGGATAGTCGTTCACTTCCTGGATGTTGACGATATCCACCGTCTCGATTGGATACGGAAGATGCCATCGCAGACCGGGGTCCGACGTCATGGTGTAAGCACCGAAACGCTGTACGACACCCCGCTCGGCTTCATCGACGCGATAAAAGCCCGTCAGGGCCCACGCGATGATCAACATGATAATCAGCGCAAAGCCACCACCGCCGCCGCCGGAACCGGAGCCGGTGCCTCCGCCGCCACCCAGTATGCGGCTGAAACGTCGCTGCCATTCCTGCACGATTTGATCAAGGTCATTCGGTTCGCCAGCTCCCCGTTTCCACGGGTCGTGACCATTGCCTGAGTCATTGTTAGCCATTTGATTGTCTTCTTACTCGTTTGCTGCGGTTGCTGCCGGCGCCAATATCGGTGCCGACTCTAATCGATGTGTGTTGAGATTTTCATGCTTTAGGAATCGCCGCAAGTCTTTTTCAGCCATTCGCAAATTCAGCATCCAGCTACCATCTTCCAGTACCGTTTCACTTCGGACCGCGCCCAGTGCAAAAAGTTTGGCACGCTGCCGTCCCTGGGCTGGTTGAAGATGGACGCTGCAATCGGTGGTCTTTTGTCTCAATCGGCCGGCGATTGCCTCTAGCAAAAAGGGCAGGCCTTCGCCGGTCACTGCTGACAACCAGACCGATCGACCGGCTCCGCGAAGATTATTTGTCATTCGCGGCTCGCGATCCAGTTTGTCGATCTTATTGTACACACGTATCTGCGGTATCTGGTCCGCATCCAGTTGTTTCAGCACTGAATTGACCTGGCGAACACGTTGCCAACGATTTGGGTCGCTCGCATCGATGAGGTGCAATATGAGGTCAGCTTCGCGGGCCTCTTGCAATGTCGACTTGAATGCCGCCACGAGCTCGTGCGGGAGATCGCGTATGAATCCGACGGTATCCGCGAGCAAAGCATGCTCGCCTTCCGGTAAATCGAGGCGCCGGATAGTCGGATCGAGCGTCGCAAACATCTGATCCTTCACATAAACGTCGGCATTGGTCAAAGCATTGAACAAGGTCGATTTGCCAGCATTCGTGTAGCCAACCAGCGCAACCACGGGAATCTCCGCCTTCAATCGATTGCGGCGATTCATCGAACGTCGCGAGTCCACCGCCTTGAGACGTTCATTGAGTTGCCGAATGCGCCCCTTGATCAGGCGTCGGTCCGTCTCCAGCTGCGTTTCACCCGGTCCGCGCAAGCCGATACCGCCCTTTTGCCGCTCAAGGTGAGTCCAACCGCGCACCAGGCGTGTCGAAAGATGTTGCAGCTGGGCAAGTTCAACCTGCAGCATGCCCTCAAAACTGCGGGCGCGCTGCGCAAATATGTCGAGAATCAGTCCCGCACGATCCAACACACGGCAATTAAGTTCTCGCTCCAGGTTGCGTTCCTGGCTGGGACTCAAAGACGCACACGATATAACGAGCTCCGCTTTGTCTTTCAGTATGAGCGACTTGAGATCTTCCAATTTGCCCTTGCCGATAAAATAGCGTGCATCCGGACGCTTCCGCGAAGTGAGCAATTCGCCCACAACGACAGCGCCTGCAGACATTGCCAGCTCTGCAAACTCTTCGCGTTCGGAACTATCAGGTAACCCGTCGGGGCTGGAGTGAACTAGGACTGCTCGTTCGCCACTTTGCGGCCGTTCAAACAAACGCCACCTCCTGTCGAGGCAGCGCCACTATAAATTTACTCGTCGTCGTCTCCGGTTTCGTCGTCCGGCAAAGGAAGGCGAACGTTGCGCGATGGGACGATCGTCGATATCGCATGTTTATAAACCATCTGATTAACACTGTTTTTGAGTAACACCACAAATTGATCAAATGAATCCACCTGCCCTTGCAGTTTGATGCCATTCACAAGGTAGATGGAAACCGGGACTTTTTCCTTGCGCAAAATATTCAGGAATGGGTCCTGTAACGTCTGCCCTTTAGCCATGATTGGGTCTCCTTATTCTTCATTTTTTATTGTTGAATATCGCAGTCCGGTGGCGCCGGTTGCCTATTGCGAAATCCAGCCTAAGCGTTTGAAAAGTCTACCACACGATGAACAGACGACGAGCCGCATTTCAGCCGAGTTTGTCCGCCAGATGCTTGGATATAGTGTCAATCGCCCGCGCTTCAAGCGGATCGGCCAAATAGACGCCCTGCTCTGAACGCAGCCACGTGAGCTGCCGCTTAGCGAGCTGGCGCGTCGCATAAAGAGCCCGGTCTCTTGCCTCATCCGCTGAACACTCTCCTTCAAGATAGGTCCAAAACTGTCTGTAACCCACTGATCGCATTGATGAACTGTTGCGCGTAAGTCCGGGCCGGGCGCGCAGTGTCCGCACCTCGGCCGCAAAGCCCAGCCGTATCATGTTCGCAAGTCGCTGCTCGATGCGCTCATGCAGAACCTTGCGCGGTTCAATTTGCAGCGCGACTTTGATGTAGTCAGGCCCCCCGGTCGGCAATTCCCCCTCGCGCTGCCAGGCACTGAGCGGTTTTCCGCTAACACGAAAGACCTCCAGCGCGCGCTGGATTCTTTGGCTGTCATTGGGGTTCAGGCGGGCCGCGATTACCGGATCGGCCGTCATCAACTCGGCGTGCATCGCAGGCCAGCCCAGACGGCTCGCCTCCTCGTCAATCGCCTTGCGAACCCGGCTATCCCCCGCCGGCAGATCGGCGATGCCCCTGGTCAGGGCCCGAAAGTACATCATCGTGCCGCCGACCAATAAGGGAATCCGCCCCTTCGCGATGCTGGCGTCGATTGCCAGTCGGGCGTCACGGACGAAGTCGCCGGCGGAGTAGCTTTCCTCCGGATCACGAATATCGATCAACTGGTGCGGCGTGCGAAGCAAGGTCTGTGCATCCGGCTTGGCCGTACCGATGTCCATGCCACGATAAACCAGCGCCGAATCGACACTGATCACGTCACAGGGAAAGCGCTTGCAAAGACTGATGGCAATATCGGTTTTGCCGGACGCAGTAGGCCCCATGAGCAGTATGGCCTTGGCGCTCACAGGGCCACTCAACGACCGCGCAGGAAGAGGCGGTCAAGTTCAGACAGGCTGATCGTCGTCCACGTTGGCCGACCGTGATTGCATTGATCCGCGTGGTCGGTCTGTTCCATCTGGCGCAAAAGCGCATTCATTTCATCCGAGGATAACAGTCGATTCGCCCGTACCGAGTGATGACAGGCCATCGTCGCGAGGCAATCGTCGCCGGCATCCGCCACACGATTGCTTTGCCCGGCCTCGGAGAGATCGGACAACACGTCGCGCAGCATCGACTCGGTGTCCGAGTTCTTTAGCAACACAGGCACTTCCCGCACAGTCACACTGGTCGGGCCTGTGCGATTCACCACGAGGCCGAGCGACGCCAGCAGGTCGCCGGATTCCTCGATAAGATTCGCCTCGCGCTCGGATACCGCAATCGCTTCCGGTACGAGCAAAGGCTGTCGAACCAGGTTGCGATCGTCGTAAGCCTTTTTCAGTTTTTCGTAAGTGATGCGCTCATGGGCAGCGTGCATATCGACGATAACCAGGCCATCCCTGTTTTCCGCCAGTACGTAAATGCCCGCGACCTGCGCGATAGCAAAACCCAGCGGCGGAACTTCGCGATCCTCATGCAGTGCACTCGCAGGCGATACTGACGAGGCCATGGCGCCATACGCCGCGAGTGTTTCAGAAACGCCATGCGTCGTCGGCCTTGCCTGCAGCGGCATCGAGCCCTGATTGAAAACAGCGTTGCGCGTCATGGGAATGGGCGTCACATTGTAGCCACCCGGCCGCGTGTCCTTCAGCGCGACCTCGACAGACTGCGATACCACACCGTGGATGCGCCGCCCATCGCGAAATCGCACTTCGTGTTTGGCCGGATGCGCGTTGGCATCCACCGTGGCCGGATCCAATGTCAGGTTCAGGACATAGGCGGGAAATCGTCCGTGAAACAACACGTCCCGATAAGCGTGGCGAACGGCGTGCGCCAGCGTCTTGTCGGTTACGCTGCGGCCATTCACGAACCAGTACTGCAAGTCAGGCTGGCTGCGATTGAAGGTCGGCAAGGCAATCCATCCGGACAGCGCGATACCGTCGGTTTCGCGCTCGATATAGACGCACTGATCCGCAAATCCTGTGCCGCAAATCTTCGCGATCCGCTGCCGCTGTTGCTCTTCTGACGTTGCTGCAGCTACCTGCAATACGGTTCGCTGGTTGTGTGTCATCGTAAATGCGATCTCCGGACGCGATAGCACGAGCCGGTGGATCCATTTTTCGACGTGCCCGAACTCGGTGCGCTCCGTTCGCAAAAAGCGCCGACGCGCCGGTGTGTTGAAAAACAGATCATGGACTTCGACGCTGGTACCCATCGGATGTGCCGCCGGTTTTGGCGCGCTCACATCTCCGCCGCTGGCCTCCACCTGCCAGGCAGACTCGCCGTTGGCGGTCCGCGAGCACAAAACAAGGCGCGCTACGGACGCGATACTCGGCAACGCTTCGCCGCGAAACCCCAGGGATGCCACCGTTTCAAGGTCCTCAAGGCTCGAAATCTTGCTCGTCGCATGGCGCGACAAGGCGAGCTTGAGTTCAGATTTGTCGATGCCTTTGCCATCGTCTCGAATGCGGATCAGCTTTTGTCCGCCGGCAATTACATCGATTTGCACAGCCCTGGCACCGGCATCGAGGCTATTCTCAATGAGTTCCTTGATCACGGATGCCGGGCGCTCAACCACCTCGCCGGCGGCGATTTGATTAATCAGGTGGTCTGGGAGCTGCTGGATAGGCATGCGGATGGGCCATTGGCGTCAATCCGGCATTTTTCCAAATCCAGGGGCAAAAGTCTTGCGAAGTGAATTATCCGCCCGTGAAGACCGGGATACTCAAGGTCTGGCCGACGCGTATTTTGTCCGTCGAAAGTTTATTCGCCTTGCGAATTGCTGCCGGACTGACGTTGTAACGCTCCGCTATCTGGGAAATCGTGTCACCGCGCGCGATGACGTAACGCACCTGGCTCGACGGTTCGCGGCGCAGATCCATGGCTATCTGTGTGTCGGGTGGCGGATTCGTATAAAAGTAACTTCGCACGCCGGCGAGGACAGCGTTGGCAAGCATGCCCTGATGCTTCGCGTCCCTGAGCTTGTTTTCTTCCGACGCATTCGAAATGAACCCGGTCTCAACGAGAATGGAAGGCATGTCCGGCGCCTTCAGCACGACCAGGGACTTCTGCTTCACTTCCTTGCTGTGCATCTTGGCGACCCGACTCATTTCCCGGCTGACCTTGGCGCCGACGTCCAGGCTCGCACTCAACGCGGCATTTTGTGACAAATCAAACAAGACCGAAGCCAGCACTTCGTCTTTGTCGTGCAAAGACACGCCGCCCACGCTCACCGGCGCGGAATCACGCTGGTCGAGCTGCCGCGCCGCCTCGTCGCTCGCACCTTTCAGGTTCAGTGCGAATACTGACGCGCCGTTCGCGCGCGAATCGGTAAACGCATCCGCGTGAATGGAAATAAACAGGTCTGCTTTCTGCTTGCGCGCGATCGCGATCCGGTCACGATGTTCGACGAATACGTCCCGATCGCGGATGAGCACGGCCCGCATGCCGGGCTCTGCGTTAATTCGACGAGCGAGCTCGCGGCTGATCGTTAGCACGACATCTTTTTCTTTCGAGCGCTTGCCGAGGGCGCCGGGATCGTGGCCGCCATGACCCGCGTCAATCGCAATCACGATGTCACGCCCGGGCCGGTACTCCTCGGAGGCGCGCTTGACGGGCTGCAAATTGCCGGCGCGAGTCAGGTCAATGACCAGTCGATCGCCGTATTCGGCATTCGGTCCCGCGACAAAACTTCTCGAGCGCACGCCTTCCGTCAAATCCAGTACGACGCGCAGCTGGCCATCCGCCTTGATAGCACTGCGTATCGATCGCACGGCGCCAGCGCCTTTCGGCAAGCGGGCCAGGGACTCTGCAAGGCGGCTATCCTTGAGATCGATAACCAGGCGATCGGGGCCGCGCAAGGTAAAAATGTTGTGATCGACAGACTGGCTGAGGTCCAGGACGACCCGGGTTTTGTCGTTTTCCGACCAGACACGCACATTTTCGACTGTGGTGCCCGCATTCGCGGCCACGCCGAGCAGCAACAAAAGCGGAATCAGGATCGGCGGCAAACGTCTCATCGGGGCCTTAAGTCAAGACAGGTGAATATTATGTCCGGTGAGTATACGAATCCGGCAGAAAAATCCAAGGTATTTTGCTGCAAAATTATGAAGATAGCGGGCTTAGTTAATCTTCTGAGTCAAAGCATGGCCGCGCGCGGATCGTCCGGTCAGGGTCGCGTGGCGGGCGGACCCCTCGTAACGCAGCTCAACGAGCAGGTCCGCCGCCTCAGCGAGTCGCGGCGCACGGTCCGGCCACTCGACAAGGCAAAGGCCGTCGTCCAGTTCGTCAAAGCCCAGGTAGTACAGCTCGTCTTCTGATGAAACTCTATATAAATCAATATGATATATGTTTCCCGATGGCAGCTTGTATGGCTCCACGAGCGTATAGGTGGGACTGGGTACGGACCCGGAGTGTCCTGCCGCCTTAATCAGGGCCCGTGCGAAGGTGGATTTTCCGGCTCCCAGCTCACCCGTCAGCAGGATCGTCCAGCCGGCGCGGTCTCTGGGCAACGCACGGTATACCTCGCTGGCCAGCGTCATCGTGGCCTGTTCATCGGGCAGGAATCGTGTCATGGGTTCGCGATGCCCGGAAGCGCGGCGATCAGGTCCGACGCCAGCATGCCGCGCTCGCCGCCACAAGCCGCCGCATCGCCAGCGCGGGCATGGAGTTCAACCCCGCCAGTGGCCGCCTCCTGCAGCGACAGGCCCTGTGCCAGCAGTGCAGCGATGACGCCTGTCAGTACATCACCCATGCCCGGAGCCGCCATCCCTGGGTTGCCGGCTGTGCATACGTAAGGCACGCCCGCCGCAGACGAAATCAGCGTGCCGGCCCCTTTGAGGACGGTGACGCCGCCGAATTTTGACGATAATGACCGAAGAGCGGCCGGCCGGTCGGCCTGGACATCGCTTGCCGACATCCCCAGCAAGCGCGCCGCTTCTCCGGGATGCGGTGTGATCACGCGGTGCGAGGTGCTGTCCGGCGTGGCGGCAAGCAGGTTAAGAGCATCGGCGTCCCAGACGGCGGGCTTCTGGGACGCGCTGACGAGGCTGTAGAGCTCGCGCGCCCAGTCGGTCAGGCCGAGGCCGGGGCCGAAGGCAATAACATCAACCTTTTCAATAAGTTCTGCTACCTCCTTACCCGAGGAGATAGCGTGAGACATGAGTTCCGGCCGCGCAGCGGAGATCAGCGCCGCATGCGCCGGGTGCGTCGCCACGCTGACGCGGCCGGCACCCGCCCGCAGGGCTGCTTCGCCGCAAAGCCTGGCGGCTCCGGCCATGCCCGGCCCGCCACCGATAACCAGAACATGCCCGAAATCGCCCTTGTGCGAGCCACGCGGACGCGCGGGCAGCAAAGCGGCCAGATGTGCGTCGTCCATACGCCTGAAGAGCGGCTGGATGCCGGATTGGACCTCGTCACCGATGTCGAGATCGGAAAAGGTGATTTCCCCGCAGAAGTTCGGGCCTGAGCCAAGAAACAGGCCAGGTTTCAGTCCGACGAAGGTGGTCGTCAGCCCGGCCCTTACAGCCGAACCCATGACTGCGCCCGTATCGCCGTGGATACCCGTGGCAATGTCCATGCTGTGAACATCGGCGCCGTGGCCGTTGATCGCCGCGACGGCATCGGCGTAGGCGCCGCTGAGCTCGCGTTCAAGGCCGCTGCCGAGGATCGCGTCGACGAGCAATTCGGCCTCTGCGTCCAGCTCACCGGACCAAGGCATCACGACGCCGCCCTCGGCGGCAAAGTCCGCATAGGCTTTTGCGGCGTCGCCGGTCAGGGATTCCGGGTCGACAAGCGACAGCACCGAGACGACGATGCCATCCTGTGCCGCCAGTCTCGCCACCACATAGCCATCGCCGCCATTATTGCCAGGCCCGGAAATAACCTGCCAGCGTTTGGCATCCGGGTAGTGCTTGCGCGCGGCGCAAAGTGCCGCCAATCCCGCACGCTGCATGAGTGTGTAGCCAGGTACGCCCCGATCTTCGATTGCACGGCGATCCATCTCGCGAACGGACGCCACGGAATAGATGTTTGCGGGTAGGGATTGCATCGTGGCGATTATACTGCCCCTTCCGAAGGAACAATCAATGACGAAACCCGCTATGGACAAAAGCGAAAGCGAAATTGGCTCGCTGAAACGCGAGATCATCACCTGGTGCAGTGAGCTCGGGTTTCAGCAGGCGGGCGTCGCGGACATTGATCTCAGCCAGGCAGAGGCGCGACTCGCTGACTGGTTGCGAACCCGATTCCACGGCTCCATGAGCTACATGGAACGTCATGGCAGCAAGCGCAGTCGCCCGGACGAACTGGTCCCGGGAACCTTGCGCATCATATCCGTGCGCATGGACTATTTGCCCGAGGATCAGAACACCGCAAAACAATTGCTCGATCACGGGTCGAGCGCCTACATCTCCCGCTACGCCCTTGGTCGTGACTACCACAAGGTCCTGCGTGGTCGCTTGCGCGAACTCGCGCGGAGAATTGAGCAGTCAGTCGGAGAATTTGGTTATCGCGTTTTCGTCGACAGCGCACCGGTGCTCGAAAAGGCGATAGCCGAGAAAGCCGGCATCGGCTGGATCGGAAAGCACACCAACCTCATCGATCGCGATTCAGGATCGTGGTTTTTTCTGGGCGAGCTATACACGGACTTACCATTACCGGTCGATGTCGCCGAGGAATCTCATTGCGGATCCTGTACGGCTTGCATCGAAGTCTGTCCAACCCAGGCGATTGTCGCACCCTACTCGCTGGATGCACGTCGCTGCATTTCCTATTTAACTATTGAAAACAGGCAATCCATCCCAGTTGAGTTTCGTGAGGCCATTGGCAATCGTATTTATGGCTGCGATGACTGCCAGCTGTTTTGTCCGTGGAATAAATTTGCGAAACCAACGGCCGAAGGCGACTTCGCTCCACGCCACGGCCTGCAGTCAGCCGAGCTAACGGAATTATTCATGTGGAACGAAGTGACCTGGCTCGAGAAAACAGAGGGCAGTGCGATCCGGCGTATTGGCTACGAGCGCTGGTTGCGCAACATTGCCGTCGCGCTGGGCAACGCCGATACAACGCCGGACGTGCTGTCGGTACTTAATGCACGGCACGCAGATGCGTCGCCCTTGGTCACGGAACATGTAGAGTGGGCGCTCGGACAACACCAACGCAAAAAGAAGACACCGGAGATACACAATGTTTGAGGCACCTGATTCACCGTATCTTGTTCCTTTCGACGGCAGTTTCGACGTGTCCAGGGCAAGCACCAGGGCACAAACGGACGGACACTCGCACAAAGGAAAATATCGTCGCGAGGCAATCAAGAAACTGAGCACACTGCAGCAGGTGCTGGCGGCCGGCGATCGCCACGCCGTGCTACTGGTTTTCCAGGCTATGGACGCGGCTGGCAAAGACAGCACGATTCGATCGGTCATGCGGGGTATTGACCCGTCCGGCTGCCAGGTATTCAGCTTCAAAAAGCCGTCCAGCCTGGAACTGGACCACGATTTTCTCTGGCGCACGACCTGCCGCCTGCCGGAAAGAGGCCGCATCGGCATCTTCAACCGCAGCCAGTACGAGGAGGTACTCGTCGTTCGGGTGCATCCGAAAATTCTCGAATACCAGCAATTACCGGACGAGATTGATCTCACCACTGTTTTTGATGAACGACTGACATCGATACGCCAACAGGAAGAGCATCTGGCGCGTAACGGCACCGTTATTTTGAAATTCTGGCTGAATGTCTCTAAGGCCGAACAGAAAAAGCGCTTCCTCGCACGCCTCGACGATCCTGCAAAAAACTGGAAGTTCGAGCCGGGGGATGTCGCGGAAAGACGTCATTGGGACGATTACATGGCCGCGTACGAAGCCGCGCTCAACGGAACATCGAGGCCATGGGCACCGTGGTATGCGATTCCCGCTGACGACAAACCCTATATGCAGGCGCGCGTCGCCGAAATAATTATCGATGCGTTGCAGAGTATTGGACTGCGCTATCCCGAGCCTTCGGCCGGCGACAGGGTCGAATTCGCCGAATCCCGCGCAGAATTGTGCGCCGATGACTAGGTGACACCTGTCACGTTTTGAATTTCTGTCAATCTGTGCGCTGGTCGATGTTGATCGGGCGCGAAAGCCGTAACAATCCCCGGATAACTTCAGGAACAGACTGTGTCGCCATCGCTCGCCATAAATTCGGACTACAAACGCACGTTGCTGGATAGCCTCGAGCTGTTCCGGGGCGTGCGGCCGGATGATGTGCAGGGACTTCTGCAACGATGTGACCGCCGTGACCTTGCCGCAGGTGAATTGTTGTTGTCGCCCGGTGCCAGGAATGAGCACGTCTATATCGTACTTTCCGGCAGCCTTAATGTTCATGTCGGTTCTGTCGACACGCCGATGATTGCGAGCATGGATGTCGGCGCCTGTGTCGGCGAGATGTCCATCATCGAGGATCGCGATCCGTCGGCATTTGTAATCGCGGCCGAAGATTCACACTTGCTGCTCATACACCAGACGGTGTTGTGGGAAATGGTGGATGCATCCCACAATTTCGCAAAGAACCTGCTGGTCGTATTATCCGAACGCGTGCGCAGCCATAACCGCGTTATCGCTGACAGTTTCGGCGAGATCAAGAAATTCGAAAGGCATGCGACGACCGATGCCTTGACAGGACTTGCTAATCGACATGCCATGCTGGAGTCCTTTCCGCTTGCGATCGAACGTTGCGTCGAGAAAGACGATCCTGTCGCGATGATGATGATCGATATCGACAACTTCAAAAACTTCAATGATCTTTTTGGCCACATTGCCGGCGACCGCGCACTGGTCGCTGTCGCGAAGGTCCTGCGCATCCAGTTTCGCCCTCAAGACCTGCTGGTTCGCTACGGCGGCGACGAATTTGTCGTCCTGCTGCCCGGTACTAACAAGGAGCAGGCGCTGGTCATTGGCGAACGCGTCCGTCTTGCCGTGTGCGGCAAGACCGGCGACGGCAGCGATTCGATGATCCGAATTCCACTCAGAATTTCGATGGGCGTGGCTGAGCGGGCGCCGCACGGCACGCTTGAAACGCTGGCACACGACGCGGATGCCGCACTCTATCGCGCGAAAGACTCCGGGCGCGACACCGTCTCCGACTAGATTGTGATTACGACGTTGTCGATGAGGCGAGCGTGACCCAGCTGCGCCGCGGCGAGTACGACCAGTTCATCGCAATCACGATCCGGCATCTCCAGGTTCATTGCGCGTCGAATCGCGAAGTAATCAACGACAAAACCTGCCGCGGTCAATTTCGCGGCGGACTCCGCTTCAAGCGCCTCGAAATCCCGCCGCCCGTCCTGCAATTTCGTGCCGATTTCAGACAGGACTTTGTACAAGGCCGGTGCGATTTTTCGCTCCTCATCATTCAGATAAAGATTGCGGGAGCTCATTGCAAGACCGTCTGCTTCGCGCACCGTTTGTGCGGTGATAATTGAAATCGGCAGGTTCAGGTCCTGTGACATGTGCCGGATCACGAGCTGTTGCTGGTAGTCCTTCTGGCCGAAAACCGCAACGTCCGGTTGCACCAGCGCAAACAGTCGAACAACAACGGAAGTCACACCGTCAAAATGACCCGGACGACTGGCGCCACAAAAGTTTTCGGTAATGCGCGGCACAGACACCGTTGTCGCATTTGTCAGGCCAAAGGGATAAATAGTTTCAACTTCGGGCGCGAAGATCAGGTCGGCCGCCGGCTTCTTGAGTCGGCGCGTATCGCGTTCAAAGGTTCGCGGATACTCCTCAAAGTCCTCGTCTTCGCTGAACTGCGTCGGATTTACAAATATGCTGACAACGACGCGTTCGGCGTGTTCACGCGCCAGCTTCACGAGTGACATATGACCCGAGTGCAGATTGCCCATCGTGGGCACCAACGCGATTCGGTCACCATGCTGGCGCCAATCAGCCAACTGCTCCAGGAGCTCTTCTCGGGTTTTCGCAATTATCATGTTTAGAACTCGGCGACGGCCTGCTTAGGAAAAGCAATGTTCCGGCGCTGGATAAATACGCGCTTTGACGTCGCGCACATAAGACGTGATTGCCGCGAGCGGCGAATCACAACCTGCCTGAAAATTCCTCACGAATCGCGGCGTTCGGCCTTGCGTAATATCGAGGATGTCGTACAAAACGAGAATCTGCCCATCCACGTCGGGGCCTGCACCGATGCCAATGACGGGCACCTCAAGCGCATTCGTGATGCCCTTACCGACTTCATTGGGCACGCATTCGAGCAATACGATATCGGCGCCGGCATCCTGCAAGCGTTTTGCAGACTCCAGCATCTCCGTCGCCTTATCCTTGTCCCTGCCCTGCACCTTAAATCCGCCGATCTTGTGCACGGACTGCGGTTTCAATCCGAGGTGGGCACAGACCGGTATATCGTGACGCGCCAGGTGTTCGACGATTGCGACCTGGTCGTCGCCACCTTCCAGCTTGACCATCATCGCACCGCCTTCCTGCATGAGTCGCACGGCGTTGTCGAGGGCAATATCCGGCTTGGTGTAACTCATGAACGGCATGTCGGCGACAAGGAACGCGCGACGCAAGCCGCGAGCGACAGTGCGGCAGTGATAAACCATGTCGCTGACAGTGACCGGCACCGTAGTGTCGTGTCCCTGTATCACCATGCCCAGTGAATCACCAACGAGAACAAGGTCCGTGCCAGCCGCATCAACTAAAACGGCATAACTCGCGTCATAGGCCGTGAGGCAGGCGATAGCTTCGCCCTCCTGCTTCATTTTTTGCAGTGTCGACACATTAACCGGTGGCTGCGGCATGCCGCGCTGTTCGAGTTGCGTATACATAGGTGCCTAGGATATCAGGCTAGCGCAGCGCTGACCGGATTGAAAAAATGCCGTCCGCCGGTGGTGCGTTCGATTTGCTGAAACAACTGCTCGAAATCGGCGTCGTTATTTACGGGATCGATTTGCGAGGCGTTGACGATCAGCAGCGGACCTTCATCGTAATCATGAAAAAAGCGTGCGTAGGCGTCCGTCAGGCGCTCGAGGTAGGCGCGGTCGACGTAGCGGTCATAAGGCAGGTCGCGACGTGCCAGGCGTTGCATGATGATGTCGACCGAAGTCTGCAGGTAGATCACGAGGTCCGGTACCGGCGCCTCGATAGCGAGATTCGCAACAATCTGTTCATAGAGCTTGAGTTCTTCGCGGTCCAGGTTCAGTTCTGCGAACAAGCGGTCCCGGGTGAACAGGTAATCGGATATGCGCACGCTCGAAAACAGGTCGGATTGTCGCAGCTGTTCGATCTGACGTGCGCGGGCAAAGAGGAAAAACATTTGCGCGGGCAGCGCGGCGGAACGCCCGTCGCGATAAAACCGCTCCAGAAACGGATTGTCGTCAAACTCTTCCAGTACCAGGTCCGCCGACAAACTGTCAGCAAGGCGCCTGGCGAGGGCGGTCTTGCCCACGCCAATCGGGCCTTCGATCGCGATATAGCGCGAGGAATTGCCGGGTTTCTTGAATTGACTGACGACCACAGATTTCCTTTATGCGATGAGCGAAATGCCGGGTTCGCTGAAGTTGACTGCAATACTAGCAACTCGACCCAAACCCGGCACAGTCAAATCGGGGGCAACTTCGGCCAGCGGCAACAATACAAAATTTCGCTCGGCGATGCCCGGGTGTGGAACCGACAGCCTGGGATCATCGATTTCCTGACTGGAGTAGACCAAAAGGTCCAGGTCCAGGACGCGCGGACCCCAGCGAACGCCGCCCTGCGCGCGGCCACGAGCACGTTCAATGCCCTGCAGTTCGGCTAAAAGCTCCATTGCCGACAAGCGTGTCAACAGCGCGGCAACGGCGTTGACAAAGTCCGGCTGCTCTATGCCACCGAAAGGCGCGGATCGATACAGGGATGAGCGCAGGATGAGGCGCGTATCGGGAATGGCGTCCAGCAGCTCAAAGCTGTTCTCGAGCTGGCGCGCCGGTCCTTGCAGGTTGCTGCCCAGGCCGACGTAAGCCGGGTACCAGTGAGCGCCAGCCACCAATCACGCTTCCCGGGAGGGCTTGCGTCGGCGGCGACGGCGCGCGGACCCCTGTTTTCCGGGATTCGCGTGCAACTGAAAACTGACGGCGCGCTCCTCGGGCGACTGTGACTGGACATCCGTCCAGAATTTCGCAATCTCGCCGGGCACCTCGCCGACCTCGGAACGCAATAACATGAAGTCGTATGCGGCACGAAATCGCTTGTGATCGAGCAGGTTCATCCCGCGCTTGCCGCGCCTGTTGTCAAAGCGCGGCTGCAAGGCAAGCATTTCACGCATCGGCACAGTAAAGCGCTTGGGAATAGAGATGCGGCGCTGCTGCTGCGACACGATTTCGTAAGCAGCGAGACTCAGGGCCTGCGACTCCGACATCTTTTCCTCGACACGCGTAATGGCCGCCAGCTTCTTGATGGGCAACCAGAGAAAAACGCCGAGCAGGAACATGGGCGTGACGGACTTGCCTTCCGCGACACGTTCGTCCGAGTTCCTTAAGGCTGCGCGCGTAAAACCCATGTAGCGCTCGTCCCTCGATAGTTCGAATTCCGTCGCCGGAAACAATTCGCCGAACAGCTTGTGCTCTCGCAGCAATTCGAAGGTCGGTTCGGCATAACCCGCCTGGAACAGCTTCAGGAATTCGTCAAACAATCGTGCGGCAGGCACATTGCTGAGGAGATTGGTATGCCCTCGCATGGCCTCAACGACACTGTCGTCGATGGTAAATCCGAGCTTGCCGGCGAAACGAACGGCACGAAGCATGCGTACAGGGTCTTCTCGCAAGCGTTGCACGGGGTCACCGATCAGGACCAGGCGCTTGTTTTTAACGTCCTCGAAACCGTTGGTGTAGTCCCAAATGCTGAAGTCCGCGATGTTGTAATAGAGCGCATTGCAGGTGAAGTCACGGCGCCAGACGTCTTCGTCTATTGTGCCGTAGACGTTGTCGCGAAGAATGCGGCCTTCGGTATCGTGCGCGATATCGTCATCGGCGTGATTCGCGGCGGCACGAAACGTAGCTACCTCAATTACCTCTCGCCCGAAACGTACGTGCGCGAGGCGAAAACGCCGCCCGATCAGGCGGCAGTTACTGAACAGCGAACGCACCTCGTCCGGTGTCGCATCGGTAGCGATGTCAAAGTCCTTGGGATGCAGATCCAATATGGCGTCACGGACCCCGCCCCCGACCAGGAACGACTTGTAGCCGGCCTTGTGCAGGCGATACAGCACTTTAAGAGCGCCGTCAGAGATTTCGTTCCGGGAGACGTTGTGGGCGGCGCGAGGAATAACCTTAAGCGCGTCGGGCCCGGGATTCGGGTTATTTTTCAATTGGCTGTCGTTGGCATGATTAAGTGCGCCGTATGATAACAGCCCTGCCTGCCCGCGGGGCACAGTAAAAAAACGAGAATCCGCTTGAGGATTTGAGGACCCGCCGTATAATGGCGCCCCGTCCAGAAGGACGATCCGTACTCTGCTCCCTTCGTCTAGTGGTTCAGGACGCTGCCCTCTCACGGCGGTAACAGGGGTTCGAATCCCCTAGGGAGTACCAAAATACAAAGGGTCCACAACGTGGGCCCTTTTTTATTTTGGAAGTTCCTTTGGAGGATTTGGACCGCTGGTTCGACAAAACGCGCCAGCGTTTTGGACGCGCAACGCGCGCCCCGCAGGGGTGAAGATCGCCCCAAGGCGATCTGAATCAATCCCCTAGGGAGTACCAGACAAACACAAAGAGGCCCTTGCGGCCTCTTTTTTTTGCCGGGTACTTCCTCTGCCGGAATCGGTCCCCGATCGACAAAACGGCCAAGCAAAGCGACATTTCTCTCCTAATACTGAAGTGGACACAACTAAAACAAGAAAAGGACTTAATCATGTTGAAGAGAATAATGCTGGCCTCCGTAACATCGATATTCCTGCTTTTTTCGATCGCTGTTAATGCGGAACCAGTCTCGATCGTGTACTCCTGCCAATTGAAATGCGACGAAGGTCACACTTTTTAGGCGAAAACTGCCGACTGCGACTTACCAAATTCGTACACCATCAATACTATGTTCAAATACCTCCTTGCGGAGAGAGGAATTGCTGTACCTGATATTGTTTTGCGCGGTTTGGATCACCGTTACAACGATCGGCATTGTACAAAGACGCTCGAAAGTGTTGTCTATCATTGCCGGTTATGTAGCGGCAATCGGCGTATTCTTCGTTGCGCGAATGCTGTTTGAGGATGACGCTCATACAACGGCCGTACAGCAGAGCACCCCTGCGCCGATTCAGATGCCGGAAGCTACATCAGCTCAGCAAGGACGACCTGTCCAACAGGGACCTCAAAGCGCATACCTGAGTGAAAGTGCACTGATCTGCCGCACAGCAGACCAGGTGCCGAAGTATCTGGCCGATCTAAAAAACAATCGCGCTCCAAACAAGGTTGACTGTGCATTCAATCCAACGAATAAGCGTATGCGCGTAGACATCGTTGCAAGAAAGACCATCGGTCAGGAAGTGGTCGTACACTGGCGCAAACCGTCCAACGGTTTTGAAGGCTGGACACTGGAAAGCTACCTCGTGTTCTGAATGACTGCTACAGGCCCCAGAGGGCTTGCCTTTGGATAAATTGACTGCGAGCGATTCTTGCGAGGCCTAATCCCCGCACATGCTGTCGAATCGGCATAACAACGAAGCTGGCCAAACGCCGCAATCGTCCCGGGATCGCGCAGGACAAGGAACAATCGCTATACTCTACTGACTTTCACTGAAGAGCATACGGTCATGAGGCTGTATTCGATAGTGGTCGCGTGTCGCTACTCAAAGAACTGAAACGCCGCAATGTCCTTCGCGTCGCCACCGCGTATGCGGTTACGGCCTGGTTGATTATCCAGGTCGTCGAAACCACCTTCCCTGTATTCGAAATTTCCGACGGCGCGATTCGTACTGTCATCATCGTACTCGCCATCGGATTCGTCCCGGCCATCGTTGGTGCGTGGATTTTTCAGATCACGCCCGACGGGATAAAGCTTGACAGGAACACCGTCGACGCACCGCCAGCCGAGCGCGCAGCCCGGCTGCTCGACCGTTCAATCATCGTAGTCCTGGTCATCGGTATCGCCTACTTCGCTTTCGACAAGTTCGTGTTAGCGCCGGAGCGCGTCAGCCAGGCAGAAGCAGCAGCCGCCAGTGTGGCGCGTGCGGCCGCAGTGTCCGGATTCTACGGCGATCGCTCAATTGCCGTGGTGCCCTTTGACAACCTGAGCGCTGACCCGGAGCAGCAATACCTTGCGGATGGAATCGCTGAGGAAGTACTGAACCTGCTCGCCCGCGTTCGCCAGCTACGCGTGATTTCCCGATCGTCTGCGTTCGCACTGAGAGGCGAGAATCTCGAAGTACCGGAAATTGCAGAACGCCTTAACGTCGCTCACGTGCTGGAAGGTTCCATTCGACGCGCGGGCAATCGCATTCGGGTCACTGCGCAGCTTATCGAGGCGCGCAGCGATACGCACCTATGGTCGCAAACCTACGAACGCGAGCTGACTGATATATTCCAGATCCAGGACGACATCGCATCTGACGTGGTCGCCAATCTCAAAATCGAATTGCTCAGCGCGATGCCGAGAGCCCATCAGGTTGATCCGGAAGTGCTGTCATTGACAGCGCAGGCCCGGCAACTCGCGCAAACTCGACCCGATGGCGTCGGTGAGAAAATGGATACTCTTTTGTCGCGCGCACTCGAGATCGACCCGGATCATGTCCCCGCTCTGGACCTGATGGGCTATGTGTACTGGTATCAAATGGAAAGTTCCAGCATTACCTGGGAAGAAGCGCAGCGCAGGATCGATGCAAACTATGACAGGATTCTCGAGCTCGACCCCGGCTACGCTGGCGCAGATTACTACTATGCGTTCATGCGGTCTGGCGAGAGGAAACTGGAGGAAGCAGCTGCGCTGTACCTCAGAGGCCTTGAGAAGGACCTGACCGATCCCGACAATGTTCGCCTGGCCGGCTATTTCGCAATGCACATCGGTAAGATTGATGTCGCCGTCCAGCTGCTGAAGTTTGCGCTGGCGATCGATCCTCTTTGCCACCAGTGTCGCCGCCGTTATGCACAGGCCCTCATGTACAAGGGCGATTACCCGGCCGCACAACGGGAAATCGAGCATTTCGCAGCGGCAACCGATTCGGGAGTCTCTGAATACCTCACCATACTGCTGCTGCAGGGAAAATCCGAGGAGACACTCGCGGTTATTCAATCAACCAGCGCTGTCGACGATCACGCTTATCTTGAATTTCTGGGTGCCCGGGCCAGGGCCCTGTTCTCGCTGGCGCGTGTTGACGAAGCCGACGCCGTGGTCGCAGAGCTCCGCCGGACGGATCATCATGACGCTCGCTGGCAAACCCTGCTCCTCACAGAAATTGCGGCCTGGATGGGCGACAGTGATCTCGCATTCGAAAACCTGTTCGCCCTGGCGGCGACGGATTTCCAATTCTTGAACCGAATGACCTTCTCACCTGTCTGGAACAATCTGCACGACGATCCGCGCTGGGCTGAATATCTTGCTTTCACTGGTATGACGACCGAGCGTCTTGACGCGATCGAGTTTAACCCCGACTTGCCCGAGTAAAGCACTTCGGCAGCCAACGAAATTCAACCTGGAAAGTACCCATGCTCTTACGCCGACTCGCTGAAGCTCTCTCGCAACAAAATTGGTTCGTCGTCATCATCGAAGTACTCGTGGTCGTGGTCGGCATATTCATCGGCCTGCAGGTTGATGATTGGAACACCGCGCGTAAGGATCGTATTGACGAACGTGCCTACCTACAGCAATTACACAGCGATGTGCTTTTTGCGGAGGAACTAAGCAGCCGAGTGCGCGCCCGGCGACTGGAACGATTGCAGTATGTTTTGGGTGCCAGCGACGTTCTGGCCGGCCGGCGAGACGCGCTGACCAAAGACGAGTGTATCGCGGTAGCCAGCTCAAATTTCTTCAATATCAACGCCCCTGCACTACCGTCGCTGGACGAGCTGATCAGTACGGGTCGGCTGGAAATTATTCAGGATGCCGAACTGCGGCGCAGCCTGATTGGCCTGCAGCAGACGCGAGCCGTACTGCAAACAATGATTGAAATTCAGACTACCGCGTCATCGTTCGCTCACTTGCCATCCAACTATCCGGACCTTATCCGCTTGACGACCTATTTTGACGAAGAAATGCAGGAAATACGGGCCCACTCCCAGTGCGACCTGGACGGAATGCGCAGCAACCAGGGATTCCTGAACCAGTGGAGCGCCAACGCCGACGGCTACGACGCCTTCATACAGGATGGCCTTGAGCCCTGGAGCACGCAATTCGACAAGGTTCATGCGTTGATCGACGACGCTATCAGCATCAAGCACTGATCCGCCGTGATCGTCAAACTCATCGACAAGAAACGTTTCCGGGAAATGCCCTGGGCGAATGGCGGCGGCGTCACGACAGAACTCTACCTCCACACGGATGCGCAGACCGGGCGCATGCTTTGGCGACTCAGTATCGCGGGCGTGGATACCGACGGGCCGTTCTCGCACTTTCCCGGCTACGACAGAGTCCTGGTATTGCTCGAGGGTGCAGGCCTCACGCTCAACTATGACGACGGGACCGTCGATCGATTGTCCCGTGTCTACGAACTCGCTGCATTTCCCGGCGAAGTCGCAACACAGGCAACTCTCGTCAACGGTCCGATCAGGGACTTCAATCTCATCGCGGATCGAAGGTCCTGTGTACCCGCGGTGACGATCGTGACTCCCGACAGCAATAGCGTTGCGGTCAATTCAGAGCACCTCGCGATTTTCGCCGTAGATAACCGACTGCATGTCGTTGACCCCGTATCGACGAATCACAGTGTGCCGCAAGGAGACTTGCTTTTAGTCGACACGCCGGCCGCCGGCGAATGGGTCCTCTCGGGCGCCACGGCCATCGTCATTCAGCTCTCTACAGGCAGGAACTAAGGTAACCATCCGGTTACACGTTGGATGACCACGATAGGAGTGTTGCATTGCAAAGGACATCAAGGCCTGGCCTCAAACAAGCCTGGCCAGGGGAATGGGCTAACAAAGTCTATCTACAAGCCGCTCTTGAGGCGAGAAAACGAGCGAGTCATGAAACGTTCCTGCAGCGGCGTTGGCGGCAAGCTCGCGAACAAGCGATCCCATGTTTCGTCATCCGGAAAAACCGCAGGATTGGCTCGCATCTCGGGATCCAGGAGCGGCCACGAGGCGCGATTGGCGTTTGCGTAATAGACCATGTTCGCGACTTCGGCGGCAACGTCCGGCCGCATCATGAAATCGAGAAACAAATACGCGTTGTCCTTGTGTGGAGCGTCGCTGAGGATATACAAGCCGTCGACCCAGAGACTGGAGCCTTCGTCGGGCACGGTGTAACGAAGGTTGATGTCTATGCCGGCTTCGCTGGTTCGTCGCAACGATTGTCCGTAAGTGCCTGACCAGCTTTGCGCAACACAGATTTCTCCGGTCGCCATGTCGGAAACTATTTTTTCGTTGCTGAAATAGCGGATGTAAGGCCGCACGAGCTCGAGCTGGGCTGTCGCGCCAGCAACTGCCTCTTCCGTAAGCTCATTCGCATCGAGACCCAGGTAAGCAAGTACCATTGGATAAAGATCGGTCGGGCTATCCAGTAATGTCACGCCGCAGTCCGCAAGCATGGCGGCAACATCGGGGTTGAAGATCATGTCACCGTTGATGCCGGGATAGCCCGGTATCCGCGCGTGCACCATATCGACATTCCACGTGAATCCCGTCGTACCCCAATGGTAGGGGACGTTGTAGCCGACTACGGGTTTGTAAATATCGAGCCGCGCCAGCAGCGTCGAATCGAGGTTCTCGAGATTGCTGAAACGCGACATATCGAGCTTCTCGTATATGCCGAGTGACGCAAATCGCGACGCAAATGAATTGCTGTGCACAACGACGTCGTAACCACTGTTGCCAATCAGCAGTTTGGAGTCCACTACTTCTGACGACGGGTAAGTATCGTAGTTGACTTTGATGCCGTACTCGGCTTCAAATTGTGCCAGTGTGTTCGGCCCGATGTAGTCGGCCCAGTTATACACATTGACTACGTTCTCGTTGCTCGATTCTACTTCCGTATCGCCACACGCAACGAAGGCGCACGCTACTGCAACTAACAGAATCGGACCGGTTTTCACACGCGGAGTCAGCATTGGCGACAAACCTCGACTACTCAGCAGGAATACTGTGGTAATTCTCCCGCATCAGGAAACTAAAACCCGCAAAGGGGAATTCGACGTTGCCGTCGCCAACCGGCACAGGTTCAACTTGCCCGGTCAATACTCGGTCCAGATCATCGCGCAGTCGAAGCAACAATTCCGGATCGGCCTTCGGCGTGTTATGCGCCGGGAATACGGCTTTCAGGTCCGTTGCTACGGCAGCTAGTTTCGCAACTGACGCCCGGTACGCAACAAGGTCGGTCTCCGGGAAAAACAGCCAGATCGGCCCCTCATAAAAACTGTCGCCGGACCACAGGTATCCTGCTTCACGGTCCAGCAGCGCAATCGCATCGGGAGCGTGCCCGGGGATGTGCAAAATCTCGAGTTGACGTCCGCCGATATCGACCACATCGCCGTCGGCTAATCTGGCAGTAATAGAGAACGGCCGTGTCTTATGTGCTGCCTCGCTGACCCCCTCGGGCAGATCCCTGCATAAGGCCTCCGGCGAGACTTCCATGCGAATTTCGGCACTATCGACGCCATGTGTCCGCTCCAGTGAGAACTCGGTAGCAATCGACAGCACGTCATCGAACTGGTAGTTGCCGCCGATGTGGTCGAAATGGCTGTGTGAATTGATGACGCGCACGGGCCTGTCGGTGAGTTGCTCGACAACCGCGCGAATGTCGCCTATCCCGTTGCCCGTATCGAACAGCGCAGCGGCTTCCGAACCGACGATCAAATAGGAAATGACTTCCTGCCACTGGAAGGGTTCGTAAATCGCAAAGACGCCCGCCTCGACTTCATATACTTCAAACCAGTCATTGCTCGATTCGTGCTTTGGAAGCCCGGCATACGCGGCTCGAGGAAGGCGATCACAGAAACTTCCAAGGTCTGCTGCACTGGCGTAAGTGGTTTGTTGCAGAGCAGGTGTGTCCTGCGACTCGGCGCAGCCTGTCAGCGCCGGAACACAGAGCGCCAAAAGCAACATCGTGCTCTGGGTGAGGCCATTAGCCACTCGACGGTTCGATCTTAAGCCCGGCGGCGGAATTACCCCGCTCCCCGCGTACGCGTCTTGCCGTGTTTTGCATTCTTCTCAATGAATTCAATTATAAGGGCAGCGACATCCTTGCCGGTCGCCTTCTCAATGCCCTCAAGTCCGGGACTCGAATTGACCTCCATCACAACAGGTCCGTGATTCGAACGCAGTAAATCGACGCCAGCGACATTCAGACCCATTACTCTCGCAGACCGCACGGCGGTCGATCGCTCTTCGGGTGTAATCTTGATCAACTTGGCGCTGCCACCACGATGAAGATTGGATCGAAACTCGCCCTCCTTCCCTTGCCGCTTCATCGCCGCAACGACTTTGTCGCCGACGACCAGACAGCGAATATCCGCCCCGCCCGCTTCCTTGATGAATTCCTGGACCATGAAGTTCGCCTTGAGACCACTGAAAGCCTCAATCACACTTTCCGCCGCTTTCTTGGTCTCTGCCAGAACGACGCCAACGCCCTGAGTTCCTTCCAACAGCTTGACGACGACAGGTGCACCGCCGACAAACTTCAGCAGGTCTTCCGTGTCATCCGGGGAATTTGCGAAACCCGTCACTGGCAATCCGATACCTTTACGCGCCAGCAGCTGCGTCGCGCGCAGCTTGTCGCGCGAGCGCGTAATCGCAACTGACTCATTAACCGAGTACACGCCCATCATTTCAAATTGACGGACGACGGCCGTACCGAAAAACGAAACCGAAGCACCGATGCGAGGAATGACAGCGTCAATACCTTTGATAGCCTCACCATTATAGTGGACACTCGGGTTGTGACTTGTGATGTTCATGTAACATCGCTTGTGATTGATCACAGCGACTTCGTGGCCGCGTTCCTTTGCTGCCTCAACCAGGCGTCGCGTCGAGTACAGATTCTTATTTGTCGAAAGGACTCCGATCTTCATAACGGACCTCGATTATTGAAACGGGTAAGTATAGCAGCTACGCAACTCAGGCATCGGGGTCGTTGGACGCGACGAAATCTTCTACCCGGCTCTCGGCCTTGGCGATGCTTCTAAACGCCGCAATATGGAACAATGCGTCACCCTCGTGTGCGAGCGGCAAATTGCTGCGACCAATGACGATGCCGTCGAACGGCGCGAGGACTTTGTCGGAATAGTCTCCAAGCGGATCGCCGATAGTCGCGAGGCTGTCATCGCACTCAACAGTCGCCCCCAGGCTTACGCTTCGGCTGACAATGCCACTACTTGGCGCCCGGACCCAACTCGACGAACGCGCCTCGACCGGAACAACCTGCTTGCTCCTAGGTCCTTCCGACAACATTCCAATTTCCCGCATTACGTTCAGAATTCCTCGCAGTCCTCCACGGATACATACCTCGTCGAATCGCAGCGCCTCTCCTGCTTCATAAATCAGCACAGGTAATCCAAGCTCGGCCGCGCAAGCACGCAACGAACCATCGCGAAGGTCCGAATTGATGATCACCGGTACGCCGAAGGCGCGCGCTAATTTCAAAGTCTTTTCGTCATCCAGATCCGCCCGTATCTGCGGCAGGTTGCTGCGGTTGATCGCACCTGTATGCAGATCTATCCCAACATCGGACTTTTTCACAATCTCCGTCAGGAACTTGTTCGCCAACCGGGCCGCGATTGATCCTTTTGGGCTGCCCGGAAAGCACCGGTTCAGGTCGCGCCGATCCGGCAGGTAGCGTGACTGGTGCAGGAAACCGTGCACATTTACCACGGGTACTGCGATCAAAGTTCCGTGCAGCGAAAGCAGACCCTTGCGCTTCAGGAGTCGCCGAATGATCTCGACGCCGTTCAATTCATCGCCATGAATCGCAGCTGATACAAACAGTACCGGTCCGGGCCTGCGTCCGCACAGGACTTTAACCGGCATGCCGAGTTCAGTACCTGTGTAAAGGTCCGCGACAGGAATATTGACTGTCACTCTCTGCCCGGGCTTGACGACTGTCTTGCCGATCGTTATCGAATTGTTCACTGCCATGGTTGTCGTATCTCTCTCAATCTCATTTCTTTTTCTTACGTGGCCGTTTGCCAACGACATAGGACCGGGATGAGTCCACGAGCGCCCGACCTTTAAGCGCCGTACGTCCGATCAACATGCGAAACCGCATGTCATCGCGCGCGGTCAGAGTAATCTCGATTGGCCAGGAAACCGAACCGATGCGAAGGTCGGTGCTGATCACAAAGCGTTGTTCCTTGTGTCCACCCGAGTCAGTGACCGTTCGTTCGTCGACCACATCGGCGACGCAGACGATGACAGTCTCATAATCGTATTGTCGCGGGTGCATCTTAAATTCCACCCGCTGGCGACCGCCCTCTGCAAACGTACGAACTTCGAACGCGTGCAAAGCCGATGTCCTGGCGCCCGTATCTACTTTTGCCTTGATCGCGGAAATTCCAAGCCCGGGCAGCGCCACCCATTCGCGCCACCCGAAGGTTAGTAACTCTTGCTCCGGCACTACAGATTCCTCAACGTGAATGCTGATTCATAGGGATGGAGATGGCTGGCCACTCTCCAGGGAATTGATATCGGCCGGTGTGGCCCATCTGAAACATTGGCGAATACTAGCAGTCCGGCGCTACCATGCGAACCAGAACTTCGGAACCTAAAATATGAAAACAGTGTTCGACGCATCGGGAAACATCGAAGCCCACCTCGTAATGCATCAATTGCAGCAGGCTGGAATCGCTGCATCGATCGAGGGGGAGTACCTGCAAGGCGGCATTGGGGAACTACCCGCGGCCGGCAACATCCGCGTTGTCGTACCGGACGACGATGTCGAAGAGGCGCGCCAGGTTATTGCCGACTGGGAAGCCGCCTGACCGGCAATCGTGAACCGAGCCAGGCGCTTCCTTGTGTCTATTGCCTGTCTCGCCGTCGTTCGTACTTGCCGCGGTTGTCCATTGACCGCAACGACAGTCCGATACGCAACTTCAGATCATTGTCGCGAAACCGAACTTCGTCGCTGCTGAACGGGTTGTACATTTCCCGCATGATGGACTGGGAAACAACTGCCCAGCTATTTCGAACCAAGGCGTCATTGGCGCCGAGGATCGAGTTAGACAACGGTGGTGACTGGTTCGGGTAACACTGGGACAGGAATCCACTCAGGCAGAAGTCGCCCCGGTCAGCCGGTCCGCTGTAGTCGTCGCGATTCCAGCTCACTTCCAGCCCGGCACTCATCATCGCCGACGTAAATGCCTGGGAGACTGTCTTCGCCACGTGCGAGCAGACCGCGATGTCGCCCGGACCCTGATCAATAACCCAGGGCCCGGCGTTGCCCGGGCCGTGGATCGCGGCCGCCGACACTTCGGCATACACCACCCGCGCCAGTTTCGCGCAACCGTCAACGGTAACCGGTATCTGCTGGGCGCGTGACTGAGGAGCAGAAAATCCCGCGAGCAGTGCAATCAGCAATACGGCAAAAGTCCTTTTCGCCATCGTTCTTCTCCTTCATGTGAATGAGCCATGAGGATCGAACGATCGACGAGACCGGGCCAGCGCCAAATCTCGTCGATTTGTCGAAATGCGATCAGACGTAATGCATTACCGCGACGACCAGCACCCAGACCGACATCACGGCACCGGGAAGGAAGGACAGCGTAAATCCAAGCGACCGCGATGAAGGGTCTTTAACGTAGGCCGCGCTGTAGATGAGCCGCCCGATGAGATAGACCACACCGATCCCCGCACCCCATAAAGGATTGACGTACTGTGCGTACAGCCACAATGCCGGAATGAATACGATGAGCTGCTCGAGCGTGTTCTGGTGCACCCGATTGACGCACTCGAAGTGCACGTCACCGGACGTGGCCGGCGCTTTCACGCCCGATTTTTGGCGGGCCGCACCAACCTGAATCCCGAAGAACATGTACTGCGCCAAGGCCAGGACTGTAACGATGACTACTGCTTCCATGATTTTCCGCCCTCTGTGTTGTTTTTGTGATTTTGTGTGACTTTTGTTGTCCGACCATTAAGATGGCAACCACGATGGCCAGCAACATTATCCTGAAGTTTCGCACATTTGTGCTCGGCCCGGTGTTCGGGCTTGAGCGGCAAGAGTACTGGGCGGTTGCCTGGTCATTCGTCTGCTTTTTCTGCGTCCTGTCCTCGTATTACATCATGCGCCCGGTGCGCGAGGCCATGGCCGTCGATAGCGGCGCCGATACTGTGCCTCTGCTGTTTACTGCCACTTTTGTCGTGATGATGGTTGCAACAACCGTATTCGGTTGGGTGGCATCCCGATATCCCAGGCGCGTATTTTTGCCGTGGGTGTACCTGTTTTTCATAGCAAACATCCTCCTCTTCTGGCTGATCTTCTCCCAGATAATTGACGATGGCAGAGACCACATCTGGCTCGGCCGCGTCTTTTTTGTCTGGATCAGTGTGTTCAATCTGTTCGTCGTATCCGTGTTCTGGAGTTTCATGGCAGACATTTATACGCGCGATCAAGGTCGACGCCTGTTCGGGTTTATTGCGGCCGGCGGTAGTATCGGTGCGATATGCGGTGGCGCCGTGACCAGTCTGCTGGTTGTAAAGATCGGCTTCGAGAATTTGCTGCCCATTGCGGCCATTTTGTTAGCGCTGGCCATGTTCTGTATCTACCAGCTCAATCGTTGGTTCGAGCGCGAGCAGGTAGTCGAAGTGCAAGTTCCAGCGGACCTCGGCAAACCTTTGGGCGGCAATCTTTTCGGCGGTATCACACACGTCTTTCAGTCCAACTATTTCGTCGGTATTGCTGTTTGTTCAATAATTGCCAGTTTGCTCGGCACTGCGTTGTACATGTTTCCCATTCAACTGGTGGAGGACTCCATCGCAGGCACCAATGAGCGCACCGAGTTTTTCTCCAACATCAACTTCTGGACCAATCTGTTTGCATTGATCGGTCAGTTGTTTTTGGTCAGACACGTCGTCGTTCGATTCGGCATCGGGCGCTCGCTTGCTGTGTTGCCGATAGTATCGATTGCGGGTTTCCTGTTGTTGGCCTTCGATCCCGTGCTCGGCGTCGTTGCAATGTTAACTATCGCTCGAAGGGCACTTGGCTTCAGCTTCAGCAAACCGGCAACCGACATGCTGTATTCGGTGGTTACGCCCGAAGAAAAATACAAGACCAAGAATTTCATCGATACTGCCATTTATCGCTTCGGCGATATCGTTGGAATCTGGGCGGTGAAACTGATGATGGTGCTGGGTATCGCTGGCGTATCATTGGTGATGCTGCCGTTCGCCCTGATCTGGGTCATCGTCGCACTCTGGCTGGGGCGCGAGTACAAACGGCAGGCCATCGAACTCAAGATAAAAGGTTTCGAATGAACGAGAAAAACTGGAACAGGCGCGAGGTCGTTGCTGCGGGCATCGCTGCGGGAGTCTTGCCGAACATCGCTATGACCAAAGAAAACACGAAAATGATCAGCAAACCGATACCGGCCAGCGGCGAGTCCCTGCCGGTGATCGGACTGGGCACCTACGAAGTGTTCGACGTCGAAAGCACGCCCGACGCGCTGCAGGTGCGCCGGGAGATCCTGGAGCTGTTGACCGCGAGTGGCGGCTCACTCATCGACACTTCACCGATGTACAACCGCTCGGAGAAAGTGATCGGCGACATCATTGAATCCGGTGCTGCGCGCGAGCCCCTGTTTCTCGCCACCAAAGTCTGGACCGATGGCCAGGAAACCGGCGCGCGACAAATGCAGCGTTCGGCCGATCTCATGCAGACCGATGTGATTGATCTTATGCAGGTTCACAATCTCCGCGATACGGCCGTCCACATGGAGACCATGCGAGAGTGGCAGGAAGCCGGAAAGATCCGTTACAGCGGCTTAACGCACTATACGGCTTCGGCTCACGAGGCACTCGGTCGCGAAATGGCTCAATTCAAGCCGGACTTCATACAAATCAATTACTCGCTCGGCGAACGCGAAGCAGAAGATCGCTTGTTGCCAATGGCGCAGGATCAGGGCGTCGCTGTACTCATCAACCGGCCATTCCAGGCGGGCCGGCTGTTCGCCGCGGTGTCCGGAACAGCCCTGCCCGACTGGGCGCAGGACTTCGCAGCAAGTTGGGGACAGTTCTTCCTCAAGTTTATTATCAGCCACCCCGCCGTCACCTGCGTGATACCCGCGACCAGCAAAGTTCATCACATGGTCGACAACCTCGCTGCAGGTCAGGGCATACTACCCGACCCTGCCATGCGAAAACGCATGAGTGATTTTTTCGCGAGTCTTTGAGTTTTGCAGAACACAAACCTGAATCGTCGCATTGCGGCAATGTTGTATGACGCCCTGTTAGTGCTGGCACTGCTGTTCATGGCTACGTTGCCGTTCATCGCGCTTCGCGGTGGCGAGCCCGTCGAGGCCGATGAAAATTTCTTATACCAAGGCGTGCTGGCACTGGTGATCTACGTTTTCTTCGTGGGCTTCTGGACGCGATCGGGCCGCACCCTGGGTATGCAGTCCTGGCGCCTGCAACTGGAGTCGATGGACGGACAACCGCCAACGCTGGCCGTATCGACTCTTCGGTTTTTTGCCGCCATCCTTTCCTGGTTGCCGCTGGGACTCGGGTTTCTATGGCAACTTTGGGATAAGGATAAGCTCACCTGGCACGATCGCATCAGCAAGACGCACATCGTGTATTACCCGAAGGAATCCCTAGGGAGACTCTAGCGTATTCGCGACAGGGCAATCACCGTCACCAGCGCCAGCGCGGCTGTTGGCAACCAGGTCACCAGGATGGGGTTCAGATTGAAAACCTGCCCTGAATTGGCCAGCGACTCGCTCGCCAGGTAATAGGCAAGACCGATAATGACGCCGATCATCAGGCGTCCGCCCGCGCCACCTGTCCGGAGCGAACCGAACACGAATGCCAGCGCCAGTATCGGCATGATCAGCACGGCAAAAGTCCGCGATACCCGGTACCAGAATTCGGTCTGATACTTCGTTGCATCAAGGCCATTCTTTTCCAGGTACCGGATATATCCCAGGAGT
>Ga0224500_10000239_pt1 | contig 39848 bp, 58 predicted proteins | sample SF_Oct11_sed_USG_FD_168126 | JGI IMG/M metagenome (GOLD analysis project Ga0224500, IMG submission 168126) | Sediment microbial communities from San Francisco Bay, California, United States - SF_Oct11_sed_USGS_4_1 | ecosystem: Environmental > Aquatic > Marine > Sediment | place: USA: California... | reverse complement strand
GGGCGCGATCATCGGGTTCGCCCGGTCGGTCTTTACGGCGGCCTCCGATATCAAGGACATGGCGTCGGCGCTCGGGTGGTCGGCGGAAGCCTTGCAGCGGTTCAAGTTCGCGGCCGAACAATCCGGCGGGTCGTTCGAGGCCTTGCAGCGGGCGGCGTCCAAACTGAATCAAGATCTGGCTGAGGGCGACACGTCGACGGTCGCGGCGCTGCAGGCGGCCGGTCTCTCCTTCGCGACGATTCGGGCGATGAGTCCTGAAGCGGCGTTCGCGGCGGTCGCGGATGCCGTGGGGCGCATCGAAGATCCGATGATTCGGGCGAATGTCGCGCAGGAGCTGTTCGGGAAGGGCGCGCTGACGTTGCTGCCCGGCATGGTCGAGGGCTATACCAAGCTCGGCGAGAGCGCCACGGTCATGTCGAATACGACCATCGAACGGTTGGAGGCGGCACAGGACCAGTGGGATCGGTTCAAGACGACGATCATCATCTACTCGGGCGAGATGCTCGGCGAGATTCTCGACACCTGGACCGTTCGAGTGCCGCAGATTTGGACCATCGTGACGACGGGGCTGTCGAACGTCGTGGCGAATTTCCTGGCGTTTGCGACCGACGTCGTGTCGTATGTGCAGGCGACCTATCAGGACGTCAAAACCTGGTTGCATGATCGGTTCGTGCTCTACGTCGTCACGCCCATCGGCGTCGCGCTCGATCGCATCAGGACATTCTTCAGCGCGGCCGGCCTCTACATCGTGCGCACGGTGCAAGACCTCTACAGTGGCGTCAAGATGTGGCTGGTCGACAAGTTCACGGCCATCGTGGACGGCATCAAGGGCAAGATCGACGCGGTGACCGGCTTCTTTGCCGACATGTATGACAAAGTCGTCGGCCGGTCCTATGTGCCCGAGATGGTCGCGCTCATTGACCAGCACTTTGGGCGACTCGGGGCCGTCATGGTCACGCCGACGGGCCAGGCGACGCAGGGCGTCGTGGGGCACTTCCAGCGGCTCTCGACGGAGATCGGGATGGAACTCGGCAACCTGATCAATCATTTCGCCGGGCCGGGTGGCTTCGGCGAGAAGATGACGACGTTTGCCTCCGATTTCGCCCGTGGGTTCACGAGTACGGTGCTGAACACCTTGGTGCCAGGTCTCGGCACAGTGGTGAATGCCGCCTGGTCGATCATCGAGCAAGGGCTCGTGCGTATCTGGAATGGGCTGGTCGCCTTCTGGAACAAGGTCAAGGGCATCTTCAATTTCTTCGGCTCGGCGCCGCGCGATTCCCCGCAGGACGCGGTCGGCGACTACAACCCGAACGATCCGAACAATCCGTTCTACGGCCGCGAAGACCCCGGCAACCCGACGCCGTACGTGCCGCTGCCCGAAGGCGGCTCGTCGGGCGACCTCTATGTGCCGGGCGAGGGATTGACGCCCTACGAGGAGTATCTGCGCCAGCGAGAGGCGGTCTACGGCTTCGCGAGGGGAACGCGCGGGCGGTTTATGAATTTCGGGTCGGCGTTCCGCACGACACTGCATGGCACAGAGGCCGTGGTGCCGCAAGCGGCGGTGCCGAGTCTCGCCGAGCAATTGGCGGCGGCGTTGGCGACCTGGCAACCGATAGGCTCGTATGGCGCGGCATTATCGCCGGTGATGGCGTCGGGCGGTGTGAGTGCGCCGGGGCCGATGGCGATGATCGCGAAGGTGTATCTCGACGGCCGGCAGATCGCGGAGGCCTCGACCCGCTATCAGGGTGAGGCGGCGGCCCGCTATCGGATGTGGCGATGAGCGTCGCCTACCGCGCCGAAATCGATGGCTCGCCGGGCGACAGTTACGTCGTGCTGCTCGAGGGCCTCGACATTAACGAATCCACTGACGGCGTCAATACGCTGCAGTGTCGGATTCTGTCGGAGACGGGGCTCTACCGTCCCGCGACCAATGACGAGTTCCGGCTGTATCGCACCGACCAGGGCAGTCCGGAGACGGTCCGGTTCGCCGGTCTGATTATTGACACCGAGGAGATGGGGTTCGTCGGGCCGAATGACGCCCCGATCGTCATCCGGGTCACGGTGACGGACTACAAGGATTATCTCGAACGGCGGTATGTGACCGAGGACCGGCCCGTCGAGACGTTGAAGGCGCGGATCAGCGCATTCATTACGACCTATCTGACGGTCTATGGCATCACGCTGGACCCGGCGCAGGCCACCGGGCCGACGCTGGCGGCCCGCAGTTATAGCCGCACCAAACTGCTCGACGCCTTCGCCGATCTGGTGACGGAGAGTCAGGGGTATGCGCTCGGCCTGAGTTACGCCAAGGTGCTCGGCATGTATGCGCCGGGCTCGGTGGCGGCGCCGTTCGATGTCCTCGAAGGGGTCGGCACCGAACAGGGCGACATCCGGGTGAAGCGCACCCGCACGCAATCGTTCAATCGGATTATCGTGCGGTTCGGGCCGACCGCCGTGGTCGAGGTGACCGAGACGTGGACGGGCGACGGGGTGACGGATACGTTCGCGTTGACGTATCCGGCGGCCACCGGGCCGATTCTGCGCACCGTGGAACGGACCGATACGGCGTCGCCGCCGGTGGTACATTACGAGCCGGTCGGGGAACTCGGCGACGGACCGAACGGGGCCTATTGGGAGATCGACCGCACCAGCGATCCGATGACGATGACGCGGGTGCCGGACCAGGTAGGCTCGCCGGCCGCGCCCGACAACGGCGACACGCTCACGTTCACGCATCTCTCGCAATTTCCGCAGACGGTGGTGGCGGAAGACGCCACGGCGACGACGAATCCCTGGGAGAAGGTGATCGAACGGCCCGACATTCTCGATGCGGCCGTGGCGCTCGCGTTAGCCACCGGCGAGCTCGCCAAGAATCTCGCGCAGCCGACGGTCGTCAGTTACCAGACGACGACGCCGGGCCTGACGCCGGGCATGACGCAGCACATTACGTCGGCGCGTCGGAATCTCGATGATGACTTCGTCGTGTCGGAAGTGGTTGAGCAGCACGAAGAAGACGGCGAGAGTTTTCTGTATACCGTGACCGCCGTGGACGTCGACCAATACACCGGCTGGCGGCAATGGCATCGGGATATTCTGAACGGCGGTTCGTCGACATCGACGTCCAACAGTACGCCGATCTTGTATGGCAATGCGCAGACGGCGGCGAGCATCAGCGCGACGCCCTACGGCGCGGAGCCGGCCTCGCCGGCCGTAGGGGACGTGGACCTGTATACCAATGCGCCGCTGGTCGCGCGGTATGACGGGTCGGGGTGGCAGCCGTACGGGCCGCTGGTGCGGATGACGACGCCGCCGACGTCGGGCTGGTCCTGGCTCAATCAGGGGTCGTCGGCCGTCTCGGCTACGCTCGGCGGACAGTTGATCACCTTTGCCGTACCGACGACGGGCGTCTGCGGCCGCATCCGCGCGGTGCCGTCGCACCCCTACACGATCACGGTGTATCTGGACGGCTCGCGACTGCAGGAGAACTGGGCGTCGTGGGGCGTGTTCTGGTACGACAGTGGCACCGGCAAGTTGGTCGTGGTCGACAACGGCCCGGCGGCGTTCCCGCCCGGCCTCAATCATCTCCGCATCTACAAGTTGACGACCGTGAGTACGGGGTATGCCGCCTACAGCGAAATCCCACTCATGGGTGCGCAGCACTGGATTCGGATCGCGGACAACAGCACGAATCGGATCGTGTCGATCTCGCACAACGGACAGACGTGGAGCCAGGTCCACAGCGTCAGTCGCACCGATCATCTGACCGCGAACAACGTGGGCTTCGGGGGCACGGACGACAACGCCGCCGGGACCGCTTACAATCTGGTCTCACATTTACTGTCGTGGGAGGTGGCATGAATGACCGTCACGGTGCGGTTCTGGATAATCGTCTGCGCGATGGGCGCCATGCTGGCGGTGGGCGTCTCGGCGCAACCGCACGACGCGCCCCCGCTGCTGCTCAATTTCCTCACGGCAAAAGACCTGATGATGTTCGGGCTGTTTCTGTTCAATGTCGGCATGTGGTGGCAGCAGGGGCGGACGATGCAGATCGATATTGACAAGCTCAACGGCTGGCGGGAGTCGATGGCGCAGGTCTATATGCCGCGCGAGACGCTCGAGGCGAAACTGATCCATATCGAGAGCGTGCTGCATGACATCAAAGCCGGGTGCCTCGTGCATCAGCGCACGGTGCTGCAGGTGCCACCGAGCCCGATCGTGCCGCGGGTCTAGGAGGACGATGCCGCCGCCCGGAGCGACCTGTACGTGCGTAGAAGCCGAGCGGCGGCTGCGCGAACAGTGGCAGCGTGACCACGAGCAGCTGCACGCCCGCGACCGGGAGGCGTTGCAGTTGGCCCGCGTGGAAGCGGATCGGCAGTTCCATCTGCTGAACGATTTACGGAAAGAGGTGCTGACCGACCGCGCCGCGCTGGTGCAGAACACCGTCAGTAAGGAGGTCTGGGACCGCGAGCATACGCGCGTCTTGAGCGACTTGCGGGCGCTGCGCGAGCAGCACGCCGCTGGCCTCGGCGAACGGCGCGGCCTGACGCTGGGCTGGCAGGCGTTGATCGGTGTCATCGGTGTGGCGGCCTCGGTCGCCCTGCTGCTGAACGCCATTCGGTTATTGAGGGCCGGGTTGTGAGCCATGCGAACGGTCGACGATCTTCTCTGGGCCGTGATCGAGCGCGAGGGCGGGATTGCCGACGTCGGCGACGGCGCGGGCGTGACGCGGTTCGGGCAGACGCCGGGCTGGCTCGACACGTTCGGCTATCCGCCGCCGACGACGGCCGTCGAGGCGCTCGACAACTATCGGCGCTGGCTGCACGACACGGGGCTGCTGGCCGTCTGCGAGCCGGTCGATCCGCTGGCGGAGTGCGTGGTCGATTGGGCGGTGCATGCCGGGCATCCGCGGGCGATTCGGTCGCTGCAGGCCGTGCTCGGCGTCCGTCCCGACGGCGTGCTGGGCCCGCTGACGCGCGCCGCGCTCGCGCGGGCCGACCGGCGCCGGCTGGCCTGTTACGTGGTGGCCGACCGGGTGCGGCATTTCGGCCGGCTGCTGAGTCGGGAGGCCGAGACGCGGCGGTTCGCGGCCGGCTGGGCGAATCGGATTGCGGCCTTTGTCGAGGCGCTCGCGTGAGCGACAGGGTGGACTATGACTGATCAGGAATTGATCTGGAGCGCGGTCGTTGCGTGGATGTCGGCGAAAGGCATCGAGATCGCGAAGCGGCTGACCTGGCTGCCGATTGACACCACGACCGAACGGCTGAATCGCTGGGTGGCGCGGGCCGTGGCGCTCGTGGCGACCGTCGGCATCCATGCCACGTTCGACGGCGAGGCCGGCCGGCTGGTCATCGACGGGCTGACGCTGTCGGGCCTCACGCTCGCGGTCGGCGAATATGCGAAACAAGTCATGCTGACGCAGATCGCCTACAAGAAGTTCGTTAAAGGGGAGGATGTATGAGCAAGAAGCAATGGCTAACGTTCGGCCTGCGATTCGTGCCGTACGTCGGCGGCATCATCCAGGGCGTGCAGCAGATCAAAAGCGCTAAAGGCGAGGAAAAGCTCGCCGCCGTGCAGACCATGATCGACCTCGGCATCGAGGCGACGGAGTTCGCCGCGGACAAGGATCTATTGAAGAACGAGAAGGTGCGCGAGGCGCAGATCGCGTTCATCAACGCCTATGTCGGGTTCCAGAATGCGCTGGCGGAAGCGAAGGCCGGCGCGGCGGCGATCGGGGACGTGCGCGCAGACGGGACGGGCACGCCATGAAGGTCGGCCATACGTGGACGCGCTACTGGGCCTGGTGGGTGGCCTTCGGCTGGCTGCTCGGCTATGAGGCGTGGGCGCTCGCCACGGGCGGCACGACGCTCAGCCGCATGGTGTGGAACGCGCAACTGGCCTGGGCGCCGCTCGTCTGGGTGGCAACCGGCCTGATCGTGGTGCTGTGGGTGCATTTCTGGGTGCGGCGGCGATGAGGCGAGGCGGGTAATGCAGGAGCGGCGCGCGTGGTATGCCGGCCTCTGTGCGGGCTGCGGGCTCGAAGTGCTGGCCCCGGGGCCGGAGAGCGGGGCGTCGCCGTCGATCACGATCGGCGCGGCGACGCACGCGCTGCCGACCTGGGCGCGGCATCCGGTCGTGCGGCACTGGCCGGTTCACCACGTCGCGTTCTCCGGGCAGGACGGGTTCGCCTACCGCGTCGACGAGGATGGCGTCCTGACGCGGCTGGGCGTCATCTACGGGCGCGCAGCGGCCGGCTGGCTGCCCGACGGGCGCGCCTGCTGGCACGACACGCAATACACCTGGCGCATCGAGGCCGACCCCGACCCGCTGCTGATTCCGACCAAGGACGGCTCGGTGACGGGCTTCCACGGCGACCCGACGCTCCGGCGCAACTGGCATGGCGCCGACGACCGCGCGCCGGTCTGGGTAAATGGCCTGCGGCTGTTCAATCCCGTCTGGTCGCCCGATGGCGCGTGGGTCGCTGGCTATCATGCGACGGCGCTGACGTATCTGGTTTACCATCGGCCGAGCGACGTGCTCTATACGGGCGGGCAGACGCACGGGACGCCGGCATTGACACAACTCGTGCTGCGCGACGATCTGCCGGTGTTCGTGCGGTCGTATCCGAGTGGGCTGGTGCCGTTCGCGGCGCTGGCGGTCTGGACGGCGGCCGACGAGGCCGACACCCTGCCCATGCCACCGCCGGTCGTCTCGCCGCGTCCGCCTGCGCCGCTCCCAGCGCCGCCGGCCTCGGTCCGTGAGGTGTCTATGCTCGCGCTGTCTCCCGCTCCGCTGATGAATTTCGTCGCCGGCGATCAAGTGCCGCATCCCGATCCGGGGTTCGTCGCCGTGCGCAAACCGGGCGGGCGGTTCGTCTGCCTGACGCCCGACGGCGTGCTCGAGGACCGGCCGACGGCCGGCGCGTGGGAGCGGTTCCGGGTGGCGACCAACGGGGCCTTCCTCGTGGCCGAGCGCGACGGCCGGACGTTCGTCGTGCCCTACGTGTCATGGTGACGATCGCTGCCGCCTGGCCGTTCTTCGCGACCGCGCCGACCGCGACGTGGCGGCCGACGCCCGCCGAGGCGCGGGCCTACAAAGGCGACTTCGCCTATACGGTGACCGAGGGGCAGAATTCGCCCTGGCAGTCGTATGCGTATGCCGGCTGGCTGGACACGAAGCGGCGGCTATTCCGGCAGATCATGCGCGACATCGGCGCGACGCACGTCTGGGTGCAGCCGGTGCTGCGGTATCCGAACGCCGGGGCGGACTTCGATTATCGGGCAACGTCGCACGGGCACGCGCATTTCGCCGAATGCCTCGACGAGCTCTATGCCGACCGGCTGATTCCGGTCGTGGCGCTGCAGGGCGGCGAGGACGGCGTGCGGCCGCCCGGCCAGGCCGCGGCGATGCTGGCCGACGTCGACGCCTACGCCGCCCGCGGCTGGCTGGAGCGCATCGCGTATTGGCATCCGGGGCCGGAAGCGAACGACTTCCTGACGCCGGCGGTGTTCGTGGCCGTCGCGCGGCGGATGCGTGAACTGCGGCCGGACAGCATCATCGGCGCGCATCTCGGGCATGTGCCGGGCGAGGGCCTGATTTACCTCGGGTCCGACGCGGAGGGCTATGACCGCGAGCGGTTCTGGCGCGAACTGAAGGGCATCGTGGACGTGCTGCTGTTCGAGCCGTATCAGTCGATTCTGCGGCTCGACCCGGAGCGCGCGGCCTGGATCGACATGATGGGCGCCGCCTGCCGGCTGCACCGCTACATCTCGCGCGCCGAGGCGAGCGCGATGGCCGACGTGCTGGGCTTCGGGCCGCTGTCGCACGAGGAACTCGAGACGATCAGCCGGTCGCAGCCGATTGCTGGCGGCGGCTGGGATTTGACGTGCCATGAGGCCGCCGCATTCGAGCGGTGGGCGTCGTCGCGGAAGGCACGCATCTCGGCGCTGGCGATGACCGTGCCGGGGTTCGTGGGCTACGGCGACGGGGTGCCCCGGTGACGTATGGACGGCCACCTCGAACCACTGGCGGCGGTGCTGCGAGTGGGCGGGGCGTATTCGTTTGTGCGGTACGCCGATGGGCAGCGTGTCGCCCATCCGTATGAGATTTGAGGAGTTGAGCGATGGCTGACAATGTGACGATTCCCGCGACCGGGTCAGGCACGGCCACGCCGGTCGTCGCCACCGATGACGTCGCCGGGGTGCATTTCCAGAAGGTGAAGCTCGACATCGGCGGCGATGGCGCCTCGTCGCCCGTCACGTCACTGGCGCTCGAAACGGGCGGCAATCTCGACGCGGCTGTCGCGGCGCTGCAAATCATTGACGACTGGGACGAAACCGACCGGGCGAAAGTCAATATCATCGCCGGGCAGGCGGGGATTGCGGCGGGCGCGGGCGCGGTCGGGGCGACGGTGCCACGGGTCACGCTCGCCTCGGATGACCCGGCCGTCACGGCGCTCCAGATCATGGACGACTGGGACAACGCCGCCTCGGATGGCGCAAGTGTCTCAGGCGACACGGCGCACGACAGCCCTGATGCGGGCGAGCCCGTCAAGGTCGGCGGCAAGGCGGCGACGGCGCTGCCGACTGCCGTGGCCGCGAATGACCGCACCAATCTGCTGACGGATGTCTACGGGCGACCGTTCGTCCGCACGGGGTCGCAGGGGCCAGCCGGGGGCGTGTGGACGCAGTTGCATGTGCCCGCCGCGAATACGCAGGCGACCAAGAGCCAGTCGGCAGGCGCAGCAGGAGTGCGGAATGTCTGCACGGGCTTTACGGTCACGCTCGCCGCAGGCACCACCGCGCCATCAGCGGCCCAGGTCACGGTTGCGCTGATTGACGGCGCGTCGGGCGGCGGCACGTATCTGTGGCGGTCGAATATGAGCCTGCCCGCCGTGGCCGGGGCGCAGACGACGATTGTCCGCACGGGCCTGTGGTTGCCGGGGACCGCCGCCACGGCGATGACGCTAGAGTTCTCCGCCGCTGGCGGGGCGAATACGTATGAAACGGTGTCGATGGAAGGCACCACAGTCGCAGAGTAGGGGTGACACTCATGGCCGTCAATGCACTGCTTGTCGATTGGCAACTCAATGGTGATGGCACCATCAAAGTGATCTGGGAGGATGGTCACAGTAATCTGTTTCGGGATCTCGCGGAGGTGCGCGAGCAGATTACTGGCCTTGACAGCGACCGCACTATGGCGGAACGGCTGCTGCTGGCGTGGTTTCTGTCCCGCAGCGCCGACGCCTCGAATACCAATCTCGTGGAAGGCAAGCGGCTGACATTCGACCTGTCGGCCCCGAATCCGATTCGCGTGCAATAACCGCCGCTGAGGCCAGAGAGCACACGATGGCATTCAATTATTCACGCGGGATGCTCGGCCTCGTGGTCGGGTCACAGGACGGCGGCAGTGTGACCTCCTCGCCGAATATCGATTCCGCCTTCACGTTTGAGTCGTCAGGTGATGTCTACGCCATCAAGTTCGTATCGCCCGTCGCGCAAACGAGCGAGACATTGACGGTCTATGCGTTTGTCACCGCCGTGACGGGCACGCCGAGTTTTTCGCTGGAAGTCCGTAAGGGCTATCAGGGCACAGGAGATTCAGACCGGCCGGAAACAGGCGGCGCGAACCTGGCGAGCGGGGCCTCGACGGTGTCTAGTCCATCCGCGACGACGTGGGTGACCTTTACATGTACGGTCACGCTGACGCTGGGCGATGTCTTCTGGATACTGATCAAAAATACCCACGCGACACCCGCCAGTAATCACGCCACCTTCTGCACGCGCGGGAGTCTGGATTCCACCACCCAGATGCTGTTTGTTAATGCGTACATTTTTCAAGCGGGCTACAGCTTGGATGGGTTTACCACCGATCCGACGATGAACAACAACGCTATGGCGCCCGTCGTCCTGAAATTCGGTGATGGCTCGTTGATGGGGTGTCCGTGGGTCGGCAGCACGAATCACGCGAGCAATGCCAACAATCGCGGCGTGCGGGTGCAGTTCTCGGAAGATGTCGTCGTGTCGGGGTTGCTGACGAATATCGTCAACGCCGCGTACAGCACGGGACTCGCCATTTATCAGAACGGCTCCACGGTGCTGACGGAGGGGGGAGATTATGCCATCATCGCAAACAACAATCCGCAATTCCGATTCGCACCAACGACATTGTCCGGCGGCGTTGCCTACGATGTGGTGCTGACATTTTCAAATAATGCGACCCAAGGGGTGTTCTATCACATGGGCCAAGCCGAGGGCAGCGTCCCCGCAGATGTCAAGGCGTGTCTGCCATCCTACCTGATTGGGTCGGTCGATAGCGCCACGTCATCATTCACGCCGGACACATCCCAAACGATGTTTGTGGCTCTCCTGGTGGACGACAATCCCGCCATCGCGGGCGGCGTCTCGCTCGGCGCGCAAATTTTCGGGGGCTGAGCGATGGCGACGACCGAGGGCGTGCGGCGGCGCACGGCGTAACGCGACGAAAGGACCGACGACATGAGCGCAGGCAACACATTCGAGAATGATTTGCAGAAACTCGTCTTCAACGCGACGGCGATCGCCAATCTCGCGGACAACGCGGCGGCCTCGCCGTTGACCAATCTCTACGTCTCGCTGCACACCGGCGATCCGGGGGAGGCGGGCAATCAGACGACCAGCGAAACGTCGTACACGTCGTACGCCAGGGTCGCGGTCGCCCGCAGCGGCGCGGGCTGGACGGTCACGGCCGACAGCGTCAGCCCGGTCGCGAATATCGATTTCCCCGAATGCACGGGCGGCACGGCGACGATCACGCATTTCGCGGTCGGCACCGACATCAGCGGGGCGGGCAAACTGCTCGTCAGTGGCACGGTGTCGCCGAACATTGCCGTGTCGAGCGGCGTGACGCCGCGCCTGACGACGGCCACGGCCATCACCCTCGACTGATGCCCGTCGTCGCGGCGACTGGTTCGGCGGTGCTGTCGCTGGCCCGTACGCTGGCGGCGCTGCGTGACGCGGTGGCGCGGCCGCCGCAGGAGTCGGCATGAGCCTGCTGCTCCTCTTCCGCAGCGCCAGCGGCACGACCGAAAGCGGCGCGGGCGCGTCGTCGGCCGCCTATGCGACGCTGGCGATTGGCGCGAGCTTCGCGGCCACGGTCGGCACGGCGGCGCTCGTGGTCGCGGGCGCCGGCGTCGGGACCAGCACGGCGACCAGCGCGGCGACGGCCAGCGCCGCCTACACCGCGAGCAGCGTCGGGATCAGCACGGCGAGCTCGAGCGCGACCGCCAGTGTCGCCTACACGGCGGCGGGCGTCGGGGCGAGCACGGCGGCGACCACCGGCGCGGCCAGCTACACCTACGCCGCGACGGGCGACTACAGCAACACGAGCCCTGGCGCCGGCACCGCGGCAGTCGTCTACAGTGCGGCCGCCACGGCGACCAGCACGGCGGCGGCGCCCGGCACGGCGTCGGTCGCGTTCGGGGCGACGGCGACCGCCACGAGCACGGCCGCCACCACCGCGAGCGGCACCTATGCCTATACGGCGACCGCCGCGAGTGCGGCCACGGCCGCCTCGGCTGGCACGGCCGCCTACGCCTACAGCAGCACCGCGGTCGGCGTGGATGCCGCGAATATTGTCCTCAGCACGATCGACGTGGCGGGCGTCTATGCGCGCACCGTCACCACGGCCGGCGTCTATGCGCCGACCCTCACGCTCGCCGGCGTCTATACGCCGACCCTCACGCTCGCCGGACACGCGGAGACGTAACGATGGCAATCGACGACACCCTTGACGGGCTTTACGTCGGCGCGGACCACGCGGTCGTGCTGACGGTCTACAGCGACACGGCGCAAACAACCTGCCAGGACATTGCGGGCTGGACGCTCGTGCTCGACATCCGCAAGACGGACACCGCGCCGACGGCATTACTCAGCGCGACGGGCGTCGTCAGCGGCACCTTCGACGCCGACCCGGCGGTCAACACGCAGGTCGCGACGTTCACGCTGTCCGACGACGACCTGGCGGCGGCGACGTTTCCGGGCGACGACCCGACGCGGCGCTACTCGATCAAGCGCACGGACGCCGGCTTCGAGCAGCCGGTGCGGTTCGGCGATGTCACGCTCGGGCGCGTCACGCAAACCTGAGCCGTCGCCGATGACGCGGCCGCCGTCGTGTGGTAAACTATCGGCTCATGAACGCCGACCGCCAGCGGGCGACCTACTATGACCGGAAGCGGCACGGCCAGTGCGTCCGCTGCGGGCGCAGCGCCGTGCCCGGCAAGACGCTCTGTAAGCGGCACCAGCAGCACCGCTACGCCTATCTGGCCGCCCGCTACCGCGCGATGCGGGACGCCTACGTCGCGCAGAATTCGCCAAAAGCCTAGACAATCCGGCCAGTTGACATCTCCCGGAGAGGTATGGTAATATCTCAACCAGTGGAGGACCGCATGACAACCGACACGACGTTGTTCGCCGTGCAGTATCGCGAGGATCACACGGACCCTGAGGGCTGGGTGGATTGTGTCCGCGAGGATCTGTATCAGGTGGAAGAGGGCATCGTGAACGCGGATGCACTCGATATCCCCGCGACATTCACCACGCGCGCCGACGCGCAGGCGTTCATTGCGACGCTGTGCGGAATGATGCACTGCGGCGGCGACCCGGCCGACTTTCGCGTGGTGACCCGCGCGACCGTCACGGACGAGCAGATTACCCGCTTGCGAGATGAAGCGGCGCAGGCGGGCGACGACGCGCAGGTGGACATCTGCCAGCGGGCGCTGGGACGTCGCGGCGGTCCGGTGGCGCTGACCGTGGACGAGGCGCGCTATGAATGCGCCCGGGTGATCGCTGACGCGACCGCGCAGGAGGTGCGGTGATGGCGACGACGCACGCGATCTCGACCGTGGTGACGAACTTTCCGGGCTCGTTTACTCGGCTCGTGGCCGACGTCGACCGCGCGTGTGGCGAGGCGCAGGAGACGGCCAACATAAACAACTGCCCGTGCGGCATCTGGCGGCGCGATGGCTGGTATGCCGTCTGCGACCTGGCGCCCGAGCTCATCGAGCCGCAGCCGGAATTGTTCGGCTGGCAGTTGCACGCCGTCGTGGAGCCGGCCGCGTGGGACGTATGACGCCGCGGCAGTCCGCTGACCTCGTGAGCGTCGTGCTGGCGATCGTGCTGGGGCTGGTGGTCGGCGTGCTACTGCGGGATGTCTGGCTGAGGGTATGGTAATATCCACGCAGAATGGAGGAGGCTGATGGGAACCACGTTTGTGCTCGTCCTGGTGGCCGTGGTCGCGGGGCGCTGGTGGCTGCGCGTCGAGCGGCGGCGGGCGGACCATCGCGCCGTCATCGCGCGGTTGCACGCCGTGTCCGCGCAGGCCAATCGGCGCGTGGTCGCACCGACCGACCGGGAGGCCGCATGATTCCCGTCCTGCTGACCGGCGTCTCCTGGCTCTGCGTGCTGGCCGTCGCGCGTGTCTGCCGCAGTTACCAGCGCGAACGGGCGCATCTGCTGGCCGTGCTCGCGACGCAGCAAGTGACGATTGACACGCTCACCCGGCTCGTGGCCGCGTTGAAGACGGCGAATCAGGAGAAAGACGAGGCCGTGCAGCACATGCTGCGCGACCGGACCATCGTCGTCCGTTCGACGGCAACGATGCACTAACACTTGAACAAACGGGCCGGGACTGCTGGGAACAGCCACCGGCCCAGGGGAGACACGCAAATGACGAAAGCAGTATCGCATACCCGGCCGGCGATGAGTCCGGCGGGCCGTGAATTGTGGGAGATGGGGCAGGCGCTCGTCGCCGCCGCGGCGCAGCGGTCGCGCGTGGCGCATACGCACTGGTGCGGCTGCGGCGATTTTCTCGTCTGCCATCAGGAGCCGGACCGCTGCGTGGTGCCGCAGGACTGGACGTGCCCGGCCTGCGAGCGCGAACAGCAGGATCAATGGGTCGATGGACTGGAAGGGGGCCGCTAATGCCGATCATCGCGAAAGGCTCGCCGCGCGCCTTCGAACCGTGCCCGGCCGGCGTGCAGCAGGCCGTCTGCTGCGACGTCGTGGACCTCGGCCTGCGTGAGACGCCCTACGGCGAAAAGCACAAGGTCGATATTCGCTGGCAGACCGCCGAGCTCATGCCGAGCGGCCAGCCGTATCTGGTCAATAAACGCTACACGCTCTCGTTGAACGAGAAGGCGACGCTCAGGCACGACCTCGAAGCGTGGCGCGGCAAGGCGTTCACCGACGCCGAGATCGAGGGGTTCGACCTCGAGCGGCTCATCGGCGTCAATGCGCTCCTGAACATCGTGCACGGCACGGGCAGCAAGGGGGGCGTGTTCGCGAACGTCGCGTCGATCATGCCGCTGGCGAAGAAGATGACGGCGGTCAAGGTGGCCGACGACTACGTGCGCGTGCAGGACCGGACGACGACGCCGGAGCCGACCGAGCAGGTCGTCGAGCGCGAATACGACATCGATTACGTGCCGTTCTGAGGGGGCAACGATGGCAATGCTGACCCACTACCTCATCCTCGACATTGCGACGGCGCCGATTGTGGACGCCGCGGCGTTCATCGACGACACCGTGCGGGCGCCGGCGAACTATAAGGACGCCGACAAGATCGCGGAGTATGTGCGCGACAAAACGGCCGAGCGGCTGGCGCTGGCGGCGACCGACCCGGACCTGGCGCGGCTGACGGGCGTCGGCCTCGCCGGGCCGGAGGTGAGCGAGCCGGGGCCGTGGCTCTGCCAGACCGAGGCCGACGAGCGGGCGATCCTGACACTGGTCGCCAGCACGATCCGGCGGGCCGGCGGGATTGCGGTCGTCACCTACGGCGGGTTCAATTTCGACCTGCCCGTCCTAATGCGGCGCGCCCGCTACCTCGGCGTGGCGTTCCCGTCGCTGAACCTCGACCGCTACCGCAGTCCGCACGTCGATCTGTGCGAGCGGCTGAGCGACCGCACCCCGCAGCGGCGCCGCCCGCTGGCGTTCTACGTGCGGCGGCTGGGCTGGACCGACCTCGTGAAGCCGCTGACGGGCGCCGAGGAAGCGCGCGTCCACGAGACGGGGGCCTGGGAGGCGCTCGCGGCGTCGATCGCGCATGACTTGACGGCGACCGAGCGGCTGGCCGAGTGGGACGGCGTCATCGAGCCGGTGGCGCTGCGCCAGCGCGACGAGCCGGTGGTGGGCTGATGGCCTGCCCCCGGTGCGACGATCTCGGCTGGCTGGAGTGCGGCACGGGCGACGGCGCGCGCTGCTGGCTCGAACCGTGCGACTGCCCGGCCGGCGAGGACTGGGCCGAACGGGCAGCGCGAGCGGCTGAGCGGGCGCAGGACGCGCATGAGCGGGCGGCCGCCCGGGCGCGGGCCGACGACTTCACGGCGACGGCCGGGCGGGATTGGACATGAGCCTTGAGAAGCCCCTGAAGCTCGACCGCCAGATCGCCAAGGCCGAACGCCGGCAGGCGTCCGCGCGGCACGCGCAGGCGCGGCGGGCAAAAGAGCAGCGGGCCTGGCAGCAGGTCCGCGCGCAGGTCTACGAGCGCGACCGCGGGCGGTGTCGCGTCTGCCAGACGGCGGTCAAGTTCGCGTCGTCCTGGCCGGCCGACCTCGGGCACACGCATCATCTGCGCTACCGCTCGGCGGGCGGTGACGACTCCACCGGCAATCTCGTGCTGCTCTGCGGCGCGTGCCATCGGGCGGCGCACGCGCACCGGATCGACCTCGACGGCGACGGCGACGCCGCGATCATCGTGACACGGAGGGCGTGATGCGAAGATGGCTGGAACGACTCATCGTGTGGCTGGGCGGGCATCTGCCGAATACGCCCGACCCGGCCTGGAAGGCGACCGGCATCCGGCCGATGACGGTCTGGTCGTATGACGAGGCGCTCGCCGTGCGGGCGGCGCGGGCGGCGCGGCATCGGACCCCGCGCGGCCGCCGCTATCGCCGGCCGGCCGTGCCCGTGGCCCCGCGCCCGGCGACCGTCGTGCCGATGCGGCGGGTCAAGTGATGGTCACCGACACATGCCGCTGCGGCTGCGGGCATCGCGCGATATTCAGCCATCAGCGGTCGGAGGCCGTGACGCGGTGCCTGCCCTGCCGGCGGACGCCGAGCGCCGCCTGTTGCCAGCAGAAACGCAATTTACTCGGCACGGCTGCGCGGCGGGCCGACTACACGACGGCACAAATCGAGGGGCTGCTCGAACGGCGGCGGCGCGAGCGGCGGTTGGCGTGGAGGCCCTGATGCTGACGTGCGTGTGCCGGTGTGGATGTGGGCGCCCATGCGAGGATGAGTCGCGCCGCTGCCGGCGGTGCCGGTGGTCGCCCTCGGTCCGCTGTGCGCGGGTGCATCGGGATAAAGCGCTGCGGCATCTGCCGGTGGGTCAGCGGCCGGTCGCGGATGACCTCTCGGCGGACGCGATTGACGCGCTGCTGAATCGACGACTCTTGCTCCGGAGGCGGGGTGTGATATGTTACCCGACAGCATGACGCGACGCCCTTACGAGGAGTTCATCGCCTCGAAGCGATTGATGGTCGAGCCGCAAGGCTTCGAAGTCGACGACGGACTCATTAATCCGCAGCTCTTCCCGTTTCAGCGGGCGATCGTGCGCTGGGCGTTACACCGCGGCCGGGCGGCGATCTTCGCGGACTGCGGTCTCGGGAAGACGCCGATGCAACTGGAGTGGGCGGCGCATGTGCACCGACAGACAGGCGGAGACGTGCTCATCCTGGCGCCGCTGGCGGTGGCGGCGCAGACGGCGCGCGAGGGCGCCAAGTTCGGCGTGCCGGTGACAATCTGCCGCACGATGGCGGATGTACGGTCGGGCGTGAACATCACCAATTACGAAATGCTCGAGCACTTCCGGCCGGACTTCTCAGGGCTCGTGCTCGACGAGTCCAGCATCCTTAAGGGCTTCGGGGGCGTAACACGAAAGGCCATCACGGCGTTCGGCGCCGCTATCCAGTATCGTCTGGCGTGCACAGCGACGCCCGCACCGAACGACCTCATCGAACTCACGAACCACGCCGAGTTCCTCGACATCATGACGGGGAAAGAGATCATCGCGCTCTTTTTCACGACTGATGGGAACACGACCCATGCGTGGCGCCTGAAAGGGCACGCCGCGCCTGACTTCTGGCGGTGGATGGCGCTCTGGTCGGTCGCGGTGCGCCGCCCGTCGGACCTCGGATTCAGCGATGACGGGTTCGTCCTACCGCCTCTCAGGCATCATCACCACATCGTCGACTCGGCGCCTTTGGAGGGCTATCTCTTCGCCGGCGAGGCGCAAACGATGCAGGAGCGGCAACAGGCGCGGCGTTCTAGTCTCGCCGATCGCGTGAAGGCCGCGGCCGATCTCGTCAATGCGAGTCCTGACACGTGGGTTGTGTGGTGTCACCTGAATCGGGAAAGCGAAGCGCTGCTGAAGGCGATTCCCGGCGCGGTCGAAGTGACGGGCTCTGATGCGCCAGAGACGAAAGAAACACGGCTGCTCGGCTTTTCGCGCGGGGAGTCGCGGGTCATCATCAGCAAGCCGACCATCGCCGGCTTCGGGCTGAACTGGCAACACTGCTCTCACATGGCGTTCGTGGGCCTGTCGGATAGTTACGAGCAGATCTATCAGGCGACGCGCCGCTGCTGGCGGTTCGGGCAACAGTCGCCCGTCGACGTGCACGTGGTGACGGCCGAGAGCGAAGGGGCGGTCGTCGCCAACATTCGCCGGAAGGAACTACAGGCGGATGAGATGTTCGCGTCCATCGTGGCGCATACGGCCGGGCTGAGTCTCGGCAAGGCAGAGAGGACTGAGATGACGTATCGAGAGGACGTGGCGCGCGGGAACACGTGGACGCTGTATCTCGGGGATAGTGTGCAGCGCTTGCGCGAGGTGGAGGATGCGTCCGTCGGTCTTACCGTGACGAGCCCGCCGTTTCCTGGCATGTATGCCTACACGAACTCGGCGCTCGACATCGGGAACACGGACGGAATTCAGGAGATGATCGACCACTTCGCGTATCTCGTGCCGGAGCTCTTGCGGATCACAATGCCAGGCCGGATGTGCTGCGTCCATCTCGTGCAACTGACGGCGATGAAATCGCGGGAAGGCTGGATTGGCCTCAAGGACTACCGCGGCGCCGTCATCGACCTCTTCGCGCGGCACGGGTGGCCGTATGCCGGAGAAGTGACGATCGACAAGAATCCGCAGATTCAGGCGACGCGGAACAAGGAACGCGGGCTGCTGTTCAAGTCGCTGGCGACCGATTCCGCGATGATGCGGATGGCCCTCGCGGATTACCTGCTCTACTTTCGGAAGCCCGGCGATAATCCGCAGCCCATCCGGGCGGGCATGTCGCCAAGGTATAACGCGGGCGCCGGCTGGATCACCGAGGCCGAATGGATCGAGTGGGCGGCGCCGGTCTGGTATCGGCAGACGAAGCATTATCCTGGCGGGATTCGCGAGACCGACGTGCTCAACGTGGCGCAGGCGCGCGAGACCGATGACGAGCGGCACTTGTGCCCGCTCCAACTCGGCGTCATCGAGCGCGCGATCAAATTGTGGTCGGCGCCTGGGGATCTCGTATGCGACCCGTTCAACGGCATCGGCTCGACGGGCCGGCAAGCGCTCGCGCTCGGCCGCCGGTATGTCGGCTGCGAACTGAAAGAAAGCTACTGGAAGACGGCCGTCTCTGTGCTCACGGAAGCGGAAAGGCTCGCGCGTGCGGGCACGCTGCTCGGCCTGATGGAGGCCTACGAGGAGACGACCGTATGACCCTCCACGACTATCAGCAGGCCGCGCTCCGGACCTCGGCCGCGCCGTTTGATAACCGCGAACGCCCGCTCGTGCAAGGGCTCGGGCTCTGTGGGGAAGCAGGCGAAGTGGCCGACCTGCTGAAGAAACAGGCGTGGCATGGGCTCGAGCTCGACCGCGAGAAACTGGCGGAGGAACTCGGGGACGTGCTGTGGTATCTGGCCGACTTGGCGTCCCACTTCGGCCTCAACCTCGACGACATCGCGCGGCTGAACATCGACAAACTGGCCGCGCGGTATCCGCACGGGTTCACGATCCGGCGGCGGCATACGAGTGCCGGACCACGCGCCGATCACGCCTGCGCTGCCGCCGGCCGAGAAGTGTCTTGCGCGAGACCGACGGTCACTGGAAGGACGGACGCCATGACGCAACCGAGCCTGCTCGATCTCCCGGCCGCCCGCCCGACGAAACGCGGGGCGGTGCCGACCTCGTCGCGCCTGACGTATCAGGCCGAGCACGCGCGGCTCGAGAAGCGCGCCGACCTCGTGCGCAGTTGGCTGCGCCAGCACGCCGAGCGGCAGCCGCCGCCGACCTCAGCCGAACTGAGCCGCTGGGTCTTCGGCGACGACGAGGCGCCGGTCAGCGATGCGCTGTATGTCCGCCGTGGGTTGAGCGACCTGCAGGCGGCCGGCGTGGCCGAGCATGTGCCGGGCGGCGACCGCCGCTGCCGGCAGAGCGGCCGGCTGTGCGTGACCTGGCGGCTGCGGACGCGGTGACGCCGATGCGGAATTACTACAACGAGCACGACCCATTCGCGGCCGCCTGGCTGCGTGAACTCATCCGAGAGGGGCTGATTGCCGATGGTGACGTCGACGAACGGGATATCAGAACGGTCCAGCCGTCAGACCTCACCCGCTACACGCAATGCCATTTCTTCGCCGGCATCGGCGGATGGTCCCACGCCCTCCGCCTCGCCGGATGGCCTGATGACCGACCTGTTTGGACAGGTTCGCCGCGAGAGTGGGACGCCTGCGCGGGTACGGCAATGCCATCGTCCCGCAGGTCGCGGCGGAAGTGATTCGCGCCTACCTGGAGGTGTGCTAGGCTGTCGCCTGAAAGAAGAAGAGCCCCACGGTCGGAACACCGTGAGGCTCGGCAAGACCGGGCTGTGACCGGACCTGCGTGCGTGACTGCGCAGATCCTACCACAACCCGTAGTGTTCCCGACGCGGGGCCTCGCAATCTGAGCTAGCCGCCATGCCCATGCCGGGCTTGAAGTCAGCGCGCCGACCATCGAGCCGTCGCGCGTGACAGGCACTCAGGACCGAGGCGTCTGACGGGGCGCCCGCACCGAACTGACCACCGTAGAGCGAGTAAGGGGTGCGGTCCTTCGCGCGTGTTGATGTGCCGGAGCGCCATCAGGGGGCACGCGCGGTCTCGGTCGATCGGCATCGTCGCTGCTGAGGATCATGACCTCTTCAGCAGGGTTCTGGTGGCCTCGTCCTAGAGGGGTCAGGAGGTCGGGATCTGCCGATGTGGAATCTGTTCAATCCGTACAAAGACCGCGACGAGACGCTGCGTCGGCTTGGGTATCAGTCCTATCGGTCCTATCTGCGCAGCCCGCTGTGGCGCGCGATTCGTGCGCGGGTGCTGCTGCCGACGGCGACCGGCCCGCGGCTCTGCTGGCGCTGTAACCGCCCGGCGACAGAAGTCCATCATCGCGCCTATGACCTGGCGACATTGCTCGGGCAGCACCTCGGCTCCCTGACGCCGGTCTGCCACCAGCATCATCGCGAAGCGGGGCAGGCGAAGCGGGGGTTGCGTCCCTATGACCAATTCGTGCGCGCGAACGCGACGATCTATCAGCACGGCCACGAGGCGAATCACGCGTCCCGACGGAAGATCCGCGACGCGCGCCAGCACGCGCAGCACCGTGCGGCATCTCTGCCGCAGACGCCCGCGCGGCCGCCCGCGGTCCCAGTGCGCGCGCCGCGGCTGGTGCCGTCGGCAGGAAAGAATGGTGCGTAACATGACGGGGCGAGACATGGACGACTTCGAGGCGTTCTGGCGCGCGTATCCGCGGCGAGTCGGCAAGGGCGAGGCGCGCAAAGTCTGGACGCGGCTGCAACCGACGGCCGAGACGCTGGCGGCGATGCTCGCGGCGATAGCCTGGCAGCGGCAGACGGACCAGTGGCGGCGCGACGGCGGGCAGTTCATTCCGCATCCGAGCACCTGGCTGCGGCAGGAACGCTGGATGGACGAGCCGGTCGAGGCGCTGCCGCTGCTGACGAGCGGCGACTCGCGGACGGGGCAGACGATGGAGGCGGCGAAGCAGGCGCTACGGGCGCGGCTGGAGCGAGGCAACGATGAACAGACCACGAGCGGACGCGGAGACGGTGATCGTGAACGCCTTGGTGCGGCTGGCCTCGGCCCGCCGCGAGAAATTGTCCAAGGAGGACTTCGACGTGTTCGTTGACGGGCTGACCAGCTATCCGGCGGCCATCGTGGCGCGCGTCTGCGAGACGCTCGGCTACGAGCCACCGGGCGAGTATGAGCCGCGGTTCCCGCCGCTGCATGTCATTCGCGCCCGCTGTCAACAGGTGGTCGACCGCCAGCGGGAGGCGTCGGCCGTGTTGCCGGCGGCGGCGCTCGATGCGCGGTATCCGCCGCTCGACCCGGCGCGGCACGCCGCGATCATGGCGCAGTTCCGGGCGCTGTGCCGCGAGAAGTCGTGGCGATGAGGCGCGCGGCCCGCACCGACGCCAACCACCGCGCCTTGCTGCAGGCGTTGCGGCAGTGTGGCTGGTCGGTGGTCAGCACGCACGCGCTCGGCGGGTTCGTCGACGCGGTGGCGTGCCGGCGCGGCGTGGTGGTGCTGCTCGAATTCAAGCAAGGGAAAGGCACGCTGACCGCGAGCCAGCAGCGACTGCTGGATGACGGCTGGCCGATTCGTGTGGTGCGGACGGTCGACGACGTGGCGGCGCTGCACTGAGGAGGAGATAGATGACCCCGCATCTGTGCCAAGAAAGCCGCACTTGCTGCTGCTCCATCATCGGGCCCGGTTGGCCCTCTATGACGACGAGTATCGACGGTTGGATTGTCTGTTTGGGGTAAAGCCATGACTAAGCCTATTAGCGATTCATGGCGTGGTAAAAGTTGGCATGAGCAGACACCAGCAGAGCGTGACGCAGCTCGTGCTGACTATCTGCGCCGCGTCGAAGCTTTGTCGCGGCTTGAACCGAGGTATTGCCGTCAGACCGAAGGACACGCCTGCGCGTCGATGTGCGGCTGGTGTGGCCGATGTTGTGATTGTCGCCAAGGGGACACCCTATGAGTGACGACCATATCGTGGGGGAAGGCCCGCCGACATCATGACTGACCCGCCCATCCTGACGCCGCTCACGGCAATCGAAAAGGCCGAGCTGTTGAACGCGCTACCACTGACGACAGCGGGCCGGACCATGCTACGGCGCTTACTGGCTGAGACTGATGCCCTGCGCGCTCAAGTGGAGCGGCTGGAGAAGGAAGTGGCAGAACTGGAGGAATACTGTGACCACGAAGGACTCTGACCCGCCCATCCTGACGCCGGAGCAGGTCGCCGCAATCCGTGACAGTGAAGACTTCCACGGTTACGACTATGTGCTCGACTCCCACGAAGCCCTCCGCCAGCGTGCCGCCGAGGACGCGGCGACCATCGCGGGGTTGCGCGCTGAGGTCGAGATTCTGAGGCAGGCGCTCCACGAGGTCGCTGCCATCCACGGCGTCCCCGACCCGCTGCGCGCCGTCGAGGAGCCGCCCCGCTAACTCAATCACGCCCGTCCTTAAGTCCGCCCCCTACCCCCCCTTGCCTGGTGTATCCTACCCCCGTGCCTACAGCACCGGCTGCGCACACGTCCGTCGAACGCCGCACCGCTGACCGCACGCGCGCTAGCGCAGCCAGACGAGGCTATGACGCACGCTGGCGTCGAGCCGCAGCCTACTTTCTCAAGCTCCATCCGTTGTGCGGGATGCGACCGCATCACCAAATGCCGGTGATGTCACGCTGTCACGACGAAGGTCGGGTCGCAGCAGCCGTCCAGGTCGACCATGTGGTGCCCCACGGCGGCGACCATGCGCTGTTCTGGGCCAGCGACAGTAACTGGCAAGCCCTCTGCCGAGCGTGCGGCGCACGGAAGTCACGCGCGGGATTGTGACCACGACCGGGGGGGCCTCGGGGTTGTGCCGGATACGTTCAGGGACCGCTCCCCGGCTTCCGAGAGCCGACCGCGATTTCAACTTGAAAACGGGTGACCTATGACCTGGGGTGGAAAACGCGTCGGCGCGGGCCGGAAACCGAAGACGCAGAAGGCACGCTGGCTGGGGGGCAATGCGGGCAAGCGGCCGTTGACGCTGGTGACGCCGGAGCGGGTGCCGGCGGAGGTGCCGGCTGAGGCCCTGGACCCCCCGAGCATCCTGACGCCGGCTGAACTCGAATACTGGCACGCCTGGGCCGGGCTGGCGATGGGCCGCGGGCTGTTGCACGCGGGGACGTTGCCCGGGTTCGTGTTGCTGTGCCAGCAGGCGGCGTTCGCGGCGTCCTTGCGGGCGTGCATCGAGGCGCGCGGGTACGAGCAGGCGCGCGTCACGATTGACGGGTCGGGGCAGGAGCATACCGAATACAAGGCGAACTCGCTTATCACGCAGTGGCGTAGTCTGATGGCGCGCATTGAGACGCTGCAGGCGCGGTATGGGCTGGCGGCTGATGGCAAACTGCCGGCCGGCTCGACGGTGGCTGACACGGACGAGCAGACGCTTGCGCAACTCCTTGCGGTCCGGTGAGCCGGTTACGGTTTACGCCCGGCGTGTGTCAGACGGGGACATTCCGGCCGGCAAGTGGCATCGGCTCGCCTGTGACCGCCATCTGCGGGATCTGACCGAGAGCGCGGACGGGTCGCGCTGGGTCTACCGGCCGGAGTTGGCGGCCAAGGCATTCGGCATCTTCGCGTTGTGTCGGCATTTCAAGGGGGAGTGGGCAGGGCAGCCGATTCGGTTGGAGCCGTGGCAGCAGTTCGTCGTCGGCTCGGTGATGGGCTGGGTCGACCGCGAGACGGGCTTACGACGATTCCGGAACGCCTTCATCGAGCTTCCGCGGGGACAGGGCAAGAGCACGATTGCCGGCGGGATGCTGGTGCTGTTCGCGTTCTTCGACGGCGAAGGCGGCGCCGAAGCCTACTCGGTCGCCACGAAACGCGACCAGGCGCGCATCTCGTTCCAGGCCGGCCGACAGATGCTCCTGCGCTCGAAGGCCCTGAAGCAGCACGTCACGATCGGCAAATACAACATCCATTCGGAGGCGACCGAGTCCAAGATGGAGGGCCTCGGGGCGGACGCCGACACCCTCGACGGCTTGCGGCCGCACATCGTCGTGGTCGACGAGGTACACAAGATCCCCTCCTCCGACCTCATCGACGTCATGGAGTCCGGCATGGGCACGCGCCGGCAGCCGCTCCTGTTCGAGATTACGACCGCGGGCGATGACGACCAGTCCGTCTACGGGCAGCATCATCTCCTGAGCACGCGCGTGCTCGACCAGACCGTGCCGCTCGACCAGTGGTTCGCGTTCATCGCGGCGGCCGACCCGGAGGACGACTGGACGCTGGCTGCGACCTGGCGGAAGGCGAATCCCAACTTCGGGGTCTCGGTGAAGCCCGAGTTTCTCCGCTCGGAAGTCGAGAAGGCGTGCGCGAATCCCGCCGAGATTGCGAAAGTCCGCCGGCTCTACCTCGGGCAGAAGATTCAGACGGTCGACAGTTACTATTCGGTGGCAGACTGGCAGGCGTGCCCGCCGCTACCCGACGAGGCCGAACTGCGGCGGGCGCCGTGCTGGATCGGGCTCGACCTGTCGTCGTCGATTGACGTGACGGCGGCGGTGCTCGTGTGGAAGGTGGACGGGGGCGAGATCGCCGTGCGGCCGCACTTCTGGCTGCCGGCGGACAACCTCGAGGAACGCGGCCGGCGCGACCGCGTGCCGTATGGGCTGTTTCGGCAGCAGGGCTGGCTGGAGACGACCGAGGGGAACGTCATCGACCGGGCCGTCATCCGCAAGCGCGTCGCGGTGCTGGCGAAAGAGTGGAAGGCGCGGGCGGTCTGTTACGACCCGTGGCACGCGCAGGAGCTCGTGCAGGCGCTGCAGGACCAGGACGGCGTGAAGGTTATTCCCGTGCGGCAGATGTTCGACCCGATCAGCCGGCACATGAAAGACTTCCAGGCGACGATTTTGCAGCGGCGCGTGCGGCATGACCATAATCCGCTGATGGGGCTGATGGTCGGCAACGTCGTGCCGCGGTATGACGACAAGTCGAACGTCTTACCCTCGAAGAAGAAGTCGCGGGGCCGGATTGACGGGGTGCAGGCGACGCTGAACGCCTTGACGCAACTCGACACGAAGGCGCCGCAAGTGCAAGTCTTTTTCATGGGGGGACGCTCATGAGTGAGAAACGCCCGCGCGGTCGGCCGAAGGCCTCGGAGCCTGGGTCGAGCGTGAGTATCTGGGTGCCCGCCCGCCAGCACGACCATCTCGCGGCGCTCGCGCGGCAGCGCGGCGTGTCCATCTCGGCGCTCGTGCGGCGGGTGTTGTCGGTGCGGGCCTCGACGCCCTCGAACAAATAGGGCTTGCACTCGGCCGGCGGGAGGTATAATCTCGCGCGTGTAGAGTAAGGTAGGAACGTAAGACGGGGCTGATACGTGCCATCAACACGCGCAGCCCCTGACCGCACGAATACCCGCACAGGAGGCGGGTCCGCATGGCTGCTGCCAAGTCTAAGACAACTTCCACTGAAATCTCCGACATTCTCACGGTCACGACGGGCACGGTGAAGTGCCACATCGTCGGAGATTCGCCGCTCATCATGAACCGCATCTCCGAAAAGGTGTGGCGCGAACTGGTGCTTCCTCGGGGCAAGAAGGGCAGCGTCGAAAAGGCGACGACGCTGAAGCACGACCCGGTGGCGGAATATCGCGCGTCGCCCTATACGCTGTCTGACTCGTCGGAACCGACGCTGCTCGCGGTGCTCTCGACCGCGTTCAAAAACGCGATTTCGACGTCGGCGCTCGACATGCCGGGGGCGAAGAAGGCCGTCGTCGGGCGGCTGACGTGGGTCGACCGTCACTACGTCGGCATCTACGGGGTGCCGAAATTGTTCATGACGCCAGTGCGTTCCGCCGACATGAACCGCACGCCGGACATCCGGACGCGGGCGCTCTTGCCGGAGTGGGCGTGCGTCGTGAACATCACGTTCGTGCAGCCGCTCATCCGTCATCAGGCCGTGGTCAATCTGCTCGCGGCCGCCGGCATCACGATGGGGATCGGGGACTGGCGGCAGCAGAAGGGCTCGGGGCGGTTCGGGCAGTTCCGGATCGTCGACGCGGACGACGCGGATTTCCTGCGCATCGTGCGCGAGGGCGGGCGCGAGCAGCAGGAACACGCGATGGCGCAGCCCGTCGCGTATGACGACCAGACGAGAGAACTGCTGGACTGGTATAGCGTGGAGCTCTCGCGCCGGCAACTGCGGGGGGTGGCGTCGTGAAGCTGACGACTGCGCAGAATTTCGCGGTCTTGGCGCTGGAAGATTCAGACGGTCGGATTTCTCCTCGCCGGCTGATCAAGGCCGCCAAGCACAAGACGAGTCCGCTGCATGCGCTCTTCGATTGGAACGTGCAGCGGGCCGCCGAGCGTTACTGGCTGCAACGCGCGCGGGAAATCATCGGGTCGGTGACGGTGCAAGTCACGACTGAGGAGCGCGTCATCAAGACGCCCTGTTACGTCCGGGATTTGTCCGTGCAGGAGTCCGGCTATCAGCGGGTCGACCGCATCGGGCTCGACCCGGCGGCGTCGCGCGAAGTGCTCATCTACACGCTGGAGGTGGCCTCGGGCCACCTTCGGCGCGCGTATGACTTGGCGCAACCGCTCGGGCTGGCGCCGGAGATTGACGGGCTCGTCGAGCGGATTACGGGCCTGACGCGGTCGCTGCGCTCGGCGGCGGCGTAAGGCGGAAGGTCACGGCACGGCAGACGCGGTAAGGCATGGCGCGGCACGGTCAGGCGGGGCTCGGAGTGGCGTGGCGAGGTCAGGACCGGCCGGGCACGGCGGGGCAAGGACTGGCACGGCGCGGCAGACGCGGCAAGGCATGGCGCGGCCGGGCGTGGCTGGGCACGGCAGACGAGGCGCGGCGGGGCACGGCGCGGCGAGGCCGGGCTTGGCGCGGCAGACCGGGTATGGCACGGACCGGCGCGGCGGGGCAGGGCATGGCAGACGAGGAAGGGCTAGGCCGGGCGAGGCTCGGCGAGGCGTGGCCGGGCTGGGCGTGGCTTGGCGCGGCCGCCTAGGTAGGGCAAGGCGTGGACGGACACGGCACGGCAGACGAGGCATGGCGCGGCTCGGTAAGGCCCGGCTCGGTCAGGCCCGGCAAGGCAGACGTGGCACGGCGTGGATTGGCGCGGCAGGGCGAGGCAGGGCGTGGCGCGGCAGACGAGGCGGGGCCGGGCTGGGCGACTCGTGGACGGGCATGGCGACGCTTGGCAGGTAATGTTCCATCGCGCGGCAGAGTGCAACGCTCTGCCGCGTGTCGTTTTTCCTACTGAATAAATCCTCACACCTATCAGCACGTACAGGCTACTGCGTGAGCCATGCTCACGCGCGCCGTCAGTCTCTTCACCATCAAATCCGCTGACGAGTCCGCCCGCATCATCGAGGGCCTCGCCAGCACGCCCGAGACCGACCGCATGGGCGATATCGTCGAGCCCGCCGGCGCGGCCTTCAAACTCCCGATTCCGCTGCTCTGGCAGCACCGCGCCGATCAACCGATCGGGCACGTCATCGCCGCCACAGTCACGAAGGCCGGTATCGAAATCCGCGCGCAGATTGCGCCCGCCGGGGTGCTCGCGCGCATCGACGAGGCCTGGACGCTCATCCGCGCAGGGCTCGTCCGCGGGCTGTCGATCGGCTTCCGCGCCGTCGAGACCGCGCAGATTGACGGCACGTTCGGCCAGCGGTTCCTGCGATGGGAATGGCTCGAGCTGTCGGCCGTCACGATTCCCGCGAACGGAGGGGCCACTATTGCCACGATCAAGTCCATTGCCGCCCAAGACCTCGCCGCGCTCGGCACGGGTCAGGGCTTATTGCACGAGGGGACGCCCGGCGTTACGGGCCGCGTTGTCACACTGGCGCGAAAGGGCGCCGATGCTATGAAACCCATTGCCGAACGCAAGGCCGCATTCGCGGCCGAGAAGACCGCGAAAGTCGCGAAGCTCAACGACCTGCTGGGCGCCGATGACGGCTCCACGCTCGCGCCCGAGAAGCAGGCCGAGTTCGATACGCTGACCGACGAAATCAAGGCCATCGACAGCCACCTGGCGCGCCTCGACACCGTCGAGCAGATGAACAAGGCCGCCGCCGTGCCGGTGACCGGCACCTCGCAGGCCGCGGCCTCCGAGAGCCGCTCGGGCATCATCACCGTCCGCGAAACCCTGCCGCCGGGCATCGGGCTCGCGCGCGCCGTGATGTGCAAGATGGCCGCGTTCCTCGAACTGCACAAAGGGAACTACGTCTCGGCCGCCGACATCGCGAAGCATCGGTATCCGGGCGATGACCGCCTGCATGTGCATCTGCGCGCGGCGGTGCCCGGGGGCACGACGACCGAGACGACATGGGCGTCGCCGCTCGTGGACCCGACGAACCTGACGAGCGAGTTCGTCGAGTTCCTGCGGCCGATGACCATCATCGGCAAGATGCCGGGTCTCAAGCGCGTGCCCTTCAACGTGCGCATCACCGGCCAGACGAGCGGCGGCGATGGCTACTGGGTCGGGCAGGGCGCGCCGAAGCCGTTGACCAGCTTCGGCTTCAACGCGCAGACGTTGACCTACGCGAAGGTCGCGGCTATCGCGGTGATCACCGAGGAACTCGCGCGGTTCTCGTCGCCGTCGGCCGAGGCCCTCGTCCGTGAGGCGCTCGCGGGCGCCGTGGTCGAGCGCATCGACACGGACTTCGTTGACCCGGCCAAGGCGTCCTCGGCGAACGTGTCGCCGGCTTCGATCACGAACGGTGTGACGGCGCTGAGTTCGGCGGGCACGTCGGCGGACAACGCGCGGACGGACCTGATGAATCTGCTCGAGCAGTTCATCCTGGCGAACGTCAACCCGTCCGGGCTCGTGCTGATCATGCCGAACACGCTGGCGCTGGCGCTCAGCATCATGCGCAACAGCCTCGGGCAGCAGGAGTTCCCGGGCATGACCGTCACCGGCGGCACGCTCGAAGGCATCCCGGTTATCGCGTCGCAGTATGCGGCGAATCAGTCGGGCTACGGGAACATGGTCATCGTCGCGAAAGCCAACGACATCGCGTTGGCGGACGACGGGCAGGTGGCCGTCGACATCTCGCGCGAAGCCTCGCTCCAGATGCTCGACAACCCGACGAACAACTCGTCGAGTGCCACGGCGACGACGATGGTGTCGATGTTCCAGACGAACTCGATCGCCATCCGCGCGGAGCGGTGGATCAACTGGGCGAAGCTCCGGACCAGTGCCGTCGCCTACATGGACGACGTCAACTGGGGCTCGGTCGGCAGCCCGAGCTAGTCCGTGAGTGGGGCGCGGTGGCGGGGAGATACCTCGCCGCCGCGTCCCGTGTCTTGTGAGGCTGCATGATTGACGTGCCGGTCATCGCGCCGTTTACCCACGAGGGCCGCGTGCTGCGCGTCGGCGAGACCATCCGTGTGTCGCCGCTCACGGCCGCGGCCCTTCACCGTCGGCGGCTCGTCTCGCTGACGACGGGCTACGTCGCCGCGGCGCCCGAGCCCGCGCCCGAGCCCGCGCCGGTCATCGTCGCGCCCGTGCGACGGAAGCGCACCTATCGCCGTCGCGATCTGGTGGCGGAGTGACGCTCTTCGGCCTGACCATCACGCGCACGAAAGCGGCGCCGCCGGGGACGTCCTACACCACGCCATCAAGCGGCGGCTGGTATCGCATTCTCGAACCGTTCTCGGGAGCCTGGCAGCGCGGCATCGAGCAGACGCCCGACACGGTGCTGACGTTTGCCGCCGTCTACGCCTGCGTCACCCTCATTGCGTCCGATATCGCGAAACTACGCATCAAACTCGTCCGGCAGGATGCGGACGGCATCTGGCAGGAAACCGAGAGCGCGGCCTGGTCGCCGGTGCTGCGCAAGCCGAATCACTACCAGACGCGCATCAAGTTCATCGAACAGTGGCTCGCCTCGAAGCTCATTCACGGCAATACCTACGTCCTGAAAGTCCGCGACGAGCGGCAAGTGGTGACCGGGCTCTATGTGCTCGACGCGACGCGCGTCAAGCCGCTCGTGGCGCCGAACGGGGACGTCTACTACGCGCTGAGTCAGGACAATCTGTCGCGCATCGACGGCTCGCAAGTCGTCGTGCCGGCGTCGGAAATCATCCATGACGTGATGGTGGCGCTCTATCACCCGCTCTGCGGGGTCTCGCCGCTCACGGCGTGCGGCCTAGCCGCGGTGCAGGGCTTGCGCGTGCAGAACAACTCGAGCGCGTTCTTTGCGAACGGCTCGCGGCCGGGCGGCATTCTCACGTCGCCCGTGATGCTGAGCGACGACCAGCAGCGGGACATCAAGCGGGCCTGGGAAGACAATTTCAGCGGCGACAACCAGGGCCGCATCGCCGTGCTCGGGGCCGACCTGAAATATCAGGACATGGGCATGAATGCGGTCGACTCGCAACTGATCGAGCAACTGCGCTGGACCGCCGAGAACGTCTGCACGGCCTACCATGTGCCGCCCTATATGGTGGGCGTGGCGCCCGCGCCGGCCTACAACAACATCGAAGCCCTGAACCAGCAGTACTACTCGCAGTGCCTGCAGACGCACATCGAGTCGATTGAAGTGTTGCTCGACGAGGGGCTGGGGCTCGACCGGCAGACGCGCCCGCGCGTCGGCACGGAGTTCGATCTCGATTCGTTGCTGCGGATGGATTCGGCGACGCGCTCGACCGCGGCACGCGAGGCGTTGGCCGGCGGCATGTCCCCGAACGAAGCCCGGCGCCGGTTCTTCGACCTCGGCCCGGTGACCGGGGGCGAGAGTCCGTATTTGCAGCAACAGAATTTCTCGCTCGAAGCCCTCGCCAAGCGCGATGCGAAGGCCGATCCGTTCGCCACCGCCGGGGCGGCCCGGTCGGTGGTCGACGCGCCCGACGACGACGAGCCCGACGAGGACGAGGCCGCGCAGGAGCGGCGATTCGTGGCGATGCTGCTGCGTGACGTGATGGTGCTCCATGACTGATACCGAACTCGCGCTCATCTCGCGCGGCCTGGCGCCCGTGATGCGCGCCGTGGTCGCCGCGGCGGTCGAGCCGCTCCTGGCGCGGATTGCCATCCTCGAGCAGCGGGCACCCGTGCCCGGCCGAGACGGCCGCGACGGGGCGCAGGGGCCGCAGGGGCCAGCCGGCGAGAAGGGGGCGGACGGGGCCAACGGCCGCGACGGGAGTGACGGTCGGGACGGGGCGCAGGGGCCAGCCGGCGAGAAGGGCCTGGACGGAAAGGACGGACTCATGCTGACCGCGGCCGACATTACGCGCATGGAGTTCGACGGCGAGAAGACGATCACGCTGTGGGTCGGCGATCGTTCGCTGGCGCTGCCGTGGTGGTCGCCGTCCTATAAAGGCGTGTGGTCGGCGGCAGACGCCTACGGGCCTGGCGACCTGGTGACGTGGAGCGGCTCGCTCTGGATTGCGCGGGACTCGACGACCGACCGGCCGGGCGACGGGAAGACCGGCTGGCAGCTGTGCGTCAAGGCAGGGCGCGACGGGAAGCCAGGCCCGGCCGGGCCGGAAGGTAAACCGGGGCAAAAGGGCGATAAGGGCGACCGAGGGCCGGATCGATGGTGAGTGTGCCGCGCCTCTGGCCGGGCGAGACGGTGGTCTGTGTCGCCACCGGGCCGAGCCTCACGGCGGCGGATGTCGACTATTGCCGCGGCAAGGCCCGCGTCATTGTGGTGAATGACGCCTATCGGCTCGCGCCGTGGGCGGATGCCCTCTACGCCTGCGACGTCAAATGGTGGCGCTGGCACGAGGGCGTGCCGTCGTTCACCGGCCCGAAGTGGTCGCTCGACCATTCCGCGTGGGTCGGTCAGGCGCAGAAGTATCCCGACGTGCAGCGGCTCCGGAACACCGGCCCATCCGGCCTCGAGCATGACCCGACCGGGCTGAAGAACGGGCGGAACTCGGGCTATCAGGCGGTCAATCTCGCCGTGCACTACGGCGCCGCCCGCATCATCTTGCTCGGCTATGACATGCAGCCGAGCGGGGGGCAGGCGCATTTCTTCGGCGAGCATCCGAACAAACAGCAGTCGCCGTATGACCAGTTCCGCCGGCAATTCCTGACGCTCGTCAAGCCGCTCCAGAAGAAGCACATCGCGGTCATCAACTGCACGCGCCGCACGGTGCTGACGGCGTTTCCCTGTGCGGACTTGCGCGCGACGCTGGTCGCGGTGCCGGAGTGCGTCGCGTGCTGACCATCGTGACGTTCAAGTGGCAACCCCCGCCGGGGTATCGGTCTGCCTTCCGACCGGAAGCGGTGATTGCCTTGCGCGATATGGTCGCGCGGCACTATCCGGCGCCGCATCGGTTCGTGTGCATCACGGACGACGCCAAAGGGTTAAAGGACGTCGAGACGCTGCCGCTCTGGTCGGACCATGCGACGGTGCCGAGTCCACACGGCCGCGGGAATCCCTCGTGCTATCGGCGGCTGAAACTCTTCGACCCGGCGATTGCGTCCCTGCTCGGGCCGCGGTTCCTGTCGCTCGACCTCGACACCGTCATCGTCGGGGACGTGCGGCCGATTTTCGACCGGCCCGAGGACTTCGTCATCTGGGGCGAGACAAACCCCAACAGCTTCTATAACGGCTCGATGTTTCTCCTGACGGCCGGCGCGCGCGCGAAGGTCTGGACGGAGTTCAACCCGAAAACCTCGCCCATGCTCGCCAAACGGGCGGGGCGGTTCGGCTCGGACCAGGGCTGGATCAGTTACTGCCTCGGCCCTGGAGAGGCCCGGTGGGGGCGAGACGACGGTGTCTATTCGTTCCGCGTGCATCTCGAACCGCAGGGCACGGATACGCTGCCGGCCAATTGTCGGATCGTGATGTTCCACGGCAAGGTCGACCCGTGGGACTGGCGCGCGCAGCGGTTAGCGTGGGTGCGGGAGCATTGGGGCGTGGCGGCATGACGTGGGACTGGGACCACTTGAAGGGCACGCCCTATGCCCTAAAGTTCGCCAGGCGCGATCTGCCCTGTCTCGATGCGGTCGTGGCGCGGACGCCGGGGCGGACGGCGGTGGTGCAGGCCGGCGGGTCCATCGGCATCTTCCCGAAGCGGCTGGCGATGTCGTTTCAGACGGTCTACACGTTCGAGCCGAGTCCGGAGGTGTTTCCGGTGCTCTGTCGGAATGCGCCCGAGGCGAATATTGTGCGGTACCAGGCCGCGCTCGGTGACACGCGGGGTCTGGTCGGGTGTGCCCGGGTGCGGCGCGATGGGAGTCGCGGTCCGATTCATGAGGGCCTGACGCACATCGCGGGACCGGGGGTGGTGCCTACGCTGCGGATCGATGACCTGGCGCTCCCGGTCTGCGACCTCATCTATCTCGACGTGGAGGGCTTCGAACTCTACGCGCTCCGGGGTGCGGTCGAGACGATGCTGCGCTGCCGGCCGGTGCTGGCGGTCGAGGCGAATCAGAACATCGGGTTCTATGGGCTGACGGTGCACGACCTGCACGCGTTTATTCTGAGCCTCGATTATCAGTTGGTCGATCGGCAACAGTCGGATGACGTGTTCGTGCCACGGGAGCGTGCGGCATGACACGCGTGGGCACGCGCGCCGACTATGCGCGCCGCTTCGACGAGGAGCGGACGCAGACCTATCCGATGATGGATGCCGTCGAGGCGACGTTCGGCTATGCCCTCGACCGCACGGTGCTCGAGGCCGCGGCCCGCGTGCTGGCCTGTCCGCTCAAGGTTCATGCGCCCTGCTGGCAGCATGGCCGGCTGCTGTATGCGGCGACGCGCCGGTATCTGCAGGAGGCGCACGAGCAGACACCGGTGGCGCTGCTCGATATTGGCACCGCGAAGGGGTTTTCGGCCCTCTGTCTGTATTGGGCGCTGCGGGATGCCGGGCGCGTCGGGACGGTGACGTCGGTGGACGTGATTGACCCGGCGAGCGCCGTCATGCGCAACAGCGTGGCGGACTGCGAGGGCCCGACGACGCTGGCGCAAGTGCTCGCGCCGTGGCCGGAGGCGCAAGCGATTCACTTTCACCAGCGCACCGGCATCGAGCATCTCACGCGCCGCGCGGATCGCATTCATGTCGCGTTCGTCGACGGGAAACACGCCTACGGCGTCGTGCGGGAGGAGGGGACGTTACTGGCGGCCCGTCAACGGCCTGGCGACCTGGCGCTGTTCGATGATTGCCAGATCGACGGGGTGCAGCGGGCGATCAATGCCCTCGGCGGGCTCTATCACTTCGAGATCATCGAGGTGAAGCCGGAGCGGGCCTATGCGGTGGGGGTGCGCCGCTGATGGGCATTCTGAAGACGCCCGCTAAGTTCGTGCAGAAGCTCAAGCTGCCGGCCGGGTTCTCGGTCTGCGAACTCGGCGATCAGTATTTGACGTGCGTCTCGCCGCATCGCATCGCCGCGCAGTGGTATCGCGAGATGGGCTGCGGGCGCTATGTGGCGCTCGACGGCAACGGCCGCGGCACTATTACGTGCGACTTGAATCATCCGATCGAAGGCCTCGGCCCCTTCGACCTCGTAACCGACTTCGGCACTGGCGAGCATGTCTTCGATCAGGCGCAAGTCTGGAGGACGCTCCACGGACTGATGAAGGTCGGCGGGTATCTCGCCTTCGATCGACCAACGCAGGGCTATCCCACGCATTGCTATTACCTCGCGGATGAGTGCCTGTTCACCGACGTCGCAGCCGCGAACGAGTACGAGGTGATCCGGTTCGGGCGCGAGAAGACGAAGCGCGGCGAACTGGTCCGCGGCGTCTTTCGCAAGATGCTCGACGCGCCGTTCAAGGTGCCGCAGCAGAGGCGCTATCACTCTTCACTGAGGATTCCACTATGACCTCCCCTGTCACGGTGGCGTGCGTCTGGGTCCGGGGAAACGTGCCGTATACCGCGGAGTATGTCGCGCGGCTCGCGGCCGGGGCCCGAAAGGCCCTCGGGCCGGTGCGCGTGGTCTGCCTCACCGATCAGCCGGCCAAATTGCCGGAGGACGTCGAGCCGTTCACTATCTGCCCGATGCCTGGTGTGCCGGGCTGGTGGGCGAAGGTGCATCTATTCAACCGCCACAACGGCCTGACGGGGCGGGTGCTGTATCTCGACCTAGACACGCTCATCGTGGGGGACCTGCACTCGGTGAGTGAGTGGCCGGCACAGTTCGCGACCATCCGCGACACAACCTCGACGTTCCGTGGCCGTGAGGGCAAGACCGTGATCCGCTGGTTCAACTCGAGCGTGATGACATTCGACGCCGGCATCTATCACGACGTCTTCGCGCGGTTCACGTCGGCGGTGGCCGCTCGGTTGTGGGGTGATCAGGACTGGCTCGCCGAATGCCATCCGGAGGCGGCGACGCTGCCGGAGGCGTGGTTCCCGAGGCTCTCGAGCATCGGGGCCGCGGGCATCATCCCCACCGAGGCGCGCGTCGTGCTCTCGAAGAAGCCGAAGAATCTCGAAGCGGCCGCGCAGTGGCCGTGGTTCAACGCGATTTGGAGGGCGGCGTGATGGGCGCGCTCTGGTGTCGCGACCTCCCGACCGTGACCGTGCCCCGCACGCGGACGCCGAAGGCCGTCACGATCGTGCTGCCGTATTACGACAACCCGGTCTTTCTGGCCGCGCAGATCGCGCATTGGCAGACGTTTTCGGCGGACGTCCGCGCGCATCTGTCGGCCGTGATTGTCGACGACGGGTCGCCGACGCCCGCCCGGCTGCCGGCCGACCGACCGTTCCCGATGCGGTTGTTCCGCATCGAGGTGGATGTCCGCTGGAACTGGCTCGCCGCCCGAAACATCGGCGCGCACTATGCGGCAGACGGCTGGTTGCTCTTGACCGATATGGACCACCGCGTGCCGCACGGGACGGCGCAGGGGCTCGTCTACGGGCAGCACGATCCGACGGGGGTCTATGCCTTCTCACGGCGCGAGCATACAGGCGACGCCATCACGCCGCACTCGGCCTCGTTCCTGATGACCCGGGCGCTGTTCTGGCGCATCGGCGGGTATGACGAGACGCTGAGCGGGCACTACGGGACGGATGGCGAGTATCGCCGGCGGCTGGCGCAGCACGCCCAGATGCGGCTGCTGACCGAGGAGCTCGTGCGGTTCGAATACGTGGCCGACGCGTCGACGACGCGGTATCTGCGCAAGCAACCCGAGGATGCGGGCGTCAAGGCACTCATTGCCCGACGCCGGCCCGGCTGGACGCCGAAGACGTTGAGCTTTCCGTATCACGAGGTGACGGCATCATGACGACCCCGCGCGCCTGGGATGATGGGATCACCTGGCATCTCGCGCTGACGACGCCGCCGAGCGATGCGGCGGTGTCGGTCGCGCTCGCGCAGCGGTTCACCCGCGACCCGAACGGGCGGGCCGAATCGGTGCTCTATGAACTCTGGAGCGGGGCCGCCCGGCGGATGGCCGAACGGCGGACCTTGCGGGCGATCGGGACGCAGTCGTGGAGCCTGGTGCTCTCAGCGTTTCCGTGGAGTTACATCCGCGTGCCAAAGCCGCCGCTGATTGAGGTGACGGGGATCACGTATCTCGATGGGGACGGCGTGACGCAGACGCTCGCCGCGAGTCCGGCCGACTTCGTGGTCGAGGCGCCGGCGGGGCCGACGGCGCAGTGTGCCTCGGTCTGGCCGCTGGCGGGCGAGTCCTGGCCGGCCACGGCGGCAGAACCGGGCGCGGTGCAGGTGGCGTTCACCTGTGGCTATGACGTGCTCGATCAGACGGCCGTCAATGCGTTGCCGGAAGACATTCTGGCCGGGATGCTGCTCGTGCTCGGGGAGATGTTCAAGCAGCGGTCGGAGAGCGTGCAGCAGCCGAACAACACGCACGCGGTCATCCGCGCGTATGACCTCTGGGATGGGTATCGGGTGTATTGATGCCGTTTGACGCAGGCGGACGTGACCGGCTCGTGACGGTGCAGGCGTTGACCGAGAGCGTCGGGGCGTCGGGCTTCCCCGTCGAAACATGGGCGACCCTGCGGACCGAATGGATGGGCAAGCAAGACGTCCGCGGCCGCGAGCGTCTCGTGAACGGGCAGAACGCGGCGGCATTCGATTGTCGCTGGGATGTGGGCTACAGCCCGGCGTTGGACCCGGAGACGGTCGATGTGACCAAGACCCGCCGGCTCGTCTATCAGGGGCGGGTGTATGACATCGTCGCGGCGGTCATGTTGGGCCGTCGGGATGGGATCGAACTGATGACGCTCGCGACGGGGAAGGTGGCGGAATGATCGGCCTGCGCGTCGACGGCCTGGCGGGCCTCGAGGACGCCTTCAAGGCGATTCCCGAGGCGTTGCGCCGGGAGACCAAGACGGCGGCGTTACTGGAGGCGGGCGAGCCGATGCGCGCCCGGATGGCCGCCCTGGCCCCGCGTGGCCCTGATGCGCCGCACATTGCGGATCACATCGGCATCATGCCGATTCGCAAGGTCGAGGGGATCGCGCTCGCGAATGACGAGGCGGCGGTCGCGATCGGGCCGACGAAGGAGTACTTCTACGGCTGGTTCTGGGAGCACGGCTGGGTCCATCACCCGCAGGCGCATCCGTTCGTCCGGCCCGGGTACGAGGACGAACGCGACGCGGCGCTGGCGACGGTGGGGCGGCTGTTGTGGGCGGCAGTGGAGGCGGCGACGCGATGACGGCGGTCGAGGTCGTCTGCGCCCGTCTCGCGCAAGTGTCGGCAGTGACGGCGCTCGTGTCGACGCGCATCTGGCCGATGAAGTTGCCGCAGTCGCCGGTCTTCCCGGCGATCCGCGTGACGTTGGTGGCGCAGCCCTGGGCGGGACAGCTGCGTGGGGTCACGCGACGGGTCCGGGCGCGCGTGCAAGTGGATGCGCTCGCCCGGGAAGCCAGCGGGACTGACCCGCTCGCGGTCGCGAACGCCGTGGCGGATGCGGCATTCGGGGGCGGGGACGGCGATGCGCTGGCCGGGTGGACCGGGGCGCTCGGCAGCCCGGCCGTCACGGTGTCAGGGGTGTTGCCCTTGGACCGTCGTGAGGGGTATTTCGCGGACGACTTGCGGCAAGTGGTCGTGAGTCAGGACTTTGACGTGTGGTTCGACGGAGTGTGAGGCCGAATCGGCGGCCGCAGCGACGCACGACAGGACGAAGGAGAGGAGTGACGGAGTTATGGCAAACCTGACGGATACCTATTACGCCGCTGAGGCCATCCACGGCTACGGAGTGCAGTGGGAAATCGGCGACGGCACGAGCCCCGAAGTGTTCGAGGCGGTGCCCTACGTGCGCAAGATCACGCCGGGCGCGATGACCACGGCGGTCATCGACAAGACGCATCTGCGCTCGCCGTCCGCGCACCGGGAGAAGAAGGCCGGTCTGCGCGACAGCGGGCCGTTCGCGATGGAGCTCATCTACTACCCGAAGCACGAGAGCCAGAGCAACGCGGGTGGGGGCACGGGCTCATTCGCGGCGGGCGGTCTCTGCTACATGTGGATCAACCGGCTGGAAAAGAACATGAAGTTCGTCCTGCCGGACGGCAGCCCCGAGACGGAGATTCCGTTCACGGGCGTCATCACGAAGTATCAGCCCGGCGAGATGGGGGCGGACGGCATCATCCCGCTGATGATCGAAGTGACGCCGGTGGCGGACTTCTCGGCGAGCTTGCCGTAAGTGCGACTGTGGGGATGGCGCCCGGATGGGCCGGGCGTCATCGGCCTGAGGTGAGGACATGGCGAATCCAGACCGCGGCGAAGCGGCGCTGATGGTGGGCGAGAAGGAATACACGCTCCGCCCTCGGACGAACGCGATCCGCGCGTTGCAGCAGCGGACGGGGAAGACCTACGGCGAGATTCTGCGGTCGTTCGACGATTTCGACGTCGAGGCGACGACACAGTTCTTGTTCGCGGTCTTGCAGCCGTATCACGCGAAAGAGATCAAACACATCGACCAGGCGGGCGACCTGATGGACGATGCCGGCGGGATACTCGTCGTCAAGGAAGTCTTGCTCGAGATGTTGAAAGCCAATATGCCACCGGCGAAACTGGCGCCGAAGGACGGTGAGGACCGCCCTCGGCAGGCCGCGACGGATGGGACTGGCGACGCCTCTGGCTCGACGCCCGCGCCTGCGGCCTGACGACTCGCGACTTCTGGGAGGCGACGCTGAGTGAGCTCTGGGTGGAGTTCGAGGCGATGGCCGCCCGGCGGCAATCGGAATGGGAGCGCGACACGATCCTGGCGTATCAAGGCGTCCGGATCTACGTGAAGACCATGAACGAGGGACGCATGCCCACGTTGCGGTCATTGATTGAGCCGACCCGGCAACAGACGCCGGCTGAGCAGATGGCGGCCGTGGACGTGATTGCCGCGCAGTTCGGGTGGACGCGACAGCGGCGCGCGAAGAAACGAGGACGACGTGGCTAGCGCAACGGTCGGCACACTGCGGGCGGTCCTCTCGGCGGACACGGGCGAGTTCACGCGCGCCATGTCGGCGGCCAGCGCGAACGTCCGCGACTTGGCGGACAAACTGCGCGCGGACCTCGAACCGCGCCAGCGGGCCGTCAATGCCGCCGTGCGGGACTTTCTCGGTGGCCCCGAGATTCGGCGGGCGCAGGAATATGTGACGGCCGTGCAGCAGATCGGCGGCGCGACGGCGCTCGTCGAAGCCGATCAGCGCAAAGTGAATCGGGCGCTCGCCGAGGCCTTGCAGCACTACAGCAAACTCGGCGAACAAGCCCCGCAAGCGATGATTGACCTCGAGGCGGCGACGCGCACGGTCGACGTGCCGATGCGGGCCGCGCAGGGGTCCGCAGATCGTCTCTGGTCGTCGTTGCGGAATATCGCGGGCACGATCGGTATTGCGTTCTCGGCGGGCGCGCTCAT
>Ga0224500_10000236_pt1 | contig 40377 bp, 65 predicted proteins | sample SF_Oct11_sed_USG_FD_168126 | JGI IMG/M metagenome (GOLD analysis project Ga0224500, IMG submission 168126) | Sediment microbial communities from San Francisco Bay, California, United States - SF_Oct11_sed_USGS_4_1 | ecosystem: Environmental > Aquatic > Marine > Sediment | place: USA: California... | reverse complement strand
AATCAAGTCGAACGTGCTCAACGGCATCCGAGTTCTAGACACTTCGGGAAGCCAGTGAACTTTGTGTTATCAATCGTAACCGGCGAGGAGAAGTTCGGCCCGATGGTAGACCTTGACTGGGCTGCCGCCGCACTTCCATGTACCAAGGAGTACATTCGCTGGCTCCTGAAGGTCTGCAAGCCGCAACTGGACCCGCCTGTATATCGCAGGACGATGGTTCGTAAAGGACAGTACAGCCGGATTCGGTTGCTCAGCTTGCATGATTTACGTGTCCTGCGTGGGCGCATGTTAGTTCGTGGTGCTGGCAAAGATAAACTCCGAGACAGGGGAGAGATTGTATGAAGTATCTACTCTGCTTTTCGTGTATGATCTGGTACTGCTTTCAGCAAGACAAGACGTGCTATCTCTGCAATGAACATCTTGATGAAATAACGGAGCGACGATATGGACGAGCATGACGAGAGAAAATATCGGGGGCGAGAGGTTACCGAGACGGCGAGGGCTCTTCGACATGAAGGCAAAGTCTCACACGAAACGTTGGAGTGGTTTGAGAAGGCCTACGCCAAGAAGATGAAGCTTGAGGAACAGAAGAAGCGACATGAGAGTTTAACTTCGGTTGGAGCATTGGGGGCGTCATGAACACAGAACTGTTAAACGCACTTGCAGAGAAAATAGAAGAACTTGAAGAGCGCATTGCAGAATTAGAGGCGCGACTCATTCAGAAAAACTAACTCAACAGTCTGGAGGATCAACAAGGCGATGCCTGAAATTATTCAAGAGATGGATCTTAGTCCAGACTGGAAGTATAATCCCTATCCCTATCAAGAATTCCCATTTGTGAAATGGCACGAAGGGTTTAAGCGGTTTATCCTCGTCTGGCCTCGTCGGGCTGGCAAAGACTTGACCGCGATTAACTTCATGGTTGCACGGGCTCTTGAGAGGGTAGGGACTTACTTTTACTTTCTACCGACGCACAAGCAAGCGAAGCGCATCATTTGGGATGGAATGACAGACGACGGAATGCGTTTCCGTGACTACATTCCAAAAGAGATCATCACAGGAGATCCGAATGAATCCGAGTTACAAGTTTCCCTTGTTAACGGATCAATAATCCAACTTGTTGGTATCGACACGTTTGATACATCAGCGCTTGGTACAAACTGTGTTGGAGCCGTTCTCTCAGAGTACTCAGTACAAAAAGCCGCAGGCTGGGACTATATCCGACCCATCCTTGCAAAGAATGGTGGATGGGCTATGTTCATTTATACGCCCAGAGGCCACAATCACGGATATGAACTCTACGACAGAAATAAAGACAATCCAGACTGGGCAGTCTCCAAGCTAACGGCGGAAGACATCCTTGACTGGAACGGAGTCAGGCTGATTCCTGATTCGATGATCGAAGCCGAACGACGTTCGGGTATGCCTGAGGAAAAGATCCAGCAGGAGTTTTACACATCTTTTGCTGGCGTACAGATTGGAAGTTATTTTGCGGACCAGTGCATTGCCTGTGAAGAAGAAGATCGATACGGGAACTACCCGTATGATCCGGATCTTCCTGTTCACACGGTATCAGACCTTGGGACAGGCTTGAAGTTTGTTACCTGGTTCTTTCAACTGAAGAATGGTCGTCCGTTCTGGATCGACTACGAGCCCTTGGAGTCTGGTGGTATTCCAGAGTTTGCCAAGCTGCTCAGAGACAAGACGTACCGCTATGGTAAACACTTTGCTCCGTTCGACGTTAAGAGCACTGAAATCGGCACAGGTCAGACGCGCATCGAAACAGCACGGAGACTTGGCGTTCATTTTATCCAACTTAAAAAACTCGGTGTGGCTGACCGTGTGGATGCTGGCCGTAGGATATTCCCTATCAGCTTTTTCCACAAACCAGCCGTCACGCATCGTGTGCCGGAAAGGTCAGGCTGGGGAGCCCTCTTAGGCTATCGCAGAGAGTACGACGAAGACAAGAAAGAGTACAGCGACAACGAGTTCCACGACTGGGCCTCGCACGGAGGGTCAGCATTCACCTACGGGGCAATCGCTATCAGGCGCTACCTAAACAGTACTACTGCTGGTGATCAGGCTCAGATTGACTTTGACGAAATGCACGACGCTCCTACTGTAGCCGACATGGAATTCAACGTGATGGAGGACTGATGATCATCTATCCGCCAGGAACATTTCCGGCTGAGTTACGTTCCGACTTGTCCACTGAGTTTAGTAGTAAGGTGGACTTCTGTTACGTGTCGGTAGCCGACGATGGGATGTGTTTTTATAGTGTCTTCCCAGATCACTTAATGATTCTTGGTATAGTTGGAACAGGAACGAAAGCCTGTCTTGCGTTGCTCCCGTATTTTAAATCGGACATTGCCATTTACTTTGTTGGACATACTGCTCATGTTATTGAATGGGGCAAGAAGTCCTTTGAACCAGTAGGCGTTTTGTATCAGTATAAACGAAAGAAACGAAAGGAACGATCATGCCCCCAGTAGCTATCGCGGCTGCGTTGGCCGTATCAGTGGCCGCAGCAGCAGCCTCCACGGGATTGCAAATAGCGCAGTCGATGAAGAAGCCAACAGCTCCTCCTCCGCCTCCTGGTGGTGGGGCTGAAAAGGTTGACGAAGAAAAAGTCGACCAGGCAGCAAAAGTAGACGAAAAGCGACGACGGCAAATGATTGCTCGTCAAAACATGAATATTAAGACTTCACCGCTTGGTGCACAAGTCGCACAGACATTAGGCGGACCAACTTTGACGGGTCAGTGAGGACACAATGGACTTGAAGTTCTTGCAGCAAGAGTATCAATACCTTATCAGTGAGCGGCGACAAGCCGCATCTGAGTGGCAGCGCATTGCTGAGTACCTTCTCCCAAACCTTCAGAGTATTACAAAGTCTGGATTTGAAGGATACAAGAAGACGGAGCGTGTTCACGACACCACAGGTATCGATGCCCTCGACAAATTGACATCGCTAATCATCGGGACAGTAACGTCCGATGTCTTGCGCTGGTTCATGGCTGAGTTTAGCGAGCCCGCCATTAACTTGCTGCCGGAAGTTCAGTTCTGGCTGTCAGACACATCGGACAGGCTGTTTGCCGCGATTAACGAAAGCAACTATAAGGTAGAAGGTCCCGGTGTGATCCGCGACATCGTCGCGTTTGGTACCGGCGGGGTATTCCTGAATGAAGTCGAAGAGCAGTTTAGAATGACGGATGATTTTCGGGGGCTCCTCTTTAAGGGCCAGCCGATCGGCACCTATACAATCCAAGAAGATGGTATGGGTCAGATCCGACAGCAGACACGAGAGTTCAGACTTCCAGCAGGTGCGATCCTGAAGCGTTGGCCCAAGGGCAGCTACAAAGCCAGTACTCTGAAGCTGATGATTGAGCGTCCGTATGAGCGCCTCTCCGTCGTGCACGACGTGAGGATGGGCAAGAACAGGTACGAAAGTACGTATTACGTGGCAGGACGGACACCCTTAGCGGGTGGAGAGTTCGCCAATACAGCGCAGTTCGAGCCAGCTCACGAGTCATTCTTTCATGAATGGCCGTTTGCATTCCCACGATGGGACACAGCTACAGGCGAAGTCTGGGGATTCGGTAGAGGACATCTTGCCCTTCCAGAAGTCGCTACGTTGAACAGAGCTAGACAGCTCAAGCTGAGACAGTGGGCCTTAGCCGTGAATCCTCCCTTGTTGGCGATCGATGACGGTGTGATCAACACGCCGAAACTGATCCCTGGGGGATTAACTCGTATTAGGTTTGACGGTGCACTTCGTCCGCTTGAATCGGGTGCGCGATTTGACCACGCCTCGATCCCAGAGAACGAGTCGAAGTTACAGATCAGACAGATTTTCTTTACGGAGCAGATCTTACAGTTTGCTCCGCAAGCAAAGACACCACCGTCTGCTACTGAAGTGGCTCAGAGAATGGAGTTCTTACATCAACTATTAGGACCCAGCACTGGACGACTGAAGTACGAGTTCTTAGCCCCCGTGCTTGGCCGTGCTTTAAACATCATGGAACGTGCTGGAGCCTTACTCCCACGTCCACCGATCATGCGTCCGGAGTTAGGTCATGTTCGCTTTAACTTTGAAGGCCCTCTGGCTCGTTCACAGCGAGCAGACGAGCTTCGTGCTGTTGGTGACACTATGGCAGTGGTAGGCAACCTAGCGGCTGTCAACCCTGACGTGTGGGATAACTACGATCTAGACGAGATGGCACTTGACGCCTCTAGACTGACCGGCATTAGCCGCAGGTACATCAGAGATACTGAGACCCGTGACGGGATCAGGGCACAACGTGCTGAACAACAAGCACAGTCTCAGCAAATGGCTCAGCTTCAGCAGGGAGCACAAGCCGCGAAAGACATGGGCGCTGCACAGAAATCATTTAGTGAGGCGACAGGGAATCAATGAAGTACACAAACGAGTTGATCACAGACTGCGTAAGGGAAACCTTTAGTACTCCGTCGGGTCAAGTCGTACTGGAATGGCTACGGGATTTGTACGTGAACTACCGTAGCCAAGCCCTGGTACAATCCCAGAGCGTAAACCTACAGACACAGATGGGCTACAGACTCGGCTCACAGGATGTCGTTCTGTACATACACGATGTACTAGAGAACGGACTCCCGCCGTCAGGCAATCAAGAGTCACCAATGGAGGATGAATTGTATGAGTGACGTTGCAGGCAATCAGGGTCAAGAAGGTGGACAGACTGGCGGAAGCCAGGGTAGCGAAAGTCAACAGGGGCAAGGACAGATTCCCGCATTTAGCGTGGCGACTCTCCCGAAGGACATGGCAACGGAGCCATTCTTCAAAGGCTTTGAAGGAAAGCCAGTAACGGAAGTCTACAAGTCAGCCCTCGAAGCTCACAAGATGGTAGGCGGAAGCGTCCGCATCCCTGGTGAGAAGTCAGAACAAAAGGATTGGGACAGCTTCTACGGGAAGCTTCGTCCTGAAACGTCAGACAAGTACGGACTAGCTGTCAAGGATGATAAGCTCAAGCAGTACCTTCCTGACGACAAGGTGAAAGCCCTGAGTGATCTAGTGTGGTCAGCAGGACTGCACCCGAAACAAGCACAGGCGATCTTTGCTGGCTACCAGGACATCCTGGCAGCAGACGTGAAGAACTACGAGCAGACGGTTCAGACTACTACAGCAGAGCGGGACAAAGCTATCCGAGATGCCTATGGTGATCAGTACCAGTCTGCGGCGATCCTAGCTAACAGGGTGGCAAAGCGGTTTGGTGGGGATGCCCTCGTAAAGGCGATCCACGATTATCAGTTGAATTCAGATAAGACGTTCTTCGATACCTTTGTCTCTATCGGCAAAGCTATTCATGAAGACAGTTGGGTTACAGGTGAGTCGAACGCGAGGTTTACTACGCGAGAACAAGCCAAGACCCAAGTTGACGAGATCCTGGCGAATAAACAACATGCGTACCATGATAGTGCCCATCCTCAACATGCTGCAGCGTGTTCGATGGTCAACGAGCTACGTAAAATTGTTTATGCGCCAAAAGAATAAGGACAAGGTTACGACCCCCTTATGACGCCTTGGAAAGACAAGGAGAGTCAGGCTCACTTACGAGCAAGTCGGCCCCACAGTGTGGGACAACTGGCGATATGTTTGTAACGTGTTTTTAGTTATAGGTGTTATTGTGATTGATACAATTGAGCAATGGAGAGTTCAAGCCTACAGTGACAACGTCCATCACCTGACTCAGCAAAAGATGGCGAAGTTAGAGATGTGGGTCCGCAAGGCGACGAACCTTACGGGTAAAGTAAAGTTCTTTGATCGGATCGGTCCGAGCAACATGGTTGCCAATACCGTCCGACATGGCGACACAGAGTGGGTGGACATTGACAAGAGCCGTCGGGCTGCGTTCAAAGCTAACTACTCGTGGGCGCATCCGGTGGACGAAGAGGATCAACTCGAAGTCCTTCAAGACATCACCAGTGAATTGGCTGTGGCTGCGGCTGCTGCCGTGAACCGACGGATCGATCAGACAATCATCAATGCCCTTCAAGGATCGGCTGCGTATGATGAATCTGGTTCTTCTTCGTTGGCTCTTCCTGCGGCGCAGAAAGAAACGACTGCCTCAGGCAATACCTTGGCGAAGCTGATTGCTTCGTTGAAGAAGTTGCATGATGTGGACGTGGAAGTTGATCCATCACAGGTTGTGTATGTGCACAGCCCTGCTAGCTTGGAAGACTTGCTGTCCATCAGCACGTTTACCAGCCGTGACTTCAACCCCTTTATGGCGTTGATGACTGGTCAGCTTGAAAACTACTTGGGCATGGCGTGGATTAAGTCTACCTTGTTGCCTATCGTGAGCGGCGCAAACGTTCGCGGTACGTACCTCTTCCACAAGAGTGCGGTAGGGTTTGCCGAATGGGTCCGCGTGAAGGCGAGCGTTGACAAACGTGCTGACAAGAACAACACCTTGCAGGTACTCGTGAAGACCATGCACGGCGCGGTTCGAGTGGAAGACGCTCTCGTAGTTGAAAACCAGGTCACTGAGTAATCATTCTGAAATAAGGAGAAACTAAAATGGCTGGTACTGGTTCAAGTGCGTCGGGAACGACGCTGTATAACCGCCAAGTCGCTGTCAACTCGACACGGGATCGTCTCGATCCTCAGGAGTTGGGAGCAAAAGAGCGGGTTGCGTTTATTGATCATACTCTCGTGGCTGCAGATGGAACGGGTTCTACCGTCGCCAACACCGACGAAATCAACCTCTGTGTCCTTCCTGCCGGTGCTACGATCGACCTGAAGCGGACCTACTTCAAATGTAGTGCCGATCTTGGCGACGCTGCTAACCTCGAATTGGGATGGAGAGCGTTCAAGAATCCTGATGGGACGGACGTTGCCGAAGACTCTGACGGGATCTGCACATTTGCAGACCTTGGGAACTCTTCGACTCTGACCCGTCATTACTTCGGGACAGGCGAATCCTCGATCACTGCTGGTGCGACTGCCTCCCCCCTTGGGACGGTGAAGCTGAACTCGCGTTCTGCAGTGACCTTGTTCATCAAGGCCGCAAACGGGGGCGGGACCTTTGATGGTGACATTGGCGACAGGCTTACGTTCCAGATTGGGTACTACCTCGCATAGTGTAGATCAACGGGGGGCCAGAATAACCTGGCCCCCACATGGAGAATTACGATGGCCGCAATCACACCCGTTAACATTGCCAACATGGCGTTGTCCGAGCTAGGACAGTCCCGTGTGAGCAGTCTCTTTCCATCAGATGGAAGTTCGTCAGCCTCAATTATTTTGACATACTACGACCTTGCCTTGGAGCAAACACTCGTCGCACACAAGTGGAACTTTGCGATCAAACGTGTCGCCAATCAAGCAGCCCGTGCTACGGCTCCTGCCTGGGGTTATAAGTATGCCTACACCTATCCGACGAATTGCCTACGAGTCATTGCTATTGGCAAGGGTGGATATGAAGTCAATGATGCGTGGGAAGCTGAAGTAGCAGCAGAGAATGACGACAGAGTCATCGTCACTGACTTAGCCCCGCCCATTGACATCAAGTATATTTACAGAGTCTCAAATAGTCAAGTCTTCTCTATAAATTTCGTTATGGCTTTCTCTAAGATGCTGAAGATGTACATTGCTCGCCAGATTACCGGCAAGACAGATGCACAGACGGAAGCACGAAATGAGTTCAAAGAAGTCCTCATGGCTGCACGAAGCGTTGATGGGCAAGAAGGGACGACAGAGGATTATACTCCGTCCACACTAGACGAGGTTCGATAATGGCAGTTCCAAGCTGGTACCATGCAAAAACAAGTTTTACAGGTGGAGAGTGGAGTGAGGATCTAGCTGGACGCTTTGATCTTCCTCAATACAACATGGCTGTTAGGAGCATGGTGAACTGGCTTGTTCAACCACATGGTGGTGTCTACACCGCACCAGGAACCTTAATGGCAGCACCCGTCAGACATGAGGATGGGGATCAGGTCCTCTTCCCGTTTGAGTTCAGTGCTGATCAAACCTACGCGATCGAAATGGGGAATGCCTATCTTCGATTCTTTACACAGCATGCCCGTATCGAAGCAAACTCTGTTACGATTACAGACGTGCAAGACGACGGAGGAGGACTCGTCCGCATATCTGCCGTATCTCACGGGTTTAGTGACGGAGAGTATGTTGTGATCAGTGGAGTCCTTGGGACACATGAAGCGAATGGCGACTGGGTTGTGACTGCGTCAACAGCCAACGAGTTCACGCTAGCAGGGAGTACGTTCACGAATGCTTACATCTCTGGTGGGACAGCCAAGCGCATTTATGAGCTGACTGCTCCGTGGCTTGAAGCAGATGTTCGTAATGTTCGAGTAGCACAGAATGCCGACACGATGTTTTTGTTTCATCGTAACTACCCTACGTACAAACTCACTCGCCTAACTGCGACGACGTTTCAGTTAGCCAGAGAACTATGGCAGATCGTACCGTTTGGTGACACAAACGAGTCGGCGACAACGCTCACCCCAGGTGGAACTACCGTCAACTCGAACGTGCAGGTAGTCGCAAGTGGCGCTGTCTTTACAGCCGATGATAACGGGGTTCATTACAGGATAGCGAACGGGGTTGTGCGGATCAACACCACAGGAGTCATCAACAGTACACACGCCAACGGAGTCATTACGAAGACGTGTGTGAACGTGGCTACGACAGACTGGTCAAAAGGACAGTGGAGCGATGCTCAGGGATATCCGGAAGCCGGAACCTTTCATGAGAACCGACTTGTCGTCGGCCTTGATCAGAAGTTCTCAGGTAGTCGAAGCGGACAGTTTACGAACTTCGATATGGCGACCCCAGAAGACAGTAGTTATGGATTTCAGTACGACATCTCGACAAAGACAGCGAACCTTATTCGATGGTTTGCAGCAGACGATCTCTTGGTAGTTGGAACAACGGGAAAGCTGTTTAAGATTACCGGCTCAGATAACGGCGGGATTACTCCTACGTCAGTCTTTGCACGGCCACAAGCTAACCACGGGAGCGAGCCACGCGATGCGGTTGAGACTTCGTCAGGGATCGTCTTTATGCAACGTGGTGGAAAGAAACTCAGGCGGGTGTCGTTCAGCGTTGAAGCCGACAAGTACATAGCTCCTGACATTTCTCTATTGGCGAACAGGTTGGCTAAAGAAGGTGGTGGGATGGCACAGCTCGCCTACCAGTCAGAACCAAACGAGACAGTCTGGGTTGTGCGTAACGACGGTGTACTGATTGCAATCGCACTCTTGTCAGAACAGAACATCAACGCCTGGGCACGACGCACGACGAATGGTCTATTCAAGAGCGTGTGCGCCACTAAGACGACTGGTGACGACGACGTGTGGGTGATTGCTCAGAGAACAATTAACGGAACGACAAGAAAGTTTGTCGAGTACTTCGACCCTGAAGTTCAGCTCGACTGTGCCATAAAAACAACCTTCAACAGTGCAGTGTCGAATGTTACGTCGGGTCTCCATCACCTTGAGGGTGAGGAAGTCATGATTGTGGGTGACGATGCGACGTACCCAAGCCAGACGGTGATAGGGGCCGCTCTGTTAGAGCCCCTTGATCCTACTGTGACGACGATCCATATCGGGTTAGAACGAGAGACACCGACGATCGAGCTGTTCTTACCTCACCGTGAATTTGCGGATGGCACTACGGTAGGACGTAGAATCAGAACAACTACTGTAACTCTTCGAGTAAACGAAAGCCGTGGGTTGACGGTGGGTAACTCCACCAACTACACACGCTCGACAGAAGACTTGATGGGGAGTGCTCCGTCAGAAGAACAAACCGATCTGACGTTCTCGCCAGATATCGGGTGGAATGAAACCGTGATTATCACACAACCACTGCCGTTTCGATCTTCGATCCTTGCGGCGGTGCAGCATGTGGAGACAGGTGATTAAATGGCAGGAGAAGGACTGTCTGCAGCGGGATTGTCTGCAGGTATGGGCGGGGCCTCAGGCGGAGCAAGTGCCTCTGCTGGTATGGCTGGTGGTATGGGCGGTTTGGGAGCCGGTATGGCTACCAAGGCCATGGGCATGTTCAGCGATATTGCGGCCAGCTTTGGTAGGATGGCAGAGTTTCAACGACAGCAACAGGTTGAAATTAACATCCTCGAAAACAACACACAGATGGTATTGATTGCCGAAAAGCAAGTTAAACGGGATATCGATATACGTGCTGGTATTATGTCTGGTGATTTTATTGCTGGAGCCGGAGCGCGTGGAGTATCTGCCGATAGCGCGAGTATCGTCAACGGAGCAGCCGCAATTATAGCACGGTCCAAGGTCGACAAGCTTCGTGTGCAGATACAAGCACAGAACCAGGTGAATCTCAATAAGTACAAGCAAGAAGAACTTCGCAGACAGAACAAGATGGCTCAAAGTAAAGCCATTCAAGATTCACTCACTTCTGTTTCTAAAGCATTTGCCATGTAAGGAGTACTATGCCGCAGCTATCACAGCCCACTATCGCAGGCAACTTGCCACCGAATCTCTCGTTGTCGGCACCGTTCAGATCGGGCTTGACTTCAGAAGGGGCAGGAGATGTCTTAGCTAAGTTGGGTCAATCCATACAAGACTTAGAGGACCAGTCGAGTTATTTGTCAGCCGTCAACGATGACCAGTTAGCTTACATGGCTGAACTCTCAGCACTGCAGGCTAATCCTGACCTCTCGTCGGTTGATAAGGGCAAGGCTGTTTTGAAGCTTTCACAGGATACCTTATCGCAAAGGGGGGCGAAGGCACAGGAAAGTATGTCTGCCCGTGCCTTTGGTATGTACCAGCAAAAGATGCAGGGATTCGTTACAAGCCATGCCTCGCAGCACATTGCGAACTACACAGCCTCGCATATCGAGGGACAGAAGAGTAACCTCAGGGCACAGCTTGATACGATCAAGCGGGATGCCGCGACGCTGAACCCAGGGAGCCCTGAGTACTCAGCCAAGGTGAAGGAAATGTTGAGTGAGGCTGACAATCTGCCTGAGGCATGGTTTCCAAACAAAGCAGAACTCAAGACTCAGTTGTCTAACGAACTCGCATTAGCCGTGGCTGAACGAATCGCCTACAAAGATCCTCAGACGATGCTCAAGACGGTGTTCGAGGGGCAAGCCCTGACGATAGATGTTGATGGTGAGCAGAAGGACGTGTTCCAGCTCGATCCCAAGGCGAGGGAATCACTCGTCGGGATTGCCAGAGCAAGACTGAACTTCGATCATCAGCAAGTCGTACAGGAAGAGACCCAGGCAATGCACACCGCTTCCAAGCGGGTAGAGCAAACCTACACCGAGTATGCCACGCGCATGATTGGTGGAGATCTCAGAGCCTACGACGAAGTCGTGAGCCTTGCCAACAAGGACGCTTCGCGTACCCTGATTAATGGCGAGAAGTTAACAGCCCTGAAGCATCTCCACGACGGTCTACAGAATGCCGCACGACAAGGCACGGTTACAGATCCTCAAGTCTATGCGCGTATCATGAACGGGATCATTGACGGGAAGGCCGGTATTACGATAGACAACATCATGGCTGATCCGAATGTCGAGTTCAGTGACAAGAAAGCCTTGACCAATAAGTTGATCGAGAAGAATGAGCAACGACTCGACAAGTCCTATGGACGGTACGAGTCTCGATATAAAGACGCGATGAAGTTTGCCACCGCGTGGGTGGGTGAGAAGAACCCACTGTTCAACAAGCTGGGCATTGTGGACTCGGCAGGAGAACAGCAGTTAACCAAATTCCGTATCCGGATGGAAAAGAAAGCAGAAGAAGCACGAAAGAACAACACAGGATATGACTCTCTAGATCCTATGTCAGAAGTCATGCGCTTTACGGGTGAGTTGACACAGACGATGGAAGACAGCTTCCAACAGGATGCAACACATGTGATCAATTCGCTGAAGCGGTTTGTGCCTCCCAAGAACTCCGGTATGGACTGGATGGATGTCCACGTCAAAGCCCTGGACAACATCAACAAGTCAGATCTTCCGCAGGCTGAGAAGCTTCTCTATACGACGCTCCTTCAGCACTCGCTCAAGAACAACGACCTGACACTGCACAGTCTTCAACAAGCTGGTGCACCAGACGAACAGTTCGACACGTCAGAGAAACGACGCAGAGATGCCATGCACACCAAGCTGGGTGAGATGATCAGACTCTATGTCGATCCCGTCATGAAGGGTAAACCATGAGTGACTTATTTTTTGAAAGCGAAGGACAGAAATTCCTTCGTCCCTCTGCAGCCAACACCCTCCAATTCTACGCCAAACAGGCACAGGTGAGTGATCCTGATTTGTTGTCTGCTCTGGCCTTAACAGAACAAGGCAAGACGGGCTATGAACTGGGGTTTGGTGTGGGCAGTAAACGATGGTTTGGAATGAAGGCTCAGTTCATGGGAGCCGCGAACCAAGTCAAGCTCACGGAAGATAGGTTCCAGCAAGAGATGGGCAGACCCCCAGTCGATTCAAGTGGAAAATATCTTCCTGAGTTCTTGCAGTACTTTTCCTGGGGTGGGAAAGCCCTAGGGTTGAAAGAGTCGAGCAGTCGGGGCTATGCCCCTCTTGGGGTGGACAACGATCCATCCGGACTCAACGCAAATCACTTTCCAAACCTGGAACGCATCTATCGTTCCATGACGAAGAGGAAATAACATGGCAGACCTTTGGGACGACTACGCAGCGGGACGCACACGCGAGGAAGAACTTGATCAGATCCGTCCGATGGTGGGTCCTGCTGAAGCCAACCAGATCGGCAACGTCCGACACCAGGAACATCTCAGTCTTCGACAGATTGGTTCGGCATTGGCTGGATCGTCTGCCACGAAACCGATCATGGACTATGTAATCCGCCCGATCGGAGCGGCGATCGATGCCTATGAGAAGGTTGCCGGACACTTCAGGGGAACCCTCGTAGGGAAACCTGAGAAGGAAGCCACAGGCGAGGACATTACCGGCCTTAAGGATGAACAGTTTACCAAGCAAATGGAAGCCGAACTGTTCGATGGGCCGTGGTATAAGGCACCCTTAGCCGCTGCCTCCATCGTGGCTCAGCGTCCGAAGGCCGCAGTCAACTTTGCTGTGGAGATGGCAACCGACCCGTTGAACCTAGCCCTTGGGGCTGGTGTTGCTGCCAGGGCTGCTAAAGGTGGAGTCACCGCAGCCGAAAAGGCAGTTGGACGGTCGGTCTCCGTAGATCAGGCTGTAGCCACCGAAAAGCAAGCAACTAAGTCTGCCCTACAGGAACAGCAAAAAGTCTCCGCTCAAGTCCAGGCTGGCAAGGAACCAGGGGGTCCTGAGCCAGTTTTACCAAAACCAGGGGAACAGAATACCCTAGAAAGCGTCAACCGCGACCGGCACTTTGATCTAGCGGCTGCAGATCCGAACCTGAAGTTCGAGGGTGCGAAGACTATTCCGACCAACCAGATTGACCTGGCGCACGACATGACGAGTCCGGAAGGCGTCGCCTCAGCCTTGAAGTACGAATCCAAGTTCAAGCAGGGTGAGGCCGTTGACCGTCTCGTTCTAGAACAAAAGCCGGATGGCCGGTATCAACCTGTATCGGGTAACGGTAGGCTAGCCGGAGCAGGACGCGCAGGCGTGACCGAACTTCATGCCGACGTGTTCGTGCCAAAGAAAGGTGGAGTCGAGGTTCCAAAAGCAACTCCCCCGCAGGTCACACTGACCAACACGACAGACATCAAGCAGACTGTGCTTCCAGGTTTCGGACGAAGTGTCCGACAGAAGGAAGGGTTGCCTGAGCCGACAGGTCCAGACGCCTACGCCGTACCCGATCCAGCACAGCAAACCATGATCTTCAAGAAGGTCATGGATGTAGAAGATTGGCACAAGCGAGCCCTCGTCAAGTTAGACTTAGCCTCTCATGGTGACAAAGACATGACCGCACGTGCACGAGTGTTGCTTGATCAACATCTCGTAACCCCGTGGTCTATTAAGTCTGGGGCACGACTCGAACCCTCCGCTAAGTCAGGGTTCAAGCCTCACGAGTTCAAAGAGCAGGACTACATCGCGGCGAGTGCCGCCGTAGAAGCCAGCTTTGCAGAAGACTTCTCGAAATTCGCAAAAGCCTATCAGGCTAATCCCTCGTCTGCCAAGCTCGAAGAGCTGATGGTGAAACTCACCGGAGCGAAGGAAGTCACCAGCGCATTGATGGCTGATGCCGCGAAACACGGAGCGGCCCTCAGAGCCGAGAAGACAAGACAGCGTCCTGTCGTACAGGCGATGGAGTCTATGATCAAGGACCTTCCTCCTGGGACGACACCAGAGCGGATGGTGGAAATGTTTAACTCCCTGTCTGAACCAGCCCAGAAGTCTGAGTTCGTCAAGGGGCTGATGGGTTCGATCAAGGGAGCGAAGGGTAATCTGTTAGGGATCTATCTGAACAGCATCCTGTCGAGCACGGCAGGACTAGGAGTCTTCGTCGGGAACTTCACCGCAGGAGCAGCCCTCTTAGGGACGAAGCTTGCAGAGAAGCGCATGGCAGCGATGTTCTCTGCCGACATACTTCCGAACGAAGCCGGTATTCAGGCGTGGTCATTCGTCAAGAGTTATAGTGATCTGGCGAGTGCTGCCTATAAAAACAAGAAGGGATTGCCCCTGACAGAGACAGAGGCACAGGTCTCGAAAGAGTTTCAAGAGCGATCGAAGAAAGCCGTCGCGAGATGGCGTGGAGAAGATCCTATCCGGAACATCTCTGGTCCAAAGTTGACTGGAAGCGACACAGTCTTTGAGTGGGGAGTCGATGCCCTAACTCGCGTGTTGAACTTTCCTTCCTTCATAATCGGGAATGGTGACGCGATCCTAGGATTTGCTGTGAAGCAGTCTGCGATGGAAGCCGCAGCCTACCGTGAAGCGATGTTCCAGGCCCAAGCCGCACAACGTGTAGGCAAGGCTTTGTCGGACAAAGAGTTTGCCAAGATGGTTGCCGACAGGCGACAAGAACTCATGCGTAACCCTGACACCAAGGTGATGCACGAAGGTAATCTGACTCCCCTCTCACAGATAGGGGAACACGAAGCCGACTTAATTAACATGATGAAGGAGATACGTGGAGGACCTATCGGTGGTGTGATACAAGCCAAAACTGAAAACAGTCTGGCGTTCAGAATGCTGGTACCATTCTTTCGCGTGATGTACAACAGTTCTGCCGAAGCCATTTATCGGAATCCGGTACTCGGTCTTGTATCACCAAAGAACGTATCCGACTTCCTGGCTGGTGGTGAGCGCAGAGCTATGGCAATGGCACGAGTTGGTATGGGCGCGATGGTGGCAACATCTGCTGCAGCTCTGACAGGAGCAGGGGTCCTTGTCTCTGATGGACCGGCAGATCCAGCCATGCGACGAGTCTACCGAATGGATCAGGCGAACAAGCCAGGGATTCATATTGGTGATACAGTCATACCCTATGAGAAGCTCGGATCACAGGGTCAGCTCCTCAGGACCGTGGCAAACATGGCCTATATGCTTCCACGTATCGACAACGAGGACGCCGCCAGGCAGTGGACACTCGCCATATCTGGAACACTGGCAAGTGCGTTTACTGACGTGCGCGTAGCGAAAGACCTCCACGATCTCGTCGGAGCCTTGAGCATGCGTGATGAAAAAGGCATGGTGAAGTTCATCGAAGAACTTCCAGCCAAGATGGTTCCCTATTCTAGTATGCTGCGACAGATCGTCCAACAAGTGGAGGGTCATGTCACAGCCGCAGAAGGACCCTTAGGAAACATTACGAATACGATTCCTGGGTTCAACAAAATCCCATACTATAACGAAGCGGGTGAACTCTCCGAGGTACCCGACTGGCGGTCATGGAGTGGATTAGGGAAGCAGTTCGGATGGACACCCATTCCGACAACAGACCCGTTGAAACAACAGGTCTACGCACAACTCGAAAAGGATCAGAACCACATTACGGGACCTGCTCGGACGCAGTCTCCGCACGTACAGCTTCCTGTAGATGCCTATATGGAACTACGTAGACTCTATGGAAACATGGAAGTAGGTGGGAAGACGGTGTTCCAATCCTTGAATGAATTGCAGTCAATGCCTGCATTCCAGAAGGGAACGAATGGTCCGAACGGATCGAAGCAGGATATGATCTCGTCCGTCACGACAGCATACAAGACGGCAGCGTGGAACACGTTGCTTGGTCAACGTGAGAACGGACAGTTAAAATGGAAAGACTTAGTTGACGACGTGGAAAAGGCCCAACGCTTTAAGGCAGGTAGACCATGATTGAATTCAAAGCCAATGTAATGCGGTATGACGGAAATGACGCGACGACAAGCTTCGACTATACCTACCCGATCTTTGCGGATTCGGATCTCTTGGTCTATGTCGATGGCGTCTTGCAAACATTGTCGTCAGATTATACCGTGACTGGCGTAGGGCTACCAGGTGGAGGAACGGTGGAGTTCTCAGTAGCTCCACCGACTGGTACGACCAACATCATCCTTGAACGGAGTGTGCCCTATACACAGACCATAGCAATTCCAGAGGGGAGTAAGTTCCCTGCTCGTCTTGTCGAGACTGGTCTTGACCGTATTGTCGTCATGCTCCACCAGTTGTTTGATAAAGCCATTCGAGGGATTACGATCGCCTCGTATGCAGCAACAGGGGATGAAGACTTAGAGATAGCGCAGAACGCGGCCCAGAGGGCCGATCGAGTGGTCTCGTTCTCACCCGATGGCAACACGGTGACGGTAGGTCCGACGGTCACAGAGCTACAGTCCCTCATAGAGTCGTCTCCATCAGCCATTATCAACGCGACGGCAAGTACACTTCGAGGGCGTGGTTCTGCAGCAGGCAACGGTCCGGTAGAAGCTATCACGCTTGGGGCTGGTCTTGCGATGAACGGCACGGTACTCGAAGCGGAAGCCGGTGGTCAACCCAACGTTGACGTACACGACAGGTTTGAAGGCTACACAGTAGGCCTCAAGCTTGATGCTGGTCCGATCATCGATATCTCGAATCCGGATCAAGCCAGATTGACAGACTGCCAATACCTGGTGACAGACAAAGGTACCATCGTCACCCCGTCCAAGGGATTGCTCGCGGACTTTGCAACCGTAGGAGCTGGTGGACGAGACAGAGCCGACGATGGAACAAGTGGTCACCGCTGGTGGGAAGTCTACTATATCTACAAAAGCACGGAAGCCGATCCAGGGAGTCCGGCAGAAGACGCTTTGCTGTTCAGTCCAGCACAAAGCCGTGTCCAAACAGCCGCGTTTGTAGCAGGGTTAGACAGCGCACACATCCTGAGGTTATCATCGGCAAACCAACAGGCCGCACAGTCGTTTACCACGACAGTAGCCTTAGCCGAACTACACTCCGTCGTCGTGTCGATGGCGAAGGTCAGCACTCCTTCGGGTAATCTCTGGCTAGAAATACACGCTGATTCGAGTGGTGCTCCCTCAGGCACAGCTCTGGCAACAAGCGAAACGAAACAGGTGAGCCGTCTGTTGACTGCCTATCAGTGGCAGGGATTCCACTTCAGAGGAGCTAATAGGATAGCCCTCGCGGATGCTACGACGTACTGGATCGTAGCTAAGGGTGACTTCTCGATCGATGGCGTGAACTATGTCATTTGGAGTCGAGTCACAGCGGGTGGATATACAGGCGGAACAGCCTTGTTATACGACGGAGCGACATGGAGTGGAACAGGAGCCGACGCCAGATTCTCGGTACAGGGTATCCCCGTCGATACTACTGTGACTATGCCTACAGGGTACGACGAGAAGTGTCTCCTAGGGTATGCCCAAACTATAGCCAACGGAGCGGAGTTCGTCTCCTGCTCTGGTAAAGATAGAGAGTATATCGACAGATCTGCGGTATCCGGATCAGCACGTGTCATGGCGAATCCGACGACCGTTACAGCAGACTGGTTCTCGTCGTGCTACAACGCGACAACCTCAACGATTGGGAACATCCCATATCGTGAGAACATGGTTGAGACGTTACGAGCATGGGGAACCTCGGCCTCTCTCTCGTTTGGATTTGGTGGTGAACGGGCTAGCGATATGCCTGCAGCCATTCCGGTAACCTACGTAGAGGACAGCTTCTATGTTGGATCACCGGCAGCACCGGTGCCAACATCGCCGATAGAGATTCCAGTCGGACGTTCAAGCGGAGTCTATCTAACGGTAACAGCAGCTACAGGATCAGTCTTATCACGGGCAGGGTTCAAATGGTGAGGAACACATGATCGAGTCAAATTCAAATATCGTGCGATATGACGGCGACGGTGTCGCAGACGACTTCGACTACCCGTTCCTTATCTTCCAAGCCTCTGACTTAGTCGTATACGTAGATGATGCCGTAATCAGTAACTCTGCGTATACGGTGTCTGGTGTCGGACTTGAAGACGGTGGGACCGTAACCTTTACATCACCACCTAGCGCAGGAACAGGCAACGTCGTTCTCCAACGGGTCGTGGCCTTTACACAGCCAGTCTCCATTCCTGAAGGAGAGAAGTTTCCTGCAAGCGTGGTGGAAGCCGCACAAGACAGAACCGTCATGCTAACACAGCAACTTGATGAACGCATCACCAGGTGCATTCGCGTGAACGTCACGAACTTCACAAGTGCTGATGACTTGGTTCTGAGTCTTGATGCTGCCGACAGGGCAGCAAAGGTTATTGCGTTCAATTCGACAGGGACAGGGTTAACAGTGGTGGACGGTGGTGGAGCTGCAGAAGCCGAGATCTTCGCACAAGCCGCCAGCGACAGCGCGAACAGCGCAGCCAACTCCGCACAGTCAGCGAGCGATACCTTGAACTCGTTCAATGCCATACTGTCGGACGTGTACAACGCAATCAATGCGGCTGTCACGGGATGGCAGACAGGCGACATGAAGGCCACGTGGCGACCAAGCGCAACGACGGGATGGCTCTTGTTGGATGATGGCACAATCGGAGATGTAGGGAGTGGTGCCACATCACGAGAGAACGCCGACGTTGAAGACCTGTTCACATTGTGGTGGAATAACTACGACGACGATCTCTGTCCAGTTTCTACTGGACGCGGGGCAAGTGCTGCCGCCGATTGGGCCGCAACGAAAACAATCAGGATGCCGTTAACGGTTGGACGTGCCCTGTATTGCCAAGGCGAAGGGATCTCAACTGAAGTCGGTGTGGATGGAGATGTCAACGTATCAACCGATACGCTAACGGTACGCTCGAACGTGGACACATGGATCACTGGAATGCCAGTCGTGTTCACCCTAGCTAGCGGGACCATTACCGGTTTGACGAGTGGTTCGACATATTACATCGTGCGTAGCAGCTCCACTACGGTGAAGTTAGCGAGTACAATGCTGAATGCCCAGAACAGCACAGCCATAAACATAACGGCTAAGAGTTCGCCTGTTTGGACAATCACCCATACCTACGCCGATAGGGAACTAGGCGTTCCGTTTGGTGAACAGTACCACGCACCTAAGTCAACAGAGGTCGCTCCTCACTCGCACCCACACTCCCACACTTTACCAAATGTTTGGATCAGTGGTGGTGGAGCAAACAATCCGTCTGGTGGAGGTATAACTAAGTTGGGTGGAGGAAGCACTGGCGTAAGTGCAATTGTCACAGGTGGTGGAACAACCTATCCAGTCTCGCCGCCTGGCGTTGGCTGTAACATTGTGGTGAAGCTATGACGTTACGAGATATGCTTGTACGGGATGAAGGGTCGGTGAAGAAAGACGGGATGCACATTCCCTATACGGACTCGTTAGGATTTCTCACCATAGGTTATGGACATTTGGTATCGGCCCACGAAAGGGCCGTACCGATTACCGAGGAAGAAGCCTTGGCTCTTCTCGACAAGGACATCGAGAAGCATGTCCATGAGTCTTTGAAGAAGTGGCCGTGGCTTGAGAGACTGGAAGAAGACCGGCGGAACGTCGTCTTCAACATGGCGTTTAACTTAGGGATCAATAAGCTGAGCCGATTCAGAAAGTTTTTGGCTCATCTCGAAGACAAGAGATACAAAGAAGCTAAGGCTGAAATGTTGAATTCGTTGTGGGCTCAGCAAGTCAAGGGACGCTCGGCACGACTGGCTGATATTATCTGGAAGGAACCATCATGATTGCGGATGCTGTGGCGGGTGTGTTTAGCGGAGTCGTCAAGCCAATGCTTGACAAGTGGATACCGGATGCCGACAAGAGACTAGAGGCTGAACAGTTCTTCTTCAAGCAGGCACATGAGCTGAACCTTGCCCAGATCGAAGTCAACAAGATTGAGGCACAGAGTGATAACTTGTTCAAGTCAGGATGGAGACCGTTTGTGGGGTGGGCCTGTGCTGGAAGTCTTGCCTACTCTGTTGTGGTGAGGGACTTGTTAAACTGGGCTATGGGGATTGTGTCGATGTATACCGACAAGGTTATACCCATACTTCCAAATCCTGATGTGTCGTTGATGTTTGAACTCCTGCTGGCTCTGTTAGGGTTTGGTGGGTTACGTACCTATGAAAAACTGAAGCTAAAGTAGTAAGGATAAGCCAATGGATGAACGGACGTTTACGTTACTCGTTGAACGACTCCAGCGCATCGAGAAACAAAATGATGACCAACTTGCCATGCTACATGATCATCATAAATACGTTGATGAAGCACGAAATGCGGTTCTAGGTCAAGTCGAGATCCTGCAAAAGGATGTCGCTAGACACTCCGTATACTTCAATGTCCTGGGTTGGATTGGAACACCAACCCTTACAGGCATCATCGGGTATTTGTTTACTAAGTTAGGATTAAAATAAGAGGGTAGTATGGAACCTGGCGAGTGGTTAGATAAAATGTTAGGATATTGGGACGACGAGTTTAGTGAGGATGTCAGGTAGGGTGAAGGCCCCCAGGGTCTAGAATGCTGGGGGCCAACACTTCTGCTACTCAAATCTCTTTAGATACCTAGTCACGTGTTGACTATACGCACTACTACGATATTCGTCATCGTGTCTCATAGAAAATTTATCCCACCGTGTGGCGAATACGACCGTGGCACCGTTAGAGCCTTGGTGTTTAGATAGTAACGTCACAAACCCTCCACCAGGAAAGTACTCAGGAGTGTCTGGATATCCTCTGAACACTTCGGTGATTTGAACTCCACGGTAGATCATGCTATTTAGCCCGTGGCAGATCAGAGATCTTCACACCAGGAACCCAGATCACGGTACCTTCCACGCCGTCAGCATCGTTGACATGACTTGCCACTCCGTACCACTTGCCCACCTTTACAAGGTGGTTACCTTGTTCAAGAAAGTTGATCATGTCTTCATCGTAGTATGAATAGTAGGTGTTGACTTCAGTCATTAGTTTGCCCCTTCGTTGTTGTAGACTTCCAGTGCCCCTTCAGTTTCCATTGTGCCCCACGGTTGTGTATTAGGAAATCCCATCACGCCACGGTGCTCTAAGAGAACCTTGCGTGTGGCCCACACTGTACCGCCTGCTTGCCAACACACCTTCGACATCATCCAATCCTCTGGAACATACCAACTCTGACCAGTCTCCTTGTGCACAAAACATCGCAGATCAAACACCAGGTCCTTTGCCCATTGCTGCCTAGCATCTATGATCATGCACCCAGTATTCACGATCAATCGGGGATGTGTGAACGTCTCAGGCAACTTGTAGACTTCCTTCATGGTGAACCTAATAGGGTTCCACATGTTGGAATCCGCTTCGTCTTTCTTCATCACACCTGTGCTTGATAGTCCAGCATGTGACTTGATTGGTGATACCACACTGAGAACGCTGGCCTTCGTCGTCAACATTTCCTGAATTAGTATCTCACCCCAAGAGGCTTGAACCGGAACAATATCAGCATGCAGCATCATAATATAGTCCAGCTCGCCTTTATCCACTAGCTTCAGGAGGGTCTGGTATCCAGTATTGAAGCAGTGACCAAGCGCGGAACTCGCAATCTCCACACTCTTAGACTCAGGAAACTGCAGTGCAAAGTTCACAACAGCAATTCTGTTGTAAGACTGTCCGTCATATGTCGGCAGGATCAACCCGATCCTCTTCGAGTCATAGACTTTAGAAATCATTTCTTCACACCTACCTTCTTTAAGGCTTCCCCGTTCTCCTGTTCATCCTCTAACACCATTCCACTGTCTTCAACCCTGGTCTTTCTCCGTGGAGTTGTCGCGTCTGATGCAGTAGGCGCAGTATCTGGTACTTGTGTCGTTGGGACAACAAGGCCAACGGCTTCAGCCGCTTGATCGAAGAATGCAATCGCATCGCCAAATGGAACCTTCGAGGGACCCCACGACACTCGTTCGACAAATGCTTTACGGAGTGCTTCAATGTTCACTGGTTACCTCCTGTTGGAATAATAAAAGGAACCTGTGTTGGCTTAACAATCTCTCCTGGCTTTGGAGGAAGTAGACTTTCCATGATCGTCCGTGCTTCATGAATGGACTGAGACATGGCGTTGATCACGTCTTGCTGTCTCTGTATGATCTGTAATGCATGTGCTCGCGTAGGTTCTTTCCTCTTTCTATGGTCAAGGATTCGTCGTAGTCCCATTGGTAGCCTTTCGTGATTCGTTGATCATTCCCAAGATGTAGGCTTGAGTGTTAAACAAGATGGCGCAGAGCTGGTCAATCTTGATCTTTGATTCCTCCCAGTCTTCTAGGAACACCGCTCCAGCTCGGTGCATCCGCCAGAGGTCAAACACATGTCGGAGCAATGACTTCATCAGGACATCTTGAGGAATCCCCTTCTGCCAGTTATCAGAATCACGCAAAGAACCGTCTTCTTGCTTCCTATGTGTGTGCATGTACTGGCCGTAGATACGGAGAACTTCAGGATTCAAGAATCCTTCATAATCTGGCTTGTTGTCTGACGAGCTACGGGTAGCCCCGCTTTCAAACTTTCTCATGCTCCACCCAAGATGACGGCTACGGAATGAATGCCTTCCTCTAACGTCGTCACGCGAAACCCCATCGCCTCATGAATCATAGGATGGTTATCGTGAGGGTTCCCACTTTCCTCAATGCAGACCACACAAGGCTTCTGCAAAGCAAAAGCCCAGGCCAATTCCATCACGGTTCCCAGACTCGGTATCTTGACGCCTAGTAGATTGACTAACAGGGCGTCGGCTTGCTTCACGTCGTTGAAGTCACGAGTCATGATGGCTTTACTGGTGAAGAATGTACCTTCCTTGGAGTACTCGTTGAAGTTGCTGCCAATCTTTCCGTACTTTCTAAAACCCTCAGCTTTAGCTCGCATGGGGTCACGTGTGTCAATTCCATAATTGTGAAACAAATCACTAGTCGCAAGAGTTCTCCAGTCAGTTGCGCCCTCGACAGTGCAGTTAGCAATTGGACCAGCCAGATAGACAAGGCTCATAAGATATAAACTCCTAGTGTTAATAGTGCGGCTCCTAGGTAGTACAAGACTTTACCTGGATGCCCCTGTTGGAGGATCACCACAACAGCCAGTGCAAAATAAAAGATAACCAGGATCGCCAGGATCACATGTTCGCCGTCTGGAATCATTCCTCCATGCCCTTCAGAATAAGCCTGCGACTCCCCTTCTTGGTATCCTCTACAACGTACTTCTTGTAAATCTTGGGCTGTTCCTCTTTGAATACATCCCAGTCGATCTCTCGTATTGGCTTGTCCTTGTCGTAGCCGTAGGTAACCTTTCCAAATCCAGGGACGATCTTTTCTTCTGATGCCCCCATCAATTCTTTCAGTTCAGTCCACAACGCATCCTTCTTGTCTGCTAGTGGTTTCAATTCAGCGGAGACTTCCTCATATTCACGGATCGCGTCCAGCATTCTGTCTTCACGAGTCTCAAGTTTTTTCTTAGCCATTTATTCGATCCCTTTCGCAATGGTGTATAGTGTCGTACACACGAACCAAATACATGCCACGATCCACAACGGAGATGTTATCCACCACCAGGACCAGTCAATATAGTTCGTCAACTTCAACGTAAGAAATACTACAAACAGTAAACTAGGAAGACTCATTATGCAAACTTCCTTTTTAGGTAGTTAATTGATACCGCCATTTCATCGAAGTTACCGTCTTTGACTTCATGCAGGACGTACATTCCACGCCAATGCTGATTCGTAAACGGGGAGAGGTAGTCTTCGTGATGCTGATAGAACGATCCTGATATAATCGCCGTCAAGTCTTTCCCGTCTGCTCGTTTAGAATAGGCAATGTCTCGTCCTTGCTGATGAAAAGCGAATGCCGACATGTGCAGCTTGGTAAGAATTGCCTTGGCTGTCGTAATTGGTCTTCCCATAATTCCAGATGGAAAATAGTGACAAAAGGCTACGTCATTGATTGAGATAGGTTGTAGAAAAGGAAACGTCGTCCAACCGTATCTCGTATATCCCAAATCATCCACCGACATAAACCCTTCAAGCTTTGGATCGCGGTTAATGGCGCGTTCGATCCGGTCTTCGTGGTTTCCATAGAGGAATAGTAGACTAGGATTCCAGCCAGATACTTTCTGAATAGGATTCAGGAACATCTCCATTGCTCTATGTGTGACATCGATATCCTTTTTATACCGCCGACCTTCGACCTTGCGGCTCCCTGGCACGTCATGTGTACCAAGAGACGGTAAGTCTGAGAAGTCTCCACCACAAATCACCACGTCTGGTCGTTTAGCAGCTAAGTACTTTCCACACCACTCTACGTGACCAAGCGGAACACCAGGTTTAACCTGGCAATCTGGAATTACCGCGACTTGAAGCCCGTGGGCAGGACCCTTGATCTTGAGAGGCTTGACGAGTTGAGCATGCGGAGCATTTGTCCCAAGCTCCTCGCGACGAGCCTGCCGGTAGCGACGGCTTCTCTCTGCTTCATCACTAGGATTTTTGTATGGCACTATTATCCTCCCATGAACGTAAGTAGTAATCACGACCATACGATGTTGTTTTAACCGCGACTTTAAGATATACAAGAATCTCCTCTTGAATCGCTTCTAGTTTCGCCAACTTCGCATCAAGTAGGGCTATGTGCAGGGCTTCAGACTTGTTTGGCATTCCTCCTCCTCCTATCATACTCTTTATCTGACACGGGCTTCCATAGATTAACTTGTTCAAAAAGCTTCCCACATTCATCACATGCCCATACATTATGAGACAACTCAATCATTCCGTGATTGTGGGTACACTTATTCTTCGTCATAGTCCCTCCAATCGTAGGTTGACTCAAGATACTCTGCCGACTTACGGAAGAGGTGAGCGTGTTCTCGTCTCCGTCTCCCAATCAGGAACTTGTTACAGAAGAAACACAGTAACCCTCGAACTTGTCCCGTCTTATGATCGTGGTCGATGTTATGGGCTAGCTTCTTAGGTGGACGAGAACAGATCCAACACTTGTTTCCATTCTTCTTGAGCATGGCTTCGTAGGCTTCATATGTTAGGCCGTACTTCCTCTTGACGTAGGCGGCTTTCTTTGCGTTTGGGTCTTTCTCTTTCTTCACTGCCGACATGGTTTCGGTTCTCCGTAATCTGGTCTGACATCAAGACTGGGTGGTTGCTGGAAGCGAAACTGTTGAGGCTGTAGCTTGTAGGTCTCTTCAGCCAAGGCTGAGAATGTCACGAACACACCAAGCAGAAGTAATAACAGAATCAGTGCCGTCATCACTTTAATTACTAGCGCCATGATTGCCAGCCTCCTTGAACCACCAGTTGTTGACTCGTTCTAACTGACAAACCAGGCCACGTTTCCGGAAGTGTCTGTTCTCAGTCACAAACAAATCTACAGTACTGGGGTCTTCTTCGTTAGGGAGCACTGCCGTGATTGCCACATCAGCAGCGTACTCAATTTCTCCAGAACCTTTGTATCCCTTGGGTGTGGGTGTTCCGTATGAGAACCGATTGACTTCCGAGACCATGATGGTATGATGTCCTCGATGTTTCAGTGCGTCCAACCTCTTGACCCACCTTCCCAAGTCTTCAACGTTGTGCTGCGAGGATGTTGGAAGATCTTGGATTGAATCGACAACGATCAAGCAGGGCTGCCCGATACTTACGAGGTCTTCTTCGAGTGTCGAAATGCTCCTGCGTAAGTAGAAGTTCTTGACAGCGATGTCGTATTGCTCCCGATCTCCATCGAAAGCCGCTAACAACCTATCCCTGACAACGTCATATCCTAACTCAAAGTCATAATACAAACACGGCATATAACGCTTTGCGATCGACACCGCAATCTGTGTGGTGAGCGTACTCTTTCCAGCTTTGGGTGTACCTCCGATGATCCACGTTCCGTATACACCGCCGACGGCTGCCGTGAGCCTAGGTAAAGACTTAATTGGTAGTGCCGGAGGATGCTTGATCTCACTCTTATCATCGCCGAGCGGACTTAGCTTCTTGCGTTCTACCTGAGTGTTCTCTAGAATGTGACTGAGTGGCGACAGGTCGTAGTCACCTGAGGCTATTTGATTCGTGGCTTCATTGACAAGCTGGTTCACGGTGCGTTTACGTCGGAGCGTTTGCAAGACGCTAGCTATGTCAGAGTCGGAAATCAAGTTGTCAAGGTACTCTTTAAACTCTGCCTTGTCGATGCCATAAACTTCAGATGCAGCGATCTTCAAGGTCTTGAGACTGACAGGCTTTCCTTCATTCTCGTGAAGAACTTTGTAGACAGCCTGTCCTGGTTTGGATAGTTCCTCTTTACGGACTCCCTTGAGGCTCAGCGTACCGGCGACGAGGGCTCCGACGACAGCCTGTTCCAGCACCGGACCAAGCGGGAGTACTCTCTCGTCCTTCTTTCGTTTCATATGGCTCCATACTTTGCGTAGTCTGGTACATACTTCATCGTGGCATAAACCTCTTTAGGCCGTAGCGTCCTTCAGGTTTGCACCGCTCCATGTGTGGACACCCCATGCACTTGAACTCTCGACACAAGGGTAGGTCTTTGTGCGATTTCTTCTTGAGTGCAGCTCGTAAAAGGTTTGCTGTGTCAAGTAGCTGTGCTTCGTACTGCTTGAGTTCTTTAGGAGTGACTTCAACATCGTATGCTCGATACTGAGGATAGCTTCCCCAACCCTCTCCTTTAGCTGCTGGGAGGTTGTACATGAGAGTAATAAGCCGTCCTGTGGTGGATTTGGTTCCAACCATGTATATAAGCAACTGTTCCAAGTAACTCTTGAGATCTGAAAACGACTGTTCGTATTTAGAACGACTTGTCTTGAACTCGTATGGGATTCCGTCTTTGATCCAGTCTGCACTCCAGGTGATGCCAAGCTTTTTGTTCTCGTGACTTCCTCCATCTGTCTTCCAGTCCGTACCCTTGGCACCTGTAAAGGCTGAAAGAAAGAAGGCATGGAGGGTCTTACCAACAAAGAACGTACCAACGAGTCTATCTGTAAGTTTTTGAGGATAGCGTTTATCGAAGTACGCCTTTCGAGGATCGAGGAGATCTGAGGCATGGATACCCGTCCTATCTTTTGAGTCGTGTTCGAGCCATTCCCTTGTCTTTTGAATCAGGCTTGCCTCTGCCTTTTTGTTTCGGGTGACTCCCTCTTTCAGATTCTTCGGCAGGGTCAGCATTAGTTAGTACCTCTTTGATTTGTTCAAGTTTGATACGCATCACGTCTTTGTCGAATAGCTTGGGTGCTGCCATTCTATCTTCGACATAGCCGATGAATTGCCAGATATGGGCCAGCACATCATGTTTGTTCATCAGAAGACGAGTCGGTCGATCAGGTAAAAGAAAATCTCTGCTACATAATACCACGTAGCAAAGCCAGCCGTTGCACCCACGCTATACAGATAACCAGTTACGATCTTGTCCATAGTTCTCCTACTTGCACTTTTGAATATAAGAAGTTAATGCATCAAGAAGGTCGGGCTCACCCACAGTCAGTATGATTAGAATAAAGATGCCTAATGTGAAAACTGTATCCGCCATAAAGCTCCTGCACATTAAGGATGTATTACCACGCAGTCGCCTGGGTCCATATAAAATGTTTCACCACCTGAACGCACGTAGATCGTGTTCTCAGACTCAGAAAGTTTAGAAATCTTTCCGACGTAGAACCACGGTTGTGCCCACGAACTCAGGGCTAGGCCAGCAATCTTGCACGTCTTAGTTTTCGTAATTGTCTTACCGACTGCATCAATCATGTTATCTCCTATGGTCGGGACAGGACTACAACCAGAGGGATTTCACGAGCGTTCCGGTGTCTATCCTCTATAACTTGTCCGTCTCCAGCTCCACGCTGGTGTAGATTGTCTTCTACCATGTCCCAATCTAATAGTTTATTTACCAGTCGTCCCTTTTCTTGCCTTTGCTCTTTCCACTTGTCGTGCTAGCTTTACCAGAAGCTTTAGCTTTTCCTCCAGACTTCTTCGGCTTATCGTCTTCATCCTCTTCTTGTTCCTCCTCTGCCTGCTCTTCTTGTTCCTCTTCGTCTCGTCGGTTCCTTTTCTTCGAGGAGAATCCCCCGTCAGACTCAGAGACAGCACACTGCAAAGTAAACTGGGGGTCCTTGCGTGACTCCTGCTCATTCACCCACAAGAAGAACCCGATATCGGACCCATCTGCTTCCTCGATCTTCGCGGCTAACTTCTCCACGTCTTCAGCTCGAAGTTTCCCTGTGTACAGGTTCTCTTTATTCTTGCTCTGCCACAGCCCAGTCAATCGGAGGTACTTACCATCATTCCCACCGCGTTTCTTTTTTCCCCAGCTCATATTAATCCTTTCGGTTAAAATTACAGGTTTTCAATGTGCACACGGTTATCCTTGGTTAACTTCAAAGCCGGTACATATTCGCTATCCACACCATACGCCGTGTGAATAGATCCATCGTGTTTGCAGATCCACAATATATTTTGCTCGTTACAGGTAAGCACCAAGTCTCCATCCTTGTCAACGTCCACATCAAACACATGATCCATTTCGTGCTTACCTTTTTTACCTGCAATTTTAAACATCAGCGTCCTCCTCGTCAAGGTCTGAAAAGAAGTCTTCCTCGTGGTAGTCTGTGGGGCCGCAATCGTCATCCGACTCAGGAGAGTTATCTACAAGTTCGTCATCGGCAAGCAACGTGTCAAAGTCATCTTGCTGTTCAGTCTGTTCAACCACCGTCTTCGTCGGCTTGATCTTGGTCCGTGAGATCTTGTTCGCCTTCTTGGTTCTGACTCGTGAATGTGTCTTGGCCGACGAGACTGATTTGGCTCCCGTCTTGGAGCCGGATTTCTTCTTCAACTTCTTTCTCCTTTCGTTGGTCTAGATATCTGAAGTAATCGTCCCAGTAGTAGCTCATGATTTTAACCCCCAGGTCGGACCCGTATTCGTGTCTACAGTCAACGTGACATTGGAGTCAAACAGTTCTGGAAGCACAGCCTTCAGACTTGGAGGACACTGCATGATCTCATGCGTAATGTCGTGGGCTTTCTTGACGTGCTCTGGTGGAATGTCCTGCACCAGGTCGTCATGGACTTCGATGCAGATCAACGGAATGCGGGGCCAACGTTTTTCCATTAAGGCTTGCTGATAGGGCAGGTAGTCCCACTTCCAGTGTCGTAAGAATGCAGCCTCAAGATCGATAGCAGCACACCCAGTGACATAGCTTGCAAGACTCTGAATGCGGTAGTTGATAGCCTGATTGATCACGTGGGCTTTGTACTTCATGTAGATCTTATAGGCTAACTTGTCTGAACGCTGTGGTTCGATTGGTAGCGGCAACCTTCTGGCTTGGCCTAGGGCATTATAGATTACTCCTTCCGTTAAGACCAGGTCTTCAGTAGTTTCGTGGTACTTCTTCACACGCGGGAACAGCTTAAGAAACTTATCCAAGAGCTTGCCGGATTCTTCGATGTGGTCGTCATAGTTTGTATTCAGCTTGACTCCGTAGTTGACCCACAGATCCTCGGCAAGACTCCATTTCTTTTTGTTGTAGAGAATCGCCAACACGAGGGACTTCATCGCCTTGTACTGGTCGCTGTTCTTGTCTACTGAAGTTTGAAAGAAGTCTTCGCCGATCTTGATGTACCCGTTTGAGTGCTTCACAAAGTAATCGGTCAGCTTGGGTTCTCCTGTGACCCATCCACCTAAGATAGGCTCAAGCTTGCTGTAGTCGTTGTCGGCGATGACTCCGTTCTGCCAACGTGACGTGATGATCTTGCGGACAGCCACCGGCCAGTTCTGAAAGTTTGGTGCGGCGCTCGATCGCCTACCTGTCTTCGCTGCCAATGGATTAATGATAACTGGAATCCAGATACCATCCTTGACTGGCTGGAACTTCTTGGCAAGACTCTCGCAGTACGTGGAGAGTAGCTTGTCGTATTTAGAAAACTGAATCAGGGCAGAGATTGCGGGCCGGTCTTTGAATTCTTTTAAGGTCTTGACAGACACAGTGGGCAAGCCGCCCTTAGTTAGTTTGCCGACCCGCAACCCTACTCCGTTCTCTCCATAGACGTAATCTCTAAGGTGATCGTCTTTTGTCGGAGAGAAATCCTTAAGTCCAAACTTCTTTGCAAATTGTGTGAGGTCTCCGAGTGCTGCCGCTCGTTCTTTCTCGACTTGCACTTTCATGGTCTGGTAGTTCTTCTTCGAGATGTACACCCCAGTCCAATAAAAGCGGCGCAAGGTCATGGCTATCTTATGTGAGAGTCTAGCGGGGCCTTCAACGTCTGGTTCGAGTGCTCGATAAATCTGAAGTGTTGCCCACGCATCTAACCGACAGCGTTCGTCGCGGAGATGCTTCGGCCACTTTGTCGAATCGGTACCCAGTGCCTCAGTAGGTCCCTTCCAGTCCTTGACGTTGAGGAGACTGGTCGCGAGACTCTCCAGCTTGTACCCGCCCTTACCTCTGTTCTCGTCCGCCAACCTAGCCAGTAGGCTTGTGTCTCGTAGACGATCACCCTGTAACCACCTGTTCAAGGCTTTGTCCAACGTTTTGGAGTGAAGTCTTATCAAACTCTCGACATCCACAGTGACGTTGTGGCCTACGATTATGGAATCCTGAAGGTAAGGTAGGGCCTGAGCACTTTTCTCAATGCCTACGCCCAGGGCGTTGGCCTCTGTGGCGATTCCTAGGGTAATCGGCGCAAGGTCCGGACTGAATTCGGTATCGAAGCCGAGGTACTGTGTTTTTTGTGCAACACTTGACTGTATCTTTTTAGATACACTAGGTAGAATCCCTGGATACTTCAAGAGCGGTCGGTTGAACCGTTGCAAGTCTTCAGTAAATCTTGCTGAAGCATGAGGGTCTGCAACAAGGCTCTTGAGTGACACTGTGGCGTAGGCTTTGTAGTTGTCTAGTGATAGCTCACGTCCACGTGTGGTATTGATCGAGCTAGACTTTCCTGAGTTCGTGAACGCACGTACACAGGCTTCGCCACATAGCAAGATATGTTTTGCTTCAGCCTCTCTAAGTGCATCCAAGAGAAACGGACGGCAAGCCCTAAGAGAGTGCATCTTAGCTTTCTTAGAGCCGGATAGGTTCGGACGGCAACGGAGCACAGGGTAGAAAGCCACTTGGTCCTTGTTCAGACCAACCCTTGAGAGAACGCGACCTAATACCTTGCCTTCTGATTCTGACAAGAACACGCCACGCCTAGGGTAGTTTGCTTCGCCTTGGCTAGATACCTCGACAATAAATAAATATTCGCTAGTCCAATTCAAGGGAAGATACGGACGTAAGAAAGGTTCATTGCAGGTATTAGCCAATCCGCATTCCTGGCAAGCCTTACGCGATAGCTTGGCGTTCTCTGAGCACTCAGCTACAGTACCAAACTTGTTATTAACTACCTTGACTTCCTTTGCCATTGTAGAATGTCTCCTGCTATTTTCTTGCGTTCCTTGTCTGAAGAATCGGCAACGTCTTTGCTTTTTAACAAGAAGACGTGGTTGATAATTCCGTTCCCTGCTAGAAAGACAGCAAGATTTGAAGCACTGGCTTGTGCTTCGTCTTCATTGTCTAGCAAGATAGCTGCATCGTGGTGGCGAGACTTAAGAATAGAAACAAGGTGCGAACATGCGCTAGGCTCTGGACTGATACCCATTAAGGCAATAGCTGGAATTCCCAAAGAGGCAAGAGCCAGGGCGCACATGGGACCCTCTACAATCGCCGTGACAGAGGGAGATAGCGTATCGTCCCAGTCAAATAAGACAGGATCGACAATACACAAAGCGCCGAGCCTAGGGCCAGAAGGAGAGACGTAGCGAAGACGGATGCTCTTGTCTAAGGCTCTGGCTTGGTAGTACGCATGTTTAGGATTGAGAGACTTACAGGGTATTACAAGGCGAAGACAATTGTTTATTACCGATGGATACCAACCAGCAAGATAGGCCGTCTCGAAGTCTAAACGTCTAGAGCGAAGATAGTGGCGTAGTTCGTTGTCTGCAGTCTCACCGCATTCTACTGCAGGCCATACCGTATTGAATGCTGTATTCTTCTCACGTGAGGTATACCGCTCATGTTCATAACTCATAGTTTTCCCCCCCTGTATAGAGTTAAAGGCCTGAAACATGCGTTTGTCTCAGGCCTCTAACTACTTGTTATACAAGGGAGAAAACTGTGTTATTTTTACCAATCAGGCATATTCTGCTAATTTCTGTGTAAGCTTTTCACGGGCTTTTACCCAAATTCTCCAGAGTGTCTTCCTATTCAGCGCTTCAATTTGGGCAAAGGATTCGAGACTTTCATTGCCCATGATGCAGGCTTTAACGACCTTCTGCTCCATCGGGTTCAAGCTTTCTATGGCTTGATTGATGTCTGTCTTCTGCATTACGTCTTCGTCCAAGGCTAGGCTTACAGTTTCAATCGAGTATGTTCCACGATGGAGCACAGCATACGATGGACAGGCAGTATGACAGGCACTACACGTGCCTAGCGCGTTTAGGGTTTCTTGGAAACAAAACGGACACTCTGTTACCGGAACGGTATGTTCTTCAACAAAGCGGATCAAGGGACTCTCGGTATCGTCTGGTAAGAAACACTCTCTTGTTTTCTTATTTTGTTCTTGTCGCAAGAATTCATGTGCAGCAAAGTAGACGCGACTCGCCAAGTATGAGAAGGCCTTAGCCTTCGATAGCCTAGTATAGGCTTTCTTGCGGTACGCTCTATCAAACACAGTAGCCAGAATATCCTGGCAATCATCATAGGCAATACCAGTCTTGCTTACTTGTTGCCTTAGCTTCGTGATACTCTGGCGCACTAGTTGTTTGAATTCCCTTTGCTGCATGTGAATCCCCCCCGTTCTACTAGTTCTAGTTCTTCACTGTCGTTACGAACTAGATACAACGTGATATAGTACTAGTTATACTAGTATAATATATATAATATAATACTAGGTTTCTCCTGGTCCCTTTCTTCGTATCGTCTTAAGCAAGAATTCGTTTGGCTTATCAGGATGTTGGAGCAAAAGTATCTGTGTTCGTTCTACAAACCGTGTAACGTCTTCCAGTTCTGCCTGTGTCACGGTAACTTCACCACCCAATCTGAAGCACATTAGGTTAAAGAATCTCCGCTTTAACCATTCCATTTCTTCTTGTGTTTCTGGTAACTGATTTGGCATAGCTACTCCTCGTTTGGTTCATTTGGGCCATGTGTTTTTTCTGTGATTTCGTCGTAAATAGCGTCAAACTTGCTCATATGTACCTGTGGATTCGCTGAGCGAATGAGTTCCGCGTGGTTGTGCGCGTCAAACTCCAAGGCCTTGCGATATTCCGCCAGTACTCCGTACTCCTGCAAATCTTCGTTTAGTTTTCCTCCACGCATGGTATACCTCCAGGTTAGATTAAGTGAACGGTTACAGGTTGTTCTGTGACTATGACGGATTCTTGATTGTTCTCTTGTTTGATGTCTTGTGCTAGACGTTTGACGCCTTGCCAATCTGCTCCTATGACGGCAATAACTGCAGAGTACTCAAACGTTTTCTTGTACACTCCTTGCCCGTCAAAGATTGTAAAACTCTCAAAGTATCGAGACGCAATCTCTGCTAAGTTTGTTCTTCGCTCTGTGTAGATTCGATAAATACTTGTCATGCTATCACCCTTGCGAATGTCTCGTTGACTTTGTGAATAACGAACTCTAGGGACAAGACGTTGCTGGACCAGACTAAGCAACACACGTCTTCTGAGGATATCTCTTCAACCTTCATTTCAAACGATAAGCATTCTGGTCCCTCTGGCGTCACAACACCCCAGAACGGCGTTACAGTAGCCTGTATATTTTCTTTGTAGAGTAAGAGGCTTTTAGATCCATTCCTAACAAACTCAGTGTAACTAGGTGAGTAGTTGATAATTTTGTCAAATGCACGTCGGACCTTACTACGCTTTGCCTCTTTTGTCATAATGTCTCCTTGGTTAAGATTAAGCCATAACGTTGTAGTTGTCTTCTTGCCAGTCTTCTAAGTCTACGGGTTCTAGCTTGTTTTTTATTAGCCTAGCCAATCCGGCTTTTATCTCTCTATTCTTCAGCATACTCTGAAGCAATCTATCCTCTTCGACTACAACCAAACCTTCTTTATCCCACCTAACCGTACGTACTCCCTCAGGATATGGCATGTTACCCTCTCAACTTAAAAGTGGCATAGCGTTCTTTGCGCGAAATATAAACTAGCCGTTTACCGTTCCGTTGTGCAAATTGCTGAAGTCTTCCTTGATCTGCAAACGGATGAATGGTTTTCAAGTCAACCTTAAACCGTAGATTGGTAGGCTTGACTCGATCAATCTTGTAGACTTCACGATAGAGACTAGGTAATTGATTCATACTTTCTCCTCTGGTTTAGGTTAGTCGTACTCCTATGTTAAAGGTTCAAGGAATTTGGACACAGGAAACTCTGTCAGTCCGTTTTGGATCGTGTATGTGTCGATGTTAGCAGAAATGGTGCGCTCAGTCAAGTGAGCCTTCAAGATTTTATAGGCCTCAAGGGGAGTATTGGCCTGCACTCCGATCAAGCCATAGCGGATATTGTATACACCTTCTTTGACTCTGTCTGACAGTACGCTCAATTCTTTTCTCTCATGTGGTGAGGCCAAGCCATAGGCCTTGTCTAGTGCTTCACTTGTACTACCGGCTTCGATAGTGACCCATGTGTTATGAAACCATGTTTGCATGGTAGTAGTTCTCCTCTTGTTGTTTATCACGTTCATAATCTGCTCTGAGAATCTTACGCTCTAACTCGTACCAGTACTCTTGTTCTTCGTCTTCGTTCATGATCTGACCAAGTTTATTAAACAAGTCTTGCATGGTACTAGCCGAAGTATAGTAGTCAAATGATCCATTGAGATCATTGTACCAGATCTTCATGATAAAGTCATTATCTCCTCGCTCTGTTAGTTCGACTTTTTTATACATGGCTCTTTACCTTTCCAACGAAGGCCTGAACGAAGGCAACGAGTCCTTTGATTCTTCGTACAACCTGAACGCGTGGTTCAGTCCTGATATACACATCTCCGTTTAACACAACGTATTTGTACATGGTTGACTCCTTGGTTACAGGTTACTTGAAATACAGACTTAGTTGGTTCTTATCTGCCCGTGCCTGGGTCATTTCTCTAACACATACCCACAACGAAGCTTGGAGCACATGGGGAATTGTCCTAAGCTTCTTGGCTACCTTACGGACGGCCTCTTGCGCTAATTCGTTGCCTGTCTTTGAAAATATATACCTGATTTGTTGCGCTGTCAAGTCAAGGTTGTCGTATAATACTCGTCCGATATGCGTGTCAATGGTGACTTCTTGGCTCTTGGTTGGATCAATGATATTGTGATAAAAGGCTATGACTTTGCGTCCGCCTAATACCTCAAGTGGAGGAGACACAAGACACTGCAGAGCCTTTTCTACGTTGATCTTGTAGCCGGTATAGCCAGGATCTATAATACCGTCTTTCACGATCGATTCACACGATGTGATATTGATATCCCAAGAGACTTGGGGAGAGAGGGCAGCTAAGACGCCTACCACGTTGTCTAGAGGAGTTTGGGTATTATCAGAAAGAGTACGACATAATTGATTAGCATGCTTATACCAGACTTTGCCTTGTTGCCAATGATCGGCACGGATTCGATCAACCCAGTCTTTAACGTTTTGTGTGAAGGTTTCGTGCATGGTTAGGCCTCTGTGAGGTTAACGGTTGATTCTAGGACTCCATCGTTTTGCGCCGGTTCTAAGCAATCGTCGGTACATCCTACGCATGTGTCAGTACCAGAATAGAACGTACATTCTAGGTCAATCGTTCCAAGGCTCAGAGCAAGAACAAGGCTGATAAATAGGTCAATCATGTTAGTTACTCCTTGAGTAAAGGGTGAATACTTTCTGCTCTGGAAATACACGATGAACCAAACCGTTAGCGACCTGTCCTACTATATCACAGTATAAGACATGTTGCAAGTAGACTTGGTTTCGCCAAGAGGTTTCCACGTGTAGACATTGTGCTTCGTAGGTTCTAACCTCACCATAGAACCCAAAGTTTGCTTGGATTTCGTAGTGGGTCAGATCATGCCAAATTCTTAAGGCTATCGTATCTTCAAGAAACATAATCGGATGATTTGTGTTATCGGTTGTAATCTTCAGAATTCCCTGGCGGATGTCTGCAGACATTTCCTCAAGGGTAAGGTAGGGTTGACCTGTGACCAATTCAATCTTGACGTTGTGCTTCTTTGTTAGCCACTTGGCTTGATCGTGACATTCATTCGAGAAGCAGTGATACATGGTCACGGTTTGTTCGTTTATGATGCTTGGCGTCTTGTCGTACCAATCACTAATAGCTTGTATTTCTGCAGTAACTTGATCATAACTTGCTCCAGCCTGAGTATCAATCGCAATCGTTCTTTCAAACCATTCTCTGTCTAGCTGGTCTTGTGTTTTCATAGTAACCTCCCTGGTTAGTGTCTTATCGGCTATTGCGTGTAAATCCTTGAGTACGTCTTCAAAGGGTTGTTCTTGTTGATCATAGAGACAACCTAAACACTCCTCACCGTATTCTTCTCCATGCCAGAGGCAGTATTTCATAATTCTCTCCATGTAAGAGTGAGTAGGACCATGTTCAACTTAGTCTTTCCGTCAAACATGGTCACCATAACTCACCTACCTTTCTTACGACACTCTCATGTCAATGGCTACTCTACCAGCTACAGTTTGACTTGTCAAGTACGATAGCCACATATTTTTTCATATAATAAAATCAACAGGTTAGACCTATGTGAGACAAAAGGCTAGTTTGCCGTCTTATATCTTATGAGATACCCTAAAATCTACGTATGAGGCCTTATTATGTGGTACTTATTCTTGGTTCTGATATCGGCACCTACTGGCGTGTCTCATACGCACCAGCTGAATACATATACTGGCGTCAATGCTCATAACGAGTGTATTCTTGATCGAGACAGAATACAGCAAGACATGGAGTATACCTACCCAAAGGGTACAGTCTACAAACTGCAATGTGTTTTCATGAGTGAGGCCTAAGATATGAGCAAGGCACGAAAAGATAACACAGTCAGAAACCTCCCCACAGTCCCAGATATCAACGAAGAGATATTCGCAAGAGCGGGTATCACGAAGGAAGACAGAGCACAATTGCTCCGTAAGGTCTTTGATAAGACGGTCAAGCGGATGCAGGCCACAGAGGTTAAGGTGTTTAACTATAAGGGAACGATCGTGTATACCAAGCCTATGGTGGATCATGCCACACAAGGCAAGGCAATCGATCAAGCAATTAACCTAGGTCTTGTTGGAGTCAAGAAACAAGAGGCACCTAAGGTTACAATCAAGGCCGTTGTCAAGTTACCAGCATTCGCCACAAAGGGAATGAAAGACCCCAAGAATATCACTCCCAAGCCTGAGGAGATTACGACCAATGCTGAACTCAGTTGAGGAGCATTTACTACTACTTGCTGTCTTATTATTTGCTCGATTGTATGACAAACTACTAGAAAGGTATTATGTCTGATGTTTAAGACAATGGATAGCATATTCTGGACGATCATGGCAGTCGCCTTGTTAGCTATCGTGATTGGTGAGATACAGCATCGAATCGACACGTTTAACGATCGGCACAAGGACTAACAGCTACTATTCCGGCCCTAGTATTATATATTAATATAATATATAACTAGTAATACTAGATAACGAGTATTACTAAACTAGCGTAACAACGTGGAGCTAGTTACTAGTTAGATGCAATGTATTACTAGTGACCAATCCACGGTGTAAAGTCTTACTAGTGAGGGGGCATAGACTATGTGTATTACTAGTGCTTCTGTTTCCACGTAGATGTGCCCACCTAGTTGTAACTACGTAACTCGTTTCTACGTACAGTACTACTACGTACTAAGTATTTTTCATTAAGCAAAGGGTCCCCTTAGTTGTTTATACGTAGATCAAGGGGGTGGGGGTTAAAAACGAGCAAGGTCCATGTGCGTCTAGAGCAGTGAACAAGTATTCCATTTTTTACATCGTATTAAAAACGGCCATAGAAAATAGAAAGGGAGCATCATGCACTTAATTACCGTTGCACCAGGCACAGCTTTGGGCAGTGCCAATTCGCAGTTAACGAAATCAGGCCCAGGAGCGATCTTAGGCACACTCATATTCAACGTCGCCTCAACGACGCAGATTGTAGAAATTAGTGACAACCCTTCAGGGGCGTCACCCGTGCAGATCATTAGCACGACTGTTCCGGTGGGATGGTACACAGTCAAGCTTGATGCAATCTCTCGGAAGTCAGATTGGTGGATTAGCACAACTGGGGGTGTTCGTGTATTTGCTACGGTTAGTGCTCCAAAGAATTAGTACGGTAGTCTTATGTGGGTTGAGTCTTCCATCACTCACTCTGGCTGCAAACCTGTATGTCGCCCAAGTCTATTCAGGCAACGGATCGGGGTCGAGTGCATCCAATGCATGTCAAGGCTTGACGGACCCGTCGTGCACACCCGCACCAGGAGATACTGTCTTTTTGTGCGGACCGTTGCAGCCTCCTGTTGAGCTGCATAATCGTGCGGGAACAAGTTCTCTTCCGATTACCTATGACTGGTCATGCCCAGGAGGGACACCTGCCACGGTGACACTCACCGGCACAACGCCCTACGGGTTCTTGATTCAAGACAGTCACTACCTCGTGATCCGGAACGTGTCGATTACAGGCCCCACATCCAATACGGGGTTGTATGGCGCACAGCTTGTCACGAGGAGTGTAACACATATTCAGATGTACTCAACCGTGACACAGTCAAACACCGAGTCGTCACCAACACCAGGGGCCACACGTGGACACGGGCTCTTCATTGCAGGGGGAAGCAGCTACATTACGTCGGTAGGCGCGATCTCACGTAATAACTACGGACATGGGATTCGAGTGCAGAACTCGTCCATACCGAATACGCACCATATCACGATCGATAAGTGTGTCGCGCATGGAAACAGACGCGGGGGCGTGTCCCTAGACGGGACAGCCACGGACCCATATCTGATTCAACATGTCGTGATTAGCCGCTGTCGCACCTTTGCAAACGGAGATGGGATCTACAGCCACATGGCTGCAAACGTCATCATTCGCGAGAACATCTCCTATTACAACTCACGGCTGGCCTTTCCCATGCTGGGTGAGTCCTACGGGATTGGGAGCGAGATGTCTCCCTATATCACCATCCAAGGGAACGTCGTGTATGAAAACGAATCAGACGGGATCGAAGTGTGGGGGAATAGTCAGAACAGAACCGTTGGGTGTCGCATCCTGAATAACACAGTATTTGGACACAGGCACTACACCGCAAACAATGCCTCCGGCAATAACGGGATAGAAGAGCGGACTGGATACGGCGGGGCCTGTATCATTTCTGGGAACACGTCGTTCGACAACATCCGTAACTACAAACTTGCAAACGACAGTACAGAGACGAGCGTGTTTAGTAACAACATTTCTCGTGGGGGAGAAGTTGGTCTCTACATCGATAAGTCGAACGAGCCTGGTAACGATGCCTTTGGCGGATGGCAGATCGTCGGGAATATCTTTGAAGCCGAGTCGCAGTACTGGATCTATGCAGTGCCGTCAGTGAACACAAGTGCCTTCTCACTCAATGCCTTTCGTGGTCCAGGGAAAGCCTGGTACAACGGACAAGAGTATCGAGAGTCTACGATTTACAAGTTAGACAGTACGGCCAAGACAAACCAGACCGTGGAGTATTGATATGAATGAACTCCGGCAGAAGTCAACAATGACGGGACATGTCATCGCCACGCGAGAACATGTAGACGAGTTCGTTGAACAGATACGGACGTTCCTAAATCAAGTCGAACGTGCTCAACGGCATCCGAGTTCTAGACACTTCGGGAAGCCAGTGAACTTTGTGTTATCAATCGTAACCGGCGAGGAGAAGTTCGGCCCGATGGTAGACCTTGACTGGGCTGCCACCGCACTTCCATGT